>Ga0187855_10001253_pt1 | contig 20435 bp, 17 predicted proteins | sample June2016WEW_8_10_2_FD_132969 | JGI IMG/M metagenome (GOLD analysis project Ga0187855, IMG submission 132969) | Peatland microbial communities from SPRUCE experiment site at the Marcell Experimental Forest, Minnesota, USA - June2016WEW_8_10 | ecosystem: Environmental > Terrestrial > Soil >...
CCCTCGCCCAGCGCGGTCCAGCCGAAGAGGACTTGTTCGTCGCCGTACGGATTGAGCGAATCCAACTGAAACGCGATGGCGGCCTCCAGATCCTTGGCTTCGACGCCCCGTAAAGAGATTTGGCGCACGATGGTCTCGCGCCGGGGCAGCAGCACGGTGGCGCTGAGCTGACCCGTACGCAGCCTTCCCAGGAACGCGGTATATTCGGCGCCCCACTGGGCGGCGGGGCGTTCACGAAAGCGCGGGATTGCCGTGCGCCCCAGCACCTGGACGCCGTTGGGGCGCACGCGCGCCACGGCGATCTCCAGGTCCGGGCCGTTTACCTGGATGCCCACGCCCGTGCCGAATTCCACCAGTTGGCGGAGCCGCAGTTCCTTGACTCGCGAAAGATTTCCCAATCTGTTGAGAAGACGCAAACGGCTGGGGAAAAGACGGAGGGGCGGCAGGCAGAGTGGGACAGAGGCTTTCGTCTGTCAACCCCCCAGTACACTCGTCAAGACTCTTGACAACTGGGCTACGCCCGTTCGGCGGCATCGGCGGCGTTGCCGAAGACTTCCTCGCGGATAATCCGCTCGGTCGCCTCGTTCAGATAATGATCCAGGGCTTCTTTGAGCTGCCGGTACTCGGGCCAGAGCGTCTGCTCGACGAACGACTTGGGCGCGCGCACCATCACGGTGGTGTGGCGCTGCCGTTTATAGCGATAGGGCTCGAGGCCGTAGCGGCGGCACAGCGCGGCGAACAGGCGCCTCTGCCAGCGATCGGGCAACCCGAATTGTACCTCGCGCGGCGGCTCGGTTTTGGCCATGGCGGCGAGCGCCGCTCTCACCCGCACGATGGCGGCCGCCGCGGCGCTGCGTTCTCCGGGAGTTGTGGCGCCTTCGAACAGGGCGGAGATCTTGCGCAGCCGGTCGCGTAGCTGTTGTTCGGTCACCTGTTGCCATTGTTGCAGGATTTATTGCGTGGCGTGCCCTCAGAGAACGAGCGTTGAGCTTCGGCACCGCTGGGCGCTCCGAAATCGGGTCTTTCGGTTACGGCGGGATAAACAGGGCCAAGGTGCCGCCTCGTGCGGGGCTGTACCTGACCGCGGCGCGCCCGTATTGCTGGGGACATTGCGGCAGATTTTGTGGAAGCTTGGGGAGAATCGTGTTGTGAAGCGGGCCATGGCCGGTCCGCTAGCCCCGCGCGCGTTTAACAGGATTGTCCTTGGAGGCCGCGATCTCAATGCCGGCCCGAAACAGGTGGGTCGACCTTGTGACCTCGGTCCCATTGTGCCCAGCCTTGAACCTGACCTCGACTAACTCGTCGTTCCTGCTCTTGAAGACCCTTGCCAGGACGTCAAGAATCCGGACCTCCCCTAACGACCAGGGACGGGGAAAGGGATTGTTGCGGTAGTCCACGATGGTCCTCGGGAAGATGTATAGACACGGAGGCGGCGCCGTCGTGCCGTCCTCAAATGTCGTGGCACGGTCCGGCTGCGCGATCAGTTTGGGACACGGTCGATTCTTCTTTCCGCAGAGCATGTCCCAGACGATCAGCCCGTCCACCTGTTTGCGCTCCGAAATGATTTCCGGACCGAGCCTCGTATGGATACCAGACCATACGTTATGAGCCATGTCCGATCCGGGATTCTGGCAAAGAGACCAGATAACGAATTCATCGGAGTTTGGGGGACGAATGAAGATGTCCGTGTTGGCGCCGTCGAGGCAACCCTTCATCTCTACAGCGCACGTACGACCGTCGGGGAACTGGATCTCAATGTCGTGTCGATCCCGACTGCCCGACGATGCCCATTTGGAGATTTCACCCAGAGCCGCCAGGTGATTCAACACAATCCGCACGAAGGCCTTCTTGTCCGTCATCGTGGCACTCTTGGTCCCACGAATCTGTTCAATCGCCGCCGCGAAGATACCAGCCGCTTCGAAGTCTTCCTTGGCGAGGCCGTGCGAACCGATGGTATGGGCAGCGGCGCGCAGTTCGGCGCTGTATGTCCGGATGATGGCCTGCTTTTCAGGAGTTATCCCGCAGGGAATAATCTGACTCTTCCCGCGCGATTGCGGGGCCCCCTTAGCCCTGCTTGAGCGGCCCGGTTCTCCTCGTTTCCCCATTCTTTTGCGAACTACGCAGCGCGGCTGGCTGCCCCTTCTGACGCAAGCGGGGTCAGCAGGCATTCGTCAAGATATCGGACCACTGGAACCGCCAAGCCATCGCCAAAAAGATGGTATGCTTCGTTGTAGTTCTGTGGGATAGGATAATCGTCCGGTACTCCCATCAGCCGCGCGGCCTCCCTCGGAGAGAGCAGCCGGGAGCGGATCCGTTTCCCCTCTACAACCAGAATGATTTGTCGACTGGATCCCCCCACCGGCGTCCGCAAGCACCCGGCGACGTCGTCAAAGCGCACTTCAGCCCGTTGCACTCCTTCGCCCCCGCCCGTTGGCCGCGTGCGGCGGTAGACTGTACCGACCACGCGCCGTTCAAACAGTCGGGCCTTCTGCACCTTGCTCCGGTTCACGTCCGACATCATTTCGAGCAGCCTCTCTGTCTGCTCTTTCGTGTGCCAGCTCACTCCAGATGGCTCATCCTCAATCAGATCAGCCAGAACTTTTTCTCGGGGAGGCGGCACTGCCGTCTTCCACCAGATCCAGGAGTCCCTTAACAATCCGGGGAGCCGCCCGAAGGCTTGACAAAGTGAAGCCGAGTGGCAGAAGTCGTAGGGGTGCGGCGCCGTGATCTCGGTAGGCGGTCTGAAGCCGTGTCGAACGCCTATAATGAACAACCTTGGCCGTGACTGAGGCACAAAGTGACTCGCGTCCATCACCAACGGTCCGAACACGTATCCCGTGTCGCCCAAGCGCCGGAGGATCTCCTCGAAGTCTTTGCCACCGTGAGAAGTGATCGCACCCACAACGTTTTCAAGCACCACGATTTTGGGGGATCTGCTCTCTCTCGCGAGTCCCTCTACGAGACGCCAGAATGGCGTGAACGTGCCGCTGCGGTTGCCGTGCAGACCAGCACCCATGCCTGCAAGAGAAAGATCCTGGCAAGGGAACGAAGCCCATACAAGAGCGGGCTGGCCGGGAAGATCGGAGAGCTTCACATCCGCGACGTCGCAGATCTTCAGCTCGGAGCAACTCTTCGGAACCCCGACGCCGAACCGCGCAACGTAGGTGGAGGCCTTCTTTTCGCACCATTCGTTCGCAAAAACGCATTCCCAATGCGGGCCTAGGCCCATTCTCGCCATTCCCCCGCCCGCGAAGAACTCATACCACTGGGTCCTATTGATCATTTCTCCTTCGCAGTATACATTATGTGCCAAGCAACACTCCAAGAATCTTATCGACAGCTTGGCGCGGCGACTTTCGTAATTGGTGCTCCCAGATTCTCACGACGTGCCAGCCCTCCCGGCGCAACTCGGCGGATACCCGCTTGTCCCGCGTCTTGTTCCGACCCACTTTAGCTACCCAATACTGCGTATTCGAGCTGGGTAGGCGGCCACATTTGGGGCATCCGTGCCAAAAGCAGCCGTCCACGAACACCGCAAGCTTGCATTTGCCGAACACGAAGTCGGGGCAGCCCGGGAGCTCATTGCCGTTCAGACGCCATCCTCGGATGCCCGCCCGAACCAATCGCGCGCGTAGCGCGCCCTCGGTGGATCGATTTCCTGCCGACCGCACTGCCGCCATAGTTTTGGATCGGATGTCTAGAGACACGTTGTCCATTGCCAATATTCTGCCACGTCCCGGGCTGTCCAACGAAGACATAAGCCACCGCCACTGGCTGATGCGCATCCCCACCACAGACCTCAACCGCTCGATGAATCTGGGCTAGGCGGCGACCGCGTGACTGAGGGAACTCGTGCGCGACCCGCGCGTGGCGGCCGTAATCCGTCCGCTTTCAGAGTTCCGCGATCCCAAACTCGGACAGTCACCCTTGTATCCCGACGCCTCAGTAGCAGAAATAGCGTGCCTTGGCGCGCAGCTCGAAAATCAGATGTTGGCATATGAATTGCTCCCTGGAATGCGCCATGCTAACCCAGCACCTGAAATATGCGTTGCGCGTGTCGCTTAAGAGTCCTGGCTTCACGCTGGTTGCAGTGGCCACCCTGGCGGTCGGGATTGCCGCCAACACTACGGTCTTCAGTTGGATTGACAGCGTGTTGGTGCATCCCCTTCCGGGAGTCGGCGCCGGGCCGGAACTGGTGGCGTTCGAAACCCTCACGCCGGATGGCAACGCCCTCACGACTTCCTATGCGGACTACCGCGATTATCGCGACCACCTGAAGTTGCTGAACGGTTTAGCCGTGGCGGAGCCACGCCCTCTGAGCATCGGCCAGGAGGATCACGCCGAGCGCATTTGGGGGGAACTCGTATCCGGCAACTATTTCGCGGTGCTCGGGGTAAAGCCGGCGCTGGGCAGGATGTTTTCGCCAAGTGAGTATGGCGATGCGCCGGGTGGCTACCCGGTGGCGGTGATCGGCTACGGCCTGTGGCGGCGCCTGTTCAACGGCGACCGCGGCATTATCGGCCAAACGATCCGGATCAACCGGCAGCAATTGACCATCGTGGGTGTGGCGCCAGCGGAGTTTCGCGGCACGATACCGGGCCTGGCATTCGAAATATGGGTGCCGGCGGTGATGGGAACGCAACTGAATTTGATGCCGGACTGGATGATGGCCGACCGGCAGACGCGCAGTTTCATGGCCGTCGCGCGGATGAAGCCGGGCGTTCGGATGGAGCGGGCGCGGGCGGAAATCGCATCCGTCGGCCGGGAGCTCGCCAGGATGTACCCGGCCACCAACCAGGGTATGAGCGCCACTGTGCTGCCAATCTGGAAGGGGCATTTTGGGGCGCAGGCCATGCTGCTGGGGCCGCTCCGGATCCTCATGGCGGTCTGCGGTGTGGTGCTGCTGATCGTTTGCGCGAACATCGCGAATCTCCTGCTGGCGCGTGCCGTGACGCGGCAGAAGGAGTTCGGGTTGCGCCTGGCGCTGGGCGCCGGGCGGATGCAACTGGTGCAGCAACTACTCACCGAGAGCCTTGTTCTGGCTGTTCTGGGCGCGGTGGCAGCCATACCGCTCTACCTGTGGATGGCACAGGCGCTCGGCTACATGGTCCCGCCGGGCGCGCTTCCCGTTGCACTCGAGGTCCCCTGGAACGCGGATATCCTCGGCTTCACCATCCTGGTATGCATGGTGGCGTGCGTGGTCTCGGGAGTAGCGCCCGCACTGCACACCAGCCGCACGGATCTGAACGAAGTACTTAAGGCAGGCGCCGGCCGCACCGGGAGTGCCGGAGCTCGTTCAGCCGGCATGCGGCGCCTGCTGGTGATCGGGGAGGTGGCCTTGGCGCTGGTAGCGATCATCGGAGCCGGGTTGTTTGCACGGAGTTTCCAGATGGCACAGCGGATCAATCCCGGGTTCGATGCGCGGAATGTGCTGGTTTCGCAGTTGTACCTGTCAACCGCCGGGTATTCGGTTCCGCAACGGAAGCTGTTTTGCCGCCGCCTGCGCGAGCGGCTGGAGTCGCAGCCCGGAGTGCTGGCGGCGACGTATGCCGACATGGTCCCCTTGGGCTTCGACACCGGCCCGTGGGAAGATCTGCAAATCGAAGGGTATGTGCCGGGCCCCAGCGAGAACTTGAAGATCTATCGCAACCTGGTGGCTCCCGGATACTTCGGCCTGATGCGAATTCCGCTGCTGGACGGGCGCGATTTTACCGAGCACGACGACGAGAAATCGCAGCCGGCGATGATCGTCAACGAATCGTTTGTGCGGCGCTTTTTCGCCGGGCGCAATCCGATCGGCAGGCGGGTGCACGGGTGGGGCGACTGGTTCACTGTGGTGGGGGTCGCGAAGGACAGCAAGTATCATACGCCCGACGAAGCGCCGAAGCCTTACTTCTACGTTCCGTTTCGGCAGGTGTACCGCGAGGATCTGGCCATTGCGATCTACGTCCGGACGGCTGGCGATCCCACCCAGGCGTTACCGCTAGTGCGCCAGGAAATCCGCGGCATCGATCCCAAGGTAGCCATGTTCGATGCCATGCCGCTCACGGAATTCATCAGCGCCTCACTATTCGCGCAAAAGATGGCAGCCACCTTGTTGGCGGTGTTGGGTGTGGTGGCGCTGGTGCTGGCGGCAGTGGGGCTGTACAGCGTGATGGCGTATTCGATCAGCCAGCGTACGCGGGAGGTGGGTATCCGCATGGCATTGGGCGCACGGCCGGCGAGCGTGCTGGCCCTGACAATCCGCGAGGGAATGGGGATGACGGCGGTTGGTCTTCTGGTGGGTATCGTTGCGGCGCTCGCCGTTACGAGGCTCGCCTCGGGGCTGCTGGTGAACGTCAGCGCCACCGACCCGCTAATCTTCGGAGGCGCGGCGCTCTTCCTGGCAATGGTGGCCCTGGCGGCCAGTTACATCCCGGCGCGGCGGGCGACACGCGTCGATCCGAACGTGGCGCTGCGCTGCGAATAGCTTCCGGCCACGCCCACCGCGATCACGTTCGGCACGTTCTCGCCAATCACCGGCAGCACTGCGTTGGTGTTCCCGCGCAGATGGCGGCAGGACCGGGGCTTCCCGGAACAATGCCGCCTTCCCGGTGGGTGCAGCGCCGGATTTGCCAGCGCGATCACGTTGTCCGTGTCCGGCGGCGCTCGCGGACGCGCATTTCACGAGGACGCGAACCGCCGTGTATTTCAAGCTCGGCTCAGGCATTCAGGAAGCGGCCGCGCCCCGCTTAACGGGCCGCCGAATCATGCGCCTGCCGATTGGGTCGCCGCGGCTTTGCGGGCTTGCGCGTCGTCGAAGCTCTCGCCGTAAATCGACGGCACCTTCGCGCCCATGGGCCGCAGGTACGCCGATAATTGCCCACGGTGGTGAATGATGTGGTTCATGGAAAACTGCAGATACAAGACCGCGGGAAGTTGAAACATGCCGCGGAAATCGACGGTTTTCATAAGCTGCTCGCTGGACAATTGCGTCAGCCTGGCGAAGTTCGCCTCGAAGGATTCCGCATACCAGGCGGCGACGTCTGCCCCATTCCGTATGGAATCCGGCCGTGGGGCGGGTTTGAAGTCGAATTTACCTGAAGCTACGGCGTCCAAAAAGAGATGCTCCGCCGTAGCCATATGCCAGGCAAGGTCCAACGCGCTCATGGAGGCCGGGTCGGGACGATAGTCGCCCTTGTCCGGCGGGATCGCTTCGATGACTTTCTTGGTCAGGCGATGCTCGTTCTTGAGGGCCGGCAGGCCCATTCGCAGCAGAAACGTGGCTTGATCGGGTTGTAGAGGTTGCATTTTCCAAGTATAAATCAGACGCGGCAGCAGGCGGATTTTAGGTAGTGTCCTAAACCTGCGTTGCTGCTAAAATCGTCTTCCAGGTATGAGCGAGCAGTACGAAGCCTTCGACGTTGACGAGTTGCGAACGATAAGCCACACCTGTCCGAGGTGCGGAACCGTGGTGGCCTTCAGCGTCCTTATCGATGATCGGCATGGGCTTCCCCAGAAGTGCCCCGCGTGCGGAGAATCGATGGAGCAAGCGACCAAGGCATTGGGTATGTACCGCGCTTTTTATCGGCTCGTGACCGAAGGCAAGCTGCCTATCCGCGTGCAAACGGAGGTTGTGACGAAGGGCAAGGATTAGCTACTTTCGCTCCGGGGCCTCGTTTGCGGCACGGCGGCGCGCCGAAATCTTCGCCTCGATTACATCGTGCGGGACGCCCCTCGCCTTGGCTGAAACGATTTCCAGGGCGTCAATGATCGTTATGAGGAGATTCTCAGGCTGGTCGTAGAAACGGTCAATGCCCTCTATCGTTTCGCCGCGCGTGAAACCGATGGCGCGATGTGCGTCGAACACGCCCTTACCCTGCGCTTCGCATGGTGTCTCTAGCGTCCGGACTACAGCTTCGCCAAGTGCGGCATTGACGCCCTCCAGGTAGGCGGTTTTGATATCCAAGGAAAAGCCTCGCCATGCTCGTCCATTCATCTCGCCAAACGTTCGAAAAGGCTTATTGGGGTCCGGTGTCTGCGCAACGGTCACGCTCACCAGAACGGACAGGCCCAGCAACGCGAGCCGTCTTGATCTTCTCGAATTTGGCATAGCCTACAGTAGCATACCTAACCCGATCACGTAGCGTGTTAACCTAAGCGAATCCGCGACTGGAGGCGGATTCGCATGGAACAGGAGGCAATGAAGGCCATTGGTTCGCTGATGGAGTTTACGTTCCATCTCCTCGCACGGGTTGAGGCGTTGGAGGATGTACTGCTTCAAAGAGAGATTGTTCCGAAGGAGGAACTCCAAAAGCTGTTTCAGGACAGGCAGCGCAATCTCCGACGTCACGCGGAGTGGCTGGAAAGTCCGATACATACCAGGGAGTTCGCGCGCGTTCTGTCAGAAAAGCTAACAACGCTGACAGGCGGTCCTGGCTAATGGTTTCGTCAGGTGCGCGCATGGGATCGTTTCGGTGTCGATGTCGCATCCGCACCTACGACAGCAAATCGGCAATCTTCCAAGGGCTCGCAGTGATCCCGGCTTGCATGGCAGGCGTCACGCGCAAGGTCTGATGAACGCGAACGAAGTTGTACCACGCGAAGTGCAGGCAGAGCGCGGCCCACAGATTCTCCCACTTCTTACTGAAGGCATTCGTCAGGCGCGTGAGTCGGCGCATGTGCATGCGCATCGTGAGGTTTTGCCGCTCCACGTGGGACGTGCAGATTTTATCGGGGTTCGGGTTCCCCATGACTGGGACCTTCTCCGCGTTGGTGACTTCGGGGGGGCTATACCGGCGCCGCTCTTCTTCGGGAGCCTGAGCATAAACCTTCACGAGCTGCGCGAAATCGCAGCGGTCGCTCAGCGTGGCGGTGATTGCGGAAACGTAGGGCTGGAATCCGTCCGTGCTGAGTTGGAACCGTTGCGGCCCGGTAGCCTGGCGCAGTCCCTCGATGAAGATATCCGTCGTGGCTTGGCTACGGCGGCCCAGAGCAAAATTCAGAACGAGCTTGTAATTCCGCTCGATGGCGACGAAGCAGTATGCATCACCGATACTCTCATCGTTGGCTTCTGCGGGCAGCTTGTGGGCTTCCTTCTTGAAAACGTAGCCCCATAGCTCATCGCACTGCACGTCCGTCACGGGGATGTTGACGATCATCCTACCCATCAGTGTCTCGCACTTTTTACCGGCCGCGACAAGGAGTTTCAGAATCGTATCGCGGTGCAGCCCGGTAACGCGTTCGATGGAACGGACGGAGGAGCCTTCGACGAGGAGCTTGAGCGCCAGCGTCGCCTTGTCCATGGGCACCGTCATATTTTCGAGCGCCTTGCGGTGCGGCTCAGTGAAGGTCTTACCGCATTGGGTACATTGGTACCGTTGTAGCCCGTTGCGGTGCTTTCCAAACTTCTTGGTCTCGATCCGGCAATTGTGGCACGTCATTGTGAATCTCCTTGAGATCCACAGCCAAAAGCCGGATACTGGGGTTGTGGGACCTGTACGGCTTCGGCTGTGCGGTTCTTGCCCCGATGACGGTTCCAGCCGTTATCGGGGCTTTGTCTTTCACTCCTTAATTGTACGTGACCCCCTCACCAATGTCAAGGGGAAAGTCTTGCTTTTCGTTAGGGCCTCACGTATACTTGGGCTGTGGCAAAGAAACGGTTACCCCCCGACGTGCTAGAGTATTTCGTCAAGATGGGAAGGCAGGGCGGAAGGTTAGGCGGCCCGGCCCGCGCCAAAAAGATGACGGACGCGGAGCGCAGCGAGAGCGCACGCAGGGCAGTTCAGGCCCGGTGGGCGAAAAAGAAAGCGGTACAATGAAATCCGGGGGCTGGGTTGTGTCCCTTTGGCCCTCTGGACTCTGCTGTGGGCTTACGCCCTATGGTGGCAGATCGACGGTCAGAATCAGGTCCCCGATTTGTACTCGGATTCTGATTCTGCCGTGTTTCTTGCGGACGGTAATACTCATGGCCGTTCGTTCCTCTCTGGCCCGTTCGTTCGTGCGGACTGGGCCGGGGCGCGCACACCAGAATTATCCTCTGTAGATCGGTGACCTTGCCATGCCCGTAAACGTGACGTTTTACTGACGTTCCACTGACGTTTGCTCTATAACCACCTGTCGTTTCAGCGCCTTAGAAAAGATACGCTCGTAGCCCCTAATGTGCCGCTTCCGTGGGATCGCAGCTCCTGAAAAATGCCGGTAAACCGAACGCACCTTAACATCAAGCTCCCCGGCTAGTTCTTCGGCAGTCATTCGGCACTCGTCCCGGAGTTGTATCAGTTGGGCCGCTATTGATCGTCCAGCAGCACCCCCAGGCGGCAACGCCCCAAGAACGACCGGGTTCGTTGGCGCACTGTGTTCGGCTTCTAGGGCAGCACTCTCAAACATGCCGCAGAGATTCGCCGAGTGCAGACAAACGTAGGGTATGTACCGCACGCCGTCGTGCTCTTCCACGGCGTGGGGCACACGCGTCTCAATGGCGTTAAGCCACTTGTCCAACAAGTTGCTTCCCTGATCCGGAACCTTCGTGCCGGCGCACCTAGCAAGGGGATCGTACCGGGCGAGATAGTAGAATCCGATGTCCAGTGTTGCTGTCATCTCCCAGCGGCAAAGTTGGCCGGGCGCAATCCGTTTTTCGGTTTTGGTGTATAGCCAAAAGTCTTGCGTATTCAACTCTGTGAACTTCTCGGCGAGGTCCCGCCAGAAATCGGAATCTGCCATCGCTCCTTTGGCGATGCCTTGAGATTGGATTCGCCGCCAACCAGGCAAGGTCCCCGGCTTGTCGCCCCGTCGAGCTAGGCGGCTGAGGAAGATTTTAGCAGCAACGCAGCATTAGGACACTACCGGATTTTAGGCCCCACACTCTTCGCGCAGCGCGGTCATCGGATCGAGCTGCGCCACGCCTCCATCGGCAGCGCCAAATCGGCAGAGGCGGACGACAGGAGGGCCACCACGGGCGCCGCGGCTTGCGCTTCCGCGTGAGCCAGGCGGCGATCGAATTGCGCTCCCCGATGCCGGAAGCAAGCGGCCCCAGAATTCGCCAAGCCAGTTCCTGGTGCCTCCTCAAGCGGTCAGCAGAACTTTCTGAATCGCGCCATTCACCCGCTGGTACTGCTTCATTTCCGCGTTGAGCTGCTTGCTGCCGGCGGCCGTGAGCCGGTAATATCGCGCGCGGCGGTTGCCGGCCGTCACGCCCCATTCCGCCGTCACCCAGCCCTTCAGCAACATGCGTTGCAGCGCCGGATACAGCGATCCCTCTTCCACCTGCAACACATCGTCGGAGACCTGTTGAATGGCGTTTGCGATCTCGTAGCCGTGCAACGGCCCGTGGCTGGCCAGCATTCTGAGGATCAGCATGTAGAGCGTGCCGGGCGGGATCTCATCGCGTCTTGGGTTATCTGCCATAGTTAGACTATGGCAAGTATCGCGTGAATACCGGCGTGCTGTCAAGATGTGCTCAGTGTTGGCAGGCGAACGCGCCCGCCCTGCCTATTCGTTCCGCAGCGCCCGCCATGGATCCACGCGCGAGGCGCGCCGCGCCGGGAGCCAGGCGGCCAGCAGAGTCACCGCCATCAGCACGAGCGCTGCGGCGGTCAGAGTGAACGGGTCGTGCGGCGTCAACCCATAGAGCTGGCTGCGGATCACGCGAGTGGCAGCCAGCGCCGCGGCCATTCCCGCCAGCGCGCCGGCCAACATCAGGCCCAGGCTCTCGCGCAGCACCATCGCTAGAATGTCTCCGGGGCGTGCACCGATCGCCATGCGGATGCCGATCTCATTCGTACGGCGGGCGACCGTATACGCCATCGTGCCGTACAACCCGATGCACGCGAGCGCCAGCGCCAGGCCTCCGAAAACGGACGCCAGCCGCGCGAACACCCGTTCCTGCATCAGTTCCTGCGCAATGGCTTCGGTCTGCGTACGGATATCGGCCAGTGGCACATCCTTATCCAGCGCCAACGCTTCCCGCCGTAGGGAGGCGATCAATGCCTGCGGTTCAACGTCCGCACGAACCTCGAAGGTCATGAAGCTGAAGATGGAGCGCCCCTGCAGGTAAGAAACATAGGCCGTCGGGGGAGACTCGTCGCGCAGCCGGTTGTACTTGGCATCTTTGACTACGCCGACGATTTCGAAATTCAGCGGGTGGGCGCTGTCTCCGAACCGCAACTCGCGGCCGATAGGATTGTCGCTGTGAAAATAGTTCTTCACCAGCTTTTCGTTGACCACGGCAACTTTGGGCGCCGTGGGGCCGTCCCGCGATTCGATCCACCGGCCCAATACCAGCCGGATGCCGAGCGTCTCGAAGAAGCCGGGCCCTACGCCGTTCCGGTAGATTTCGACACGTTTCCCGCCGGTGTAACCGGGGATGGCCGCGGAGGAAATCGAGGCGCCGCCGCCCACCAGCGCGTGCCAGGATAAGCCCACGGAGCGTACGCCCGGAATGGCTTTCGCACGCTGTTGGAGTTCCTGATAATAGCGCGCCAGGCGGGCGCCCTGATAGCCATTCAAGCCCGGCGCTACGGAGAATTGCAGCAATTGCTCGCGCCGGAATCCGATGTCCGCGCTTTCGAGATTCCCCAGCGTGCGGAGGAACAGACCTGCGCAAACGAGAAGGAGAAGGCACAGCGCCATTTGTCCGGCCGCGAGGATCCTGCCTGGCAGGAACCTGCCCGCCGCGTCGGCTCTGGCGGCTTGTTTGAGCGCCGGGGCGAGATCGACGCGCGTGGCACGCCAGGCGGGCGCCAAGCCGAAGACGATGCCCGTCAGCGCCGAGACGAGAATGGTAAACGCCAGAATCCGGGCATCGAGGTGCAGGGTGAGCACCAGCGGCGACCGGCCGCCGGAGAGCCATGCCACCAGCACAGCGCCCGCCCACCGCGCCAGAAGCAGTCCGGCGGCGCCTCCCATGGCGGCCAGCAGCGCGCTCTCCGTGAGCAACTGGCGGACGATCCGGCTGCGCCGCGCGCCCAAGCTCAAGCGCACCGCAACCTCCCGCTGGCGAGCCGTGGCGCGCGCCAGGAGCAAGCCGGCGGCGTTCGCGCAGGCCATCAACAGCACCACGCCGACCATCGCCATCAAAACCAGCAACGGCCGCGAGAATCTTCTTCGCAACCCGTCGAGTCCTTGGCTGGCAGGCAGAATGCCGAGGACCGGCCGCTTGGGGTTGGCCTGCGCGCTCGCCGCGACGCCCAGGCTTTGGTTGAACAGCGCGCCCAACTCCGCCTGTGCACGCGCTTCGGTCACGTCGGGCAACAATCGTCCGACGACCACCACCCACCATATGCGGGAATCGGTCGTCAGCGGCGGCGGTGGCGTCGTGCCGGTCATTTCCGTAGCCGCGGCGGAGTATTCGGGCAACAGGTGCGCGTACTGCGAAAGCGGCAGATAGATATCCGGCGAACTTCCCGGCTCAAGGCCGAAGAACTCCGCGGCGGCGATGCCGGCGATGACGAAAGAAGTCCCGTTCACGTCCATGGTCTTTCCCACCACGGAAGCATCCTGGCCGAACCGGCGTTGCCAGAAACGATGCGAAAGCACGGCGACGGGCGGCGCCGCCGGGGTATCGTCGGACGGCAGAATCGTTCTGCCCTGCACGGCGTTAACCCCCAGGCCACCGAAGTAATTGCCGGAGATCATCTGTGCCTCGGCCGCCTCCGCGCGCCCGCCTATGCTGACATTCACCCGCGGGCTGTTGCCGGCGAATGCGAATGTCTGCGAGAACACGTGGTTGCGATCGCGGAGTTGCTCGTACACCGGATAGGAGAACGACTCGCTCCAGGAGAGGCCCGTGCGCTCATCCAGGAAGCTGCTGCCCTCCAGATCCTCGACAACATCCGGCCAGCCCTTGGCGGACCACTTCAACATTACGAGCTGCCGGGGCTGTTGCACCGGGAGTAATTCGAACAGCACCGCGTCCATCAGGCTGAAGATCGCGGTATTGGCGCCAATGCCCAGCGCCAGCGAGAGCGCCACTACGGCGGTGAATCCCGGACTCGCCCGCAATTGCCGGAGTCCGTAACGTATATCGGCCGCCACATCCTGAATGAAATTCACTTTGCGCATGTCCCGGCACTCCTCCCTGATCTGCTCGACGCCCCGCCATTCACGCAGAGCGGCCCGGCGCGCCTCTTGCGGCGCCAGTCCGGCGGCGATGTATTCCTGAGTCTTCTGCTCGATGTGATACTCCAGCTCCTCGTCGAGATCTCCATCCAGCTCCCGCCGCCGGACGAGCGATCGCAGCCGCAGCGGCAAGGTATAGATCCAGCGTTCCAGGCGCATTTTCTCAAGTCTCCTTGAGCTGCACTACGTGCGAGATGGCGGCGGAGAGCCGCTCCCAATCGGCGGCTTCTTTGTTCAGCTCGCGGCGGCCGAGCCGGGTCAGCGAGTAGAATTTGGCGCGGCGGTTGTTCTCGCTGGGCTTCCATTCGGCGGTGATCCAGCCTTCCTGCTCCAGCTTATGGAGGGCCGGATAGAGCGAGCCATCGCTGACTTGCAGGACGTCGCCGGAGACCTGCTTCAAGCGCTGGCTCAGAGCCCAGCCGTTGAGCGGCTGCAATGCCAGGATTTTCAGGATCAGGAGGTCCAGGGTGCCCTGCACCAGGTCGGTTGGTTTGCTCATCTCGGTTACCGAGACTAGAGTACACCACTTCCGCGCGCGGATTCAAGCTCAAAATACCGGCCAGGGGGCATGAGGCGCTCGGATTTGGGCCCGAAATGATGGACGAGAGCGTTACAGAGGGAACTTGCGACGGATCCGGATATTCCCAGGCCTTAGGACGGCGAGCGCGCCAGACAGTTGTTGCCCATGTTCCTGCATGGACGCGGAGACCACCCAGCGAAGGCGTTCGACAATCCGGCCTTCGTCCACGGATTTCGTCGGCGCGACTCCCCGCGACCAGCCATGTCGCCTGAAAACGCCCGTCTCTGCGTTCCCTGAACTGCAGCCCGACAATCACCGAAGTATTGGAGCAAGCGAAGATCCTTCGAGAATCGCGACAAGATACGGCTGCCAATTGGCGCGTAGCACGACGTGGGCTCCGATTCGTTCGCCATACAGACCCCGACGCCAAGGTCTTCGAAGATCGGGAAAAGGGGCCTCCACGGCAGTTGCGTTTGTGTTACTCAGAGACACGTCTTGGGTGTTTAGCATAGTGCGCGGATAGTAAACGATCGAGCCGGTGGAAATCGCCATTCCCGTCGCAACATGGCCATGGCACGTACTGCCGGTGAGCGCGGAAAGAATCGCGCGGATGCTTTCTAGCCCGGAAAATCCTGGATCGTCGCACACCTACAACGGCGCGACGTTTGGATTCGGCGCGACCACATCCCCCGTCCCACTGACATGCAGCCCTGCCACCGTCACGGTGACCGCCGCTCCCGGGGACAGGTAGGCCGAGTAAGGTCGACTGTTGCTTGTCGGATGAGAAGCGACGGTGGATTGCGGAACCGAGCCCTTCTCACCCCACTGCATGAGCGCATTCAGCTTAAGCCAAAAGGGAGCTTCTCACCCATCGAGCACTCCACGGACTGGCGTTGGTGAATATACGCCAGAAGCTGCCGTAGTTTGTGGCTACGCAAGTGTTCGGTTACCGCCGCATTGGCGAGGCGGGCGGGACATACTTCCACTCTAGCCGGGCGGCGTTGCACGCCAGGCCAACGGCCCGGCCAATCCGAGCCACCATTCGGTACGCCTACGTAATAGGAGGCGCATACATGCTGGGCATCCGCCAGATGCGGTAGTTTTGCGGAGCCTGCATGTCGAAGACCTCGGTACCGCTGGTCGAGCCGGACGGGGGTGCGGTGTATTCCTGTATGTAGCTCACAAAGGAGAGCGTGCCGGTGAGGAACACGTCTGACGGCAGGAAGGACCAGTCTCCATCGGCCAGCAATTGGGCGCTTCCATCCCCGAACGACTGGACCCCCAGATCCTGGCTCACGACCGGAGTAACCGTCAAGGTACTCTCATCGACGGTGAGGGCCATGCCACGGCTGTCGCCGCTGCCCAAACCCTGGATACATCCGGTCGATTTGCCCGGCTGAGACCACCGCGTATTGCCGTTGTCGAGCACCGACAGCGGCCCGGCGCCATTATTTTGAATACCGACGTCATGCTGGTGCGAGAACCACGGCCAAGTCGCGCTACTGTTCATGGTGAAGTCCCAGCAGGGGCCCATGCGCCACAAGACATTCCCGGTACCCAAGCCGCCACTTTGGACGCCGTTGTTATAGTCGATCTTCACTACCAAGTCCTGGTTGCGCATTGACATGATGATGTCCTTGTCTTGCGGCCAATAATACAAGGCGTTGGCGTGCAGCCAGTCGTTTGCCTTGGGCGAAATACCAGAAGTCACCAGGAATATCTCCGGGCAGCCGCCAGAAAGGCCGGCCGAGCAGGTTTCTCCTAAAACGGCCGGCTGGGTGATAGGGATCTCCGCGCCGCCGTCGTGGTCAAAGGTGTCAAAATACCAGACCACCTGCCAACTGCTGTTCAGGACGATGATCATATCGCCAATGATGTCCACCGGAAGACCGGTGGTGCTGCCCTGCGTTCCAGCCGGAAAGATTTTTTCAATGGCGACCAGAACGGCGGTATCGCCATTCGGCAGAGTCTGGATGGCATCATGGTGAAAAGAGTCGATGCAGGCCGCCCCGCTTGGCGGTGTTGGTGTCTGCGAGAGGACGGTGCTGCATAACGTCGCGTCGGTCGCTCCCATGGCAAGGAGTTGCTCCGAAAGCACGCCTATGTTGGTCTCCTTGACGATGTTGCCTGCGAAGTCGATCTGGTCGAGCAACTGGAGTTGAGTCGAAGCCGGATCCCAGGAGGGGCCGCTTTGCATAGTCAGGAAGGTGCCGTTCTGCAAGGGACGCGTTAGAAAAATGCTCTGGCCCGGATTGTAATACCAGATAATTTTGCCCGTCAAGTCAGTCGCCACGGCGGGGTAAATTGGCGTCACTCCGAACTGCAGCAGGTTTTGCAGGATTACCCAGTCGGTGGTGTCAGGAGTGGTACTGAGGTCCACCGTAAAACTCGGGAAAGTAATATTGGTTGGCAGAGCCCCGGTCTTGAAAGCGACAGTGGAACTGGCCGTGATTTTGCCGTCGGTCTTTGTCTCGGCCACCATCTCGTACTCCGTGCTGGGGTACATACCGGCGATTTCAAAGTTCATGGTGGCGGGCGGATGACACTTTTGAAAAAGAGTCGTGACCGCAGGCGCCACGCTCTTGGTTTGCGGTTGAAAGCGGACCGCCATGGTGCTGCCCGAGGCGCAGGAGGGCGCGCTGAACAAGGCGACTATTGGATTGGCGGTCGCAGTGATTACGGGCGTGGCGCCGGTCACCCTGGGGGTTACGTCAAACACGACGGTCTTCGTGGCCGTCTCCCCGGAAGTGAAATCCTTGATGACCACTTCGACCTTATACGCGCCTTCGACCCCGGTCGGCACCCACACGAATGGCTGCGCAGTCCAGGTGCCGGCTGCGAGCGTGCCCACGTTGAAGTCCTTGATCAAGCCGAGCGCCTGTCCGGGGACCGCCACGTTGAACTGAAAAGTCAGAAGATTGGGATTCGAATCTGTTGCGGTTACCGTCCAGGTGACTGGTGTGCCGAGCAGTTGCGGCGATTTAACCGACGGCGTCATAGCCGTAATCGCGACCGTGGCATACGCGGGGGCGCATAGCACCCCCAGCAATCCTGCAAGAGACCACAAGTAGTTCGTGTGCGTTTTCATGGGTCGATTCCTCCGCCATCTTCCCGCTGCATCGGAAACACCGATACCGAGAGACGGCTGTCAACTCTCGCCAGACAGGCGGCATTCAAAAGTATACAGGTAGGCCGCTTAAATGCGAATACTGCGGCCTCTGGTGTTCGCGCGTTAGGGTACCAGTACTTCCACTAGCCCGGGTGAGTTCCCAGCCCCTTCTCCAGCGCCCGCACGAAGGCGGTGAGCGCTTGCCGGTCCGCCTGGCTCCACTTGACCACCGCGAAGTAGTTGTCCTTGTAGAAGAACACGGTGTCCGGGGCGGGCTTCCAGCGCTGCACCATGTCGAGCCCCTCGGCCGAAGTATGCAGTTCGTACACGTCCGCCTTCAGTTTGCCCGCGCCTTCGTAGGTCGCTTCAAACGCGCGACGCGCACGGGCTGGCGATGGCGGTATGTCGTGCAGTGAGGTCCGCGCCCAAACCTCGGCTACACGCGCCGGAAGCAGGCTCTCGCTGCTGCGCGGAGGCTGGCTGCAAGCGATCGACGCCAGTACGGCAAGCATCCAAAAGCGGCGCGTCATATGAGCCTGTCGGATCATCGCACGGTCACTAGTGTCCCGTCCCGCCAGTACAATGCCCAGCGAACCCAAGTGGGGCGGACGCCCTCGCGCGCGATCCCCCGGTCGCACACTTGCACGCATTGTAAGCTCTTACGTGGCACGGTCACCAGCGTACCGCATGTACTATTACGCGGCGTGAATCCGCCGGGTGCTACCATCGCTGAGGATGGCGAAGTTCAAACCGGCGAAAATAAAATCGAAGAGCAGTGCCGCGCCGCGCGGCGGCCTCCCGTGTGTGATCCTGCTGTGTTCGGGCATCGCCCTCGTGCTTTTGTTCCTCTACTTCGTGATGAAATATGCGAACGGATAATCGAGCGCCCGACCAGATGCGGCCGGTCGAAATCACCACCGGATACCTGGTCACCGCGGAGGGCTCCGCGCTGATCGCGGTGGGAAATACGCGCGTGCTGTGCGCGGCGTCTGTGGAAGATTCAGTGCCGCAGTTCCTGCGCGGATCCGGCAAGGGATGGGTTACCGCGGAGTACTCCATGCTGCCGCGCGCCACCCAGAAGCGCACGCCTCGCGAAGTCGTCAAAGGCCGGCCTTCCGGACGCACCCACGAGATCCAGCGCCTGATCGGCCGCTCGCTGCGCGCTGTAGTCGACATGACGCTGCTGGGCGAGCGCACCGTCACGCTGGATTGCGACGTGGTGCAGGCCGACGGCGGCACGCGCACTGCTTCCATCACGGGAGCCTTCGTGGCCCTGGCGCTGGCTTTCCAGCAGTGCGTCAAGTACGGAATGCTCAAGCGTATGCCGCTGATCGATTACGTCGCCGCGACCAGCGCCGGCATCATCTCCGGCGAGCCGATGATCGACCTGTGTTACGAGGAAGACTCCCAGGCCGCCGTCGATATGAACGTGGTGATGACCGGGTCGGGCCGCTTCGTGGAGTTGCAAGCGACTGCGGAGCGGCACGCGTTCGACGATCCGCAGTTGGCGCGCATGATTGCCCTGGCGCGCGGCGGCATTGCCGAGCTGATCGAAATCCAGAAGCGCGCGGTACGCCTCGCGTGACCGTGTACTGCGCCACAGGGAATGCCGGCAAGCTGCGCGAATTTCAGTTGGCGGCGGCGCAGACGGCGATCCGGGTCGAGCCGGCGCCGGGCATCGCGGGCATGCCGCCCTGCGAGGAAAACGGAACCACATTCGAGGAGAACGCCATCCTCAAGGCTCTGTATTACGGCGCGCAAGCTCCGGGGCTGCTGTTTGCCGACGACTCCGGCCTGGAAGTGGACGCGTTGGGCGGCGCGCCCGGAGTCTATTCGGCGCGCTTCGCCGGGGCGTCCGGCGGCCGGGATGCTGTCGATGAAGCCAATAACCGGCTGCTTCTGGAGAAAATGCGCGGCGTATGGGACCGCTCCGCACAGTTCGTTTGTGTGATGGCGCTGGCGGATGGCGCGCGTCTGTTGGGCACCTTCCGCGGCGTGGTGGAAGGCCGGATCCTTGAGGAACCGCGCGGCTCCCACGGCTTCGGTTACGATCCGCTATTCCTTTATCCGCCCTTCGGCTGCGCCTTCGGAGAAGTGCCCGAGGAGCAAAAGCTCCAGGTCAGTCACCGCGGAAAGGCGCTGCGCGCGATGTTCCGGCATCTGACGGACGGGCCGCTTCGTCGCGTTTGATAAGATAGAGACAACCGAGTCGCAGCAGTGAACACGCCTCCCCTTATCGATTCTTACGGCCGCATACACACCAATCTGCGGATCAGCGTCACCGACCGGTGCAATATCCGTTGCTTCTATTGCATGCCGGAAGAAGGCGTGAAGTTCGTTTCGCGCCGCGAGATTCTGGACTTCGAAGAGATCGAGCGCTTCGTGCGCATCGCCGTGGGACTGGGGATCGATAAAGTGCGGGTGACCGGTGGCGAGCCCCTCGTGCGCCGGGATCTGCCGGTGCTCATCCGCAGCCTGGCCGCCATTCCCGGCATTCGAGACCTGGCCCTCACCACCAACGGCGTGTTGCTACCGGAGCTTGCCGAACCGCTGTACGAGGCCGGTCTGCGCCGCATCAACGTCCATCTCGACACGCTCGATCGCACGCGTTTTCGCGAGATCTCCCGCCGGGATGATTTGGACCGCGTGCTCGAAGGCATCGCCGTCGCCAAACGGCTGGGGTTCGGCCCCATCAAGCTCAATGCGGTC
>Ga0187855_10001254_pt1 | contig 20433 bp, 21 predicted proteins | sample June2016WEW_8_10_2_FD_132969 | JGI IMG/M metagenome (GOLD analysis project Ga0187855, IMG submission 132969) | Peatland microbial communities from SPRUCE experiment site at the Marcell Experimental Forest, Minnesota, USA - June2016WEW_8_10 | ecosystem: Environmental > Terrestrial > Soil >...
CACGGCCGAATCCGCCTTCGATGCGGCCACCAGCACTTGCCAGAAATCTTCGGTCGCAAGCTGGCGCCCCAGGGCTTCGCGCGTCAGGTCCGCTCCAAAATCCGGGAGTCGCTCACCCTTCTCCTCCAGCTTGCGCAGGATGTTGCGCGCCCGTACCACCGCATATTGCACATACGGCCCGGTCTCGCCTTCAAAACTCAGCGCTTCCTGAAAATCGAAGGCGATCACCGAATTGCGCGTGTACTTCAACAGGAAGTAGCGCAGCGCGCCGATGGCAATCTGCGAAGCGATCGTGTGTTGTTTCTCGGCCGTCGCCTCAGCGTGCCGCGCGGCAACTTCGTCCAGCGCCTTCGCAATCAGCGTATCGATCAGATCGTCGGCCTTCACGCCGAGGCCCTTGCGCCCCGACACTTCCACGTAAGGCTTGGCGCGGTCTTCTTCGGATAGCTCGATGCCCAGCTCGGCGCAGCATCGCGGCGACAGCGCCACCATTTCATACGAGAAGTGCACCGACCGCGCCGCCTGCTCGCCGAAGCCCAGCGCCTTCAGCCCCGCCACCACCACGTCTTGCAGATACGACTGCCGCACGTCGATCACGTTATAAACGCGTGTGCCGCGGCCGAATGCCGGCGCCGGCGCGTCGTCACCCGCCTCATCGGTCGTGACCCACAACTCACGGCCATCCGCATAGCGCATGAACGGGCGATAGTAGAAATCCTTGCCCAGCAGGCCGAATTTCCAAAGTTGATACGCGATATCCTTGCCGACATACGTGACCGTGCCGTCGGAACGCACGATCACCTTGCTATCCTCAGTGCCGGAATCGCCCGCGAACGCCTCGGCGGGCATTACCCAGCATCCGGAGTTCTTGCCTTCGCTCTCCAGATAAATAGCTTTGCGTTCCTTCAGCAGCGCGAACGCCGCGGCCCAGAACTGCAAGTGCAGGATCTCGCTCTCGCGCGGCAGCACGTCGTACTCCACGCCCAGCCGCAGCATGGTGGCCAGATGCCGCTCCACGATCGCGTCGGCCACGATGTGCGCCAGTTCGGCCTGCGCGCCGGTCCCGGCTTCAATGGCGTGCAGCGTCTCGCTCCGCCAGGCCAGCGACTCCGGCGCCTCGTGGTAATACGCCGAGGTGCGCGCATACAGGTCCCAGCAAAGATAATCGAACCGTTGGCTGCGATCCTGCACAAGCTGCCGGACCTCCTCCGGACTCTTGTGCTCCAGGTAATGAAAGCCGGCGACCACATCCGCCACCTGCACGCCGGTGTTGTCTATGTAATTCTGCACTTCCACCGGCAGCCCACGGGCGCGCAACATACGGACGAACGTGTCGCCCAGCGCGGCGTTGCGCAGATGCCCGATGTGCGCCGCTTTATTCGGATTGATGTTGGTGTGCTCGACGATGATCTTCTCGTCCGTAGCCTCCGCAGCTTCAGGCGCCGGATGCAGCAAGCCCTGCCCGTATGCCGCGCGATCGAAACGTATATTGATGTAGCCGTTTCCGGCTACTTCGAGGGCCGCTACACCTGGAATCGGTCCGATCTCCGCCGTCAGCTCAACTGCGATCTTCCGCGGCGCCTGCTTCAATTGTTTGGCTAACTGGAAAGCGGCCGGCACAGCCAGTTCGCCGAAATCGCTCTGCTTGGGCTGCTCGACGGCCACCGCCAGATCGATCCCATAGCGCGCCTGTATGTGATCGTGAAAGGCCCGCTGAACCTGTTTTTCGAGTAGATGAAACATCTACGGAAGGAACTCCGGATCGAGAATCTGTTCCAGTGTAAACGGGCATTCGTTGGGGAAGCGATCGCGCGTCAGTCCCGTTTCGACAATTGCCCTCCGTACCGCTTTCTCATAGTTGTCTTTAAATTCCGTCCGAAGCTTCGCCCTCAAACTCGGGCTCTGCTTGAGGTCGTCCTCGATTTCGATGCGTTGAGAGACAATCGTGCTGTCCCACGACCGGGACCTCTTCTCCGGCTGCAACTGCCGTTTGAGTAGGTGGAGTAACAACACCCGCATCCGGCTGTTCAGCTCCTTCAGATCTCGCCTGCCCATGTCCTCGATTTCTTCCGCGATGTGCCCGATATCCGCCTGATCCAACTGCCCGGCGCGCAGCAGTTCCGCATTGCGCCGGGTCCACTCGAAGAAATCCTCGTCGTAAAGGCTTGATCGATCCGCCGCGGTTTTGTCAAGTTGTGATTGCATCCGGCCTCCTCATCGTACCCCGGGGCAGGAACTCCGGATCGAGAATCTGCTCGACAGTGAAGGGACAATCGGCGGGAAGGCGTTCGCGATCGGGGGCGATCCTGGCGAGAGCCCTGGCAAGCCGCACCGCCTCTGCGTAACAAACTGGTAGTTCGTTCGCGAGTTTGACCTTCAGGCTGGGACTCTGCTCCAAAAGACCGTCCAGCCAGATGCGCTCCTCCGTGACAGGCCCAAGCCGCGATCGAGATTGCTTCGCGGGCTGCAACTGCCCTGCCAACAGATGCGCCAGCAGCGCCCGCGAGCGGCGGTGCAGTTCCTTCAAATCCTGCCTGCCAAGGCCTTCGATTTCTTCGGCGATGTGCTGGATATCGCTTACGCGCACCCGCCCCGCGCGCAGCAGTTCCGCGTTGCGCCGGGTCCATTCGAAGAAATCTTCGTCGTAGAGACCGGATAGATCCGCCAAGGTGCTTGCCCGCTGTGCCTTCATCTTGTCCCTATTGTACCTGTCGAGCCGCATGGCGATATAATCCGTTTTCACCTTCCAAGGAGCTTCCATTGCGAAAAAAAGTAACGGTTGTGGGCGCGGGCAACGTCGGTGCCAACTGCGCCCTCCGCATTGCCGATAAGGAACTGGCGGACGTGGTCCTGGTGGATGTAATTGAGGGAGTGCCGCAAGGTAAAGCGCTCGACCTGCTGCAGTCCGGGCCGGTGCAGGGATACGATGTGACGCTGGCGGGATCGAACGATTACGAGCCCACCGCGAATTCCGATATCGTTATCCTCACCGCCGGTTTCCCGCGCAAGCCCGGCATGAGCCGCGACGATCTGCTGCTGGCCAACTACGATGTGGTCCGCACCGCCACCGAACAGGTGGTGAAGTACTCGCCGAACTCCATCCTGATCGTCGTGACGAACCCGCTGGATGCCATGTGCCAGACCGCTTACATGGTTTCCAAATTCAGCAAGAACCGCGTGATCGGCATGGCGGGCGTGCTCGACAGCGCGCGATTCCGCACGTTCCTCGCGCAGGAGCTCAAGGTCTCCGTCGAGAACGTCACCGCGGTCGTCATGGGCGGCCACGGCGACACCATGGTGCCGCTGGTTCGCTTGACGAATGTCTCCGGCATCCCCATCACCGAGCTGATGGACCAGGCCACAATCGATCGCATCGTGGACCGTACGCGCAACGGCGGCGCCGAAATCGTCAAATATCTTAAGACCGGCAGCGCTTACTACGCCCCTTCCGCCGCTGCTGTCGAGATGGCCGAGTCGATACTCAAAGACAAGAAGAAGGTCCTGCCTTGCGCTGCCTACCTGGAAGGCGAGTACGGTATTCGCGGACTGTTCGTGGGCGTGCCGGTGAAGCTGGGCGCACGCGGCATCGAGCACATCTACCAGGTGAAGCTCTCCGCCGAAGAGCAAGGCATGCTGCAGAAGAGCGCGTCGGCCGTGCAGGAACTGGTCGACGTCATTCGCGCCAAGCACGGGTAGCGCTTTGCTCTCTCCTCCGTAATTTGGGATGATGGGCGGTTATTCTCATCAACGGAGCCAGAATCGAAACCATGACCGCCCCCGCCCTCCTGCTCTTGTCCGCAACCCGCGAGTCGCGCATTACCGCGCTCGATTGGCTCACGATCGCGCTCTACTTCGGCATTCTGCTGTGCGTCGCATGGTGGGTGGTCCGCAAGGGAAAGGACTCCGCCACCGATTACTTCCTGGCCGGACGCAACCTGGGCTGGTGGGTCATCGGCGCCTCCATCTTCGCCTCCAACATCGGCTCTGAGCATATCGTGGGACTGGCCGGTTCCGGCGCTACCAGCGGCGTCGCCATGGCGCACTACGAACTGCATGCCTGGTGCCTGCTCGTGCTGGCCTGGGTCTTCGTGCCGTTTTACATGCGCTCGATGGTGTTCACCATGCCGGAATTCCTGGAGCGCCGCTTCAACGAAAAATCCCGCTACGTCCTCTCCATCGTCTCCATAATCACTTTCATCATTTCCAAAATCGCCGTGGGCATCTTCGCCGGCGGCGTGGTCTTCGGCACGTTGTTCCCGCAGATGACCCTCAACATCGGCGGCGTCACTATCGATAGCTTTTGGATCGGCTCCGTGCTGGTGATCCTGCTCACGGGCCTTTACACCACGCTGGGCGGCATGCGCGCGGTGGCTTACAACGACGCCGTGCAGGTGACGGTCCTCATCCTCGGATCGTTCCTGCTGACCGCCTACGGCCTGGTCCGTCTGGGAGGCTGGACCGAGCTGCGCCACATATGCGGCTCCGACATGTTCAACCTCTGGAAGCCTCTCATTCCCGCCGGTGTGCAAGGTACTTGGTCGCCGATGCTCCAGACCGACGCGGCCGGGCGTGTCGTCAAGGAAGCTTGGTACTTCAACGGCAATTTCCCGTGGCTCGGCATGCTCTTTTGCGCGCCCATCATCGGCCTATGGTACTGGTGCACCGATCAATACATCGTGCAACGAGCTCTTGGCGCGCCCAACGAGACCGTCGCCCGCCGCGGCAGTATCTTCGCCGCATTCCTCAAGCTCTTTCCCGTGTATCTGTTCATCATTCCGGGCCTCATCTGTTTCGCCCTGGCCAAGAGCGGCAAGGTTCCCGAACTGACGTCCATGATCGGTCCGGACGGCCAGTCCATTCCGGCACTGTCCAACGCAGCCTTTCCGATGATGGTCCAATACCTCTTGCCCGCGGGTATCCGCGGTATCGTGGTGGCCGGATTGCTTTCCGCATTGATGGGTTCGCTGGCCGGCGTGTTCAACGCCTGCTCCACGCTCTTCACCGTGGACCTCTATCAGAAGTGGAAGCCACAAGCTTCGCAGCATCAACTCGTGCGCACCGGCCGCATCGCCACCACCGTGATGGTGCTGATCGCCCTGGCGTGGATTCCCGTCATCAAGAACGCGAAGGGCCTCTACAACTACCTCCAGTCGGTCCAGGGCTATCTTGCGCCACCCATCTTCGTGGTGTTCTTCCTCGGCGTGTTCTTCAAGCGCATGAATGGAGCCGGCGCTCTCTGGGCCATGATCGTGGGCTTCGCGCTGGGAATCTTCCGCATGTTGGTGGATACTCCTGTGACGCTCGGTGTCGGCGGATTCAATGGCTACTCTGAGGGATCGTTCCTATGGATTGTTAATAACATCTATTTCCAGTACTGGAGTGTGCTGATCACCATCGTGTCTGCAGTGGTGATGGTGGTAGTGAGTCACATGACCGCCGCGCCGGACGACCTCAAAATCCAAAGCCTCACCTTCGGCACCGCCACCGAAGCCGACCGCCGCAAAACCCGCGCCGGCTGGGGCTGGAGGGAAGTCGCCGCTTCGGGCGTCGTGCTCGTCTGCATCCTGGGCGGATATCTCTATTTCCGGGGTTGATGTGGCGCAGGCCCACGGCGTGCCGTGTTCACCACACTCGTGTGAATAACATATTCACGCCGGCCGGAGCTCAGGGAGCGCAGACACTGTATATCGCGGTTCCGTAAAATGCAGGATGGGCTTCAACTGCCAAAGAGCCCAGCCACGTCACGACTGCCATGGACGACGCGCAGAATCAGCACCACGTCACGCCGTCGTCCCATGTATGGATAACGGGCCAGCAGCCAAAGCGCTCGTTGATACCCTCCGCAACCCGTGTGGCAATATCTACACTGCCGCTTTCGCGGGCCATGCGAATCCATATGCCGTCAAGATCGGCCTCCGCCTCGGGCGAAAGACGGAACTCGCTCATCGGCCGAGGTTCTGCTCGGCGGCAAGCCGCGCCCTGCCGCGCCGCTTGATGTCCTCGGTGAGCTGCGTCAACTCTTCGTGTGTCGCGATCCTGCGCCCCTCGCCGCGCGCCAAGGGCGCCTCAGCCTGTTCGACGGTCGCAGTGATCTCCAACCGCCGCCGCTCACGCTCTTCCCACAGCGACATGGCCTCTCGAACCGCATCCTCCCTACCGCGGAATCGGCCAGCGTTTATACTGTGGCGAATCAACGCCTCCTGGTCGGGAGTCAAATGTACTTCCATATGTATTTAGACTAAGAGCCGCCAAGGTGGGTGTCAAGCGCTTCAACCCCGTTCGTAAAAGCTCAGCGCATTATCCCCTTGCTTCAACACCCGCACGCGCCGCAACAACCCGTGCACGTCGCCCGGATCGAATCGCACCGAATGCTGCACAACCACCAGCCCCGGCGGCGCGAGTCCCAGCGCGCCCAATGCGGCCGCATACTCCCCCGCCATCTCGTACGGCGGATCCAAGAACACGATCTCCGCCATCCACCGGGCCTCGGCCCCGCCCTCAATATCCGCCGGGTGCCGTCCTAGCGTCGCGACCACCTTCCCCGCTACCACTCTCGCTCGGACCTCTCCGGCCCCGGTCCCCAGCCCCGAGCCTCCAGCCGCCGTCTCAATCCCCAGCGCGCGCAGATTCTCCCTGATCGCCTCCACCGCCTTCCGGCTGATCTCCAGAAAAATACATCGCGCCGCGCCCCGGCTGAGCGCCTCGATCCCCACCGCACCGCTGCCGGCATACGCGTCCACGAAGACCGCCCCCTCGACCCTCCCCGCCAAAATATCGAACAGCGTTTCCCGCAGCCGGTCGGGCGTCGGCCGCGTGGCCAGCCCGGGAATGGTCTTCAGCCGCCGCGAACGGTACTCGCCGCCGATCACCCGCATCAGCCGACCGTCACCAGTCCATAGCGGCGCTGCCAGTGGTCGCGAATATACGCGATGGCCCGCCGCAGTTCTTCTTCCGTCGGCGGATGGCTCACGAAATCCACCGCCTCGCGCCGCGCCACTTCCAGAATCTCCTGATCGCGCAGGATGTTCGCCACGCGCAGCGAGGGCAGCCCGGATTGCTTGGTGCCGAAGAACTCGCCGGGGCCGCGCAGCCTCAGATCCATCTCCGCAATGTGAAATCCATCGTTCGAATCCACCAGCGTGCGGATGCGTTCTTTCGCTTGATCGCCCATGCGCTCCGTGATCAGGATGCAATAGCTTTGCGCCGCGCCGCGCCCCACGCGCCCGCGAAGCTGGTGAAGCTGCGCGAGGCCAAAGCGCTCCGCCTGTTCGATCACCATCACCGTCGCGTTGGGTACGTCCACGCCGACCTCGATCACCGTGGTCGAGACCAGGATCTTGACACCGCCCTCCTTGAACCGCTGCATGGTGGCTTCCTTCTCGTCAGACGGCAGCCGCCCGTGCATCAGGCCCACCGGGATGCCCGGAAACACTTCTTGCGACAAATGTTCGTGCATCTTTTCCGCGGCCTTCATGGCGCTGGCCTCGGATTCCTCGATCACCGGATAGACCACGTACGCCTGCCGTCCTTCGTCGATCTGCTTCTTCAGGAAACTGTAAATGCGCTCCACGTGATCGGCGGTCACGTGTTTGGTGACGATGGGCTTGCGCCCCGGCGGCAACTCGTCGATCGTCGAAACATCCAGGTCGCCATAGAGCGTCAGCGCCAACGTGCGCGGTATCGGCGTCGCCGTCATCACCAGAACGTCCGGATGCACACCCTTCTGCAACAGCTCGAAGCGCTGCATCACACCGAAACGATGCTGCTCGTCCACAATCGCGAGGCCCAGCTTTTGAAACTCGACATCTTTTTCGAGCAGCGCATGCGTGCCGATCACCACGTGCGTGAGCCCAGCCGCGATCAGCTTCTTGAGCTGCACCTTCTCCCGGCTGGTGAACGAGCCCGTCAGCAGCACCGTCACGTAATCCAGCCGCGCCAGCAGTTGCTTGAAGTAAAAGAAATGCTGCGCCGCCAGGATTTCGGTAGGCGCCAGCACGGCCACCTGATATCCGTTTTCGATGGCGATCACCGCCGCCTCCGCGGCCACGATGGTCTTCCCGCTGCCCACGTCGCCTTGCAGCAGACGGTTCATCGGGCGCGGAGCTTTCATGTCCTGCGCGATTTCCCCGAGCACGCGCTTCTGCGCCGCCGTGGGCTTAAAGGGCAGCATGCTCTTCACCCGCTCGCGCACGCGGTCGTTCAGCTCGAAGGAAATTCCTGGAACCGTGCGCGCCTTGCTGCGCTTCAACGCCACGCCGCATTCCAGCCAGAAGAACTCTTCGAAGATCAGCCGGAATTGCGCCTGCGAGCGGAAGGCGTTCAGCAGGCGCATGTCCGTGTCCTGCGGTGGGAAGTGCGTCTCCCGTATGGCGGTCCAGCGGTCGGGCAGTTTCAGTCGCCGTCGGACCTCTTCGGGAAGCTGATCCTCCACCGGCGGCAGCGCCTCCAATACACGATGCACCAGCGTTCGCATCACGCGCGTGCTGAGCTTCGAGACCGCTTCATAAACCGGCACTACGCGGCCGAGATGCAGCGCCGCTTCGGCTGCATCATCCGCCTCAGAGAGGATCTCAAACTCCGGATGCAGCATGGTGAGCTGGCCGGCATAGCTGTCGAACTCCACTTTGCCGAAGAGCGCGACCTTCTGCCCCGGCGCCAGCACGTCCGCGAGATAGCCGCCGTGAAACCACTTGCCTACCAGAATGCCGCGCGAGCGATCCGTGAACGAGGCTTCGAACAGTCCCAGGCTGCGCCGTTTGAAGCCGGAGAGGCTGGCCGAGCGCACTTCGGCGATCACCGTGGCCATCTCGCCCGGCGCCAGCTCGTTGACCGCTTTTACGTTGCTGCGGTCTTCGTAGCGAAACGGCACGTAGGCCAGCAGGTCCTCGACCGTGGTCAGGCCTTTCGCTTCCAGCATAGCGGCGCGCGCCGGCCCGACGCCTTTGATGTAGGTAAGAGGAGTAGCGAGATCCATGAAGCGCCGGGGCTCGCTCCGGCATGAGCCCTCCACATGAGTGTACAATGCCGGAAGTGAAGCTCACTGCCATCTTACTTTTGTGCGCAGTTTCGCCTGTTCTAGCCGAGTTGCGCTTGGGCATCATCGGCACCGACACCTCGCACGTAACCGCCTTCACCGCGATTGTCAATGACGAGTCTTCGCCCGATCACGTGCCGGGCGGCCGCATTGTCGCCGCATACAAAGGCGGCAGCCCCGACGTGGAATCGAGCGCCACCCGCGTGGACAAATTCGCCGAGGAGTTGCGCACCAAGTGGAAGGTCCAGTTCTACTCGAGTATTCCGGAATTGTGCCGCAAAGTGGACGCGGTGCTGCTCGAAAGCGTGGATGGCCGCGTGCATCTGGAACAGGCGCGCCTGGCGATTGCCGCGCACAAGCCGCTGTTCATCGACAAGCCGCTGGCGGCCACGCTGGAGGACGCCCGCGAAATCGCCCGCCTGGCCGCCGATGCCGGCGTGCCATGGTTCAGCGCCTCCAGCCTGCGCTTCGGCGAAATCGCCGAGACCATGAAGTTCGCCGACACCACCGGCGCGATTACCTGGGGCCCCGGACCTCTGGAACCGCACCATCCGCTCGAACTTGCCTGGTACGCCATTCATCCCATCGAGCTGCTCTATACGCTCATGGGTCCTGGCTGCGAGGAAGTCAGCCGCACGTTTACCCCGGATGCCGACGTCATCGTGGGCCGGTGGAAAGACGGCCGCATCGGCACGGTGCGCGCGCTGCGGCCCTACGGCGATTATGGGGCGGTGGTCTTCCGTCCCAAGCAGGTAGTCCAGAGCCCGCCGCATGCCTCCGACAGCTACCGGCCGCTGCTGGTGGAAGTGATGAAGTTCTTCGAGACCGGACAGCCGCCCGTGCCCAACCGGGAGACGCTCGAGATCTTCGCCTTCATGGACGCCGCCCAGCGCAGTAAGGATGCAGGCGGAAAGCCCATGCGGTTACGATAGAACAATACCCATGCCAAATCTGCTGGAGGGCAAACTGGCCCTCATCCTCGGAATCGCCAACAAATGGAGTCTGGCTTACGCTATCGCACAGGCCTTTTGGCGCGAAGGCGCCACCCTGGCGCTCACTTACTTGGGAGACCGCCAGAAGGTGGCCATTGAAGAACTTTCGCAGGGCATGCCGCTGGCCGGGCTGTGGCCCTGCGATGTGATGAAGGAAGAGGACCTGCAGAACCTCGCACAGTCGCTGGAAGCCTTGGGCCGCCCCCTGAATGCCGTGGTTCACAGCCTGGCCTTCGCCAATCGCGAAGACCTCGCGAAGCCTTTCGTCGAGACCGGCCGCGGCGGCTTCCTGCTGGCGCAGGAGGTCAGCGCCTACTCCCTGGTGGCCGTGGCCCGCGCGACCGCTCCGAGCATGACGGAGGGCGGCGCCCTGATGACCCTCACCTACCTCGGGTCCACGCGCGTCGTGCCCAACTACAACGTGATGGGCGTAGCCAAAGCGTCGCTGGAGGCCTCGGTCCGCTATCTCGCCAGCGACCTCGGACCGCAGCGCATCCGCGTGAACGCCATCTCCGCGGGACCGGTCAAGACTGCATCGGCGCGCGCCATCAAGGATTTCACCACCATCCTGGACTATGTGGCGCAGCGCGCGCCGCTCCGCCGCAACACCGATCCCGCCGAGGTCGCCGATGCGGCTGTGTTTCTGGCCAGCGACCTGAGCCGCGGCGTCACTGGCAATACTCTGTTCGTGGATGCCGGCATTCAGATCATGGGTTTATAGTTAAGTAGACCCATGAAAATTGAAGTTGTCCTAACGGAAGCGGAGATCGTTCAGGAGCTCGGCGAAGCCGTGTTGGCGCGCGACCTCCCCGAGAAGTTCTTCTACTGGTGCCCCGTGTCGGTGCGCGCTTGGCTTACGCTGGCCTCCGATCCGGCATTCGGTGGCTACCAGCGGTGCTGGAAGCAACTCGCCGAAAAAGCCACCTGGCTGCTCGAACCGTTCGACGATGCCGTTCCCGTAATCAGTTTCGGCGCCGGCGATGGCTCGACCGACCGCCTGCTGCTCGACCCGGTCCGCCAGTCCGGCCGCGAACAGAAATACTTCCCCGTGGATGCCAGCCAGGCGCTCCTCGAAGTCGCCTGCGCGGGCGCCGAGGACTTGGACATCGAAACCGCCGGCATCAAGGCGGATATCTCCAGTCCCATGCACTTGGTGTTCGCGTCCGACGCCGCGGAATCGCCCAAGCTGCTGCTGATGTCCGGCAATACGCTCGGCGGATTCGATCCGCTGGATCACTTGCGCCACGTGACGCAATGTCTGCACCCCGCGGACCGGCTCGTTCTGGACGCCGAGATTCATCGCCCCAACGGACCCGCGCCGCGCGAAGATGCCTCCATGCGGCAGTTCGCTTTCGCTCCGCTGGCGGGGCTGGGCGTTTCCGCCGAGGATGGGGAAGTGCACTTCGACCACAAGCACGATGAACGCTTGGCCGGGTTGTACGTCACCAGCGCGTATTTTCGTCCGGACCGCGACCTGCGCGTCGCCGTCGCGGACCAGGAAGTGCTCGTGGAGCGCGGCGAACACATCACCCTGAAGTTTCGCTACTCCTTCACGCGGGAGGCTCTCCGCTGGCTGCTGGAGAAGCACGGCGGCGTCCGGATCCTGGAAGAGATCCCCAGCCCCGACGGGCGGTATATGCTGGCCGTGTGTTCGCGGTAGAATCGTGAAAGCTGCGCGCCCGTAGCTCAGGTGGATAGAGCGGCTGGCTTCGAACCAGTAGGTCGGGGGTTCGAGTCCCTCCGGGCGCGCCAGAACGCAATAAAGCTATGCCTTCGGCGAGTCTTGCGGGACTGGATTCCGACCCGGCTACTACCGCAGGAACTGCTGGTCAATGGCATGGCGGTGAATGCGGATCGTCCGGATTCGCCTGCTCTGCCGGTGTTCCGGGTTGATGAGGACGTTCCATGTTGCCGGCACAATCGCCGACGGGACTCGAAGCAACGCGGTCCGGCCGGAGCGCAGCCATTCGTCGCCGGCAGTACGGGTGGCCTCTAGATTCGCCTGCCAGTTCTGTCCGAGGGCATCCACGTTCACGGTTTCTCTCGTTATGTCATCCGGTGCCTCGATCTCCAGGTATCGAAGAGGGGGAAGGTCGTCGGAATCGATCTGGATGTGAACCAGCACCTCGACCAGCGAGGTTGCCGGATTCGGGGCGCAGTACACGACGCGCGATCCGCGTGTGTACCATCGGCCGGGAGCCAGTAATCCTCCGGCGCCATCCAGTTCGGCATGGTCGCTAATCCGCCAGAGAGTCACGCGGTCATGCCGTACTCGAACTGCACAATCATTTCTTCCACGAGGCGAGCGCCGGCTTCGGTCGCCAGCATCTGAATCGGTGTGCTGCCTTCAAATCGCCGCTTCGGTTTCCGCAGCCACCGCCAGGCCTTCCCGGCATCGTGGAACGCCCGCTCGGCCATCGTGGCGATCCGCGCCACGCGCACCGCCTTATCCGACCCCTCCCTGGAGAGCGGCTGACGCTTGGCAATCCGGTGCGCTAGAGTCCTACGCGGCACGATCAACTGGTGCACCTCGGCATTCGAGAGTCCGCCGCGAACCAGCGACTGGATGGCTGTGGCGGGAAGCTGTTTCTCGACGAGCAGAGCCAGGTCTTCGCCGGACCGAATTCCGGATACACCGAGCTTTCCTCCCATCAATGCGTAGAAAGCCCCTGACGGCATTGGCGCGGCGGCTTTGTTCAACTCGGACATTCGCAAAGGCTCCTTGGCAAGCTGCCACTACTATACGGGCATTTTGCCACAACGGGCAATACGTGCCGCTAATATGTCCTAACCCGGCTGAGCCGGAACCAAACAGGGCGTACAAGTCCGAATATTCTCGAATGGCCACCAAACCCGCATGGGTAAAGGTCCAAGCCGCACTACGAGAAAATATCTTGCCAGGAAAAACAACGATTCCACGATAAAGGTACTAATACGTGCCGACCGACACGCGCAGCACTTGGGGCGCTGAGCTGAAATTGAGCCCCCAGTCTGTCTGGTCGCCATTCCAGATACGCTCGAATATGAAGGCGCCGTCCCGGTAGACGCCCTCTTCCACACGCACGAAGTCGCGCTGCTTGCCAGGCGCATTCGTCTGAAGGTCGACACGGCAGAACAATCCGGCCACCAGAAACTGGTTGTCGCCGAGGCGTGCGACGAGCGCGCGTCCCACAGGCTGCGGATTGCCCGGCGGGTGGTCGCCGGGGCCGAACGGAGGAACGCCGTACGAAACCACGGCTTTCCACGACCCGAATTCCAGCGTTTGAGAATGGACCGCGGTCTCCGCGACGGCCTGGAGCCGGCCTTCGAAGTTAAGGCGGGCTATCTCGCGCATCATGGGGCCGATCAACTTGTAGTTCAGCGCGAAGGGCGCCAGCGACTCCTCGTTCATCCGCGCGGCGCCCAGGGGCGCGTTCGAATAGCCGGTGTAGTCGACTCCGAAGGGCGCAAATCCGATCGCCTGGTGGCCCAGCGCGGCAAAGAAGACTTGCGCGTATGCCGGGGAGTTGCCCGTCTCGGGGACCAACAGAGCGTTGTCCGGCCGATGGTATAGCTCCAGCACTTTCAAATAGCGGGCGCTGTCGCTCATGTAAATGTCGGGCGCCACCAGATCGAGCGCCGGCGCAGCGGCCTTCCAGATAGGAATGACGTTATCGGTAGGGCCGCCGCTCTCGTAGCTCCCGGGAGGGCCCGGCTTCAGAGGATCGCGCAAGGCTGCGTTCGTGTAAAGCGGCAACCGGTACTCCGCCTTCCCCGCTGCCGCAACCTGCCCTATGAAGTGGGCCACCGACCAGGCGTGAAAGAACTCCTCGCTCTCGGCGCCGAAAACCTCTTGCCAATTCGCGCCGCGGCTGCCGGTGTCTTTGTGCAGCGCGGACAGGAGTTCCTGGGGTACGGGACCTTCGAACAGCTTCTGCGCCGCGGGCGAATAATCGCGCACGGCGTCCCAACTGCCGGCTTCATTCTCGACCTGAACCATGATGACGGTATGCCGGGGATCGGCTGTCTTCAGATGCCGCATCAAGGCGGCGAAAGCGTGCTTATCCGCGGCCAGCGTGGCCGGCGCGTGCGGCGATGGGGAGTCGACCCGGCGGCCGTCCTTGCCTTTCATGCGGGGATAGCGCTCCGGCTCGGCCTTCATCCATAGCGGCATGTAGTGCGGGCTGCCGTTTTTCCAGGTGCCGAACCAGAGCAGGACCAGCCGTACGCGGCGCGCGCGCGCCTGGCTCAGCAGCGTGTCGATGGTGGAGTAGTCGAATGTGCCGGGCTGCGGTTCGAACTGTTCCCAATAGACGGGCATCTCGACCGTGTTTGCATGCAAGTAGTCGATCGCCGGCCAGACCTTCGGCAACAGGGCCGGCCACGCGCTCGAGTTGTTTACCTGAGCGCCCAGTATCAGAAAGGGCGCGCCATCTACGAACAACGCGTAGCGGCCGTCTTTTTGAACGATGCGCGGAAGAGCGATGTCGGTGGTCTGCGGCAGCGCGGCGGCCGCGGCTATCGCAGCGGCGCACAAAAGCCGTGGCGCTATGCGGGAGAAAAGCGGTTCACGGGAGACCATCCAGCCTCCAGTATAGTTGTGAGCGCCTGCCGCCCAGCAGGATAGCCGGCCGGATGCGAACAAAACTCAGTTCGGCCCGGCAGTCGTGCTGTGAATCGCCAGCGTGCCCGAGTGCGGGGCTTCGTCCTCCACTCCGACGATCCACACGTTGCCCGGCGATGGCGCGACCCCGGCGAACAACAGGTCGGACAAGAATCCACCCTTCGTCGGATTCGGACTGGACGCAATACTCCACGCGCTGCCGTTCCAATTGAGCAGCAGCGTCTGCTGGTGGCCTGAACCATTTGCCTGGAAGTACGACCCGAACGCCCAGATATCCGTCGGCAAAACGGCTGTGATACCGAGCAGACGGTTCGATTGATACACGCTGTTCGGGCCCACGTTGGGGCTGGTCGCCACCGTCCAACTGGCGCCGTCCCAGTGCTCGATCAGCGTCAATGTAGCTGCCGACTTCGGCGGCGCCACCGGCGTGGAGGAACCCACTGCCCACACATCGTTGGGAGCCAGTGCCACCACGCCGCTCAATTGGCTCGCGCCGTTTCCTACGCTGGGGCTCGCCACGGTTTTCCATCGTGTGCCGTCATAGTGCATCACCAAGGTCCTGCTGCTGTCGTTCTCCGGTCCCGTGAAGCCCACGGCCCAGACATCGTTCGTCGCGTCCGCGGATACGGCGAATAGGAACGCATCGTTGGTCAGTTTAGTCGTCGCGGTCCAGGACGTGCCGTCCCAGTGCTCGAATAAAAAGTTTAGATTGACGCCGCCATTGCTGAGCAGGCTGCCGACGGCCCATATATCGTTGGCGGAAATAGCGGTCATGGCCTTCAAGTCGGGCTGGTCTCCGGCCGCGAAGGAAGGCCCTGGGAATACGTTCCACTGGGTGCCATCCCAGCGTTCGATCACCTGCCCCGGATTCGCCAAGCCGAGATTCACACTCCCGACAGCCCATGCTTCGGTGGGAGAAATGTCCGCTACCCCGCCCAGGGAACTGGTGCTTCCGTTGATCATGGGCACCGGAAATGCGGTCCACTTGGCGCCGTCGAAATGGATCGCGGCCTCGCCCACCGCCCAGATGTCGCTCGGAGAAGAAGCGGAGACCGCGTATAACCCATTGTTGAAATTCTCGTTGGGAGTCGGGACCACTTGAAAAATCGATTGACCCGCTGCGTTGGGGGCCATGCATGCCGCCGCCATTCCCGCGAGCAACAAGAAGTTAGTTACATCTCGATGACCTATCCGCTTCATATATTTCAACCCTATCAGGGCGCGGTACAGGTGGTGTGAGGGCCAAGTAAAAGCTTTGTAAAAGGAGACGATTACGTCAACGAGCCGGCGTGGCGCACGCTTCAGCGTGCCGCGGCGAACTTCAGTTCGCCGCAGCGCTTACTCCGATTCCGTAACGAACGTGCCGATAAAGGAGCTGCGCTTGTCGGGGCTGCTCCAGGTCGTACCGAGCCCCTGACCGTCGAACCGGTTCGCCACCGAGTATGCAGCCATTGCGTGGTCCAGCTTGGTCAGCGGGCGATACCAGACTTCTTCGTTATGACAAATCTGATCGCCTTCCATGAGTGCGCGCGTGCTGATTTTGGCCAGATTGCCGGCCGTCAATGTGGCCTTCATGCTGTGGATGTCGTTGTTCGCGAAGCTCAGCTCAATCGGCTGGTAGTCTACACGGACCACATCCTGCAACAGATCGCCGGCCATGTGTTTGGCAAAACTCTGCAAGGCCAGCCTCTGCTCGGCGTTGGCCCGGCTATCCACGATCATCACCGCTTTCACGGGATAGGCGGATTCGTAGACATCGCCGAGCGTATGATGCGCGCGCACCACGCCCACCACGGACATGCCGTCGAGATCCACGCCCTGCCAGGCGCCCTTGGTCACCTTCCAGCCGAAAACCGCCAACTCGCCGGTCAGCCCGACTTCGGAGTTGGCAAAGCAGGGCCCCGTGTAGACGTCCGCAGTGCGGGCCTCCACATAATTGCCATAAATATTGTGCGCGGGAATTCCAGCCGCGAAACTCAAACCCCCCATCGCCAGCAACACGACGGCTATACCAATAGTTCGATGCATTCCAGATACCCTCCTACATCATTAATTATACCGCCGATGGATCGCCGGTAATTTATCTGCACTGCTAACATTCATATTCTTCTTTTCTTCGCGACGAATTTCATCACGCCGCCTTTGAAACAAGAAGGTTGACAGTGGCGTTCGCGGCGGCAATCACGGCAGCGGCGATCTGCCGGTCCTGAGCTGTCATATGGTAACGATGGCTGCCTGGAACTTTGCGAATGAGGCGGTGCGCCCGCAGGAGGCGAAGCTTGCGGCTGATGGCGTTGGATCGTCGTCGGCGCTCCTCGTCAAATCTCGCTGCCGTGGCGTAGAGCAGCGGTTGGAGGTCTTTGTTGCGCAGGCCGTTGATCAGGAATTCGCCGCGGCTGATGGCTTCCAACAACAACGGATCCTGGTCATTGAACGGATGCACCGCCCGCACGCGTTTGCCATTCCGGGAGACAGCTTTTCGATGGGACCGACTACTTCTCGTAGACTAGTGCTGTCGTCCACGCTCGCCAGCTTCAGGTATCGCTCATTGGTTTTTTGCGACACCTCCGCCCAACGATGCAAATCGGCGATTCCTTTGCGCATCCGTAGCCACGCCAGCGGAGCATCCGGATCTCCTTCAGGAAGGCGCTAGACCTTAGAGTCCTCCGGATCGTCCGTGGTCAATTCGGAACGAAGCACGGGAGGGTGTGCCGATCGAAGACCGATAAAACTGCAACTCCGTCAAGCTGTACGACAGAGCATACACCCCGGTAGGCAGAGGCAATCGCCCGCGCGATTTCCTCCTTGTCTTCTTTGCTGGCTTGCAGAAACTGCACGGCGCGGCCGGCCTCCTGCCCGCACCGCAGGGCGGCTTCCTTCACCCGCCCGCTGATCTCATTGACGTGCGCCCCAAATCTGGTCATCGGCACCTGGTTGGCCCACAGGTACCCTTCCATGCCAAATGGGTCGGCAATCTTGCGGAATGACCCCCGAAACCAGCCGGTCGAAACCGCTTAGCGTACCAGCGATCGAAGCAGCGTATTTTGATGTAAACTCGTTCACGCGTTCCTCCTCGTATCACAGTGTTTTTTGATAATCCACAAATGATACGCTGTCGAGGGACGTTTCAATTTTGGTTGCGGCCGTAGGCCGCGCTAGGTTGATCAGCGTTCATCCGCGGCTTATAATTTCTTCGGGTGCTCGCCTCATCGACAGCAAAATCAAAGGCGGCGTTTATGTGCACGGCGGCGCTGTTGATGTACAGGACTCCATCGTGCTCAAAAGTCGGGAGCGTCTTCTGCTCCGGGAACGCAGACGGCAACTCCGTGCACGCTAACCACACCACCGGCTGCGCTCTGAACTGCCGTTCGAACGCGGTCTTCGCAATCCTCCCCAGCCGCTCCGCCGCGCCCTCGAGCTTGCCCAGTTGCAACTCTGCAACCAACCCGGCCATTACAGCCCGGGTGGCGTCGTCGTGTGGGCCTGCGGCTTCAATCCCATGTTTCGCGAACTCCGCGCGAAATCTGATCGACCTCATGGTCAGCTCCGTGCCTAATATAAGAACCTCGCTGGCTTCTATTCGAACGCTCTCCTTAGCTACCGCTTCAAGAATGCTGATAACGGGAATTCCAATATCCCGTACGATGGACTCGAAGCGATGGTGAGGAGAATTGCTTGCCATGAGCGCGAAATCGGCGCCGCTTGCTTCCAGGCGCTGCAGCGCCGAGCGATGATAGCCGTCGAATTTCGACCACGATTCTTCGTCGCCATCGATGCCTATCTAAGAGACGGCCCGGTTCTCATCCAAGGATTCGATGCTCATCTCCGGTGTTGACGGCACACCGTGCAGGTTTTTGGCGATGTGCCATCGTTCGCTGCGACGACAGATCTCCGAGTAGTACTCCACTGTGGAGAGCCAGGCTACACCACCTACAATGCCAATCTTCTTCATGTGCCTATGTCATGCATTGAACATGCCGTTGATCTCCCGATAGGCCACGGCTTCCTCAGCAAATCGAAAGGTGCCCTGTTCTCGCATCTCTCGCGCGGCTCGAAGAAAGGCGCCAAGGGCGGCACGGCTGAGCGCGCTGCCGACGCTGACACGCCTGACTCCCAGCGCCGAGAGTTCGGCCAGGGTAAATCGAACGCCTGAGAGCCCCATCACCACATTCACCGGGCGATCCACTGACTTAAGCACGGCTGCGATATCGTCCTTGCTGGTCAGGCCGGGCGCATAGAGAACATCGGCGCCCGCCTCTTGATAGGCCTGTAGCCGCGCGATCGTGTCTCCGAGATCCGGCCGGCCGGCTAAGTAGTTCTCGGCGCGCGCCGTCAGCGTGAATGCAAACGGGAAGGCGTGCGCAGCCTCCGCCGCTGCGCGGACTCGCTCGGCCGCATGTTCACGCGGATAGATGGGGCGGCGCGGGAGCCTTGACATATCTTCGATGGAGCCACCCACCGCTCCCGCGGCGCCCGCGAGCCGGATGGTTTCGGCGGCGGTCTCCGCGGAGTCTCCATAGCCATTCTCAAGATCGGCGCTGACCGGCAGGTCGGTGGCCGATACGATTGCGGACACATGCGACATCATGTCGTGCCGCTCGATCGTGTTGTCCCGATGGCCGGCGGAAAAGGCATAGCCCGCGCTCGTGGTGGCCAGCGCCTCGAAGCCCAAGTGCGCCAGCAGCCGCGCGGTGCCGGCATCCCACGGATTGGGAATAATGAATGCGCAGTCCCGCGCGTGGAGTGCGCGAAATGCGCGTCCTTTTTCAGCCTGCGTCAACATCGGCCAATCATACCTTGCCTGCGGCCGCCGCGGGAAGACCGAATGTTCCATCGACCACTTCGACGAAGTTCCTCTCTTCGCGCAGAATCAGGCGGTTGGTTTGGGCCATCGTGAAATTCTCACGGGCTTCCGGATCCGACCTTAAGCGCGCCCGGTAGGCCTCATAAGAAGCGAGGCTGTCGAATGCGATCAAACCCCAGGCCACATTGTTGGTTCCTTCGTAAGGAAGAAAATACCCGACAAGCTGGCCGCCGCATCGCGGAATGATGCGGCCCCAATTCTCGGCGTAGTTCTTGAACCCTTCTTGCTGAAACGGATCGATCTCGTAGCGGATGACGCAGGTGATCTTCATGAGTGCCCTTCCGAGTGCCCTCCCGTCGGCCGATTTGCCCGGTGACGGCTCCCTCCGATGCATATTTCGCAGTATGCCAGTTGTCCTGCAGGGACACTTCGTCTACAATCAAAGTATGATTGTTGACGCTGACGCGGCTGTCGCCGGAATTGCGGCGGCCATCGGCGAGCCTGCACGGGCTCGCATGCTCTATTCCCTGGTGGATGGCCACGCGCGAACCAGCACCGAGCTTGCGCTGGTGGCTGATGTAAGTCCGTCAACCGCAAGTGTACATTTGAATCGGCTGAAAATAGAGCGTCTGGTCAAGGTCGTCGTCCAAGGGAAGCATCGCTACTACAGTCTGGAAGGTCCCCACGTGGCCAGCGCGCTGGAAGGTCTCAGCGTGCTCGCCGGAGGAGTTCCCAACAAGTTCGTGCCAAACACGCCGAGCCGGCTGCGCGCTGCGCGAACCTGCTACGATCACATGGCGGGAACACTGGGCGTGGCGCTTCACGATCGCTTCGAAGCGTTGAAATGGCTGGCGGCCGATTCGACGGCCATGAACGGTGCGTATGTCCTCACCCCGGCTGGCGCGAATGCGTTTGTGGCCCTTGGCATCGATCTGGAGGCAACCCGAACGCTCCGCCGCCGGTTCGCGTATGCATGTCTGGATTGGAGTGAACGACGGCC
>Ga0187855_10001255_pt1 | contig 20396 bp, 18 predicted proteins | sample June2016WEW_8_10_2_FD_132969 | JGI IMG/M metagenome (GOLD analysis project Ga0187855, IMG submission 132969) | Peatland microbial communities from SPRUCE experiment site at the Marcell Experimental Forest, Minnesota, USA - June2016WEW_8_10 | ecosystem: Environmental > Terrestrial > Soil >...
CTGACCGGCGGATACCACCTCGCGTACGTGGTCGCAGCCGTGTGCGTCGCCCTCGGGATCCTCGCCGCCTTCCTGATCCTGCGTCCTCCCGTGGCCTCCCGGCCGCAGGAGGTCGAACTGGCGACGGACGGCGCGAGCAGAGAGCTGGCCGCACAGGCTGTGTAAGCTGGCGGCACAGGCGGTGTAAGCGGGAAACACAGGCTGTGTAAGCTGGCCGCGCAAGCTGTGTAAGCTGGCGGCTCGGTCGAGAGTCGGAGGGCTGGTAGCGGTGAGCGCTGAACGGGGAGATTCGGTTGTGGAGATGGCCGCGGTACGAGCTCCGGCTGAGCGCTACGACGTGGCGATCCTGGGTGGTGGCCTGGCGGGTCTCACGCTGGCGATCCAGCTCGAGCTGGCCCGGCCGCAAACGCGCGTGGTGGTGCTCGAGAAGCGCGAGGGTCCCGCCCCGTTGGCGGCCTTCAAGGTGGGCGAGTCGACCGTGGCTTGCGGAGCGCACTACTTCTCCGAGGTCGTCGGCGTGCGCGAGCATCTCCAGCAGGAGCAGTTGAAGAAGTGCGGCCTGCGGTACTTCCTCCCGAGTGAGAGCAACGCCGACATCACAGCGCGCACCGAGCTGGGGATACCGTTCTTCCCGCCGCACGACAACTTCCAGCTCGACCGAGGCCTGTTCGAGAACAAGCTCGCCGCACGCGCCCGGGCGCTGGGCGTCGACCTCCAGCAGGGCGCGCGGGTGCGGGAGGTCGAGCTCGGCGGCGACGCCCACCGCGTGACGTTCGAGCAGTTCGACGGCGAGAACAGGCTGACGGCGCGCTGGGTGGTGGATGCCGCCGGCCGCGCCAGCCTGCTCAAGCGCAAGCTCGATCTGGCCACGGATTGCGGACATCACATCAACTCTTCCTGGATCCGGCTGGGGGGAGGGCTCGACCTCGAGGATTGGGGCAGGGAGGACGCGGCCTGGATGGCGCGGATGTCCGAGCCGGGCATCCGCATGCTGAGCACCAACCACCTGATGGGAGAGGGCTACTGGGTATGGATGATTCCGCTCTCGAGCGGGCCGATCAGCATCGGCGTGTGCGCCGACCCACGTTTTCACGCCTACGAGGAGATCAGCGAGTTCGATCGCCTGCTGTCGTGGCTGCACCAGCACGAGCCGCAGCTCGCGGCGACGATTGCGGCGCGTCAGGGGGATGTCGAGGACTTCCTGCGCGTCAAAGACTTCGCATACGGGGTCAAGCAGACGTACTCCACCGACCGCTGGTCGCTGGTGGGCGAGGCGGCGGCGTTCGCGGATCCCTTCTACTCACCCGGCTCCGACTTCATCGGCTACGGCAACACGTTCACCGCCGATCTCGTTGTCCGTGACCTGGACGGCGAGGACATCGCGGCGCGAGCGGATTATTTCAATGACATGTACCAGCGGCAGTTCGCGTTTGTGATTTCGAGGTACCGGGACTCCTACTCACTGTTCGGCAACGCGTGGGTGCTGTGTGGCTATCTGACGTGGGACTTCTATGCCAACCACATCGGCTACAACCTGCTCTTCACCCAGAACCGAGCCACCGATCTCGAGTTCATGGGGCGTGCCGATGAGTATCTGGATCGGCTCGAGCGGTTGAGCATCAACACGCACAAGCTGTTGCGTGAATGGCACGAGCTCGAGCGCCGGCCAAGGGCGCCCGTGATGCCCCCGCCCTTCGCCGTGGCGATTCAGGGGCTGCTCGGCCTTGTCAAGGAGTATCCCGACGATGACGCCCTGCTGGATGCCCTGCGCGAGCACGTGCGCAACTCCGAGGCGCTCGCGATCGCGATCTTCGAGCGGGCGGCACGCGCGCTGCCGGAGTCACTGCCGGCCGATACCGCAATCGACCCCTATGCCGTGAGCCTGAACCCGGCGCGGTGGGCGGCCGATGGCCTCCTCGACGGTGGCAAGATGACGGTGGAGCAGGCCAGGCAGATCGTCGACGGCATCGACGGGGTCTGGGACGCGGTGGCCCCCGCGCCGATCGCCGTCGAGGGGGCTCGGTAGGGCGCTCTCGTTTCCTGGGCGCACGCGCCGACGGACGCGATCGGCCCTACACCCCAGACCCCGCGCGGTCAAGCCCCTCGAGGTAGGGCGCGAGGTACTTGGCGGCGATCTTGCTCGGCGGCGACCACGTGGGCGCGTCGGTCAGCTCGGAGCTGAACCCGTGCCCGCCGGTGAGGTGCGCGGTGATGTACAGCGGCTCGCCGCCGGTGAGCAGCATCCCGCGGATCACCGGCTGGAAGGGCTCGGGCGTGAGCGGCGCGCCGGCCAGCGCGGCGATCGACTGCGCCGCCGCGTCGGCCTGCTGGGAGGCGAGACCGCCCTGCTTGACGGCAAAATCGATGGCGTCGCCCGCGGCGTAGATCGGCCCGGCGCCGGACACCTGCCCGTAGGGGTCCACGTGGATGAAGCCGTGCTCACCGAGCGGGATGCCGCGCACGGGGGGACCGTAGAGCTCGGGCAGGGCGACCACGCGCTCGACGTGAACGCGACGGTCGCCCGGGTTGATCACGACCTCCCCGACGCTGGGAACCTCCGCGTAGGCGGAGTTGATCGTGGCGATCCCCGCCCGCTGGAGGCGCTCGCTCACAGCGTTACTGGCGGTGGCCCCGAAGATCGCCAGCGGCGTCGCCTCGGGCGTGACGATCGTCACCGCGAGCTCGATGTCCATGTCGTAGGCGCGCGCGGCGGTCATCAGCGCGAGCTCGTACAGCGGCAGCTGCCACGGCAGGCGTGGGGGCGCGACGAACGCGAGGCTCTTTACGTAGCCCCCCTCGACGTCCTGAATCAGCCCATGCATCGTCTCGTCCATGCGACGGTCGTCGATCGTCAACGCGTGCTCGTAAAGTGGCTGCACGCGCGCGCCGAGCGCCAGCATCAGCGCGTCGTACTCGAGCTGCGCGCCGGCGGTGGTGTGCAGCAACTGCTTGGTGGGCTCGATCCACTCCAGCGAGTCGGCCAGCAGCTCGGCACCGGCGTCGCGCACGATCGGCGCGAGCGGGTAGCGGTGGGCCGGCGGGTAGGCGAACGGCTCGCGCACCGTCATCGGCCGGTAGACGAACTCCGCGGCCGGCGCGATCACGGTGGTGGCGAGGCGCTCGGAGGCGAGCTCGTGCAGCGCCAGCGCCGTCTCCAGCGCGGCCACGCCGCCGCCGACGATCATCACGCGAAGCTTGGTTGGGGGGTCTGTGGTGGGCATGTCTGAAAGCTAACTATTCGCAGCCCCACCCGCCAGCCGCGAAAAGCCGCGCTCGCACTAGGGGAAACTACCGAGTGCCCGCACCGGCGCCCCGAGCCTACGGCCGCTGCCGGGCGACGTGCGGCAAAACCCGGATGGCGCAACGATGGAGCCAACAGATCCTATCCCCATGCCTGAGCCCGCCATCCACACCGAGGGGCTGAGCAAGCGCTACGGCGACACGCTCGCGCTCGAGCAGCTCGACCTGACCGTGGAGCGGGGTGAGGTGTACGGCTACCTCGGGCCCAACGGCGCCGGCAAGACAACCACGATCCGGCTGCTACTGGGGCTGCACCGGCCGAGCGCCGGCCGCGGCGAGCTGTTTGGGATCGACGCGTGGCGCGACCCGGTCGCCGCCCACCGGCACCTCGCCTACGTCGCCGGCGAGCCGTTTTTGTGGCCGGCGTTGACCAGCGCGGAGACGTTCGAGCTGCTCGCCCGCCTGCACGGTGGCACCGACGTGGCCTACCGCGAGAAGCTCGTCGAGCGCTTTCAGCTGGACACGCGCAAGAAGATCAGGGCGCTGTCGAAGGGCAACCGCCAGAAGGTGCAGCTGATCGCGGCGCTCGCCACGCGCGCCGATCTGCTGCTGCTGGACGAGCCAACCAGCGGTCTCGACCCGCTGATGGAGATGGCCTTCCGCGAGTGCGTGCACGAGGCGAAGGAGCGCGGGCAGACGGTGTTCCTCTCCTCACACATCCTCGGGGAGGTCGAGGTGCTGTGCGATCGCGTCGGGATCCTCAGGCGGGGCAGGCTGGTGGACGAGGGTACGCTCGCGCAGCTGCGCCACCTCGCCACGCAGACCGTCGAGGTGACGTTCTCGGGCGCGGTGCCGCAGCTGCCGCCGCTGCCGGGCGTGAGCGTCGAGCGTGCGGGGCCGAGCGCGCTGCGCTTCGAGGCCTCCGAAGGCGTCGGCCCGCTGATCGCGGCGCTGGGCGAGGCGGGCGGGCCGGGCGGGTCATCGATCAAGACGCTCACCAGCCGCGAGCCCTCGCTGGAGGAGATCTTCCTGCACCACTACGACAGCTCCGACGGCCGCGTCGATGGTTAGCGCGCATTTTTAATGAACACCACCACACCCCCAACCACTCCGCCGCTGGTTGGAGCGCATTTCTCTAAGCACACAACCACCGCCGCCCCGACCACCGCATCGATGGTTGGCGCGCTCGCCAAACGGGCCTTCAGGGACGCGCGCACGCGCACGATCGCCTTCGCGTACATGTTCGCGCTGTACGCGTACATCCAGCCGGCGGGCTACCGCCACACCTACCCGACGCTGCAAGATCGCGAAGCGTTTGCGCACAGCTTCGCCGACAACGACGCGCTGCGCCTGTTCTACGGCTACCCGTACAACCCGACCACCGTGAGCGGCTACAGCGCGTGGCGGGTCGGCGGGACGCTGGCGATCGCGGCGGCCGTGTTCGGCGTGCTGGCCGCGGTGCGGGCGCTGCGCACCGAGGAGGACACCGGCCGCGCCGAACTGGTGCTCGCCGGGTGCGTGGGGCGCGGCACGAGCTTCCTCTCCGCGATGGCGGCGATCGCGGTGGGAACGGTGATCCTGTGGGCGGCCGAGACGATCGGTTTCATCGCCGGCGGCCTTCCCGCCGGCGGCTCCGCCTACCTCGCTTTGGCGACGGCGTCGATCGTGCCGGTGTTCACGGGGATCGGCGCGCTGGTGAGCCAGCTGGCACCGGCGCGCCGCGGCGCGCTGGAGCTGGGGAGCGCGGCGGTGGCGCTGTTTTTGCTGCTGCGCGTGGTGGCAGACACCTCGGCGGGCCTGCAATGGCTGCGCTGGGCGACGCCGCTGGGCTGGGCGGAGCAGCTGCGTCCGTTCGCCGACCCACAACCGCTGGCGCTGCTGCTGCCCGCGCTCGCGACGGTACTGCTGCTGGCGCTCGCCGCACGGATCGCCGCCACGCGCGACATCGGCACCGGGGTGCTACCGGCGCACGACAGCGCCGACCCCAACCTGCGCCTGCTGGGCGGGCCCACCGCACAGGCGCTGCGGGCAGAGCGGGGCACCCTCCTCGCGTGGGCGACCGGCATCGGCGTGTTCGCGCTGATCCTCGGGATGGTGTCGGCGAGCATCTCCTCGGCCGGCATCTCCAAGAGCATCCGCGAAGAGATCGCGAAGCTCGGCTCGGGCTCGATCGCCACACCGAGTGGGTACCTCGCGTTCGTGTTTATCTTCTTCATCGTCGTGGTGAGCCTGTTCGTGTGCGCGCAGATCGGCGCCACCCGCCGCGAGGAGTCAGAGCAGCAACTCGAAACGCTGCTGGCGCTGCCCGTCAGCCGCACCCGCTGGCTGGGCGGGCGCCTGCTGCTCGCCTGTGCCGGCGCGACAGCCCTCTCCCTGCTGGCCGGCATGCTCGCCTGGGCGGGTGCCAGCTCGCAGGGCGTCGACGTGTCGATCGCGAAGATGCTGGAGGCCGGCGCCAATTGTCTGCCGGTGGCACTGCTGTTCGGGGGGATCGCGGCGCTCGCCTACGCGCTCGTGCCCCGCGCGAGCACGGGCCTCGCTTACGGGCTGGTGGTGCTCGCCTTCCTCTGGCAGCTGGTCGGGTCGCTGCTGGGGGCGCCAAAGTGGCTGGTGGAACTGACACCCTTCGCGCACGTCGGCCTGGTGCCAACTGAGCCCTTCCGCGGCGGCGCGGCGGCGGCGATGCTCGCGATCGCGGCGGCCACCGGGGCGGGGGCGCTGTGGGCATTCAACAGACGCGACATGATTGGCCAGTGAGCCAGCGTGCGATGCTCATCAGACAGTGAGCCAAGGCGCCGACGCTCCACCAGGCGGCGAACCAAGGCGCGCGCCTCTCCGAGGTGGTGGTGCAGAAGTCGATCCGCGAGGGCTTCGGGGCCTGGTTGTCTCCGAGTCGCTGTGCGTGGGCTCCGGCGTGGGTAGGGCCCCCAGCACAAGGGGCTTTGGATCGGTATCGTGCCAGCCTCTCGATTTCTGTAGAGATCGATAGTATTGTCGATTCAAACAACAGGGGAAGGGATCGTGCAACTAGCAATCCAGCGGAATCAAGCCGCAATCAAGGGGATGCTCGGTGGCCATAAAGGCATGCAGTTCACGCTTGCCTATCGCCTCATACTCACAGACACGGAGCAACAACTCGTCAATCAGTACAAGCTCGAAGACTATCCGTTGACGTGGAAGACGTTGTCTAGCGGCCGCGTTCCAGATGACACGATTGGCAACATGGTCCGAGGTCGGAGCCAGACGCTGACCGACGTGCTGACCCTCGTGGGAAATGAAAAAACCATCAAGAACGCATGTGATGCGCTTCCCACTCTTTTTGAGATCGTCAGCACGTTCGGAGGCGAGGAAATTGTTACGTATCCACGAACACCGGTAGATTGAGCAGTTCTGCCGCTGTCAAGCTGTCCGTGCCAACCGGGCTATTTCGTTGTCACAACCAAGCATAGTGGTGCCCAGCCCGTCCGGCGAGCCGGCGAACATCCGCAAACTCGCCCTATGAAGCCAAAGCCGATTGTGGAGATACAGGCTGGCTTTTCGCTTGCCGCCGCAGCGATCGCCATCGGGCTTTGCGGCACATCGGGCGCCCTTGGTGTGATTGTCGCGAGCGGCCTGGGCTTGATAGTCACCGCTGGCCTTGCGATCAGATATCATTGGCTTGTACGTCACCGGTACCGTAGTCGCCATCGCGCTGTACGCGATCGGATAATGATTGGGTGCGTAGCCGTCGGGCTCGCCTTACCGGCAACCCTTGGGGTGGCCGTGTTGGCTGGCGCTGGGACGGCATGGAACTGGCCCTTGAGGAGCGTTCCCGCCCATTTCGCGGTGATCTCTGCAAGTGCAGTATTTGCTGCGATGTTGACGTCCTCATGTGTTGACTGGTATCTCATCCGCCCGTTCCGGGACGGCGTTCTGGGGCCTCCTGTCTGTCAAATGGCAGACCATGACGATGAGACTGTCCTCTTCTATGCCCAGGCCTGGATAGCGCACCGTACCGTGGCAGAGGTCATCGGCTGGGGAGGCACCGCAATCGTCCTGATCATTGCGCTAGTTGCCATGCAGAACTCGACGCACAATCCCACTTGGTCGGGTATCTTCACCTATCTCGCGCCGTCGGGCGCAGTCTACTTGGGCATCGGCGGCTACCTCGTAAGGAGATTGCGCTACGTGCCGCAATACGTGCAGCGCCCCAGTCCCGGCCTGGGGCGCTGGGTGACTGGCGCGATACCGACGATATCCGGAGAGGAGCGACAGATCGACGGCTTTGTCGCCGATGTTGCGTTGGGTGTGGGCCTGCAGACCATCACGCAAGAACACCGTCGCAAGGATGTTGATTTAGGTGACGCCTGGCGATTGGATTCGGTGCAAAGACCCCTGTGCGTCAACGCGTGCGAGCGCTGGATACCACATTGCGACCGTGGTCTACGCGAAGACGAGGCAACGACAAAGCCATGCCGGCCGGCTGCGACCGTCCAGAGGCATCTCGAGAAAACAGACGCCGACGCGGCGACTACTTCTCCGTGACTCGCGGTGCGTAGCGGTGGTGGAGCATCAGCGCGTTGCCGTCGGGGTCGGCGAAGAACGCCATGTGGCAGACGCCCGTGTCGAGCGTCTCGCCGTTGAACGCCACCCCGCGCTCCTGCAGCGCGGCACGCGCCGCCGCGACGTCCTCGACGTGCAGCGCGATCGCGTTGGGGTTGGGGTGGTGGGGGAGCCCCATCGACTCGGCGTCGTACACGCTGAGCGTAAGGTTGCCGGTCTCGAACTCCGCATACCCGCGCTCCTTGATGTACACCGAGCGGGGCAGCCCGACGGTAGAGCCGTAGAACTCGACGGCGGCCTCGAGATCTTTGGTGGGGCAGCCGACGAAGTCGACGCCGGTGACGAGCTGTGGTGTGGTCATCGTGATGCCTCCTCGAGGGGATGGATCAGCCTGGGTGCTTGGACGCAATCCAATCCTACTCGGGCACAACCTCTTCGCGGCCGATCAGCGCGCGCACCCGCTCAAGCAGCTCAGTGGTGGCCTCGCGCGCATCGGCGAGACTCGCTTTGGCGACAAACGCCGCGGCGTACGACGCTTCGTTGCGCCGCTCGCGCGAGGCGTCGAGGCTCTCCAGCAACTCCTCGGTGTCGCCTTCGAGGTGCTCGAGCGCCGTCTCGAGACGAAGGGCGTGTGCGTTGTCGCCCGATGTCACGCGCTGACCGGCGGCCTGAAGGATCGCATCGCAAGCGCAGATTGCGGCGTTGTGCAGAAGTACGGATTGGGATTCCGCACTGAGGTCGGGCGTGTCGGCGTCGCCGCGAAACCGATCGGCCTGCTCGAGGAATTCACGTGCCCGCACCCGGTCGGCGTAAACCTTCTCTACGCGTGCGTCTGTCATGGCTGCGCGATGCTATCCAGGTTGCCGACGAGTCGAGTGATTGGCACCTCCAGAACACGGCGAACGAAGCTCGAATCCTCGGCAAGAAGGCGCTGGAACTCCTCGACACCGAACACCGTCAGATCGACCGTGCGCCCGGCCTCCTTGCCGATCGGGCGTACAAGCCGCCGCAGCTCGCGCAGGTCGGCGTCGCCGATGACGATGACATCGATGTCGCTATCCGGTCGACGCGTCCCGCTCGCCCACGAGCCGTGGATCGCCGCGGCAAGCACCTCTGGACGATCGAGGGTATCGCGCAGCCGCTCCTCGACGCCTACGGAGCGACGCAGCAGGTCAACCAACGGCTCATTGAATGGGTCGTCGGTGGCAGCCTGGAACCGATGCGGTCGCGCGGTCGCGTCACGGCGGATGATGCCAGCGCTCTCCGCTCGGACCAGCTCGCGGTGGACGGAAGACGCAGGGGCGCCGAGAGCCTGCGCCAGCTCTTGAAGCGCCCAACCCCGCTCTGGCTGCAAAAGCAGCAGCGAGAGCAAGCGCAGCTGCATCTCCGAACGGAAAAGTGGCAGGATCGCCGGAGCCGACGTTTGCATTATCGAGAAGTTTATCTCATAAAAGCGAATAATGCTAGGGTGAGCCGCACCGTGAGCTTCGAGACGCTGATCGTGATCGTCTTCGCCGGGCTCGGGGGCCCGCTGCTGGGGGTCGCCGGGCGCTGGTTTGTGCCGGTCGTGATCGGCGAGATCCTCGCTGGTGTGATCGTCGGGCCGGCGGTGCTCGACGCGGTGGACCCGGCGAACGGGACGGTCGCGTTTCTCGGGGAAATCGGCTTCGCGATGCTGATGCTCACGGTTGGGATGCACCTGCCACTGCGCGACCCGCGGCTGTCCGCTTCACTGCGCGGCGGGGGGCTGCTGGCCGGGATCGTGTGCGTGCTGGCGATCCCCGCCGGGCTGCTCGCCGCGGGCATCACCGCCAGCGGCCACGCGGCGGTGTACGTGGTGCTGCTCGCCTCGGGCTCCGCCGCCGTGCTGCTGCCCGCGCTGGAGGAGACCGGCATCGAAGGCCCCGGCGTGATGACCGTGATGGCACAGGTGACGATCGCCGATGTGCTCACGATTCTCTCCGTGCCGATCGTGCTGCAGCCGGCGCGCGTCGGGCACGCGGCGCTCGGAGCTGCATTGGTGGGAGGGGGGGTGCTCGTGCTGCTTGGTGTGGCGCGGCTGCTTGGCCGTGGTGGGTGGGTGCACAGGGTGCGCCGGCTCTCCAAGCAGCGCCACTGGGCGATCGACCTGCGGCTCTCGCTGCTGGTGCTGTTTGTGCTCTCGTGGCTGGCGCTGAAGGGCGGCGCGAGCATCCTGATCGCGGGCTTCGGCGCCGGTGTGACGGTCGCGCTGATCGGCGGTCCCAAGCGGCTCTCCACGCAGATGCGCGGGATCGCCGACGGCTTCTTCATCCCGCTCTACTTCGTCGTGCTCGGGGCGCAGCTCGACGTGGGAGGCCTGCTCAAGCACCCCTCGCTGCTCGTGCTCGCCGGAGCGCTGGCGGCGCTCAACGTCGTGATCCACCTGCTCGCCGTGGCGCTCATGCACCGTCCCGTGGCGGCCGGCCTGGCGGCCAGCGCGCAGCTGGGGGTGCCGGCCGCAATCGCCTCGCTGGGTCTCGCCGAGCACGTGCTCTCACCCGACGTCGCTACGGCGATCGTCGTCGCCGCGCTGGTCAGCCTCGGGGTGTGCACCGCGGGGGTGGTGCAGCTTGTGCGGCTGTATGCGCCGGCGACCCCTACCGCTCCAGCAGCGACCTGACCTGGCGCGCGATCTCGAGATCCTCGCGCGCGCTCAGCACGAGCGTTCGTAGCGTCGCCTCGGCGGCTGTGATCTCGCCGTCGGCGCTCGTCCGCCGGTTGCGCTCCTCCTCCAGTGCCACACCGAGGAAGCCGAGCCCGGCGGCTGTCCGCGCGCGCACCTCGGGGGCGTGTTCGCCGACACCGCCGGTGAACACCAACGCGTCAAGGCCGCCCAGCGACGCCGCCATCGCCGCGATCCCGGCGCGCAGGCGGTGGATGTAGACGTCGAGCGCAGTCTCGGCGAGTTGCTCGCCACTCAGCGCCCGCTCGATGATCGCGCGCATCTCGGCGCTGCCCGCCAGCGCCAACAGCCCCGAGCGGTGCTCCAGCGCGTCCGCCAGCTGCTCGACGGTGAGCTGCTCGTGCTCCAGCAGCCACAGCACGAGACCCGGGTCGACGCTGCCCGAGCGGGTGGCCATCACGAGGCCCTCCAGCGGCGTGAAGCCCATCGTCGTGTCGCGCGAGCGGCCGCTCTCGATCGCGCACAGCGAAGCACCTGCTCCCAGGTGACAGCTGACGATCCGCAGGCCCTCGCCGTCCACGCCCAGCAGCTCGGGGGCGCGGCGGCCCACCCACGCGTGCGAGAGGCCGTGGAAGCCGTAGCGGCGCAGCCCCCACCGCTCGCGCCACTCTGCCGGCAGCGCGTAGGTGGCTGCCGCCGGCGGCAGCGTCGTGTGAAAGGCGGTGTCGAAGCACGCCACCGCTGGCACCCCCGGCAGCGCCGCGGTGACGGCATCGAGCGCGTCCAGCGACTTGCGCTGGTGTAGCGGCGCCAGGTCCACCAGCTCGCGCAGCGCCCGCTCGACCTCCGCGTCGATCCGCACCGCCTCGCGGAAGCGCGCGCCGCCGTGCACGATCCGGTGGCCGACCGCGTCGGCCTCGCCCAGCTTGCCCGCGAGCGCCGCGCGCAGGGCGTCGGGGTCGGGAGGGCCTTCGGTCGCGAGTTCCTTCGATGCGATCGTCGCGTCGCGCTCGTCCAGCAGCGACAGCTTCAATGAGCTCGAGCCGGCGTTGACTACCAGCACGTTCACGATTAGAACGGCCAGCGCCAGTCGGTCAGCTCTGGCGGGTCCTCGCCGTGCGCGCGGGTGTAGGCGCGGTGGCGCAGCCGCTCGTCGGTCATGTGCTGGCGCAGGTGGGCAGCGTGCTCGGCGAGGCCGGGGACGCGGTCGATCGTGTCGATCACGAGGTGGAAGCGGTCGAGGTCGTTGAGCATCACCATGTCGAACGGCGTCGTGGTCGTGCCCTCCTCCTTGTAGCCGCGCACGTGGATGTTGTCGTGGTTGGTGCGCCTGTAGGTGAGGCGGTGAATCAGCCACGGGTAGCCGTGGTAGGCGAAGATCACCGGCCTGTCGTTGGTGAACAGCGCGTCGAACTCCGCGTCGCTGAGGCCGTGGGGGTGCTCGCTTTCGGGCTCCAACCGCATCAGGTCGACGACGTTGACGACTCTCACCTTCAGCTTTGGCAGGTGCTCGCGCAGCAGCGCCGCCGCCGCCACGCTCTCGAGCGTCGGGATGTCCCCGGCGCAGCCCAGCACCACGTCGGGCTCCTCCTCGCCATCATTGGAGAAGGCCTCCCAGATGCCGATCCCGCGCGTACAGTGCGCGATCGCCTCGTCCATGCTCAGGAAGTTCAGCGCCGGCTGCTTGCCCGCCACGATCACGTTCACGTAGTCGCGACTGCGCAGGCAGTGGTCTGCAACAGACAGCAAACAGTTGGCGTCGGGCGGCAGGTACACGCGCACGATCTCCGCCTTCTTGTTGACCACGTGATCGATGAAGCCGGGGTCTTGGTGGGAAAAGCCGTTGTGGTCCTGGCGCCACACGTGCGAGGAGAGCAGGTAGTTCAGCGAGGCGATCGGCACCCTCCAGGGGATTCCGCGCGTCACCTTCAGCCACTTGGCGTGCTGGTTGAACATCGAGTCCACGATGTGGACAAACGCCTCGTAGCTGTTGAACAGCCCGTGCCTACCCGTCAGCAGGTAGCCCTCCAACCAGCCCTGGCAGAGGTGCTCGCTGAGCGCCTCCATCACGCGCCCGTCCGGCGCGAGGTGATCGTCGCTGGGCAGTTGCTTGGACTCCCACGTGCGGTCGGTTGCCTCAAACACCGCAGTAAGGCGGTTGGAGGCCGTCTCGTCGGGGCCGACAATGCGGAAGCTCTCGGGGTTCAGCTTGATCGCGTCGCGCAGCCACGCCCCCAGCACCCTCGTCGGCTCGCTGCTGCTCGCCGTCGGCGCCTTCACCTCCACCGCGTAGGAGCGGAAGTCGGGCAGCTCCAGCGCGCGCAGCAAGGTGCCGCCGTTGGCGTTTGGGTTGGCGCCCATCCGTCTCCTCCCGCGCGGCGCGAGAGCGGCCAGCTCCACGCGCAGCGCGCCCTGTTCGTCGAACAGCTCTTGCGGGCGGTAGGAGCGCAGCCACTGCTCCAGCTGCGCGAGGTGCTCCGGGTTGCCGGCGAGGTCGGTGAGCGGCACCTGGTGGGAGCGCCACGAGCCCTCCGCCGGCTTGCCGTCCACCTCCTTCGGGCCCGTCCACCCCTTGGGGGTGCGCAGCACGATCATCGGCCATTTCGGGCGCTCGCGCGGGTGGGCGGGGCCTGGGTGGGCCGAGTCACGCTTGCCTGCGGGGCCCGGGGGCGCGGGGTCCGCATCCTCGCGGGCGGCGCGTTGGATCTCTTTTATCTCCCCCACCACCTCCTCCAGCGTGGCGGCCATCAGCTGGTGCATCTGAAGCGGGTCCTCGCCCTCGACGAAGCGCGGCGCCCACCCATACCCTTCCAGCAGCGCCTTCAGCTCCCACGGCGGGATCCGCGCCAGCACGGTGGGGCTGGCAATCTTGTAGCCGTTGAGGTGCAGCACCGGCAACACCGCGCCGTCGCGCACGGGGTCGAGGAACTTGTTGGAGTGCCAGCTCGCCGCCAGCGGCCCCGTTTCGGCCTCGCCGTCCCCAACCACGCAGCACACCAGCAGGTCGGGGTTGTCGAACGCGGCGCCGTGCGCGTGCGCCAGCGAGTAGCCCAGCTCTCCCCCCTCGTGGATCGAGCCGGGCGTCTCCGGCGCCACGTGGCTGGGGATGCCGCCGGGGAATGAAAACTGGCGCATCAGCCTCCTTACCCCCTCCTCGTCGTGGCCGATGTGCGGGTACACCTCGGTGTAGGTGCCCTCCAGGTAGACGTTGGCGACCACGCCCGGCCCGCCGTGGCCGGGGCCGGCGATGAAGATCGCGTCCAGGTCGTGCACCTTGATTGCGCGGTTCATGTGCGCGTAGATGAAGTTCAGCCCCGGCGTGGTCCCCCAGTGCCCCAGCAGGCGCGGCTTGACGTGCGCGATCGCGAGTGGCTCGCGCAGCAGCGGGTTGGCCAGCAGGTAGATCTGCCCCACCGAGAGGTAGTTGGCAGCGCGCCAGTAGGCGTGCAGCGCCTCCAGCTCCCGCGCGGAGAGCGGGCCGTCGGGATGACCCGTCGCGGTGTCGCCCATCGCAGAGAACTAGTAGCAGCCGCGAGCGCAAGCCGGGTTGCCGAGCCGCACTCGGTGGTGGCACTCGCTAACTTCCCGCATATGACCAGCCAGGATGCCAAGCCGATCGGGATCGTTCTCGCCGACGACCACGCGGTCGTGCGCAGCGGGCTGCGGCTACTGCTCGACGCCGAGCCCGACTTCGAGGTGCTGGCGGAGGCGTCCGACGCCGAGAGCGCACGGCGCTACGTGCACGGCCACCACCCCCGGGTGCTGGTGCTCGACCTCAACATGCCCGGCGGCTCCAGCCTGCAGACGATCCCCGTGATCCGCGCGGAGTCGCCCGACACGCAGATCGTGGTGCTGACGATGCAGCAGGAGCCCGCCTTCGCGCGCGAGGCGCTGGGCGCCGGAGCGCTCGGCTACGTGCTCAAGGAGGCCGCCGACGAGGAGCTGGTCGAAGCGGTGCGCCGCGCCGCCGCCGGTGAGAGCTATCTCAACCCCCGCCTCGGCGCCCGCATCGCCGCCGCGCCGCCCCCCGGCCCGCCCGACGACCTCTCAGAGCGCGAGGCCGACGTGCTGCGGCTGATCGCGCTCGGCCACACCAACGCCGAGATTGCCGGGCAGCTCTACCTCTCCGTCCGCACGGTCGAGACGCACCGCTCGCACATCCAGCAGAAGCTCCGCCTCTCCACACGCGCGGAGCTCGTCCACTACGCGATCGAGCGGGGGTTGATCAGCACCGGGGGGGCGCCCGGGGGGTAGGCCGTGACAGCTTGCGCACCCGAGAGCCGGCGGGAGCGACCGGCTCGGTGCGACGTTCGCCGGCATGCCCGGCTAGCCTGTAGTGGCAGGCAACGTCCACGGGCAGAACACCATGAGTTCCCCACCCAACGCCACCGCGACCCTTGCCCCCGTTCGTCCGGGTGAGCGGGCTCTGGGTGGGCGGGATTCCCATCCCCCGACGCGCACCCTGAGCATTGGGATCGACGCGCGTGCCGCGGCCGAGGTGCCGGCCGGCCGCGGGCGCCTCGTGCGCGAGCTGCTGCGTGCGCTGGCAGAGCGCGAGGACGAGGGCCAGCGCTACCTGCTGTACGCGCGCCAGCCGTGGCGTGAGCAAGCGCTCGACGAGCGCTTTCAGTGGCGCACGATCGACGCGCGCGACCCGTGGTGGCATGTGCGCGCGGCGCGGGCCGCCAACCGCGAATGCGACGTGTTCCTCTCGACCAACTCCTACCTGACGGGCTGGCTGCTGCGCATCCCCGACGTGCCGATCGTGTACGACCTCGTGCCCTTCGAGCCGGCGCTGCTGCCCAACCGCCGCTCGGCGGCGATCGAGCGCCTCACGCTCGGGCGCTCCGCGCGCCGCGCCGCAGCGCTGCTGGCGATCTCCGAGGCGACCGCGTACGCGCTGGGCGAGCGCTTCCCCGCGACCACCGGGCGCACGGTTGTCGCCCCCCTCGGCGTGGCGCCCACGCTCAATGGTGGACTCGACCGGGCTGAGGCCGCCGAGCTGCCACCGGCCGGCTTCGTGCTGGCGGTGGGGACGCTGGAGCCGCGCAAGAACCTGCCGCGCTTGGTGGAGGCCTACCGGCGCCTGGATGGCGCGTTGACCGCGCGTCATCCACTCGTCGTGGTCGGCGCGCGCGGCTGGCAGACGGGTGAGACACTCGACGCGCTGCGCTCCCTGGGGGATCGCTGCACGATGCTCGGCTACGTCTCCGACGCCGCGCTGGCCGAGCTCTACCGCCGCTGCGCGGTCTTCTGCTACCCCTCGTTAGGCGAGGGCTTCGGGCTGCCGGTGCTGGAGGCGATGGCCGCCGGCGCCGCGGTACTCACCTCCGATGTCTCCTCGTTACCCGAGGTCGGCGGCGACGCGGTCGAGTACGCCGATCCCCTGGACGTGGCGAGCATCGCGGCCGGCCTCGAGCGGGTCTTGGGCGACGAGCCCCACCGCGCCGAGCTGGGCCGGCGCGCGCGGGAGCGGGCGGAGCAGTTCAGCTGGGATGGGTTCGCCGAGCGGGTGCTCGGGGTGCTGGGGGCGGTGGCTGGCAATCAGATCCCGCGAGCCCAGGCAACGGCGATACCGGATCTATCGCTATCTGGGGGCACGGGCTAACTGATCAAAGAACGAGTCGCGGCTGAGCAGATCGCGACTCCCGCGTCCGAGATGCTGACGGTGGCCTGTTCGCCCGCCATCCACACCACTGTCCTCGGCACATGGCGGTTCGAGGGGTGATCCATCAAGCCGCTCACCCCTCCACAGCGCACGTGGATCCATCCTTTGAGTTGGCGGATCAGTTCGGTCTCATCGGCTGGGGTTTGGAGCGTTATCGGGAATCCGTGGATCTCAAGCCCACTCCAGTCGCTGAGCAGGCTCACAACCCGGCCGGCGTGGTCGTAACCGACGCCGAAGACCTCTGGAGCCGATCCCTGAGCAACTCCTTCCACAACTTCCGGTCGATATATGCTGATGCCGGCCCGCTGTTCCTGGGGGCGAAGAAGCAGAGACAGCACGGCCCCCCGGCGCTCACCGAGGCTGAACAACCCGAACCCGTGGTCGAGCCGCACGCGTTCCTGGTGCTGAAGAGCCGCCGGCAGCAGCGACAGCCAGCGTTCGAGCGGGTCCCCCGGCTGACTCGCGCAGGGAGAGAAGTCCACGTCCACGTACTGCCCAAGGTACTCGCCGCGAACCCTGACAGCGGACACACCGGCAGGGCAGGAGTGATCCTGTCCAGGACCAGCCAGCACCAGTTCCGGTTCTCTGGCGATCGCTTCGCATGCCACCCCGGCATGGGGCAGTGTTCCGGACGCGGGGTCGCAGCGCAGGCTATATCTCTCCGGACCAAAGCCCCCGCGCGGCTCGGAGTAGATAATGCGAAGGTCGATCGCGCGGGCGCCCGCCATGCGTGTGACGCGCCGAGCGGAGCCAGCGACCACACCCAACCAGAGCATGGCAACCGAGAGCAGAGTGAGTGCGACCAGGCTGAGGATGCGCCCTCTCATTGTGCTCCGACTTTACCGCCTGCGGAAAACTTCCAGGTCATGCACGATGTCGGCGTCGGTGGCCGCGGAGATGTCGAGCCCGACGGCGCCTGGCGGCGATGCTGGGAGCGATGATCTTATGAGACAGCTTCCAAGACAAATCCGGCGCTGTCGCCGGCCCCCTGCTTATTCAAGCGCAGCGCACGACGCTCGAAATCCTTGATCTCGGCCGGCGTGAAGAGCGCGGTCTCCGGGTCCTCGAAGTATGAGCGTGGATCGCGGAGGGGGATGTCTTTCCTGTATTGCTCGCTTCCCCAGAGCTGGAAGGACCCGGAATCGAAGAACACGCGCGCGACGGTCATGCCTGCCTGCTCCGCGAGGATGCTCATCGATCGTTGGGTGTGGATGAAGAGATGCCTCGGGGCGTCGAGCTGTGCCCAATCCGCGCCATACGTCCGCCAAGCCCAGCTGGTCGCGATCGGAATACGGATGACGATGTGTCCGTTGCTGTTGAGGCGGTCACGCAGGCTCGCCAGGACCGCGGCCGGCTGCGCCATGTGCTCAAAGGAGTGATTGAGCATGATCAGATCCCAGTCCCCCGGCATGTCGTCCAGCCCAGCCCTGCGGATCGGGATCCGCCCACCAATGCACAGATCGTGGTCGACATAGGGATCGAAGCCGGCCAGGTTCGAGAAACCCTGCTCGAGCATCCACCCAAGCACCTGCCCACTGCCAGATCCCAGGTCGCACACGGCGGAGGATGTTCTCAATCCCAAACCCGCGAGCCACATGAACTCCGTCGGGACGAACCAAGGCGACACCCACCCGGCGTGCACAAGCGCATCGACCACTCGGGCGGGTGTGCGCAGCAGGGCGGCGGCGCGCGCCTTCCTTGCCTTCGCCAAGCCTGACCGATCCGCGATCGCCGGAATGTCGCCCAGGGAGTAGTAATCGTCGGGGTAGAACCTTGATAGGTCGCTGGGTACGTCCAGCAGCTGCAGACAGCCGCACTCCGCACACTCAAGATAATCGAAGCGCTCGCGCAGGCCAAACATCATCTCGCGCGCCGTAAACACACTGTTGCCGGCGGCATTGCGACAAATCTCGCACGCGTGAGTACTCACTGGCTCGCCAGCAGCTGGTCGTAAGCCGCGCCGAGGCGCTCGGCGGCGGCGGCGGTCGAATAACGGTGCACGATCTCGGCGGGGTAGGAGACCCGCGCGCCCGGGGGGCGGTCGAGCGGGCCGGTCGCGAGAGCACGCGCGATCTCCATCCAGTCGCCAGGGGCCACGAGGTTGGTTGATGCGCCATTGAGCACTTCGGGGATTGCGCCGTTGGTTGTCGCAATGATCGCGAGGCCCGCGGCCATCGCCTCGGCGAGCACCAGGCCGAACTGCTCCTCCCAAAACGCGCGAGGAACGTCGAAGGGGTGGTAGACGGCCGCGGCGGAGGACAGGCTGGCGAGCACCATCGCGGAGGCCCCGGCGAAGACGGCCGGCATCCGCTCGTAGGGGACGCCCTGGATCTCGACGAAGTCGCTCAGCCCCAGCTCGGCGGCGTGCTCGCGCAAGCGGCCCTCCTCGGGGCCTGAGCCGACGATCAGCAGTCGGGGACGCGCGATTGCGCCGCCCGGCAACTTCACGAGCCCACGGTGCAGTGCGGCGAGCGCCCGCAGCACGTCGTGGTGGCCCTTCTCCCAAACCAGCCTGCCGGGGGAGACGATCGTGTGCTCCCCCGGCGGGGGGTCGGGTGGGGCGATTGCGAAGCGGCCCACCTCGATCCCGGGAGGGCATACCGTCGTGCGCTCGGGCGCGACACCCTCGAGGCGCAGGGCCTGCGCCGCGCGCTCGGTTGCCGGCAGGAAGAGGTCTGTCTCGGCGAGCACCAGCTCGCGGTATCGGCGGGCGTGGCGGTTGCGGTAGGCAGCCATCAGCGGCAGCGTCTCCCAGACGGTCTGCACCAGCCGAAAGCCGTGGCGGCGCTTGCGGCGAGCGGCCTCCGCCGCGAACCAGTAGGAGAGCTCCTCGGCGTGCACGATGTCGGCTGCAGCGAACGCCTCGTCGGCCAAGAGGTAGCGGTCGCCGAGTACCCCGGCGCCGACCTCGCCGAGCGGCCCCGGGGGAAGCAGGTCGCGTAGCGCGCGCGCCTTCACCGGCCGCAGCCCTTCGGGGGTCGCGAAACGGTTGGAGCCGGTGAGCAGAAAAGCGACCTCGAAGCGCTCTGGCAGCTCGCGCCACGGGTGCAGCTCCCACTGGGTGGCCTGATGGCCACGGACGATCAGAACGCGGGGCACGGTGGCGCAGACTACGGGAAGTACCGCCAGCCAGGCGCGGACGCAGCGGACACGCCATCGCCTGCCCAGGAGGCCGCCACAGCCTGCCTATAGTCTTCGGTGATGCCGGGCGGCCTGCCTCTACGTCAGCGCATCCAGTTCACCGTCACCCGCTGGATCACGCGCCTGCTGAAGGCCGTAGGTGTGCGTGAGACGGTCATCCGCGTACGCTACGCGCTCGCCCGCGCGAGACGGCGCGCCTTCGAGCGGCGAGGCTCGGCGCGTTGCTCGCGGCCTGCGCTGCACGGCATGGACCGCCGGCTGGATGCAATCATCGACCGCGACCGTGGGTTCTTCGTCGAAGCGGGTGGGCACGACGGCTACACCCAGTCGAACACCTACTACCTGGAGCGATTCAGGGGGTGGCGGGGGATCCTCGTGGAGCCGATGCACGAGATGGCTGCCGAGGCTCGGCGCAACCGCCCCGGGGCGCGGGTCTTTCAATGCGCGCTCGCCTCGCCAGAGGCGGATGGACAGGAGATTGAGATGGAGTTCGGCGACCTCTTTACAACTGTGCGAGGCTCGCGCGGCGAGGGCGACGAATGGGTTCAAGGAGGGCTCGTACTGGGCTGGCGTGACCACCGTGTCGAACGAGTGCCCGCACGAGCACTCAGCAGTCTGTTGGACGAGGCCGGCTGCGATGGAGTGGATCTGCTCTCGCTCGATGTCGAGGGCTACGAGGATCAGGCACTGCGTGGCCTCGATCTCTCCCGCCACGCACCGGCGTGGATCCTCGTGGAGATGCACGACCTCGACGTCGGTCGGGTGAAGATCAGCGCCGTGCTCGGCGAGCGCTACGTGGAGCATGCACTGCTCTCGCCGCTGGACGTTCTTTACCGCCGTGTCGAACCGAATCGCTCATGAGCCAGGCTCGCTCCGCTAATCTGTCCAAGTGCACTGGAAAGAGTGGCGTGCGGTTTCATTAGGCTTGGTGATCCTTGCAGCAATGGTGATCGGCTCAACTGACCAGGCCATCGCATCCGAGCCTATCTCGACCCAGACCCGCGCGGCTTTGCTCAAACATGCGACGCGCGTGGCGACTCTAGTGTCCCGCGCCGTTAATTCGTTTTAGAAGTCGTGAGATGGACTCGAGGATCTGCTCGGCGGTCTTGGTCCAGATGAATGGTTTGGGGTTCTCGTTCCATGCCGCTACCCAGTTGCGGA
>Ga0187855_10001256_pt1 | contig 20385 bp, 25 predicted proteins | sample June2016WEW_8_10_2_FD_132969 | JGI IMG/M metagenome (GOLD analysis project Ga0187855, IMG submission 132969) | Peatland microbial communities from SPRUCE experiment site at the Marcell Experimental Forest, Minnesota, USA - June2016WEW_8_10 | ecosystem: Environmental > Terrestrial > Soil >...
CGGCGGAAACATGCCGCGCCGCAGCAGTTCCTGGCCGCAACGGTGGCGGATCTCCTCAGTCCACTTCACCCAGGTGTTTTCGCTGATTCCGATAAAGTGACGCGCTTTGTCGTAAGGCGCGAGTCCCAGGTAGTACACGCGAAACAGCGCCATGCGAGAGGCCCAATCCGGCCCTTCCAACGCGGCCTTGCCCGCCAGCGCGAAGTCGGCAACCCACTCATTGAGTCGCGGGTGAATATCGGGTCTCCACAAAAACTTCGTTGCCTCATTCCATTGCGGCGTCGAGATTCCTCGCTTGATCTCGAGCACTTCCTTCGCGCCGCGATACACGTCCCAAGTTACATCAAACGCCATCGAAGGCTTCACGCTCATCGATCCTCCCCCATGTGCTTCTCCCGGCCCGATTCCCAAAATTGGTTGAACGATATTCGCAGTGTGTTTGCGGGCACCGACCTGTCAGGCGGTCAGAAGTCAGCAACTAGGCGAAGCACTCGCCGCCTTTGCCAAGCCTCGTAACAGCTGCTCGCTTAGCCAATCCCTTCGCCGTTGTGCGAGCAGGACGCCACGCAAACGGTATTCCCAGACTGCTCCGCGCTCCGCAACTTGGGTGACGTCGTCGTATTTCCGGACCTGCTTGTCGATGACAAAGGAGCCGTATCGAGGTTTGCGCAGGTGCCGTAACTGCGCCGAAATGCTGGCTTCCCCGTAGTTCGTCAACCTCGACAGTTCCCGCAGCGTCAGCCAGGTGCCGCACTCCGCCGCGCTGAGCATCACGTCGCGCAATACTTCCCGTTGGCTTCGTCCATCGATTCGTTTCGATCGATTCCCTTTCTTCCTCCTCATCCTCTTTCCCTCCTTTCCGGTCGCTTAGTTGCAACGCGCAGGAAACTCTTCCGCCGGCGCGCACGGTTCGCTCTCATCCTCTTCACCGTAGTCTTCGGCCCATGCCGTGACATCTGGATCCTCGTAGTCGCCTGTGCAGCCGCTGCACGCGAAGATCCTCGCCATTCGCCGCCCGCCTTCCGGTGTGTCTATTTCCGGATCCGCTGGATCCCCCGCGATGGCGACTTCTGCCAAAAGCGGTCCAAAGTTTTCCACAGGTTTCCACAACATGTGCGTCGCTGATCACCCTTGACCAATATTACCAAAGTGGTAACGTACAGCCTTCCGTAGGAGGGCCACATGGACCGCCATGTCAAGACGCAGCCGCCTTGGGATTTTCTTCGCTCCGCTTCTCGAGCGTCGCTGCAAAGTTACGAACTTTCGCGGTTGTCCCACGCCGCGAATGTGCGCAAGGAAATCGTTCAACTGCTTGACGTCTGGATGGAAGAAACTTCCGCCGCCTTGCTGGCGCGATGGCTGATGGAGCAGCGCGAGCAGTTGGCGCTCCGACCGGTTGCGGCTTGCGGTTGTGATGTGCGGCCAAAGCCCCCACGACCTGCGTCCGATAATTTCCTCGCGGAGCCGGGGCTCCCGGTACCGCGAATTCGCAGCGCTATGTGAAGCAACACCCGCGTCTCGCGTCGCGGAGCCGTCACCGACTTTCTTTTGTACTAATTCCGCCCGGTCAACCCATCGTCGCAAGGGTGTGTCCGGACGATGCCGGCCCAAACAGTGAGCCCACGTCAAACCGCGCCAGCGCATCCGCGTCGAGCCGACGCGCGTCTCTGCGGCTTTCTCCGCCTGCAACCCATCAGCAACCAAGCAAGCCTCCAAGACAGAGTTACGTCTTGGACGCCTTATATTTATTAGAGGACGCTATCGTATTACGGTAATAGACGGACACCAACAAACAGTCGGTTAAACGCGGAAACGGAAGGCAAAACTAGGGTGGAGGGGACTTGAGTCCTAGCGAGCGGCGGGAGTTTCCGCTGGCGCCTTCTCTAGCAGTTGCTCTTTGCGATACACCAGCGCGTTGATGTCGTACGTGGCGAGTTCGAATCCGTGGCCGTGGGTTATGGCGTCAGTCGGGCACGCTTCCACACAATACCCACAGAAGATGCATCGCGAATAGTCAATATTGTAAACGCTGGCATAACGTTCGCCTGCCGATATGCGATTCGCGTCTGTATTCTCCGCTGCTTCAATGTAAATGCAATTCGCAGGGCAAGCCGCGGCGCACAGAAAACAACCCACGCACTTCTCCAAGCCGCTCTCATCGCGATGCAGGACGTGAATGCCTCGATAGCGCGGCTGGAAATGGACGGGCTCATACGGATAGTTCTCGGTCACCGTCTTTCGGAACATATTTTTGAAGGTGACGCTGAATCCCTGCGCCAATGTTGAGAACGTCTCGGCAACTTCGCGGATGATGGAAGGCATAGGTGAAAAGTCTAACAAACCGCGATGGAACCGGCAATTCGGAGATTTCGCAAGGTAAATTGCCCCAGCGGGATTGACTCCCATCTCCTGCCATTGCCACAGTAGGGCATGCACATCCGCGCTGCTTTGCCGACCGACGCAAACGCAATCTGGCACATTCTCGAACCGACGATCCGAGCTGCTGAAACATATACGCTACCCGCAGACATGAGTCGCGAAGAGGGGCTCGCCTATTGGATGTCGCCGGGACACGAGGTCTTCGTCGCGGAAGAAAACGGAATCGTGTTGGGCACTTACTTTTTGCAGGCGAATCAACGCGGTGGGGGCGCGCACGTAGCCAACTGCGGCTACATCACTGCTCCGGCGTCGACAGGGCGCGGCGTAGCCCGCGCCATGTGCGCGCACTCCTTGGATCACGCTCGTGGGCGCGGCTTCAGTGCTATGCAATTTAATTTTGTGATTGCCACGAACGAGCGCGCTATTCACTTGTGGGAAAGTTTAGAATTTAACATCGTCGGCCGGATACCCGCGGCATTTCGACATCCGGCGCTAGGACTCGTGGATGCTCTCGTCCTGCATCGCTTTTTGTGAGCCTCGCCGGGCAGAGTTCCTCGTGATGACTAAATCCGTTTGTCAGCAGTTCCGGCAGTTCCAGCCAGACCATCGATAATCTGTTTTCCGTGAAACCGCCCATTTTCAATGAAAATTTCGCCGGTATGCCTCCCCCCAATCACCACGCCAGCCAGATGGATGCCTGGCACATTGCTTTCCAGGGTATTCGGGTCTAACGCCGGCTTCCGGGTCTCAGGATCGAGGTATACACCAAGGCTCTCGATGAACTCGAAGTCGGGATGATAACCGGTCAAGGCAAACACTCGGCGGGCCGGCAGACGTTTCTCGCCGGCGCAGTTGGTCACGATGACTTCGTCCTTTGTGATCTCTTTCACATGCGTTTGGAAGAAAGCAGTGATCTGGCCGGCCTTGATTCGATTCTCAATGTCGGGCCGCACCCAATACTTGATGGTTGTGCCGAGCTGCGCATCTCGATGAACCAGGGTCACTTGCGCGCCATTGCGATATAGGTCGAGCGCTGCTTCGGCCGCCGAATTCTTCCCCCCGATAACTACGGCGGGCTCTCTCCAATACTCGTGCGGCTCAGTGTAATAGTGCGATACATGCGGTAGCTCTTCGCCCGGCACGTTTAGCGGATTCGGCAGGTCGTAATAGCCACTCGCCACGACGATTTTTCTCGACGTGTATTCTTGCACGACGCCCTTCTCGTTTCTCGTGAAAACCGTGAACTTCCCGTCGCCGCCTTCCACCTTCAGCACTAGTTCGAACAATCGCAGTTCCAGTTCATAGTGCTCCGCCGCCCGCCGGTAATATTTCAACGCCTCTACCCGAGTCGGCTTTTCCGCGGCGCAGACCAATGGCAAGTCGCCGATTTCCAAAAGCTCCGGAGTGGTGAAAAACACCATGTTCACAGGATAGTGGTAGATGGAATTGCACAAGCAACCCTTGTCGATCACTAGGGCTCGCATGCCGGCGCGCCGTGCCTCGATCGCGCAAGCTAAACCTGTAGGTCCCGCACCGATACAGACAATGTCGTAAGTGGCCATGGGAATTTTAGTTTGCCGGGAGTCCCAAGGAATTGCAAATTGAGGGAATTTATTGAGTGAATGCTTTTTCCAAAACTGCCGTCAGCTCCTGCCCAAATACTGCTAGTTCTTTCAATCGTTCGGGGGTGGCATCGAGTTCGGTCTTCTTCCAGACGAAAACCTCGCGGTTTCCTCGCCTCAGCTTCACGCTGAAATTGCCGTCGATGATGTACGACGCCGCGGCCAACGAACGCAATCCGCCTTTTTGTATCGGCCTCAGAATCGCGGCGCAGTCGCCGCGACGCACGCACAAGGCGTTCTCATACGGGGGTATTGCCGTTGGACGAATCCCCACGGCAAACAACTCCTCAAGAATCTTCGTTTGCAGCGGAGACAGTTCCAGCATAGGCAAGGAAAAGACAGAATAAAAACGCGCCGACGCGGTCGCAACGCACGCGACCTCCGGGCCTACGCGGCGGTAGAATCCGCGCGAGACTCCGACGAGCCCTCTAGCTGCGACAGGATCCCGCGCAGCGTGGTGATCAACTCATCTCTCGAAACATGGCTCTTCTTGAATTGAATCCGGAACTTGAACGTCTCATTCTCCGGCTCAAATTGAAAGATGAACGGCTGCGGCCGGTGCGGTACCGCCTGCTCTTCCTGTCGTTCCCTCCTGGCTTCATCTCGCGTTAAGCCGCCTGACAGAATCCGATGCATCATCTCTAGCATCTTCTTCTCGGTTGGCTGGCGCGCGATCTGCAGCAGCAAAGACTTCGAAGTAATTCCCTGCTCGGCGCAACGCTTCCGCAACGCTTCCGGGATGTTCAGCAGCGAAAGCGTTTCCGTGACCGAAGAACGCGCCCGCCCGATCTTCTTCGCCACGTCCTCATGCGTGTATTCGAATTGAGTCGCGAGCCGGTGCAGTCCGTCGGCCTCTTCAAAAGGCGTAAGGTCCTTGCGCTGAATGTTTTCGATCAGCCCAATCTCCAGCGTTTCTGCGTCGTCCGCGACTTTCTCGATGCAAGGCACTTCGTTCAGCCCCGCAGCTCGCGAAGCGTGATAGCGGCGCTCCCCAGAAATAATGTAGTAGCAATCCTCGCGCGGTACGAACCGCACCAGCAAAGGCTCGAGCACGCCCTTCTCGCGGATGGAATCCGTCAATTCCCGCAGATCGCCGATGGCTTTGCGCGGCTGATCCGGATTGGGACGAATCTGATCCACAGGGATCATCCGCCCGATAGCTGCCCCGCTGTAACTTGTCAGCGATTCGACGTAGTGTGCGTCATGCCGCATCTTCAGCGTGACGGGTAATCCGGTCCTCTTCAACACGTTGAATAACCTCCCCAGCAAGCTTTCTGTACTCGATGGCGCCGGTTGATTTCGGTGCAAACGTTAGAACCGTTTCTTTGTATGCCGGACTCTCTTCGAGGCGCACGTTTTTGCTGATCTTCGTTTTGAACAGCGTCTCTCCGAACACAGTTCGAATCTGTCCGTGCGTGTCGCGCGAAATGTTGGTGCGCTTGTCGAATAGTGTGATCACCACGCCCAGCATCTTTAACGCGGGATTTGGCCGAGCACGAATCCGCTCGTATGTTTCCAACAGATCGTCCGTGCCTTCGATCGCAAAGTACGCGGCCTGAATTGGCACGATCAAATGCGTGGAAGCCACCAGAGCATTCACAGTCAAAATACCGAGAGAAGGCGGTGTATCCAACACGATGTAGTCGTACTCTTTGATCACTGGAGCCAACGCGTCTTTGAGTCGATACGGCGCATCGAACTGCCCCGCCAGCACTTGTTCCAGCTTGGCCAACGCCAGCCGTCCGGGTCCCAAGAACAACATCGGATCTTTGGTGGCCTTGATCACCGCGGACATCGCCGCGCGGTTGTCGCTGAGCACATCGAACATCGAAGCGGGTATTTCGCCGGAACTGTAAAACGCAATCGTGGAGTTTGCCTGCGGATCGAGGTCGATCAACAATGTACGCTTGCCGCGATCGGCTATTGCAGCGGACAAATTAATCGCGGTGGTAGTTTTGCCGACGCCGCCTTTTTGATTCGCGATCGTGATGATGGCAGTCATGGCCTTCTGCCTCCCTCCGTGCGATCAATATAACGCTGCCGCGACCCGGCAAACGAATTGCTATATATAGGTGCCTCCTAGTAAAACCCCCTAGGCCCAGCCCACTGTAAGGTTGCCAGACAGGCGAAGGCAAGGAAAAAGTGAATTTTCGAGTAACTGTCGGTGGAAAAAATCGAGGACCATTTTGGGAATGGTCCAGATTGGGAGTTACGGACGCCTGCCGATCGCTAGCCTAGAAGTCAACACCCCAAAAATCTGACGGCATCCTCTGGAGTTCCAAGCCTAATTCCCACCCGCTGCGGCCTTCGTGCCCGCGCCAGACCAGCACTGCTTCGCACACGCTCTGATTCGTAAGGTTGACGAGGTTGAGTCGCTGACCCACGGTAAAGCCCTGCGGAAAGATGGCCAGGCAACCTTTGGGGCTAATGTCGAGCGTATAGCCTTCCGAACGTAGTGTCCGCCCCGCTTCAGTCCACTCCACCGCAACGGCCACCCTGGAGTTTAGCCGGATACCCGCTCGAATCTTCTTCATCCTCTGCTCGTAGCCTATGTCTTTGATCAGCGCCACAATCTTCTCCCTGGATTTCCGGTGTTCTTGCGGCCAGGATTGACCGATTCCGCGATAGTACCGGGGCTGCCACGCGATTCGCAGAAACCTAGCTGTACCGAGAGGTTACGAGCCCCCGCAGAACTGGTCAATGGGACTTAAGACCCAGCACGCCCGGGAAGTTACCCCTAGAGAACCGAACGAACGGAGGATCGCGCGCTAGGCTCGGGTCGAATTGCGCCTTCTAGCTAACGCGCTTACACTTCCGAAGCTCATCGCTCTTCTATGCTGCCATTGCAAAGACTGCGCTCGGAACTTCCCCCGACTTTAAGTCTCGCCCTGCCCCTCGTGCTCGCCGAACTCGGTTGGATGAGCATGGCCATCGTCGACACCATGATGGTCGGCCGGCTACCCAACAGCGCCACCGCGATGGGCGCTGTGAGCCTCGGTTCGAGTGTCTTCATCGTACTCGGCTTGTTCGGCGGAGGCATGCTTCTGGGTTTGGACACTCTTGTCTCCCAAGCCTTCGGCGCAGGCAAGCGCGAAGACTGCCATCGCTCCCTGATCAACGGAATCTATCTCAGCGTGGCGCTTACACCAGTATTGGCTGCGCCGGTTTGGCTGTTGCCCCGGCTCCTTAACTCCGTACACGTCAGCCCGGACATCTTCGGGCTTGCAGTTCCCTACACAAGAGCCCTTGTCGTTGGCCTCTTCCCTCTCTTGTTATATTTCGCCGTTCGCCGTTGCCTGCAAGCGATGAACATGGTGAAGCCCGTGGCTTTCGCGCTGGTCACTGCGAACGTGATCAACGCATTCGGCAATTGGATCCTCATCTACGGGAAATGGGGAGTTCCTGCAATGGGCACCGTAGGATCCGGCTGGTCTACAGCGATCGCTCGTACATACATGGCTGCTGTTCTCGTCGGATATCTTCTGTGGTATGACCGTCGCCATCGCACCGAACTCCTGAATACTCCCGTCGATGTCGATTTGCCGCGCATACGCCGCCTCATTTCACTAGGCTTTCCCGCGGCGATGCAGTCGACTCTGGAAAGCGGAGTCTTCGCGACGATCACTACGCTCATCGCGAAACTCGGTGCCGTGCCGCTGGCGAGTCATCAGATCGCGCTCAACACGGTGTCGTTCACCTATATGGTTCCGCTCGGAATCTCTTCCGCCGCGGCCGTCCGCGTCGGCCAAGCATTCGGCCGGAAGGACCCCGCAGGAGCTGGCGACGCCGGCGGCACTGCGATCTTCCTCGGCGCTGGCTTCATGGCCTGCGCCAGCCTGGCTCTCCTGATTTTCCCGCGCTGGATCGCCCGATTGTTCACTCCAGACGAGGTCGTGATCCGAAGCACGGTCGGCCTGCTTGCGGCTGGCGCCGCATTTCAACTGTTCGACGGTATTCAAACTGTTGCAACCGGCGCCCTTCGCGGCATAGGCGACACGCGCACACCCATGTTTTGCCATTTTCTCGCCTATTGGGTCATCGGCCTGCCGCTGGGAGCGTGGCTCTGTTTTCGACGCGGCTGGGGCGCGGTTGGTCTGTGGTCCGGGCTCAGCCTGGCGCTGATCCTGATCGGTGTCGTTTTGTTGTTCGTGTGGCGCCGCGCTGTGCAACGGCTTAGCGCGCCCTATGTCGGGTAAACGAACCGCTACATCTTATAGCGGCCGAGGTCGTCGTCAGAAAGGCCCTCGAGCCAGGAACGCAGTTGCTCGTTCGTCGTACGCTCGGAAATGGCACTGGAAATTTTGGAGTTCTTCAACACTTGCTCATCTACGAAGATCGGGCAATCCACTCGCAGTGCCAACGCCAGGGCGTCGCTCGGCCGCGAATCGATGGTCATCATCTGCCCGTCGCGCTCCACCCAAATCAAGGCGTAGAACGTATCGTCTTTCAAATCGTTCACAACCACCTTCTGCACGTGTACCTCAAGTCCCAGCAGCACATTCTTCAGCAGGTCGTGCGTCATCGGCCTCGGCGTTTGCACTTTCTCGATCTCCAGGGCGATCGCATTCGCCTCGTAGACGCCAACCCAGATCGGCAGGATCGCTTGCCCCTGCACATCCTTGAGCACTACGATGGGCATGTTCGTGACCGGATCCATCATCAGGCCACGGATTTTCATTTCCACTTCCATCGAGGCCTCCCCCAGATTAGACAACGTGCTCACCGGCCAGGCTGCTCGGCCCTACACTCGTCACACTCACCTCCACGTAGGTTCCCAGAAGGTCTTTCGCTTGGGAAGCGAAATTTAGCACCCGATTACAGGAGGTGTGCCCGCTCCACTGATTTTCGCGACGCGATTTCCCGCTGACCATCAACTCAAACGAAGTCCCCATCAGGGTCGCGTTTCGTTGCGCTTGAATGTGACGCTGGCGCTCTTGCAAAATCCCCAAGCGCCGGCTCTTTTCTTCTTCGGGTACAGAATCGTTCATCGAGAGCGACGCCGTGTTGGGTCGCGGCGAGTATTTAAAGGAAAACACGCCTTCGTATCGCACGGTATCCAGCAAACTAACCGTCTCCTCAAATGCCTGTTCGGTCTCCCCCGGAAACCCTACGATGACATCCGTCGTAATGCTGATGGCCCTCTTCGCACTGCGAATCATTGCGATTTTCTCGAGATACTCATCTCGCAAGTACGTGCGTTGCATGGCCCGCAATACTCGACTCGAACCCGACTGCACCGGCAGGTGTACGTGATTGCATACTTTAGGCTGCGACTCGATCGCCGCCACGATGTCCGGTGTGAAGTCTCGCGGGTGCGAAGTCGTGAATCGAACCCGCCGTATGCCTCGCACGTCAGCGACCGCCAGCAGCAGTTCCGCGAAGCGCATTTTGCTGGCCGAAGGATCGGCATACGAATTCACGGTTTGCCCCAGCAATTGCACTTCGGAATATCCCAGATCGGCCAACTGTCGGACTTCCTTTAATATCGACCCGCTTGCCCGGCTGCGTTCGGGTCCACGCGTATAGGGCACCACGCAATAGGTGCATGCTTTATCGCAACCTTCGATGATCGTCAGATAGGCGCGCCACGGATTGTCGCGCCGCGTAATTTCCGTCTCAAACGTCTCGTCCGTATCCGTGTCCAGACCCGTGACGCGCTGATTCCCGGCCTCCAGTTGCGCAAGGAGCTCCGGCAATTTCCGGTAACTCGCCGACCCGCACACCAGGCTGACCCAAGGCGCCCGATCGAAGATCTCTTCACCTTCCTGCTGCGCCAGGCATCCAAGGACGCCGATGATCTGTCCATCTTTTTGTCTCGTGCGATATTCGCCGAGTCGCGAGAATACCTTTTGCGCCGCCTTCTCCCGGATACTGCACGTGTTGTAAAGGATGAGCGAGGCCGAATCCGGAGATTCCACCTGCTGGTACCCGCGAGACACGAGCACTCCTGCGACTTTCTCCGAGTCGTGGTCGTTCATTTGACAGCCAAATGTCTCCAGGAAGAACGTGCCGGTGGCGGGCGCGGGGGCCCCGAATGCACCGTCCCCCGCCGCGTTCGGTTTAGCAACCGAACGCACTGTTAGAGAGTCCAACCTAATGTCGAATGCCTGAGCCATCTCCAGGTTGCAGTTTAGCACAGGTCTAAACAGCGTTCCGGAGCCGGTGCCTCGTAAACAAAGCGCCTGGCGCGCGCTAAATGTTGTTTCCAGAAGCGCAACACCTGTCGAGGTTTCGTTGCGTCCACTGGTAGCGTGTGCTACGGTTCTGAAGTCGCAGAAATTTTCGTCGCACAGAGGGGAAACGTCATTTTTTTGTTCACCATAGTTCTTCTGATCGATCTTGGAAATATTCTGGAGCAGACCGGTTGGGTAGCCCGCGGAGTTATTGCGATACTTCTTTTGTTTTCCGTCATCTCCTGGGGCATGATCCTTCAAAAACTCGGTCTCTTCGGCCGCATTCGCCGCGAAAGTGATCAATTCCTGCGCATCTTTCGCGCCACTCGTGGCGTCGCCAACCCCCAGGGTCTGGCTTCCGCTGGATCGCCTTTCGCTTCCGTCTACGCCGCCGGTTATCGCGAACTACAGAGCCAGGTTGGCAATGGACCCGGCAATCCACATCCGCCGAAGCTAAAAAGCTTGCAAGCCGTCACCGCCAATATGCAGGTCGCCGCCGCCGAAGAAGTGCGTCGCGCCGAAAAAGGCATGTCCTGGCTGGCCACCACTGGTTCGGTTTCTCCGTTCATCGGCCTTTTCGGCACCGTTTGGGGCATCATCGACGCTTTTTCCGGCCTGGGTAACGCCGGTGCCGCCAGCCTTCGCGCCGTGGCCCCGGGCATCTCCGAAGCTCTGTTGACCACCGCCGCAGGACTTTTTGTCGCCATTCCCGCGGTTATTTTCTACAATCAGTTCTTGCAGAACATTCGCAACCTTGCGCAGCGGCTTGACACCTTTGCGCTGGAAGTCGCCGCGCAGATCGAAAAAACATTTACCTAGTACCCGCGGCTTCTCCAGCCTGGCCGCCTATGGAAATCGATGCCGCAAATATCCAAAACGCAGTCGTCCCTGTCCGAGATCAACATGGTCCCGTTCATCGACGTCGTTCTCGTGTTGCTGATCATCTTCATGATTACCGCTCCTATCCTCCAGTCCGGTATCGAGCTCGACGTCCCCAAGACCCACACCGTTAAAGAGATTAACGAACAGAAGCTCGTCATCAGCGTGGACAAAGCGCAACGCGTCTATTTGGGCAACGATCCGGTCAATGTCCATGACCTCGGTGCTAAAGTCCACGCGCAACTCAAGAAACCGGGAGACGGCGTCTTTCTCCGTTGTGACGAAACCGTTCCGTTTGGCATTTTCGCCTCTGTTGTCGACACCCTACGGCAATCCGGCATCAGTAACATCAGCATCGTCACCGAGCCGATTACCGACCGCGCCAACGCGCGTTAATGATGACCACCGCCGTCGCCAACCCGGATGATTTTGGCCTCGGAAAATTTGTTGTCTACTCTCTCGGGCTTCATGGCGCACTCGTGGGCTTAATCGTGGCTTCTATTCTTTTGCACTGGAAGGGCAACATCTGGGGCGATGTCGGCGGCGCTAGCCAAGGCGCTGTTACCGAAGTGAAATTGACCGGCAGCGTCGGCCTTCCCATGCCCAAGCCGCCGGTGGTGGACGACAGCAAAACCTTCGATCCCACCAATAGCCTTTACAAAGAGCAACCCCAACCCAAGCCTCCCGAGCCCCCCAAAGAGGCCGAAAAGATCCCAAAGTTCGAAAAGGAAAAGCCTCCGAAGCCGATCGAACATAAATCCCGCGTCTTCGAAAACAAGACCCCGGCACCAGATAATGCTGTCGCGCAGCACGGTGGCCAGCCCAATCTGCCCACCGGTTACTCGCAGACGACCGGCGCCCCCTCCCCAGGCGTTGCTATCTCCAATCAGGCCGGCGGAGACTTTGCAGGTCGCTATCCAGCCTACGTGGAAGCCATCCGCCGCAGGATCGCTCAAAACTGGCTGCAGTCCAGCATTGATCCCGCCGCTCGCGCCTCTCGCACGATTCACGCCGTCGCCACCTTCACAATCAACCGCGACGGCTCGGTCAAAGACATCCGCATCACCGAAACCAGCCGCAACGCCTCCTTCGACAATTCTGGCTTGCGTGCTCTGTACGATTCCAATCCGATGCCCCCGTTGCCTGCCGACTATAACGGCTCCTACGTGAGCGTCACCTTTGACTTCCTCCCGCCCGGGACTCGCTGAACGAAAATGACACCATCATCCAAAGAAACGAACTTGGAGGCCAATGTGAGATCGCTGTCCCCACGCTACAAATTCCTGTTCTTACTCGCTGTCATTCTGGCGGCGGGTAATGCTGCGGCCGCCCAGGATTGGGTTCGGACCGGCACAGGCCTTGGTGTCGAGAAGCCTCGCCTCGCGGTTGCCGATTTCGCTCCGCGCAACGACGCGACGAAAAATCACGCGCAACTCTTCACTCAAGTGGTCCGCGATGATCTCGCTTTCAGCGGCATTCTCGATCTCGTCAGCCCCAGTTTCTATCCGCCGCAAGTACCCACCGTGCCCGCGGAACTCAAGAACCTCGCCTGGACCGAGCAACCTATCAACGCCAACCTTGTCGCCTTTGGAAACCTCACCGAATCCGCCAGCGAGGTTGAGATCCAAGCCTGGCTGTATGACGTAAGGAGCCCTTCCAACCAGGCGGTCATCGGCAAGGTCTACCGCGGCGCGCCGACCGACGATCAGGTTCGGAAGTTCGCTCACCAATTTGCCGACGAAATCATCGGCCGGCTTTCCGGAGGCTTGCCGGGCATCGCCTCCACGCAAATCGCCTTCGTAAGTTCGCGCACCGGCACCAAGGAAATCTGGGTCATGGATTACGACGGCGCCAACCAGCATCCGCTCACCTCCCTGCATTCCATCTCGCTGACTCCGCGCTGGTCTCCAGACGCTTCGCGCATCGCCTTTACGTGCTTCGCGCCGTCACACGGTGTTGTCAGCCCCCAGATTTGCATGTATTCCCTGGATGCTGGAAAAGTCGTCACCTTTCCTCGCTTTCGCGGCACCAACAGTTCCCCGGCTTGGTCGCCCGATGGCTCGCATCTCATCTTTTCCTCCTCGATGCTCGGCAACCCGGAACTCTTTGTCACCGACGCCAATGGCAGCAACCCCAAGCGCCTGACCTTCGCGAACGGCGCCAGCACATCCCCGGCTTGGAACCCCAAGACCGGTCAGTCCGTTGTATTCGTCAGCGACCGCGACGGCATCCCCAAGCTCTTCATGATGAACGCCGACGGCACCAACTCCACCCAGATGGACGTTCCCGACAAGGGCTACCTCATCGATCCGGCATGGGCCCCCAACGGCCAACTATTAGCCTTCAGTTGGCGTCGTCCCGAAGGCAACTATGATCTCTACCTGATGGATGCCGCCACCCGCCAGATCGTCGAGCTTACTCGCGACGCTGGTCGCAACGAGCGGCCCTCCTGGGCCCCCGACGGCCGCCACATCGTTTTTGAATCCACCCGTGGTGGCACGCGCCAGATTTGGGTGATGCTTGCCGACGGTTCGCAAGCCCACCAGTTGACGACCCAGGGTCACAACGAGTCGCCCAATTGGTCACCACATTGATTTTCTTGTCTACGAACTCTGTGCCCGATGTATAACATATCGTGACACGAGATATCTCCGGAAGCCCGCACTCAATGCTAGGATGTTGGCTACCGTGGGATGAACACCGGGTTTTGGATTACATTCTTGAGGAGGATTTGAATGATCGAGGTCTCCCGATCACTGTATCGCGCGACTCTGCTTGTAGCCCTTGCTGCTTCTGTCTTTGCATTTGGCTGCAGCAAGAAGCCCAAACAAGTCAGCGCGCCCCCAGCCGCTCCACCCGCACCAGCCGCGGCGCAGCCGACCGTCACTCTCGCGGCTAGCCCCACTGCCGTCGAAAAGGGTGACCCGTCAACGTTGAGCTGGTCCTCTACTGACGCGACGCAGCTTACGATTGCTCCGGACGTCGGCACCGTCAACGCACAAGGCTCGACGAAAGTCACGCCGTCCGCCTCGACCACCTACACAATTACAGCCAGCGGCCCAGGTGGCTCCGCCAATGCTAGCGCCAGAATTACTGTCGCTACCGCCGCGCCTCCGTCGGCGGAACCTACGCTCGACGAGCTCTTTACCCGCGAGGTTCGCGACGCTTACTTCGACTTCAATAAGGCTGACATTCGCTCCGACGCCCGCGATGCCCTCGGCAAGACCGCGGATTTCCTTCGCAACTACCCCCAGATCCGCGTCACCATTGAGGGTCATTGCGACGAGCGCGGCTCGACGGAATACAACCTCGCCCTCGGCGATCGCCGCGCCACGGCGGTCAAACAATACCTGATCTCCTTGGGGATCTCTGCCGATCGCCTCAACACCGTCAGCTTCGGCAAAGAAAAGCCCTTCTGCATGCAATCGACCGACGACTGCTACCAGCAGAATCGCCGTGGTCATTTTGTCCGGTCGAAGCAATAAACTTGACGGCGACGCCTTGCCGCCAACCGCATCAAAGAGCCGCGCGCGAGCAGCCTCTTGCTCCCGCGCGGCTCTGTCGTTACAGTTAAGTTGTACGTCCGACGGTTGTCCCTAAAGGATGCTCCCGCCCGGCCGGCATCGGTTCACTAAAGCTTCCGTAAGCTCGTAGGAGGAATTTGCATGCGTCTACGCAACATTGCGATTTTCAGCGCGGTCGTCCTCGTCGCCGCGATCTGTGGAAGCCTCGTCGGTCCACGCCCGGCTGAAGCTGTCGCGCGCGAAATTATCGAGCTGCAGCACGATGTTACCTCGCTCTTGCAAGGTCAAAAGGACTTGGCCACGCAGATGACCCAAGATCATACCGTCATGAAGACGCTCGTCGAGCAAACCGGCGACAACGTCGGCAAGCTCAACGCCACTATGAGTTCCCTTCAGAAGTCCGTCCAGGACGTCCAAGCCAATTCCGGTGCACGCCTCGACACGATGTCCACCCAGGTCCAAGGCCTGTCCGACAATCTCGAAGAGATCAAGTCTCGCCTCGGCAAGCTCAATCAACAGTTGGTCGATCTGCAAAACACCGTGCAAAGTTTGGATGCCAAAATTTCCGGCACCGCACCCCCGCAGACCGCGCCTACATCCAACAATGGTTTCACTCCACCGCCGTCCGGTGGTGGTAGCGCGCCTACCAGCGCCATACCGTCCGGCCCTGCGCCATCTGCCGACACCCTCTACTCCAATGGTTTGCGCGATATCACCAGCGGCAAATACGATCTCGCCCGCCAGGAATTTCAGGATTATTTGAGATATTACGGAGACACCGATCTCGCTTCCAACGCCCAGTTCTACCTCGGAGAAATTGCCTACTCCCAGCGCAACTACGACCAAGCCGTCACCGAGTACGATCGCGTGCTTACCAATTATCCAAAAAGCTTCAAGTTGGCTCCCGCGCATCTGAAAAAAGGCATGGCGCTCCTCGAGCTCGGGCAGAAAAACACTGGTATCCGCGAGCTTCGTGAAGTCGTTAAGCGTTACCCAGGTACAGAGGAAGAGCGTCGTGCTCGGGCCAAGCTGAAGGAACTCGGTGTTGGTGTCACCGCGGTCGCCGCGCAATAAGATTCCCAACGCTCATTGCCCTCATCTCCGCCCTTTCCGATCCTGCCTCGATCCATCTGCACCATAGCTTCCTCCGAAGCCTGCACTAGGACTGGACACAGCTGCGCTCGAAGGCGGAATATTACCCTTACACGTGCCCACTCGCACCGCGACGGGCACCTCGTCCCACTCAGGAGGGGTACATGTCCGACTCGCGACGCCATTTACTCAGAACTTTTGTCGGCGCTGCCGGTGTTCTTGCGGCGAGCCCGCTACTTCTATCCTCGCAAACTATCCGGCCCGTCCCGTCACCTAATGCGCCTGACCCGAACTCTCCCCACCGCATTGGAGATCCTGAGCCAACCGTTGGGCCCGACCAAAAAACGATCGACAAGCAAAACCAGGCGCAGATCAAACTGGAAGTCCAAAAGTTGTATGACTTGGTCGGTGAGCTAAAGGAGCAAGTCGATAAGTCCGATGCGACTTCCACTCTTTCTCTGCCCGTCGTCAAGAAAGCGCAACAGATCGAAAAGCTGGCCAAACAAATCAAAGATCGCGCCAAAGGCTAATTCTCGCGACGATCCGAGCAACTGTCCGATTCCCTGGGCGGTCCTAAGAGGGCGCTTCTGGACCGAGCAGGCGCATCAAACCTCTAGAGCAGATCCCGGCCGAAATATTCCGTCTGTCTGGCCAACTCATTAGCGCTGTCCCGTCTGCGCGAACCGTCCCTGCAATTTTCGAAGCGCCCCGCCCGGCGCTGCCCGCACGAATACTGCTTATCGTCAACTGGCCTCCCACTCCCAGCCGTGCTATCGTCCTTCTCTCAGGGGGACAGTATGTCAGTGAACAAAGTGATTCTTGTTGGCCGCTTGGGCCGCGATCCAGAGACGCGCTATACCGGCGGTGGGCAAGCCGTCGCCAACTTCTCCGTCGCCACCGACGAGACCTACAAAGATCGCAACGGCGAGCGCCAGAAGCGCACCGAGTGGCACAAGATTGTCGTCTGGGGCAAACAAGCTGAGATTGCGCAGCAATACCTCAAGAAGGGCTCACTGATTTTCATCGAAGGCCGGATTCAGTCCCGTGAGTGGCAAGACAAAGAAGGTCAGAAACGTACGAGTTTCGAAATTGTAGCCACAAACTTCCGAATGCTCGGAGGCCGCGCCGAGGGTGCCGCGGCAGGAGCCGGCGCAGGCGCGTCGCGCGGCGGCGATGATTTTGAGAATCAGGCTGGCCCCGCGGAGGATACCTTCGGAGGCGCCGGTGGAGGCCACACCCCGGCCGGACCCGAAATCTCCGACGAGGACATTCCCTTCTAGTTCTCCTCAAATTCAGGACCTTGCAACTTTAAAGAGTGGAACATCGCGGCGGGAAGTTGGTCGCGCGAAATCGCCCCGTCTATCGGTCAGGGGGCGGCGCGTTGCGCTTTCTCTCTTCGTCCATCTTCCTCAAAAACTCTTCAAATTTCGGCTTCTGCTCCGGAGTCAGTATCGCCCGAATCTGGTTGCGCGATTTTTGCCTGGCCTGATCGATCTGCGCGTCGCTTTGTTCGTGTACCGCCTTATATTCCGCGTGCAGTTGCGTCAGGATGACTTCCAATTGCTGCCGCTGATCGGGCGTCAGGTTTGCCTCTCGCGTCAGCTCCTCCACTTTCTGCGCGCGTTTTTCCTGCGCTGTCCGCGGCGAGTTCGCCGACACCGAGTGATGCGCGAAGATGTAACCAACTACACCGCCCAGTGCAGCCCCGAGCAGGAACACCACGGCGACCCACAAGACCGCCCTTTGCTTTGCGGTCGCTTCGTTCATGATCCCTTCACCGCCAGACTCAACAGCAGATCGTCATTGTTCAGCGGGGGCGTCGTGTCCAACACCGGTTCCCCGGTCATGTCCGTCGCTGCCGGTTTCAAAGGCATCGACGCGGGTCGGCCCAGGAACCAGGTGCCTGCCAATACCAGCGCCAGCGCCGAGATCCAAGTCAGCCTTCGCGCCAGCTTCGGCACAATCGTCCATGCATCGATCGATCTCCGCAGTTCGGACTCCCGCGCCAGGATCGCAGCCATCACACGCGGTGCGAACCACGGTCCAACCGCTGCTTGCCGTGGCAGTATGCTTAGCAACTCCCTGCTCGCCCCTAGTTCATCGATCGCCGAACTGCAGTCCTGGCACTCGGACGCGTGCTCGCGCAACGCCGCAGGCGGCGCTTCCCCGCGCGCCAACTCTTCCAGAGATTCCCGGAACCGATCGCACTCTTTGCTGGACTTCTTGAGAGGATTCCACATTCTCGCCTCCACACTTCTCCTGCTCGACTCAATAACAGCTCCACACTGCCTGCAATTCCTGCGCGCATCCGTCGCTCTCAGACGCTGCGGCCGCTTTCAATGCCGCGTTTTCGCGCCTCATTCACGATCCTGCGCCTCGCCCGAAACAATCGAACCTTCACCGTATTCGCATTCAAATCCAGAATCTCCGCAATCTCTTCCACCGCAAAGCCCTCGACCTCCTTCAGAACCAGCATCATCCGGTCGCGTTCATCCAGGCATCCCAACAATCGCTCCACTCGTTGCCGCGCCACTAGCTCATCGCTGATGTCTGGTGCCGGCGCTGATCGTTCCTCCGGCGCTCCATACTGCCGCGCCTGCTCTTCGCTCAGGTCTGACTCGTAAACCAGCGGCCGAACCTTTCTCTTTCGTAGCAGGTCCCAGCACTCGTTCACCGTAATCTTGTACAGCCAGGTGCTGAACGCGGCCCGCTGGTCAAATCGCTTCAGCGAGAAATACGCCTTCACGAACACCTGTTGCGCGATATCCTCCACGTCCTCCCGCTGCCGCAGTATGCCTCCGGCGACCGCTGCAACCCTCTGCCGATGCCGCCGCACCAGTTCTTCAAACGCTTCCTGATCCTCAGCCTGCGCCCGCCGCACAAGCTCACGGTCGTCCACACTCACGGCTCGGCCGGCCGTCGCTCTACCCGCTAACGGAAGTGCTACCGCGGAAGCCACTACTTTTGGGACGCGTGCCATGCTCGTTAGGTTACGCCTGACCCTCTTTAGGTTGCCATGCCTGATAGTTCCGACTCCCCCGGTCCCGCACCATGTGTTTCACTTGAACATCCCTAAACTTTGTACTTGCGTGCATCTTACCTACATGCCATAATACCTCCATGATTATTGGTGACCGCCTCCGCGCACTGCGTGAGGAAAAGAAACTCTCCCAGGGCGATATCGAAAAGCGTACCGGGTTACTTCGTTGCTATATTTCCCGCGTCGAGAATGGCCATACAGTACCGGCCATCGAAACGTTGGAAAAACTCGCTCGCGCTCTAGAGTGCCCACTCTATCAACTCTTCTACGACGGTGAAGAACCGCCTCAGTTGCCGAATCTTCCCAAGCGCAAGTCGTCTGACGACATCGCCTGGGGCAGCTCCGGCAAGGAAGCGCGTTTTCTCAACAAGCTTCGCCGTCTGTTGAGCAAGGCCGACGAAGAAGATCGCAAGCTGATTCTGTACATGGCCCAGAAAATGGCCAATCGGTAGATTTGCGGTTTTTTCGGTTGGAATTGCCAGTTTGACTCACGTGACGGGCCGCGCTGCCCCGGTGTGCGGCCTGTTCCCTGTCTATCATAGCGTCGTTCCCCAGCGGCGCTTGTCTCCTCCAGATCCCAGACTCATCCCTCTCAGCCCGTTACTCCCATTCAATAGTGCTCGGTGGCTTCGAGCTTATGTCGTACACCACTCGCGTGACACCGGGAACCTCGTTCACGATCCTTGTAGACATGCGTTCTAGTACCTCTCCCGGTAATCTCACCCAATCGGCCGTCATGGCGTCCTCCGACTCCACTACCCGCACCGCCACGGTCAGTCCGTAGGTACGGCCGTCGCCCATAACACCAACGCTACGTACCGGTAACAGTACGGCGAACGCCTGCCACACCTTGTTGTAAAGACCCGCTCGGCGGATCTCCTCTACCACCACCGCATCGGCTTCCCGCAGCGTTACCAGATGTTCACGGGTGATCTCACCGAGCAGCCGGACCGCCAGCCCAGGCCCCGGAAACGGATGTTTCAGAAGGATCTCGTCCGGTAATCCGAGCTCCCTGCCTATTCGCCGCACTTCGTCCTTAAAGAGGTCCCGCAGCGGCTCAATCAGCCCAAACGGCATATTTTCGGGCAGCCCGCCCACGTTATGATGCGACTTAATGGTCGCCGAGGGCCCCTTCACCGACACCGATTCGATCACATCCGGGTACAGCGTCCCCTGCACCAGATACTCGATTTCCCCATGCGCCTCGCCATGCTGCAGTGCCAGCGCCTGCTCTGCAAACACAGAAATAAACTCATTCCCAATGATCTTCCGCTTCCGCTCCGGATCCGTTATCCCGGCTAGCTGCTTCAGAAACCGGTCCGACGCGTCCACGCCGATCACTACCAGCCCCAGCCGATTCCGCAGCATTTCCAACGTATCTTCGAACTCATTCTTCCGCAGCAGGCCGGTATTCACAAAAATGTTGGTCAGTCGCTCCCCAATCGCCCGGTGCACCAGCACCGCCGCCACGGTAGAATCCACGCCACCGCTAAGGGCGCAGATCACGCGCCCGGTTCCGGCTCTCTTACGAATCGCCTCGGTCGTCTCTTCAATAAACGCCGCTCCACTCCATTTTGGCTCAGCCTTGCAGACTCGAAATAAGAAATTCCTTAAGATCTCCGTCCCCTGATCCGTGTGCTTCACTTCCGGATGGAACTCCACCGTATAGATTTTCC
>Ga0187855_10001257_pt1 | contig 20382 bp, 22 predicted proteins | sample June2016WEW_8_10_2_FD_132969 | JGI IMG/M metagenome (GOLD analysis project Ga0187855, IMG submission 132969) | Peatland microbial communities from SPRUCE experiment site at the Marcell Experimental Forest, Minnesota, USA - June2016WEW_8_10 | ecosystem: Environmental > Terrestrial > Soil >...
GACTTGCAACTGCCAAAGGATGTTCATTCCATCTATCGAGCAAGTCGGAGCGATCCGGAGTTCCGAAAATCAATATGTCGAACCGTTTGCAAGCCGATTTCAGGGAGCGCTTTGGCACTGCTTCGGAAGTTTATCGTGCACCTGGCAGAGTAAATCTGATTGGCGAACACACCGATTACAACGAAGGATATGTAATGCCATTGGCGATTGATTTTTGTTGTTGGGTTGCGATCGGGCTACGCGAGGATCATACTCTCGCCTTCTATTCGGAAAATCTGCGAGATTCAACAGAATTAAATCTGGCAAGGCAGGCTCCGAAGCCATCGAAAAAGTGGAGCGATTATCCCATCGGAGTGGCGACGACACTGCAGCACGCGGGCTATTCTCTGCATGGCGCCAATCTTTACATTAAAACTGAAGTGCCGCTTGGGGCCGGGCTCAGCTCCTCGGCGGCCATTGAGGTTGCAGTCGGATACGCGCTGCTCAAGGCCTCGGGCTACGAAGGCGAAGCGCTGCCGCTCGCTCAGCTATGCAAGCGGGCCGAAAATGAGTTCGTGGGCGCTCGATGCGGCATCATGGACCAGTTCACTGCCTGCCTTGGCCAGAAGGGAAAAGCGCTCTTGCTGGATTGTCGTTCTCTGGAATATTTTCCCTTGGCTTTGCCGGACAACGTCGCATTGATTGTCTGCAACACTAAAGTGAAGCACGCAATTGCCAGCGGCGAGTACAACCGGCGGCGCTCGGAATGTGAAGAGGCGGTCAGGCTCATCGCCCAATCCATGCCGCATGTTCGTGCACTTCGCGACGTCGACACCATGGAACTGGAAAGTCATCGTCGGGTGTTGATGCCCATCCTCTATAAACGCGCTCGCCACGTCGTCAGCGAGAATCAACGCGTAAAATCCGCAGCCCACGCTTTGCAGCGCCACGACATCGATGGTTTTGGTGAGTTGATGCGCTCGTCCCATCGGAGCCTGCGCGATGATTATGAAGTCAGCTGTCGCGAATTGGACGTGATGGTTGAGATCGCAGAACGCCAGCCAGGCACTTACGGATCACGGATGACCGGAGGAGGGTTTGGGGGATGCACCATCAACCTCGTTGACGCCAAGAAAAGTGACGATTTCCAAAATCGTGTGGTCGAGGAGTATAAATCCGCAACCGGCATCACTCCCGATATTTATCTGGTTCACCCCGCGCAAGGTGTCGGCGGAGCTTGACTATGGAGTGAGGGCATCTCTCACGATCTGCGCTCACTCATTCCTGGCTCTCATTCATCTGGGCGCTCATAAGACAAGGTGAGTTTCATAAGACAAGGTGAGTTTGTCTAGGAAGATGCTGTAGGGCGATTGCTTGTTGTTCCCGTCCATCTGATAGTTGAGCGTAATGCCGTACCATTCGTGCTCTTGCCCAGTCCGGAAGAGACTGCGCTTAAATCGGCTCAGGCGGATGTACCGGCGCTATCGCTTGAACTTGTGATTTTGCTCCAGTTAAAAGCGAGAATCCTCAGCGAACTCGAGAACTATTCGGCATTTGACGGGATGACGTCTGAGCAAAGACGGGTTGCGATTAAACTGTTGGCAAGTGGAATGTGAATCAAGTAATGGGGATACTCCTGCTCGCGCACGCCGCACCCCCGCCCGCCACGTCCGCGCGCGAGCTCGCGCACTCGAATGCACACAAATTGAGGCATGTCAGGCAAAGGAGGGCAGTTTCAGAGTGCTCTGTCTCTAACCCCTAACCAATGCATGTAAGGTCCCACGGAGAGAGGACGGCTGAGAGATCGCCGATCGATGGAGAGAAATGTCATCTCGATAGCTCCGCGCGATTTTACGGAACGGGTCGAACGCGGTGAATTGAGAAGCCGACGACCAGACGTCCGAACTAGAACGGCAAGGATTCTGCCAGACAACTGGGCTACTGCAGCTTCGCGTACTCCGCTTTAGCTTCTTTCAGGATGGGGATGTCGGGGTCGGCGTCTTTCCATAGCGTGAAAAAGTCTTGGTACGCAGTCTTGGATTTCGCGACCTCCCCGGAAAGGGAAAAGGCACGGCCGAGTCCGAGGAGAGCCAGCGCGCCAATCGGTTCGTTTCCAACTACGCCGGCATGGTCCAGAATCTTGTGAAACTCATGTGCCGCTGGGGCGCCCTGTTTCTCCTCCAGATAAGCCATACCCCGCAGGTAAACAGGATAGAGAGCGAAGGTGAGGGAAGTGTTCGTATGCCCCAATTCGTAGGGCTGTGCCTCCGCTAACGCTTCGACGGCTTGTGCTGCATTGCCGCTCCGAAGCGCCGTGGCGGCCCGAATCATTGGCAGGTAGTCATACTGCACGATCGTATCTGCGGGGAAGTTCTTGCGGAGATCGTCGGAAAGCCGCGCGGCTTGCGCGGAATCGCCAGCCAGCGCGAGCGCAATCGCCGAGAATCCATTGCCCTGCCTGCTATTGACTCGCATAATTGCGGCCTTGGCCTCCTGTGTCGCCCAGTCCATTTTGCCCACCAGAGCTTCGCGCACGGCGGTGTGCCCCAGATATTCCGCCGCGGTTTCTGCCTCACCGGTTCGCTGGGCTGAATCGGCGGCGCGGTGGCTCAACCCCCTGCTCTTGGCAAACTCCCCGCCATCCGCCGCAGTCTCGGATTCGAGGAAAAGCATCTGATCGTCAACTCCCGGTTTCCCGATCGCATTGGCGGCTTCCCGCTCCATCCCTGCGCTGTCGTGCTCAAGGAAATCCACGTTGTAAAGAACCAGCGGGAACCAAGGCGAGTCCACATGCTTCGCGCGCGCTTCCTGCGCGGCCGCCTTGGCCTCATCCAAGCGGTCGATCCATTGGTCCGCGTAGATGAGACTTACATAATTGTTCGAACTTGCCGAGTTAAGGTCCACAGCCTGCTGCGCCGCAAGGTGAGCCCTGTCGTAATCTCCTGATGCGAAGTAAGTGACCCAAAGGAACACTTGTGGATCCTCATCACGAGGGTAGGTCTGCGCGAATAACTCGTATGAGGTGCGGGCTGCCTCCAGATTTCCGGTGACAATGATCTCGTAGAACGAGGAAATCTCCAGTTTCTCCCGTTCGCTCGTCCGCCCGCGCAATTCGTAGGCCTTGCGCGTACTTTCGGCAGCGCGGGCGAGTTCACTCAGGGGCTGATAGCTTTGGCCTAACCGCAAATACGCCATCGCGAAATTGGGATCGAGGCTGACGGCCCTTTGGAACAAAGGTATCGCCGCGGCGTAATCGTTGGTCACGTCGTAGGCTTGCATGCCAAGCCCATACGCTTGCAGTGCCTCCAGCGACGGCGTGGTCACGCGCTCTTGTGGTGCATCATACTTCTGCACCGAAGCCAGCGATTCTCCCAATCGCCCGCGCAGTTTGGTGGCGACGTTCGCGAGAGCCTCCAGGACCTGTTCCTTGCCGTTGGCGGCTACTTGCTCTTCCGACAGTAGATCGCCGGTGCGGCAGTTCACCGCCTTCAACCCCAAAACGTACTGGCTGCCCAAACTGGAGATGGAGCCCTCAATGGTGGCTGCCCCGGCCGTGCGTTGGCAAACGTCGCGTGCCAGTTCTGGCGTGAGCCGCGCCTGTTTCGGCTGGCTCATCAGCTCAAGAGTTTGCGCGATGCCCTGGTCCGAAATAAGGCTAAGAAAAGGCGACTGCTCCAGTTGCGCTGCAAGCCCTTGCCGCAGGGTGCCGTCGAAGACGGGATCGCCCGTGGTATTGGCAAAATCGGCTAGAACGATGGTGTCTTTATCGGTCAGTGGCTTGCTGCGATGCGAACCATAGTAAAGGCCGCCCGCTACGAGCAAGGCGATCAGCAGCACGGGAACCGCAATCTTCCAGAGCGGTGTAACCCGAGCCGCAAGAACTTCTGACACGGCCGTGCCCAAGCTTGCCGCACTGTGCCCGCTCTCGCTGTCCCGCTTCAGCCGTTGCAAATCCGTTCGCATGTCGGCTGCGTGCTGGTAGCGCAAATTACGGTCTTTTTCCAGAGCCTTGTTGATGATGTCTTCTAGCTTGGGCGGCACGTCATGATTCAGCCGCACGGCAGGAACGGGTGCCCGGTTCAGGATGGAGTCGAAGATCACGCCAGTGCTTTCCCCCCGAAAAGGCAACGCCCCCGTTGCCATCTCGTACAAGACCGCCCCGAACGAGAACAAGTCCGTGCGGCTATCGAGTTCTTTGGCTCGCACTTGCTCGGGCGACATGTAAGCCACCGTTCCTAGCGCACTACCAGGACTGGTTAGATGCTCCTCTGATTCGACGGTCGGGGCACTCAGGGCAATGCTCTGCTGATTGAGAGTGACCTTCGCCAGCCCGAAATCGAGAATCTTCGCCTGACCTCGATTCGTGACGAAGATGTTCGCAGGCTTGATGTCCCGGTGGACGATGCCCTTCGAGTGTGCCGCGTCGAGTGCGTCGGCGATCTGGATTCCCAGATCGAGTATCGTTTCGATCTCCAGCGGCTTGCCAGCGATCCGGTGCCGGAGTGTCTGCCCCTCCAGCAGTTCCATGGCGATGAAGGTTCGCCCATCGGCCTCGTCAATTTCGTAGATCGTGCAGATGTTTGGATGGTTCAGAGAGGACGCAGCCTTGGCTTCCCGCTGGAAGCGGCTGAGGGCTTGTGCATCGTTGGCGAGTTCGTCCGGCAGGAACTTCAGGGCGACGTTGCGACCGAGCTTCAGGTCTTCCGCCTCATGCACCACACCCATCCCCCCACCGCCGATCCTGCCGAGGATGCGGTAATGGGAAACCGTCTGACCCACGGGTTGTGCGGGCGTGGACACTGGCGAGAATGTTACGGATGATGAAGGGGAAGGTCAATCAATAGCGCCCGCAGCCGTTCAGTGGCGGATTATGCGAAGGATGATAACGTGCTAGGCCTCCGGGGTCCAGATTTCCGTAGCGGACTGCCCCTAGAACCACTCTCTCTGCTCCTCAGACGCCGAGAGAGGCACGATGCGTCCGCGGGGGCCCCGTAACCCTTGCAGACAGGCTTCAAACGGAGAGAGGACGCTGGGAAATGGCGCTGACGATGCGAGAAATGTCATCTCGCATAGCTCGGCGACATTTTGCGAAACCGTTCAGACGCGGTAAACTGAATTTAACAGGTGACGTTTTACAGGTGATTTCCGTCATCGGCCGTCAGCAAAAGTTTGCTAAACTATTGAAACGGCTCAATGTAGGCGCGTAGCTCAGTTGGTTAGAGCGCTACCTTGACACGGTAGAGGTCAGGAGTTCGAGTCTCCTCGTGCCTACCATTCTCATCTCCAGTGTTTACGCGGGTACCATGGATATTCGTCTGGCGGCAGAGATCAGTTAAACCTGCTCTTACTCCTTATTTACTCCAAACCGCACAGAGGCCCACGGTTGGCCCGTCGTTCTCCGACCCTGAGTGGCGGCTGGCAGGGTCTCCTCTTCGCCAAGCAACTTGGACACGCTGTTACCCGCATGGTGGAGATCCACTACGGGCATTTGGCCCCAAACTACGTCGTGGACACAATTCGTGCGGCGGCGCCGAAGCTGGGTATACTCAATCCAACACTGACGACGAACACACCAGAAAAATCAATGCGAGTGCAATGATCCGACGCCTTAGTCTACAGAAGTTAGTTCTCCGGAAAACACTCGTACAGCTAATCCAAACGGGCAACTCTGCCCTTTCGCCTAGGCTGACCGAAACGGAGGCGTGCTGGTTTCAGAAAGCAAACGCCTCATTTTTGACCTCTACGTCCTACCAAGCGATCGTCGGGTTATGAGTGCCACCATCAACAGAATCTAAAGACAATGCGCGGCGCAAAGAGTAACGCATTGTTGTTAATGAGAGCGAACTGTCATCGTGCCTGCCCCTGCGTTGCCCTCGTATTTTTCTATTTGTCTACAGCCCAGACCGGTCTTCGGAATTACTGGATGGGTCACGCTGGAAGAGACATGAGCGACCTCTGCGACGAAATAAAAGAGGACGTGGCGTTCCGCAGGGAATGGGCGGAGCGGAGTGGTTTTGGCTTCGAGTTGCCCTCAGTTGTACCGAATGTACCTGCAAAGGCGACGTAAACGATTGAGAGGGCGAGAGTTTGGCCGGGGAGGGGAGATTTTTGAACCTCCGACCCACTGGTCCCGAACTATCGCAGTACAAACTCCAAGTGCTTTAACTGGTGTCGCTTAGGGGTCAGCAAACCACCTCTTCTCTCGCTCAGTTGTACCGAAGTTGTACCGAGCTTCCGTCCGTAGACCCCATTTTCCCGCCTCGGGGCGGGTTCGCGCGGCTGGCCACGTTGATCGCAAAGAGGAAAGAGGCGCGGCAGGCCCAGGGCCCCGTGTTGATCCTTGATGGGGGCGACTACAGCATGGGGACCGCGTTTGGCGCGGCCATCCGCGAGACCGGCGGCGAGCTGCAACTCCTCTCCCGCATGGGTTACGACGCCACCACTTTCGGCAACCATGAATTCGACCTCGGACCGGACGGCACGGCGCAGGCCAACCTGATCGACATCAAAACCAAATTCGACCTGCGAGTGTAGGCGCAGGCCCTCGCGCTCAAGGCGGACATTGCGCTGATTCAGGGCCGCAAGGAAGACGCAGCGCGTTTTGCGCGTGATTCCTTCGCCGCAGACCCCTCGGACTTGAACGGGCGCTTGGCGATGGCCGCGTCGCTTTTCAGCATGGGCAACGTGGACGAGGGAATCCGCGTGCTGGAAGAGGGCCTTGCGCAGTCGAACTCGGCTGCCAATGTGAGCTTCATGCTTGGGCAAGCGCTGCTGAACCGCGGCACGCCGCAGGATGTGAGCCGAGCATTCGAGGTGTTCAGCGGCGCGAGCATCGCGAAGTTGGTGCGCGAACTCGTGGACCCGATCACGATCGGAGCGATCAGAGCCCTGGCGCGCGCGGAGCGCTTCTCGGAGATTCCGAACTACGTGGCTCGCTCCGAGGTCTCGGACTCGCCGATGTTGGTCGCCGCGATCAATGCTTTCGTGTCCATCAGACGGAGACTGCAGGAACAGACTGGCCCGCTCCTGGACGAGGCGATCGCGTCGCGCCGACCGACCGATACGCGATCAGCAACGGATTTCCTCGCACGGATTCTGTTGGAGGCGGGACGCCAGTCCGAGGCGTTGCCACTGCTGCAGGAACTGTTCGATGCGAATACACCAAACTTCGACGTTCGGCTGTTGCTGGACTGCGCCGGACGTCTGGGGAAGGACAAGATCATCCTCGACACATGCCAGGCCCTTTACGATCGGGGCTTCAGGGATTGGGAATTCACGGAGTTCGAGTCACAGTACCTCGAAGACTACGACCACCAGAAGGCCATCAGCAGGTTGCAGGAATTCATCGCTGCGAACCCTGACCATCGTGTCGCCCAGCTCCGTCTCGCACGTGTCGCAATGCGCTATGGGCTGAGCGACCTCGCCCCACTCTCCGAGGCCACGCTCCCGCCGCCCGATGAACTTCCGATGCGGCACGCTGTTGCGGCCGTTCGCGCCCTCCAGTGTGCATGGCTTGGAATTGCGGGAGGGGCACAGGTAATAAGGATAACAGCTAGGAGAGCGAGCGGGCGTCCACTCTTCTCCGCAAGAAATTCCAATCGCCCGTAGAGATCAGCATCAGACGGACCCAACCTCCCGAGTTTCATTGACTTGCCCTACCTCTGGTCCTAAGATTTCAGCCCAATGATCGGCGAGACAATTTCGCACTACCGTATCGTCGAAAAGCTGGGCGGCGGTGGCATGGGTGTCGTCTACAAGGCCGAGGACGTGAAGCTCGGTCGCTTCGTTGCCCTCAAGTTCCTGCCCGACAACGTAGCCAAAGACCCGCAAGCCCTCGCCCGTTTTCAGCGTGAAGCCAAGGCGGCCTCGGCACTGAATCATCCAAACATCTGCACCATCCACGAAATTGACGACCAGCATGGGCAGGCGTTCATCGCCATGGAGTTTCTCGATGGACTGACGCTGAAGCACCGCATCGCCGGGAAGCCAGTCGAGTCCGACGTGTTGCTCAGCCTAGCGATTGAAATTGCAGACGCAGTCGACGCGGCGCACTCCGAAGGCATTATCCACCGCGACATCAAACCCGCAAACATTTTCGTCACCAAGCGTGGCCACGCGAAGGTTCTTGACTTCGGCCTGGCCAAGGTCACGAGCCAGATCAGTTCTTCGAGTCAGATTGCCGGAGCAAACACCCTGACGGGCACTCTCGACGAACCCCATCTGACCAGTCCAGGAACTGCGTTGGGCACTGTGGCCTATATGTCGCCGGAACAGGTTCGAGGTAAGGAACTTGATGCCCGCACCGATCTCTTCTCGTTTGGCGCGGTGCTGTACGAGATGGCAACCGGGGTATTGCCATTCCGGGGTGACACCTCGGGCATAATCTTTGACGCTGTCCTCAACCGCGCTCCGGCATCCCCCACACGCCTGAACCCTGACGTGTCGGCAGAATTGGAGCGCATCATCAACCGGGCGCTGGAAAAAGACCGCGATCTGCGCTATCAGCACGCCTCCGAGATGAGGGCGGAACTGCAACGGCTGAAGCGCGACACAGACTCCGGACGCAGCATCCATATGCAGACAAAAGCAGATGCGGTTAGCTTCCATCCCTCTGCACATAGTGGGGCTCAACCAGCGACACCCTCGAGTCCATCGAGTGTTGCCACGACCATGCCACCCGTGCACAGAAGCAACCCCTTGACGCGGCATTGGAAATCTCTCGTGGCGGTATCCCTAATAGCGGCCGCTGTCGTCGGCACGGGTTTCTACTGGCGCTCCACAAGAGGGCCCCATCTCACTGAAAGAGACACCATTCTCCTGTCTGATTTTGTGAACACAACGGGGGATCCGGTTTTCGACGAAGCCCTTAAGCCAGCCCTGGCGGTTTCGCTGCAGCAGTCCCCTTTTCTAAGTCTTGTATCCAATGAACAAGTGCAAGAAACGTTGCGTTACATGGGTCGCCCACCGAACACGCCGTTAACCCAGGACGTGGCACGAGAGGTTTGCCAGCGCACGCAGTCCAAAGCAATGCTGATGGGTACGATCTCCGAACTGGGCAGCCAGTATGTTATCGCTCTCGAAGCCGTGAACTGCTCCACGGGCGCTTTGCTTGTGCGGGTCGGCGCCGACGCCACTGCTAAAGAGAACGTTCTCGCGGCGCTGGGGAAAGCAGCCTCTGAACTTCGTGGAAAGTTGGGAGAATCGCTCGCTTCCATTCAAAAATTCGACGCGCACCTTGAACAGGCAACCACCAGTTCACTTGAAGCATTGAAGGCGTACAACTTGGGCATAAAGGCGGTGGGCGAGAAAGGAAGCGGGGCTGGGATACCATTTTTTGTGCGTGCTACCGAATTAGATCCCAATTTTGCCGGTGCATACTCAATCTTGGCGGTTATGAGTGGCAATATTGGGGAAACTGCCCAAGCCAGTCAGTACGCTCATCGCGCTTATGAACTACGCGACCGGGTCACTGAGCACGAGCGACTTGCTATTTCGATTCTTGAATCGTCCTATGTGACGGGGGATTTGGTAAAGGACGAACAGATCGCTGAGCTCTGGAAACAAACCTACCCACGCGACGGCGGCGTCTATAACGACGATGGTGCGGACAAGAACCTCCGGGGTGACTATCAAGGAAGCATTCCGGACTTTCAGCAGGGTCTTCGGCTGATGCCACACAACTCTATTACCTATGACAACCTCGCGACTTCCTACTTCGCTCTGAACCGGCTGGGCGAGGCCAAAGCGGTTCTCGATCAAGGTCTGGCACACGGGATCGCCCCCGAAGCACTTGCTGGGGACTATTACACCCTCGCCTTCTTGCGCAACGACGAGGAAGCAATGCAAAAACAATTCGCCCTGGCCATGGGCAAGCCAGGCGACGAGGACTCCTTGTTGTCGGTGCAATCGGACACCGAGGCGTACCACGGCCGGTTGAAGAAGGCGCGAGAGTATTCGGAGCGGTCGGTTGAGTCCGCGCAACGGAATGGAACTGGAGAAGTAGCGGCTGGCTGGGCGGTGAGCGAAGCGTTCCGCGAAGCGGAAGTCGGAGATTCTGCTCTCGCTCGGCAGGCCGCCGCCTCGGCGCTGCGACTCGCCCCGCGTGGCCGCTATGTTCAGGCGATTGCCGCTGTGGCTCTGGCGCGAGCCGGCGATACCACCCAAGCGGCAAAGATTGCGGACGATTTGGAGAAGAACTATCCTCGCGATACGATCGTGAATTTCTATTGGTTGCCCGTGGTCCGAGCAACCCTGGAAATCAATCGGCATAATCCCTCTAAGGTGCTCGAGATCCTTCGGGCCACCCAGGCGTATGAGCTTGGAAACCCATCACCGCCGGTAGGGCCTCTGAGTCCTGTCTATTTTCGTGGATACGCATACCTGCAGGCAGGTCAGAGTCACGAGGCCGCAAGAGAGTTTCAGAGAATCATCGACCATTCTGGCATCGTCGAGAATTCGCCCGTTGGAGCGCTCGCTCACCTGGGTTTGGCGCGGGCGTCCGCTGCCGGTGGCGACCTAGCCGGTGCCCGCACCGCTTACCAGGATTTTCTTGCTCTCTGGAAGAACGCCGACTCCGACATCCCCATCCTGAAAGAAGCCAAGGCCGAGTACGCGAAGCTGCAATAGAAGTCTGTGTTCTTTGTTTGGTTCATCGCTGAAGCAGCGGTTTTGCTAGAGGCTCTAAGAGAATTATCAAAGGAGAGGTATCTATAGCAACTTTGTAAGGAGAATTAAGGAGAATAGACTATGAAGTGTATCTGTCTACTAGCCTGCTTGTTAACCATCCCGCTCGCGAGGGCCGACTCGATCCAGATCCCCGGCCCCATCACGCAATTCTCGCTGGGGGGCATCCAGTCGACCCTCTACACGCCCTGGCTCTACTCCAGCATGTGGGGCTCGACGAGCGACTTCGTCAGCGACCTCTTTATGGGGCCATTCGACGTTGGCCAGTTCGCCGCGACTGTTCCGAGCAAGGGCTGGCTCCAGGGGACGACGATGAACTACACCTTCAATCCCGCAACCGACATCGTGAGCGGAACCTTCGTCGGGACTGAGTACGTCTGGAACCAGCCGCGCACGACCGGGCTGAGGGAGTGGACCTACAACGTGAGCGGCACCTTCAGCGAGCACATCAACTTCGGCGGCCAGCCCCTGGGCGTGGGCTATGGGACGGCGCTGATCAATATCACCAGCGCGAGCTATGCCGGGACGAGCGCGGTGCCGGAGCCGGGGACGTGGCTCATGCTGGGGACTGGCGCGGGGATGCTGGCGTTTGGGTGGGGGATGCGCTTGCAAGTGAGGAGTTGAGCATGCGCATGTTCGAGCACTCCCGTTGCCCCAAGTGCGGCTTGACGTGGCGACTCTATGCGCCTCATGCGAACGACCCGCATGAAACCCGATCCCCGCTGGAGCGCTGATGAAGTGATGGGACGTGTCGTAGAGATGAACGACGCGCGTGCCAAAGCACTCGAACGCTACTCCAGTGTTCGCACGTATCACTTGGAATGCCACTGTGTGTCACATAAGAAGGCCGACATGGTCGTACGCACTGACTACCAGGCCCCGAATAAAAAAGAGTTCACGATCGTGTCGGAGAGCGGTTCTGGCACGGTGCGGGACCGTGTGTTCAAGAAACTCCTGGAGGCGGAACAGGAGTCGATGGGGATGAGAATCAGCAGCGTTCGGCGATCACGCCCGAGAACTATACATTTCAAGTGTCTGACTACGAGAAGACCGCGCTGGCGGTCAACGAGGATCGTTGGGTTTGTAACCCGACGATCTGCTACCACAATCCCGGACAGGCGTTGGCCGAGTTGCGGCGAGCCCCGGTTCAATGCGGTGAGCGACTCAGCTCACAGGATTTCTGATGACTGCCAGCACGTTCGTGGCACACAAACCGCTCAATAATCTCCGCGAGCAACTGCAGGAGGTCTGACCGACAGTCAGTCGACCTAATCGGCCCAGGGCGGGCGACGCTAGGAAATCGTATTTAGCAGGACGGGTTGGCGCTCCCAGCGTCGAATGCACAATTTAATCTCGCTTTGCTGGAGGACGAGCAATCTTCCCATGATCTGTGACTATGAATCAGTCGAAATCCTCAGGATTTCTGCTGTCACGCGAGCAGCGGATTCCACGGAGGTTGTAGGAGACTCTATGGATCGCAGCACGGAGGATACTTGCGGGGTGATCTGAAACGCCTATTCGGCCATCGTTTGGAATATTTGCTGCGCATCCACCATTACATGCGTGTAAACTGCGTGGACGAGCTTTACCACGGCTCGATCGTATCGAGACCTATCGAGCAAGCCCTTGCCCACGAGGTGCGCTAGGACAGCCTGCGTATTAACGGCCGTGGTTGCGTGGAGTTGACGGCCGAGTTCCGCGAAGGCTTTGTCATCAGTAAGCACTGGAAGCGATTGAGTTAAGATTACCGTGGAGAACAGGTAATGACGGTCTTTGATCCGGCCCGGGGAAGAATTCTTGATGGAGGCGGTAGGCGTGGTGGCCTCGCGCGCCTGATCGGAATTGGCCTCGCCGCATTTCTACTGGTGATTCTCTTGTTCAGTTGCGTGACCCGGGTCGGCACCGGCCACGTTGGAGTGCTCACACTCTTCGGGAAGGTCACCGGTGAGACTCTGGGCGAAGGCATTCACCTCATCAGCCCATTGAAGACAAACAACGAACTCTCCATCCAGACACAGACGATAAAAGAATCGGCCAACGTTCCTTCCAGCGAAGGCCTGATGATGAGCCTGGACACGTCGCTGATCTACCACCTCAATCCCGACCGGGCTTCTGAGGTTTTCCAGAAGATTGGCGCCGACTACGAAAACGTCGTCGTCGAACCCACTCTCCGCTCCGCCATCCGCGAGGCCACGGCATCGCATACCGCCAATGCTCTTTATACCGGCGAACGCGAAATGGTCGGCAAACAAATTTACGACCAGGTCAGCGCCCAACTCAATCAACGCGGCCTCACTGTGGAGAACGTTCTGCTTCGCGACATCCAACTCCCGGCCACGCTGAAGGCTGCCATTGAAGCCAAACAACAGGCCGAGCAGGAATCCCTGGCCATGAATTTCCGCTTGCAAAAAGAAACGCAGGAAGCCCAGCGCAAGCGCATCGAAGCCGCCGGTGTCCGCGACTTTCAGCAGATTGTCGCGCAAGGCATCACGCCGTCGCTGTTGGAATGGAAAGGCATCGAAGCCACCGAGAATCTTGCAAAGAGCTCCAACTCCAAAGTCGTAGTCATCGGCAACAGTAAGAATGGGCTGCCGCTGATTTTGGGACAATAAAGTCTGAGTGGAGACAGCCGGCCTCGGCTGTCCATTCGCCAGCAACGGCAAATGCCTTGCCACGCTGCTCTAACATGACACCCGCTTCTTGATGTCCGCAATCTGAATATCCACTTTGAGGACCTGTTCAGGTTCTGCTCAGTCGGTTTCTCAGATGTGGAAAACGTTGCGTAGTATCACTGGAAACCGTGTGCAAGGTTGGGATGTGGATACGGGGTGTAATATTGGTCATCGGCTACCCCGTAACCCAGCTTCCATGCCCTGTCAACACCCATTTTCATAATTCCGTTAAACAAAGCGACGATTCCTGCATCACCGCAGCTCGGGTGCCCTCTTTCGGTTTATGCACCCCGAACCTCCACCTCCCGTCCGTTCTTCCACAAACACTCCGAGGACGGGAATTGACATTCTCCCAGAATCCGACTCGGTTGCTGTCGCACGCGGACTGGCGCTGAACTTGGCCAATTCGTCTGGGGAAGATGAACGATGCTTTTCATATGCTTCGCACAAGCCTCAACTGCACTCTGCGATCCGTGCCACGCTGCCCTCTGCAGGGCACATGTGCAGTCCGCTTTCAGGGAAGCCATTAGGCGAAGCACTGCGATCGCAGGCTCGGGATTCCGCCAGAGCGGGTTGACTTTGTCTGCACCTTGGAAACCGCCTTTGGCGCTTCCTTCAACGGCGTTTTCTATGAGCAGGTCACTGGAGTCATCGATCCGACCGCATAGTCGGCCTGAACGCGTCAGAATCCGCCACCTCCTCCTCCGCCGAAGCCCCCGCCGGAACTCCCGGTCTCACTAAAACCTGAGCCGCTGGTAGCACCTGAACTACTACTTAAGCCGCCCGAACTGCGCGACGATGACGTCATCACACTTCCTGCATGGCTCGACATCAAGTTGAGGTCGTTGACTAAGAGCGAGGGCTGGAACGTACTGCCGTCGGCGCCCTGGTACCACTGTGGCGGCTGCACGGCGATGCGGGAAAACGTCTGCACCCACTTTTTGTCGACGCGCAGGGCCATTGCGAACGGCAGATATTTCTCGAATAGCTCCGGCGTTTTGTCGAGGCGCTCGATCTGATCCTTCTCCACGCGACCCAGGAAATCTTCGAAGCCAAGCACTTTCGCAAACGCTCGCGCGCCCGCGACCGTCCGCCCGGTCATAAAGCGGCCGAATACTGAAATAATGATGCCGTTGAGGATGGCAGCGACGATCCACGGTAGTGGAGCTGTTTCCGTCGCTGCCATCAGCAGGGACCCGATCAGAAGCGTGAGCAACCCAGTTAGGACTCCCAAGACTACGATGCCTTGCCGAAACTTGTCTGGACGACGGACGTAATAACCATCCCGCTTCAGCGTATCGAAGATGTATTCGCTAATAATGGGCAGGTGAAAGCTGAACCGGTTTTGGAGCTCCGACAACGCGACCTTTGGCAGAGGAACCTTTTCGAGGTCCGGGACTGTGTGAGAGGCTTCGGAATACTCCTTCGTGATCGCCGGATACTGTTGTGCCCCCGGCATTGCCATGGCGCGAGTAAGTCGGGTGAAGGCTGGAGGCAGATTTCCGCTGACGTCTTGCAACTTGTCCAATAGCATGAGCAGCGGACTTTCGGGCACGAAAATGCCGCGAAGCATTTGGCGCTCGTGGGGCTTCAGATTGTTCCATTCGTCGGACGGTTTCCTCAAATGAAAGACGTAATCGTTCGCCAGACCCAGACTTGCATCTCCGCCCACGTGTTCAATAGTGAGATACCCCTTCACGGCAAGGTCCACAAGCGTAGCGGTAATGTCGCACATCGCAACTTTGCCGTCCACAAGGGTGCCGCACTCAGCAGGGGAGAGATTGTCAGGCGGCTCGTACTGGACGGTGATCGCGTCTCTCTTAGGATCCCGCCCGCTTGTCCACCACCAATAGAACATCAGGATAAACACCGCGAGGGGGATGAAAATTGGCCAATTGCTGCGTAGGATGAATAGAATCCTCTGGCTTACTGCCGGCTCGTGCACAAATCCCTTGTCCCAGCCCACGACGACAGTGAGGCCCCCGTGAAACCCAAGCGGATGGGTGGAATGGAACTCCACGGAATTGCTTTTCGATTCCACCTCCGCATCTTGTGCGCGTGACCCGAATGCGCCGCTGTAGGAAACCGCGTGGAGGCCGGTAACACCGGCAGGGAGATCGATTTCCGCCGTTACCCGCTTGATCGGAGCTTCCCATCCGTTGCCCGTCACGTTCCAGTAGAGTTCGTCGTAAGCCTCAAAGAAAGTCAACGCGTTAAGCACGCGATAACGAAGGACGACTGTTCGCGTCGCATTGTCCGGATTCGGAACATAGATCTTGAATTGTACGTCGCGTCCTCGCGAGCTTCGCTCGTAAGTGAGCGCTTGGCCGGCGTCGTCCGTGACGCTGCGCAGTTCGAGAAGGAGCGAGTAGTTGAGCCCTGCGGGCGTTATGTAGTCGACCGGGATCGTGCGATAGATGCCATGCCAATTTGAGCCGATGAACCGCGCTTCGATGGTCTCGGCGACTTCGATCGTGCCGTCGGGGCTTATTACAATCTGTTCGTCGAAATGCTGGATGACGATCTCTCGCGCTGCTAACGAGAGTGGGGCGAGGCATGCCAGAAAGCAAGCCACGACGGCACGCCGAAAGAATGGTGAGGTTTGCATTGCTTCCGATCAGGCGAATCGTGCCAACAACCAATACCAAAATGACGGCCAGCATCGCCGCTTACTCGGCAACGTCTTGGCCCTCGTCGTGCCACCACAACTTGCGAAGACGATAGCCATGTTTCGTACCTCCAGGCAACAGCCCGATTCTACGATCATTCTTGGGCTGCGCTTTCAATGGTCTGCGCTCTTTGACGTTGCCAGGAGATACAGAAAAGTGCAAACGTGCAGACCTAAGCAGCCCTCACGGGTAATCCTTTGGCTTTAGCGGAACTTACTTTCTTTGCGAGGATTGCGGACAACCGTTCTACTTGTTTCGTCTCGGACTTTCATTCCTCGCGAATTTCTTGCGATTTCTGCTCGTATTGCTGGGGCTCCAATCTCTGGTGAAGTCTCATGGATTCCTCGCTGCGGTCATGGGCGATCCGAAGCAAAACCAAAAAGGCGACCCGAAGGCCGCCGTGTTTTTACAACAACGGACTCCCTCAAGCAACCTCCCGCTCGTCATGAGCCACGGCACTAGGTTTATTGCCTCCGTGATGCGCGACATGTAGCTTTGCAGCTTCGGCCCCGTGATGAGTTGCATGTGCGAGGTGGCCATGGGCCGTATGGGCGTGATGAGCGGCTTTTTCGTGATTGCCAGCCTCGTAATGTTTTGCGGCTTCTCTGTGGTGATAGGCTGCGCGCTCGTGATGTTGAGCTGCACTATGATGATGCTCCGATGCTTCCTTAGACATCTCGCTACCTCCTCTGGGTGACTGTGATACCGAGTTGAGCTACGAAGTTGATAAGCGGTACAAGCCACTACACAACAATTGTGACGCAGAGACAGCCGGAAGAGCGTTTCCGCTCCGCGCCCGGGTAGCAAGTGTACATCTCCAGCTAGCAAAGCTTTGTCAACAGTTTGTGAATTTTGCTAAGACGGCAAAACGCTAGGAAACTTTTCAATGCTGCGCCGCTCACTTGGGGCTAAAATCCCGCTGACTCGACCTGCAGGAACAGATACCTGACTGGCAAAAGGCCCGGTTCGAGGAGATCGCCATTGATCTCCTCCAATACCGGCCAACCGGAATGTATGGTCCGCCGCCCAGCTTCTCGACGATCCGGTAGTGCGAGATGGTTTTGGCCGATCATTCGCAGGAATGCTATGGGGTGAGATCAGGTATGTCAACGCGCGGCCTCACTGCAGTTTCACGTGCCAGGACGTCGGGGCCAGCATAGAGGCTTACCTGAGGCCCTTGGAGGCGCTCAGGCGGGTCACTGTTTTCGACTTGGATGAAACGAAGTGCGTGCCAGTTTTGTTTTCGGTCGGATACCGCTGTCTGCCAGCGCCGGCGAACCTGCCGTGAATCGCATGGAGCCTGTAGCCATGTTTCATTTCCCCCTGAAGGGTTTTCTAATCACGGACAAGAACCGCGCCGATCTCGATTGGTCCAGTGGCAGCTTCAATTGGCGCTACCGCAATCGCTTGACTGCCGAGCGCCGCCTCACGATTCACTCCTACCATCCGGGCCTTGCGCCAGCGCAGAAGCCTTCTACGAAAGCCCATTCGCAAAGTGGGCTGCCACTCGCTTTTATGCAGGCTGCCTGTTGCCTTCAAGCAAGAACATCCAACTTGATCCGTACTACCAGCACGAGAACAACACAGGAGCGCGTCCGAACCAGCAAAAAAACGCTGCCGGATTGATACTCTGGCTTTACTTTCCTAGGAACAAGACATGAAACCGGGACAGACTCTAGAACCGACGTTAATTTTCCGTTAAATTCGCCCCGAGCAATTGACCGGACAGCGGGGTGGAACTAACCTACAGTCGTTATGAGCAAACAGAATCTTGATCAATTGCGTCTTGATTACAAGAAAGCTGTCGATAAATGGGTCGACACCATTCGCGCCGAAGAAGCGCTAGCCACTTCCGACCATTCGATGATCGCCATGGAGAAGTGGGATGCCGCTCGCTTCACAGAGCACGAGGCACACACAAAAGCCACAGAAGCGCGCGAAGCTTACAAAGACGCACTACGTGAGGATAATTATGGCTTCTGAGATGCGAACATGACTCATCGCAAGTTTTGCGGTACCACGGTCGCGCAGTTAGCGCCCAAATCAAATGTCGAAACCGGGCGATAACGTCCTGTCAGGCAGCCTTCGTTCCTTTCACACTCTGAAGCACGGTTGCGGGTAGCTGGACTACCCGTAGTCCTTGGTCTTTTTTTGTCCTCACGCTGACCGCAATGCCGCCTGCCTCGGGAAAGGGATCGGAAATCACCTCAAATTCCTCGCCGTAAAGGCGAATCCTTTGGCTGACGCCGTAACCGAGACGCTTCACGCTGGCACAAATGTCCGCAACTGAAGGAGATACATCAGGATGGCTGGTCATAATCTACCCATCTTACTCGCCTCCGAACTTATAAGAAAGCGTGAGCCCTTCCACAATTTCGCTCTTCGAAATATTACGCTCGCCTCGCGTGCGAAAGTTCAGGGGGCAAGCTTACCATCGCCTGCCGACGAACGTCCAACCGCCTCCGTGCGAGATGCATGCTTGGAATGGGTTCTTCGCGAGGAATCGACTCCCTCTGCGACTGTTGAGAGGCTGAGGACTACGTAAACAAAATGTTCCGAGGCTCCGAAGGTTTGGCAAGGTCCAATCAACTAGCAGAGCTGCAACCAGCAAACTCACGAATGAATTCCTCGTAGTCTTAACGATATTCAGAATTTCGGCGTAAGAACTCCCATTTGTATACCAAGCGATGAGTTTGTTTTCACTCGCCTGATGATGCTGAGGTTTCTTAGGCATTCAGTTACCAACGTCCGCTGCAGGATCCGCAGCCCATATTGGTCGGCGGCGACGGCACAACCACTTCCTTTGTCCGCGCCAGCATGCTCGGGCTGCCGCTCATGGTCGCCATCATCGGTGGCGAACCCAAACGATTCCGTCCTCTTGTCGAGGTCTACCGGAGCAGGCGTATATTTGACGGCGTTGTCGAGCAGGACCATCAGGGCCCTCCGAAACGACCATTCATCTGCCATTACTCAAAGGTCGCCGGCATCGCGGGAACGCAAGTTGAGTTCATGGCCGGCTCGGACGGCCAGAGGGTTCCAATCCCTCCATGCAGTCGCGGATGTGGCACCCTGCGACCCGGAACCTTTCGGGGGGAGTGGATGTCGGTCATCACTTGCTCCCGGAAAAACCTTTACTCGGCTTTGATGCCCAGTCCCGTATCAGGACACATTCGTATTCTCCCTCGTTGTTTTGAGAGGCCGCCCCGCCAATCGCCAACAGCCGCACACAAATCTCGCGCACCGTCTGCAGAGAATCCCGGTCACGCGAGCCCGCGTCGCGCAACATCGCGGCCTTCACCGCCGCGCTGGTCGTGAGCGGCCTGGGAGTGAACAGCAATTTACTCGTAGTCATGGTAGAAGTTTCTCCCTTCTTATTCATCGCCGAAGTCGATGGCGCCCGACCTAAATCGTGCATCACCGCTAGCTCATTGAACGGCCCTGACGTCCTTATCGGCAGCATACGTGGCCGCAACCGGCATTGCGCCCAAGAAGATGACGACACAGCGAACCACCTGAAAACGCTGCGGGCACGTCGCCTCTGGTGCTGATGTTAAGCTGCGAGTGTTACCTTCAGGGACGCTGGTTTGCCTATACCCACGGCGGAGCAGCGATCGTCGCATTTGTGGTTATCGCTCCTTTTTGCGGAAGAAGGTTTCCTTCGCAGCAGACATCGATACAACCTGATTACTTTCGAGATTCGGCCCGCGAAGATTTCATCATCTCTTAATCCGAATTTCATCCCTATGAAAACCCACTACAGTATCTCTGTGGCATATGCCATCAGAGCATTTTGCCTCGGCCACATCTTCGCCAGACGTGTTGTCGCGCGTCGCGCAAATGACCGAACTATCAGGGTTGGCAAAACAGCTGGTTCGCGTGGCGAAGCTGCGCGATGTCTATCGCCGCGTCCAGCAATGTCCGGACGGTTTTCGGCTGGAGCCATTGCTGTCCGAAATGCGGGTCGAACTACGGGTCAATATAGCCGAGTCCGCCAGAATTCCCGGTACCGGACCCGTCGTGGTTGTGGCGAATCATCCCTTTGGGCTCATTGAGGGGGCGATTCTGACCGTCCTCCTGACCCGCGTCCGGCAGGACGTGAAGGTCGTGACTGATTTCTTTCTGGGAGATGTGCCAGAACTCCAGCGACACTGTATCTTCGTCGATCCATTTGAAACTGACCGCTCTATCGAGTCCAATCGCCGGGCCTTGAGAGAATGCTTTATCGGCTCTGAGCGAGAATCTGGATAAATGCGCACTCTACGCGGCTTTCTGAAAACAAGGATTTTGGCATTGCGCAGCGCCCAACGGCGACATTTGCACCAAAATGGGCAGAATTGCGGGTTCTCTGTGGAAATGACGCTCCGTGGGATCTATGGCAC
>Ga0187855_10001258_pt1 | contig 20382 bp, 15 predicted proteins | sample June2016WEW_8_10_2_FD_132969 | JGI IMG/M metagenome (GOLD analysis project Ga0187855, IMG submission 132969) | Peatland microbial communities from SPRUCE experiment site at the Marcell Experimental Forest, Minnesota, USA - June2016WEW_8_10 | ecosystem: Environmental > Terrestrial > Soil >...
AACCTTCATACCTTCGTCCGCATAAACGCCACGGACCGTGCCCGCCACAAGAGATCGTACGACGACCCGCCGATCCGGCTCGAGAATGAAGCTCCCCTGAATGGATTCGTGCCACAAAGGCAAAAACAGCACAGCCGCTAGAACTCCAAACAAGATCAGGGGATGGCGCGAAATTGACCACGCGCGGACACGATCTCTTTTGTCTAAATAAACGAACTTCATGAAGTTCACCAAGGTGCGAATCCGCGTGCGGAAAACGATAGCGGCGGTAGTAAGTTCTGGGATGAAAGACCAGTCCGGGTCGAAATTTCGAAAAATATTGCCCACGAAGCGGGCCACCACGTACAGCACGGTGTAGCTGTAGAGGCCGGAGAGCAAGGCGTAAATCACGTAGCCAAATCTCCAGCGTTTTGGAACGTAGGGGACTTCAACGGGCAAATGCCAGATGTGCCGTTTCACCCAAGCCGAGACGTAGGCTGTCGAGCTTTCCTTTAGATCGACCAGGCCAAAGGTCTCCGACATCATGTAGTAGCCATCCAATTTGATGAGCGGATTGAAATTGATGAGCAGTGAGGCGATGCCGGTGATTAACATCATCATATACGCCACGGAATGGAGAGTGGTGTCCGGAGGCGTGGCCCACCATAGAATAGTGGCGACCGCGCAAATGTAGAGTTCCGCCCACGCGCCGGCTAAGGCGATCACGAACCGCTGCGAGCGCGTGGCCATGACCTGGCCTTCCGCTGTGTCGGTGTAGAACGCCGGCGTGAGATAGATCAGGAGGAAACCCATCGACGGAACACGGCCTCCGTAGTGTTTGCAGGCATGACCGTGGCCGATTTCATGCCAGCACATGGCCCCGACGGCCACTAGATAAAAAGCCCCCACATCCGCCCAACTTTTCTCCGAGAAATTGAAGAATCGCAAAGTGTCGCGACCAATCTCACTCCAGTAGGTAAGCGTGATACCGGTCATGAACGCAAAAACGGCCAGAGTAATCGCCGTCCACCACCAGGTGTAGACCCAATACGTATATTTGTGAAACCAGGTAAGAAACCTGTCGGGATTTACCGCAGGAAAAGTGATTTGGGCTAGATCGCCGTATTTGCTCTTTTTGGCTTTTAGGGCCTTGCGCCTCTTCTGGGCATCCTTCTGCATCAGCAGAATGTTTTTTTCCTGTGGCGTCTTGTACCAGAAGTCGACAGCCTCAAGAGAGGCGGCAAACTCCCGCACCTCGTCAGGGCTGTACTCCGCTCCAGTCTGGCTCGAATATAGTTCCGCAATGTCTTCGTAGGAACGGACACCGTCAAAAAGTCTTGCGAGTTCCCAATTCGGGACCGGAAAACGGTACATGGCTTCAAGGCTGGCTACCAGGACCCGTACGATCGGCTTTCCGTCCTCGAAGTGTTCCTTCCAGACCGCGTCCGGAGGCACGCGCGGGGCGCGGTGCGAGATGGTTCGTGCCGGAATGTCGGGAAGCGCGACGTCGAGGACCCGGGTGAGGTTCATTGGGCGTCGTTGATATGCAAGGATGCGGTCATGCCGGGACGCAAGGCGCCGTGATCTCCGATGAGTTCGACGAGCACTTCGAAAGTGCCGCTCGCCGGATCGATAACCGGGCTGATGTCACGAACGCTTGCGATATGCTTCTCACTGGGCAGGTCCGCGGAAGTGATTTCGAATTTCTGCCCGTGGTGTAGGCGTCCGAACAACCTTTCCGGGAGCGTGAACCGCATCAAGAGTGGTGCTTCGGCAGTGATCCAGAAAAGGCGTTCGCCCCTGGCGACGTTTTGGCCTTCGCGCACGTAACGGCGGGCAACCAGACCGGTAAACGGGGCCGTCACTTTGGTTTTTTCGAGCTCCAATTCCAGAGAGCGCTCATCTTGCTCAGCGGTGTTGCGTTGTTCGGTGACGCGCTGGATGTCCCACTGCTCGGACTCCGCTTTGTATTTTGCGTGCTGCAGTTCTTCTTCAGAGATCAGTCCAAGATCCCAACGACGCTGGGCGCGAGCATAGTCCGCTTTAAAAACCTCGGCCTCGGCTATCCAATTCTTAATCTCGGCATTAATTCCTCGTGTTTTGGCGCGGGCCGCTTCTAAATTGGCGGTGATCTGACGGTCGTCGAGCTTCGCAAGCAGGGCTCCGGCATTGACGTGTGAGGGTGAATAAAAGAAAATTTTTGCCACGACCCCGTCGCGTTGCGCGGCTAAGTCGAGTTGATGTTCAACGATGATCGGGCCCGTAACAATCAGGGCAGAGTCGTGAGTGTCTGGCGGAGAAACAGACGTAGGGGAATTAGTAACCGGAACCGAGGCAGCAGCGTTCGTCGTGGAAGGTGGAAGCGGCTTCTCGTCGCTGCAGCCGGCACCCAAAAGGAACGTCCCGAATGACAGAAATACTTGTAGAAGCCGCGTTTCTTTCCTCAGCCGCACGTTCACCATCCCAACCACGCCCAGAGTTTGGAACAAAACCAGATGTAGGGATGCCGCAAGAAAACGTAGCCCGCTGGATACGTTCCCACGCGAACCTTTCCTCGGCCCTCCATTCCGGCACGAATCACACCTTCCGGATTCTCGATCGCGACGCGTGAATAGAACACCGGAATTTCGTGAAGGCTCTCCGCTTTCTGGCTGATCATGACGACTTGTCCGTGAAACGTTCGAGCCGGATAACTATTCAGTTTGACCGACGCGTTCTGCCCATTCTTGAGCAACCCGGCATCCTCATCTTCGATCGCAACATCGACAATGGCACGCGAGGTGTCCACGACTTCGGCGAAGGAATCACCGGGCGCCAGCTTGCGGCCGGCGAAACTGTCGACGCGAGGCGTCGAGATGATCCCCTCGATCGGCGACCGTAGTTCGGACTTCTCCAAGAGCTGCTGGGCCCGCGAAAGTTCGGCTTTCCAGTAATCGGCCTGCACCCGCTGCGCGCCTGCTGCTGTGCCGTCGTTGACAGCCAGGTCGTGGTTCATCTGCATTAGAGCGGATTCGTATCTGGACTGGGTTTCCGCCAAAGTCGATCGTGAATTCCAATTCTCCATCTCTGCCAGAATTTGGCCGGCCTGCACGCGTTGACCCTCACGGACGAATACCTTGCTGACAACGCCTTCGGTTGCCGGTTGCACCTGCACGCGATGCACAGGGGTAACGACGGCCTCCCCGTCCACTCGCAGTGGCAAGGGAAACGCCACCAGGAACAAAAGCGCAGCGGCTGAGAGCGCGAGGATGAGTATTCGACGGCGCTTCTCCATGGCCATAAACTTGCGTTTGCGAAGGAGCACCGGCTCGAGCACCGATATGAAAGGAACTTCCTTGTACATCTGCGCATTCCGCAACGCGACCGTTGCCTGGCTGGCCAGCAATTGTAGGATTTCAATGTGCGCAGGCGTCAGAAAATCGGGATCGCTGGCCTCCAATGCCAGCATCCCAACGCGGCCGGTGTCGTCATTGAGAGGCATGGCGTAGAAGCCGCGCATGCCAGAGTCGGCAAAATATTTCTTAAACTTCGCGCGCGTTTCTTCCCGATCGGCATCAATAGTGTCGCCATGTTGACGAACGTGCAGGACTTCCTCCGACAAAGAGGCCCACTGGAGGATATCGTTGAGCGGCGCGATTTCCGGAAGGTCGGTGCTAATCTGGGTGAGACCACTGACTGCGCTCAGTTTAAATCTGCCCCGCTGGTCCAGTGCGATGGCCGCACGTTCGTACGGAATCACCGCCTGCGGAGCGTTGACGATGGTCTGCAGCATGCGCTCAAGATTGAGCGTGGAGGTGATTTCGTGGCTGACATTGTTGAGAGTTTCAAGGATTTCGACTTTGCGCTCGGCCATCAACAAACTGGCATTGTGCAGGGCGTTTGAAGCGGTGTCGGTCAGACTGCTCAGCACGAACAAATCGTCGTCGTCGAATGGATTTCCCTCTGCTTTGTTGACGGCCTCGACGATTCCGACCAGGGATTCACGGTCCATGATGGGGACGGCGATTAAGGAATGGACGACCTCCTGGCCGGCGTGTTCGTTCCGCGATACCAGTCGAGCATCTTGCGTATCCGAGATGCAGACACTCTCGCCCGTATCCGAAAGCGCGCCAGCAATGCCTTCACCGGGTTTAACGACTTGCCCCTTAAAGGCGGTAGGATCGTGTCCAGATTGTTCCAACAATTCCAGCGTCTCATCCGGATGCAACAACCAGATATTTACGGCCTGGCAGGAAAGAATTTCCAGGAACTTCGTAGTGATCAGCGGCAGAAGCTCTTGCATCTCAAGAGTGGACGAGAAGACCTTTTCCAGGTCGTAGAGCTGCGTGAGGCGAGTAATCGAGGTTAGCGTACTGTGCCGGTCGCTCTCGTAGGACTGTCCCGACACGATCGACGCTGCGGCCACTCCGGATAGAGGAAGCAATGCATTGACCGCTTCCTTGGACAAATCTTGTTCAAAGGAAAGAATTTCGATCGTTCCAACTAAATTGTCGTTATTGACCAGCGGAATGTAGCACAATGAGCGGAGCGTCCTGCGTGCATCGATGTGCGGGTAATCTTCGCGTTTCAGCTGTGAGGCGGTCCGCAGGATTGGTTCGGCATTCTCAAGCAAGAAACCAAGAAGCCCGCTATCGGATAAGATGGACGCATCGTGAACAGCGGCCTCGCCGATCGTGGCCTTCGGGATCCAGAAAGTATTCGAACCATCCGAGCCGAGCGTGTATACGCTGACGGTGGATTGCGGGATCAGTGCGGCAACAAATCCTGCCAGGGCGCGCGCGCGCGGTGCAACCTCCTGCTCGGCGAGCAGATGCGTCGATAGACTGGAGATGTCAACAATCAAATCTTGGTCAGAACTGGGCAACGGTGGACTTTCTGCCCGGCGGCCCTTTGCCATGGGCCATCAAGGGACTGGGTACCTTGCTTTTGCGGGGCAGGTTATTTAACTTGTGCGCGCACTCTAACAAAGGGCTTCCAGAGTGTCAACGGCGGGCAAACCGGAATACGCGTCCGCGGAAAGACTGAACTTGGAAATCGAGACAAGAACGCAGGACGGAGTAAAGCTCGTAAAATTGAAGGGGCGCCTGTCCATGGGGGCTCCCCTCGACCGCTTTAATTCGACTCTGACGGAAATTCTGGCGCAGGGCGAATACAAGATCGTTCTGGACCTTGAAGAGATGACCACCATCGATTCGAGCGGCATTGGCGCCCTCATGCGCCACCTTACGGCCGCCAAACACGGCGGCGGCGCCATCCGGTTATACAAGCCGTCGAAATTTACAGTGCAGACGCTTAAACTGGTTAGTCTTCTAAACCTGTTCAATACGTACGACGACCTTCCCGAAGCAATCGCCTCTCTGCAATAGGCATACCAGGCAGGCGGAATGCTTGGGTACTTTCGGTAAGGAGAAGGACTTCGACGGGCAAGCAGTTAGGGTGATCGCCGGAGATAACTGTTTATGAAGACGACCTGCACTACGCCCCTCGTTAAGCTGGACGATTGATTTCCATAAAGGCTGTTTGAGGTCGGCCACGGATACGGGTTTGCCTTGATCCGATGACTTAGCGAATGCGAAGTACCACTCCCGCCGACACCCGGAGTAGATTCTCGCTGTTGTTGGCGTTGTTAGGCAGGTGATTGAGGCCATAATCGACCTGCACGATGCGAATTGCGAATCGGTGGCTGACCTCCACGTCCAGCCCCCCACCCACCAGGATGGCTAGATCCGTCGCCGAACTGGAAAGCGCGTCGGAGCGGGTTGGAAATTGGCCGTCGAAACCATGTCCAGTCCCGACCAGGCCCTGCACAAAGGGAATGAACCGCGTGCGCACCCCATGATGAAGTGGGTAACTAAAGCGCGGGCCGGCGGTGTATGAGAGCAGCGCCAGCGACTCACCAGCTACGCTTGTCGTGCCAGCATATTCTCCTGACATGTCAAAAACAGCCGAGAAGTTTCCGTAGGCGCGTACGGCAACTTCTGCGCTGCCTCCGTTCAGACTGAAGCAGCCGCAGTTTCCGGGGCCCGCGTTGGCGCGCATGAAGCTGTAATCGACGGCGATCTGTGCTCGGGGAATGCCCTCGCCTGGAAACCCCGACTGAGCGGAGGCTGACGCGACTGTTCCGAGGACCACAACCAGTACCGCAAGTCCCTTGATGCTGCACATACTTGTCTCCTTGCCCTCAAAGTCTGTCTTATTGGATGGTGAGTAGAACCGTACTTGTCCGCACCAAGTCGGCGCTAGTCGCAGTGACGGTAATGGTGTATGAGCCGCTGGTGGAAGTTCGCCCGAAGAAGCCTCCGGCTCCGCACCCGCTCAGGGCAAGCGTGACCCACAGGCTTATCGTTGTGAAGATCGTCACCGCCAAGGGCTTGGGTATCGCTCTCAGCCCCTTGCGCACCCGCTTGAGACCGAACAGCGGAAGGGCCAGGCCCAAGGCAAGCGCAGCGAGACCGCGCGTGGAACTCTGACCGCCTCGAGCACCGGGCGGACTGAGACTGGCGGTTTCCTTGGCCGTCTGCACGGTGAGGGTGACGGGCAGGCTCGCACTTCCGGCGGGGATCGTCGCGGGAGAGAAGGTGTACGTCGCTCCGGGAGGCAAGCCGGTCGCCGTCAACTGCACTGCATAAAGGAAGGTAGGCGTGACGAGGGGAGAGAGAGGGAACTTGTAGGAGACGGCTGCGCCAGGGATGACGGATTGGTTCTGATCGCCTCCAAGATTCAGGTTGATATTGCCGACCGTAATGGCAATTCCGGTTCCAGTCGATGTGCTGGCCTGGAAGTCTGCATTGCCGGAGTAGGCAGCCGTGAGGCTGTGGCTTCCTTGCGCGAGACTGGTCACCGAAGACGAAGCCCGCCCGTTCGTTCCGATCGCTGCCGTCGCAATGACAGTCGTTCCGTCAAGGAAGCTCACGCTACCCGTCAAGGTTCCGGGCGTGGGAGAGATGACTTGGGCGGTCAAGACGATCGGATTGTTGAAGAGCTGGGTCGTCGGGCTGGCCGAGAACGTAATCGAGGTTCCGGCCAGAGCGGAGACGGACGACTTCACGGAGAGGCTGAAAGTAGCCGAACCGGTTGCGGCGCTTGGGTCGGTAACGATGACAGTGTAGGCCGTTGCCGAGCTGACCGCAGTCGGAGTGCCGCTCACCGTGCCGGTCACCGACGAAAAGCTCAGCCCTGCCGGCAGAGCGGGCGAAATGCCGTAGGTCAAGGCGCCATATCCTCCGGAGCCGGTCACCGGAATGAAGGGCGAAGTGGCGTGATTCTGCGTCAAGGCCACCGACGCCAGGGTCGTGGTAGCCGTAATCGGCGGGGCCGTCGCCGTTCCACTGAGCGCAACGCTTTGCGTGGCATGTGTGGGGCCGGGTGCATTCAGGGCGTTGTCGGTTACGACCATCGAACCAGTGATCGATCCAGGCACGGTGGGCGTAAAGCTGACGGCCGCGAGGCACGAAGTTCCGGCTGCCAGTGTTGCCGGGCTGGAGCTCGACGTGAGTTGCGGGCAAGTGGAACTGCCGCTGAATGTGAATTCTGTAGATAGGCTCGGGTTCAGTCCCGTGCTGGGTGTCTCGAAGGTTAGCGCGGCGTTTCCATTGTTGATGAGAGTGACCGCCTTGGGACTATCGCTGCTCGTCGATCCGACCGCAGTTGTCGCAAAACTTAAGGCCGGAGAATTGACCACATTCAATTGCTTGATGGTATTGGTGATCGAGTCGGCGAAGAAGATGTTGCCGGCACGATCTACGGCCACGCCAATCGGGCCATTGAGCCCACTCCCCACTGTGTCAATCGTCGCGTAGCCGCTCGCAACCAGAATTTCCTTTATGGCGTTATTGCCGTAATCGCTGACAAAAAGATTCCCCTCGCCATCAGCCGCGATGCCGGCTGGCTCAGTGAAACCGCTACCCAGCGTTCTCACAGTGGTGTAACCGCCGGCCGCGACAATCTCACTGACTAGGTTGCTGGCTAGATCGGCGACAAATACATCCCCGCTCGAGTCCACAGCTATCCCTATGGGAAAGCTAAAACCGCTCGCGAGCGTAGTCACCGTAGACTAGCCGCCCGCAACGGGAATCTCCTTGACTGCGCCATTCATGCTATCGGCGACGAAAACATTTCCATTCCCATCGACCGCTAGGCCATTGGGGACATTGAAACCGCTGCCTAGGGTGTTGATGACGGTGTATCCGCCGCCAGCCAGAATTTCCTTTATCAAGCTGTGGTAGGTATCGGCGACGAAAACGTTGCCGCCGCCATCGACGGCAACTCCAACGGGATTGTTGAAGCCACTACCCAACGTATTCACTGTGGTGTAACCCCCGGTCGCGAGTATCTCTCTGACCGCGTTGTTAAATTGATCGGCAACGTAGACGTTTCCGCTTCCGTCAATCGCTATGCCATTGGGATAGTTGAAACCGCCGTGCAAAGCTGTCAGCGCCGCCGGGCTGAAGCTCACCTGCGGCCCAATGCCGATCCCTGAGACATACCCGGTGACGATCGGGGCTCCAGAACCGTTGCTCAACGTCACGGCGCCATAGCGGATCCCGCTATACGTTGGCGTAAATGTCGCCGCCACGGTGCAACTGTCGCCCGGGTTGTAGTTGTGCGAAGTTCCGTTGGTGGTGCAGGTGCCAGTGCCGGCGTCAGTAAAGTCCAGTACCGGTGCTCCCTGGGTGAGCACAGACGGCGTGCCGATGGTGCCGCCGGTGTCGAAGATGAAAGTAATGGGAATAGTCTGAGGCGCCGTAGTGGCCACTGGCGCAGAGCCAAACCTGACCCCACCGTTGAGCGTGAGCTCGTACATTGCACTGCCGCTGAAGCTCGCGATAAAAACATTCCCCACGCTATTCACCGCCACACCCGCGGAATAAGGCAAGCCGGTGACCAATGTGTTGACGGTGTTATACCCGCCCGACGCCAGTATCTCCTTGATTGAACCGTTTCCCGAATCGGCGACGTAGACATTGTCGTTCGCGTCCAGAGCCACGCCAGCCGGATAAGAGAATCCCGAACCTAGTGTGTTGACGGTCGTGTACCCGCCTGCGGCCACAATTTCCTTCACCGCGCTATTGAACAGATCGGCGACAAAGACGTTGCCGCTGCTATCCACAGCCACGCTCGTCGGGTGATTGTAACTACCGCCCAGAGTATTGATCGTTGGATTGGGGGGAATGCTTCCACTCACCGCGAGGATCTCTTTGATCGCATTGTTCAACGTGTCGGCCACAAAGACATTCCCGTTCGCATCGACGGCCACGCCATTGGGATTGCTGAAACCGCTGCCCAGAGTGATCACCGTTGTATAGCCGCTCGACACGGTAAGCTCATAGACCCCGGCGACGCTTTGGTCGGTGACGAAGACATTGTCATCTGCGTCCACCGCAATTCCGGTCGGAATTCCGAATGCTGTGCTCAGCGTCTTGACCGTGCTATAGCCGCTCGACACGGTGAGTTCGTAGACGGACGCGGTCCCCTCATCGGTTACGAACAGATTGCCGCTCGAATCGAGAGCAGCGTAGGTGGGCTGGGAGAAGCCGCTGCCCAGAGTGCTGAGGGCGTAACCGAAGTGCGCCGTCTGAGCCTGCATGGAAGCAGAAAAGAAGAACAACGAGGCGACCGCTCCTAGAATCTTACGGATGTTGCGTGAAACGTGCGGCCGGAGCAGGCGAGTCACTGCAGGCGAGCAGCGGTCTGAGCGCGTCGTAATCATCGAGATAAGCCCCCGAAAGGTAAGGGCGGCGATCTTGGAACCTTCAGGAACCTGAGGGAGCCCGGTCCGTTACCCAATTCGTCGCCGAATATGGTCATCGGCTATTCGGTCACTATCTTGAGTCAGACTTTTGTGAGAGTTCTCTTGGAACCTTGGAAAATGCGTGCAAGCGAGATTCGCGGCCTCACCTGGAGCCTGGTGGACTTTTTCGGCAAGCGGCTCACCATGGCCAGCCCAAGACGACAGCAAGGACGGGGCGCATCATTCCGCTAGACTCTCGCGCCGTGGCAGTCCTGACGCACAGGACACGTCTAGCGCGCCATGATGGAAAGGTACTCACAGATGGAAGCGAAACGCCGTGCCGTGGACGACCTTAGCGGTAACCACTTTGCGCCAGGTGTGGCACGAAATTGGGCACAGTTTCTTGTCTTGAAAAAGCTAGATGAGGCTAACTCACTGAAAACAAGTGGTGAGCCGGGCAGGACTCGAACCTGCAACCCGCTGATTAAGAGTCAGCTGCTCTACCATTGAGCTACCGGCCCGCGTCGCAACCCTAAAATTTTACACATGCCGCGCGACTTTGTCGAACTTGCGCGAAAAATAACTTGATCCCCAGCAAGTGAGCCGAACATTCGGCGTCTGGGACGCCTCGCCGCGGACCGACCTCATGCCCGAAGGACGGCTACCAGTTCACGCGCCACGTCTCGCGCGCGTGGTAAATCGCTCGGCTCGAAAGAGATAGCAGCCACGCGCGGGTGGCCGCCGCCCCCGAATTTCTCAGCAAGCGAGGCGAGATTTTTATCCGCAGTCGCTTGATTCCATGGGTTGGTCCCAAGCGAAACCTTTGCACGAACCTTTGAGGCACTAACACTGATTGAATACACGCACTCGGGGTGCAGCAAATACGGAATGAACTTGTTGTAGCCCTCGAGGTCCAGATCGCTGACGTCGAAGAAAATTACGTTTTCGCGGGCTTCGATGCGCTCGCGGAGAATCTCAATGGAGCGCCGATGACGCTCCAGCAGCGGCTGCAGATGCTTGGCAATCAGAGGCAGCTTGACGACTTCGGCCAGAGGTTTGTAGGCCAAGTCGGGGATGATGCGCGCGGGCACGTCGTCTTCCGGAGCCGCTTCGATGACCAGGGCCAGTTGCGTTGCTGGTTCGGCGATTTCGACGGCCGATTCTGGCGTGGGATATTGGGCCCCATCGATGATGTCACCCCAGTGAATGAGATCTTCGAGCGGCTTGGTATCGAAGCCAAATTTATCCCGTGCCACCGTGGCGATCAGCTTCGTGCACGATTTGTAGTCCGGCTCGTAGAACATATGCGGGCCGGGATGTTTGCGGAAATGTTCGGCATCCTGAGGAGTGAGGAACGCGCTCTGATGATGATCGAACCACCAGGTAACTTTCGGTGAGTTCGAATACTTGAAGTCCACAATGGCGTTTTCGTCTCCGTCAAACAGGCCGTCTTCCCAGGGCGGCACGGCCCGATGGGTCATGCCGCTAAATGCGAATTGCGCGTCCTTATCGAAGCGCTCGCGGTAAAAACGATAGAAAAGCGCAGCCGAAGCCGTGCCATCGAAGCAGCGATCGTGGAAGCAGAGCCGTACGCGAGTCATGACGAAGCCGAGAGCGCCTTCCTGTCCCAGACGAGCGGCAAAATACCAAGGACAAAGCCCTTAACGATGCGGTCCTGCTCTCGGAAAGTCAAGTCGAAACAACGGTACGAATCGAACGAAGAGCGCAAACAAAAAGCCGCGCCTTCCATCGTGGGCGCGGCCCTTTTCTTCACTTGCGGAGAGGGTCTTACTTCCCGGCCATGTTTGCGGCGATAGGGCCAATGATGGGAAGCATGAATTTTTCGTGCTGGTATGCCTTGTACATCATGAAGATCCACACGATGAATACCAGCAAGGCCAGGAGGGGATAGATCGCCAGCGCAAGAAATCCCATGGACATGAAGTGAAGCATGGTAAAGAGGACTCCAATGACCAGGTAGATGGCGAATAACGCAATGGATAGTCCGATGGACTGCGCGGCATGGAATCGCACGAATGGACGCTTGTCGATCAGAAAAAAGATAAGTCCGGTAACCCAACCCAAAATGTAACAGAGCAATCCAGCCACGTTCTCGTCCATTCCTGCGGTCGGCGACGTTGCCACGGCCCCGCTCGACACTGGCGCTGCCGCACCCTGGCTGGCGCCGCACTTCGGGCAAAACGCCGCTCCGCTCACTTCTGCACCGCACGCGCTACAAAAGGCCATTAGACCACCTCCTTGGGGGTTGGAATGCAGCGGAGCGTAACAAAGCGGGTATGCAACTGCAATCCTTTTGATTTTCGCTTTGGGACACACGCGTGCCGCAGATGTTTGTCCGCGACTGGCGGCTGGATCGCGGAAACCCAATGCTGTCAGCGGTTCTTGCAGGATAGAATCTGCCCTGCATGCCGCACACACAGCCTGCCGTAGACGGTCCTTCCAAGCCAACCCGGCGATTCGGGTGGCCCCGCGACGTGACGGAGGCGGAACGCAAGTCTCTGTTCGCCGGCGGGCTCGGGTGGATGCTCGACGCTATGGACGTGATGCTCTACTCGCTCGTCCTGACGTACTTGATCCGCGAATTCTCGATGGATACGCGAACCGCTGGGTTCCTGAATTCGCTCACCCTGGTGGCCTCCGCGATCGGTGGATTTCTATTCGGGGTGCTGGCCGACCGCTTCGGGCGAACTCGGGCGCTCATGGCGTCGATCCTCATTTACTCCGGGGCGAGCGCCGCCTGCGGATTCTCGCACTCGGTGCCGCAACTCGCCGTATTCCGTTTCGTGCTTGGACTCGGGATGGGTGGCGAATGGACTGCGGGCGCGGCACTGATCGCCGAAACGTGGCGCGCCGAGCATCGTGGCAAAGCATTGGGCCTGATGCAGTCGTCTTATGCGATCGGTGAAGCGATTGCTGCGCTCGTCGTTTTCGTGGTACTCCCTCGTTTTGGATGGCGTGCCGTGTTTTTTGTCGGCGTGCTGCCGGCCCTGCTCGTACTGTGGATTCGCGCCAGCGTGCCAGAACCTGCGATTTGGAAGGCACGGTCAACTTCTCCCGATCGCGAATCGAAGAAGTGGCCCCTCCCCAAAGGCGTGCTGAGAGCAGGCTCGCTCGCCACGGCGATGAATGCCTTCAGCCTGTTCGGATATTGGGGTCTCTTCACCTGGATTCCGGCTTATTTGTCGCTGCCCGTGTCACAAGGCGGGCGTGGGATCGGGCTCGTGAAGACGACGAGCTTTTTTCTGGTGCTTTGCGCAGGGAAATGGCTGGGATATGTGGCGTTTGGCTTTTTCGCAGACGCCTTCGGGCGAAGGAGACCCTATTTTGCGTACTTACTGATCGCCGCCGCCTTGGTGCCCGTATATGGAATGACGCGCGGCCAGCTTTGGCTTTTGGCGCTTGGCCCGATGGTAGCTTTCTTTGGAACCGGATCTTTTTCCGGGTACGCCGCGATCACCAGCGAAATTTTCCCCAGCGAGATTCGTGCCGCTGCGATGGGGCTCAGCTACAATGTGGGGCGCGTGTTTTCGGCGATCGCGCCGTTCGCGGTGGGCGTTCTGGCGATCAAGTATGGAATCGGTCCAGCCTTTTTTCTGCAGGCGGCGGCGTTCCTGTTGGCAGCGCTGCTTTCACTGGCATTGCCGGAGACCGTTGGACAGAAACTCACCTAATTACGCAACCGCACTACGAGTCATTTCGTCTGCAGCGCGCAATGTAAAGTTCACCGCGAAATATGGCGCTAAAGCGAGCGTCCTCTGAAAATCCATCTCGTCGCCATACAGACGCTTCGGCACGCGCCGCGCAAGGATGCTGACGGACAGCGGGCTCTTGCGGAAGGGATAAGGCGCCAGGGACACGCCGTTGTCGCCGAGCGGGCGCAATTCCCAATCAACGGTTTCGTGTTCGACGTGAAACGGAACGTTGTCGATGGTGGCCTCTTCGAGAGAATTCAGGCAGAAATAGAGCGAAAGGCGATCCAAAGCCTCCAATACGCCCAAGTTCTTTTCAAGCGATTTGTCTTCGGCCAGGCTTTTGGTGGCGGGATTCGTACGCAGATCCACTTTCAGGCGTAACTGCTGAAGTTTCAACCGTTGGAGGAACTCATTCACCAGTTGCGACTCCGTCGACTTTACGTATTTAGCTGAAAAGCCGGGTATGGTAGCCCGCGCGCGATCGTAGAGCCCGCTACAGTGCAAGCTCACAAGCAGAGCGGCGTAGCGATCCACTTTGGCCAGCCGCTCGAGGCCGCGCTGATAAAGCGCAACGTGTTCCTCCGTGGGGATCGACATGAACGTGTAAGGAACGCGCGTCTTCGGATCGATTCCTGGTGCGAGCTCCCATTCACTCCAACCGTTGTCATGCTCTCGTGCCGCCAAGCAGAAAGATTCGAATAAGTCAGGGCGCCTGAAGACCTCATTCCCCCACTCACGCGCAAAGAAGCCGGAAAGCACGGCGTGATCCGTCTGGCGTATCACTAGTAGATGATCGCCGTGATCCTGAAGAATCATCGGGCTGCCATTCCTCGGCGCGAGCCGCAACCCCACATGCTGGAAGCATTCATGCGTTCATTCCTTGATTTCAACAATGCGCGGGAACTCCATTATGCCCCCGACGCTCGTTGCATGCCAGCCAGCCGCAGGAAACAGACTGGAGATTTGCCCCTCGAAAATCGGTATATTGTTACTACCACTGCGGGCGTGGCGGAACTGGCAGACGCGCAAGACTTAGGATCTTGTGGCCGAAAGGTTGTGGGGGTTCAAATCCCTCCGCCCGCACCACCAAATTTCTACTCCGGTGCTGGTTCTTCCTCAATTTTTCTTCTCCGAACTCTCAACCCGAGTGACAGTTCGCGACATCGCACTCGACACTAATTGACTAGGGTGTTTCAGGTAGCTCGTCGGTTTACTCACTGCGCGCGTCGTTCAGCGGTTTCCACAACCGTCTTAGAATCTGTCATTTAGCAATAAGCTGAAGTTCGGAACATTCTGGATTCCAGACAGACCTTTGGCCTAATTCTTGCCACATCTATCTTCCATAGTGCAACTCAAACCAGACGGAGATCACGGTGAAAAACGAGAAAGGTTTCTCGCTTATTGAGCTTTTGATTGTTGTAGCCATTATTCTGATCATCGCGGCTATCGCCATTCCGAACCTCATCAAGTCGAAAATGGCCGCCAATGAAGCATCGGCGGTTGGTTCGGTTCGCACCATCAACACGGGTGAAGTGAACTATGCCGCGTCTTGCCCAGCGACCGGGTTTTCCGCGTCGCTTCTGGAATTAAACACCGGCGCAATTTGCGCAGGCGGGAAAAGCATCATTGACAACGTCCTGGCAGGCGGCGCCAAGAGCGGGTATACGTTCACCTACGCCCCAGTAAAAGGCGCCGACGGCCTGAACGATACCTACACCTCCGCGGGAACACCTTCCACGGTAGGCACCACAGGTCAGCGTCAGTTCTGCTCCAGCCAAACCGGCGTCATTCAGTACAACCTTGCCGGCGCAGGATGCGTCACCGGCGCGGGAGGCAGTCCCTCACTGCAATAGGTCCGAGAACCGATACGAATCGCAGGCTGTTGAAAGCGAGCCGCTTCTCTGCTCCGACGGGAGAAGCGGCTCTCGCTTGCCTCTACGATGTCTGGCATTGCGCCTCTCGACCCTTATTGCGTGGCCGGAAGGCGCCACCGCGTCTCGGACGCCTGGAAAATCCTCACTTTGATTCCTTTGCGGCACCAAAGCGAGCTTCTCCGAAATCTCCCTTGCCTCACAATATTGCATCTCGCCAAAAGGGATGTAAGCTTGTTTGGAAGGCTTCAAACATCCAGCTCTTATCTGCGGCTTGACGCGAATTTTGGCAGTAGGCGGCGGGAGGACACTGTGGACGCGGTCGCATCGCAAGACACTCAGCAAAGAACCGATCCCGTCAATTATCAAGTCGACCCCGCTCACTACAAACACTGGCGCCTGGCCTTTGATCCTCCGGTGGCAACACTCACGATGGATGTCGCGGAAGACGGCGGACTGCGTCCGGGCTACAAACTAAAGCTGAACTCCTACGATCTTGGCGTGGATATCGAGTTGCACGACGCCTTGCAGCGAACCCGTTTCGAGCATCCGGAAATACGCTCGGTCGTCATTACCAGTGCCAAGAACCGCGTTTTCTGCTCCGGTGCCAACATCTATATGCTTGGCCTCTCGTCTCATGCGTGGAAAGTGAATTTCTGCAAATTCACCAACGAAACACGGAATGGCATCGAAGATTCCAGCGCCCATTCCGGACTCAAATTTATCGCCGCCCTTAATGGAACGACCGCCGGTGGTGGGTACGAACTGGCGCTGGCTTGCGACGAGGTGATCTTGGTCGACGATCGCTCCTCCGCGGTAAGTCTGCCGGAGCTACCACTGCTGGGCGTCTTGCCTGGGACCGGCGGGCTCACCCGCGTTACCGACAAACGCAAAGTTCGTCGAGACCACGCCGACATTTTCTGCACCAACCCCGACGGCGTTCGCGGGCAGCGCGCCAAAGACTGGCGGCTCGTCGATGAAATCGTCAAGCCGCAGCAGTTTGCTGAGCACATCAAGCTACGAGCGCAAAAGCTCGCAGAGCAAAGCGACCGCCCATCCGGCGCGAAGGGTGTGGCTCTTACTCCCCTCAAACGCAGCGTCGACGATGCTGGCCTGCGTTATGAGTATGTCGATGCGCAGGTGAATCGCGTTGCGCGCACCGTTACGCTTACGGTCCGCGGTCCAGAATCTGTTCCGCAGAATACCGTCGAAGGAGTGCTGGCCGCAGGAGCGAACTGGTGGCCGTTGCAGATGGCGCGTGAGCTGGACGATGCGATCCTGACGTTGCGCACCAACGAACTCGATTTAGGCCTTTGGCTGATCAAAACCACCGGAAACCCCGAAGCAGTCCTCGCGACAGACGATTTCCTCTTGAGCAGCCGGGACAACTGGTTTGTGCGCGAGGTTATCGGCATGATGCGCCGCACTTTCGCGCGCCTTGACGTCACGTCGCGCTCGATGTATGCAATCGTCGAGCCGGGATCTTGTTTCGTCGGCACTTTGCTGGAGCTAGCTCTGGCCGCAGACAGAGTCTTCATGCGCGACGTGCAGGACGGCGAAACTACCGCGAGCGTATCGCTCTCGAAAATGAACTTCGGCGCACTGCCCATGCCCAATCACCTCTCGCGCCTGGCGGCGCGTTTTTATCAAGACGAAGCCCAAATCGAGACCTTGCGCGGGAAAATCGGCTCGAAGCTCGCTCCGCAAGAAGCTCTCGAAGCTGGACTAGTCACGGTTGCCCCGGACGACCTCGACTGGGAAGACGAGATTCGCCAGGCTATCGAATCCCGCGCAGCGCTCTCACCGGACGGACTCACGGGTCTTGAGGCCAACCTCCGTTTCGGCGATCGCGAGACCCTGGAAACGCGTATCTTCGGGCGCCTCTCCGCGTGGCAAAATTGGATCTTCGTCCGTCCCAATGCAGTCGGCGCTAGTGGCGCGTTGAAAGTCTACGGGACCGGCGCGCCCGTGAAATTCAATTGGGAAAGAGTTTGAGATGGGCTCCCAGCCCGCGAACTTAAGCTAGGAGATTGGCAATGATCGATTACACCGAAAAAATTCCCAACAACGTCGATTTGGGCCGGGATCGCGTTCTGCAACGCGCACTCGAGCACTGGCAGCCCGCGTTCCTCGGCTGGTGGTCTGACATGGGCCCTAATGAATCCAGCAACTATGAAGTCTATTTGCGGACAGCCACCAGTGTTGAACCGGACGGCTGGGCGCAATTCGGTTACGTCCGCATGCCCGAATACCGCTGGGGCATTTTCCTGCAACCTCGCGACGAAACCCGCCACGTTAGTTTCGGCCGGCACAAAGGGCAGCCCGCTTGGCAAGAGGTTCCCGGCGAATATCGCTCGATTCTACGCCGCGTTATCGTCACCCAGGGCGACACGGAACCTGCGTCAGTCGAACAGCAGAAAGCGCTCGGCCTCTCCTGCCCTTCCCTCTACGACCTGCGGAATATTTTTCAGGTCAACGTCGAGGAAGGGCGCCACCTCTGGGCGATGGTCTATCTGCTTCATCGTTATTTTGGGCGCGACGGTCGCGAGGAAGCCGAATCGCTGCTGGCACGCCGTTCCGGCGACACCGACAACCCTCGCATTCTCGGCGCCTTCAACGAGCCCACGCCCGACTGGCTCGCGTTCTACATGTTCACGTTCTTCACCGACCGCGACGGCAAATTCCAACTCTGCGCCCTGGCGGAGTCCGGTTTCGATCCTCTCTCGCGGACCTGCCGCTTCATGCTCACAGAAGAAGCGCATCACATGTTCGTCGGCGAAACCGGCGTCAGCCGCATTATCCAGCGCACCTGTGACGTGATGCAGGAAAACAAAATCGACGATCCGTCCGACGTGCGCGCCATGGGCGTCATCGATTTGCAAACGATTCAGCGCTACCTGAATTTTCATTACAGCGTGACCCTCGACCTTTACGGCTCCGATGTCTCCTCAAACGCAGCAAGTTATTACACCAGCGGCGTGAAAGGCCGTTTTCGCGAAACGAAGCTCACCGACGATCATGTTTTGAGCGAAGAGGACTATCCGGTCTGGGAAGTGGTGGAGAACAAAATCGTCGCCAAGCATGTCCCCGCACTCACTGCCCTGAACGAACGCCTCCGCGACGACTACATCGGCGAGATCGAAGACGGCGTGGCCCGCTGGCAAAAAGTGATCGACAGCGTCGGCATTCCCTTCCGGCTGACCCTGCCGCACAAAGGCTTCCACCGCGAGATCGGCAATTTCGCCGGCCATTTCATTAGCCCCACCGGCGAAGTCCTTTCCGAGGAAGCCTGGAAACAGCACGAATTCGAATGGCTGCCCAGTCCGAAGGACTACACTTACGTGCAATCGCTCATGAGCGGCCGGGTAACCGAACTGGGCAAGTTCGCCAACTGGATTGCTCCACCGATCCGCGGCATCAACGGCCAGCCCTTGAATTTCGAGTACGTGCGATTTAATTAGCGCGCAGCGATTCACGAATGTAGGGGCGGGTTTCAGCGCGTCTTTGGCCGACGAATCGTAACCCGCGGCCCATCCTGCGTTACAATCCGTGGGCAACAATCCAGCGCTGTGCAAGGACGGCCCGTTGCCGCAACCGATCATCGACATTCACGTCCACATCATCCCGCACCACATGATGAAGCCCGACGCTCTCGAGCTCATCACCCGCGGCCGCACCGACTTCGACGAAGTCGAACGCTACTGCCACAGTCCCAAAGACTTCCTCCACTATCTCGACTCCATCAACGTCGAGCGCGCGGGCCTGATCAATTACGTCGCGCCTGAAATCATCGGCTTCACGCCCGTTGTCAACGACTGGATTGCCAACTACTGTAAGGCCGACCCCTATCGCCTGATCGCTTTCGGAGGCGTTCACCCCGGTAGCGTCCCCGACGCCGGCGCCGAAGTCGATCGCCTGGCCAAGCTTGGTATCCGTGCCATAAAAATTCATCCCTCGCACCAGGCGCTTTCGCCCAATGCCTACGTGTCCGGCAATCGCGAACTCGCCGCCATCTACGAACGCGCGCAATCCCATCGCATTCCCATCATGATCCACACCGGCACATCCATCTTCCCCGGAGCCCGCAACATTCACGCCCAGCCGATTTTGTGTGACGAGGTGGCCGTCGATTATCCCGACCTGGTCGTCATCCTGGCCCACGGCGGACGCCCACTGTGGATGAACGAAGCCTTCTTCCTGGTCCGCCGCCACGAAAATATGTATATTGACGTCTCCAGCATCCCGCCGCAAAAACTCCTGGAATATTTTCCTCGCCTTGAAGATATCGCCGACAAAGTCCTCTGGGGCACCGACTGGCCCAGCCCCGGAGTTTCGGAGATGAAAATAAATGTCGAGAAGTTCCAAGCCCTCCCCATCCGCGAAGACGTCAAGCGCAAGATCCTCTACGACAACGCGGCCCGCCTCTTCCCGCATTTGTAGCGGCCGCCGACCGTTTACCCTGAGCCCGAAGGGTGGCAGGCGGTTTTTGCTTTCTTGCCTGACTAGCCGGACCGTGGCACTCGTAGGGGCACAGCACTGCCGTGCCCCAACTCGGCAGGATGTAAACCGTGAAATGTGCGGGGTCTTGACCGGCTCGCGCGGCGCTCGCTGGGTCGCGCTGAAGCGCGCCTCTACATCCACTTTCCTCTTTCTCCTTCATCAATTTCGCGGTATGAACTCTTGTACCGAATTCCGCTACACACGCGACTCGCTCGACTGATCAAGCAGGCTCAGGAGCATCCATGCACCAAACCGTCCAGGAAATCCTCAACCTCTACAATCCCGCCGACCCACTCGAAAAGGCCTCCACGATCCCGGCTCCGTGGTACCGCGATGCCCGCATCGCAGACCTCGAACGCACCAGCGTCTTCAGCGCAACCTGGCAGGTAGTAGGCCGCCTCGATCAAGTCCGCGAAAAAGGTCAATTCTTCACTGCCGACCTCGCAGGCGAGCCCATCGTGGTCGTGCGGGGTGACGATGAGAAACTCCGCGCCTTCTACAATGTCTGCCGCCACCACGCCGCTGCCGTCGTCCCCGAAGCCCAAGGCTGCGCCAAACAATTTCGCTGCCCTTACCACGGCTGGACTTA
>Ga0187855_10001259_pt1 | contig 20377 bp, 12 predicted proteins | sample June2016WEW_8_10_2_FD_132969 | JGI IMG/M metagenome (GOLD analysis project Ga0187855, IMG submission 132969) | Peatland microbial communities from SPRUCE experiment site at the Marcell Experimental Forest, Minnesota, USA - June2016WEW_8_10 | ecosystem: Environmental > Terrestrial > Soil >...
ATGCGGAATCGCAGAGTCAAGAGCAGATCGTGCCCCTGAATCACGTCAAGTTGGGCGAAATTGCTTACATTAATTCAAACAGCAGCATAACCGGGCAGCCGTGCAGCCCGACCAGCCGATTGGGCGCGCAGGATGTGAGCACCGACTGCGTCACGATCCTGACTCCAGCGCAGGTTGCAGCCCTCGACCCCTGCTCGGCGGCCGGCAATCCGTGCGCGGGTACCCCCGGGTTCACCACTCCCGGATTCAATCCGGCGCTGTTGAGCCTATTCAATACCAGGTATCCCGCGGCGAACGACCTTGCCGCCGGAGACGGGCTGAACACCGGAGGACTGCGGTTCAACGCACCTGATAACTTGACCGAGGATGTCTACACCACGCGAGTGGATTACAACATCAACAGCAAGCACAAGATGTTCGTGCGATTTAACTTCAATAATGAGAATGCGGAGAATTTCAGCAACGGCTGCACGTCGCAACAGTTTCCCGGTGACCCCGAAACGTGCCCGGTCATTGCGAGAAACCGCGCGTGGGTTTTGGGCGAAACATGGACTCCAAGCGGACGCTTGATCAATCAATTCACGTACGGCGAAACTCGCGAGAACCTAGATTTTCCCGTGCTCTTCAACGGGAATGGCAACAATTTTCCGCTGAACTGGTTCAGCGGGGGCCTCGCGGTTCCCTACGCGCGGCAGACCACCACCGCGCGCGTCGATCCGATTCCGACATTCCGCGACGATGTGACGCTGATCCGATCGAGGCATACATTCCAATTTGGCGCCGAGTGGAAGCCGATCCGGGTACGGAGCGAGTTGGGCAATTCGTTCAATTTTTACAGTGAGGGGCTGGGAGGCAACGTCCCCAGTCTGACCCCGGCGCTGCGGCCGACGAACATCCTGTCGGATCCGACGGTCGATCCGAACGGCATCGCCGCCGCGAATTGGGACGGTATTTTTGCAGGGGTGCTGGGAGTCATAAATGAGGACCAAACGTCGTTCATTTACGGGAAGGGCGGAGACTCGCAGCCCTTGGGAGCCGTGGAACGGCGGGATTACCGCTACTACCAATACGCCGGCTACGCGCAAGACAACTGGAAGGTGCGAAGCGACCTCACGCTGACGCTCGGCGTGCGCTATCAATATGATTCCGTGCCGTATGAAAGCAACGGCCTGGAAGCGACGTTCGCGAATACCAATCTCAGCCAGCTTCTCGCGGTGCGCACGGCCAATGGCCTGGCGGGAATTTCAGGGCCCGATGCCACGCCGCAACTGACCTACCAACTGGCGGGGAAGGCGAATAATGGTCCCGGATTGTACGGTTCCGAGCCGACCGATTTCTCGCCACGGCTGGCCCTGGCATGGAATCCGAGTTTCCGCAGCGGATTGCTGGGAGACGTGTTTGGCGATCATAAGACGGTACTGCGGCTGGGCGCCTCGCAGATTTACGACCAGACGGTGATCAATGCGGTCAACTTCATCGAAGACCAAGCAAGCTACCTGTTCGGGAACACGGTGGCGCAACTATTTGGAAACGGAGGCGGAGCGGCAGGCAACATAATGACCGAGCCGCGATTCACCGGACCGAATACGCTGCCGTTCAACTTTGCGGCGCCGGCATTTCAGAATCCGCTGACGCCGACGGCGATTTTCAACTTCGGAATCGATCCGCAGCTGAAAACTCCTTATTCCAACGTATTCTCGGCGGGTGTTCAACGGGAACTGCACGGCGGCTTCCAATTGGAAGTGGACTACTACGGGCGCTTCGGCCGGCGGTTATTCACCCTCGCGGACGCGGCGCAGGCCGTGAACTTCGTGGACCCCACGTCGAAACAGAGCCTGGTAACGGCAGGGACGATTCTGGAGCAGCAAGCGCGTGCGGGTGTAAGCCCTGCGGCGGTCGCGCCACAACCGTTCTTTGAGAATCAGATCAACCAGGCGTTGGCGGCCGATGGCACAAATTGCATGGCAGCCTTTGGATCCAGCTGCACGCAATTTTTCTATGCGAACAACACAGTGTCGCTACAACAAGGAAACCTTGGCGGAGCGATCTATGGATTGCAATCCGAGGGTCTGTTGTCACCGAACGTCGGTTATCCATCGCAGTTCGCGGTTAATGCGCTGGGGTCGAACAAGGGATGGTCTTCCTACAACGGCATGCTGGTAACGCTCAGAAAGCGGTTGTCGCGGAACTTGCAGTTCGACTTCAACTACACGTTCTCGCACTCGATCGACAACAGTTCGATCGTCGCCAACAACAACGGGAATTTCGTCGGCGGTGCTACCACGGTGATGTGTGACGCAACGAATTTGAATGTCTGCCGAGGCGATTCGGAATTTGACGTCACGCACCAGGTGAGCTCGAACTTCGTCTACGATCTGCCTGTCGGACATGGACAGTGGCTGCTGAACGGCGCGCCTCGTTGGTTAGATGAAGTCGTGGGCGGCTGGCAGACGTCGGGGATCGTCACCTGGCGGACGGGGTTGGCGCTTCCGGTACAGTCGGGCGTCAGCACCACGAGCCTGGCAGCGGACGACGGTGCGCTGTTCACGGGGACAGCACAGGATGTTGCAACGCACATACACACGGACACGGCCAACAACAACGAAATCCAATTGTTCGCCAATCCAGCCCTCGCACTCTCGGCGTTTTCACCAGTGAGCGGGCTCGAAGTGGGCAACCGGGACACGCTGCGGGGGCCGCATTTCTCGAACGTCGACCTGGGTGTTGCGAAGAACTTCCCGCTGTTCCGTGAGAGGTACTCACTGAAGTTCCGGGCGGATGCGTTCAATGCGTTTAACCATCCAAACTTCGCGCTGCCGAACACAAACATCAATTCAGGAACGTTTGGCGTAATTACGAACCTGGCGGGCCAGAATACATTCCGCGTACTGCAAATGTCCCTGCGGTTCCAGTTCTAACGCGCGGCCGATTGCCGCGGTGAGTCTCGCAAAATATTGCGGGGCTCGCCGCGGGGCGGCTTCCTTGGTTGCAGAAAATCTCCTAATTCATTCTTGTGGTCGGCGAAGGTTCGCGCTGGTCGGAGTGCGTGTGCCGAGGTGTTGGCGCAGGCGGTGAGCTGCGACTGGCTGGGCTTGTTCATCGATATCTGATTTGCGAGAGAGAGGACGAAAAAGTCGCCCTTCCCGGCTCGGAGCGAAAGGTTCGCCCCTGGAAATGCGGCATTGCGAATTAGAGGTTGCGAAGGTGGGCCAGACGGAAGGGGGAGCCCAGGTTTTCGCGAAGTTCCAGCCAGTGTTCTTCCGGGATGGACAGGAAGACCTCGACTACCTGCGGATCGAATTGCGTGCCGGAGCAGCGGCGAATTTCCTGACGGGCGTGGGAGAGCGGGAGGGCTTTGCGATAGGGGCGGTCGCTGATCATGGCGTCTAGCGAGTCGGCGATGGTGAAAATACGGGCGCCTAGAGGAATTTGCTCGCCCTTCAGGCCGCGGGGGTAGCCGGAGCCGTCGAAGAATTCCTGGTGAGCGAGAACGATTTCGGCGGCGTCGCGCAGAAAAGGGATGCGAATCAGCATGTTGTAGCCGATCTCGCAGTGCTTGCGCATGATCTGCTTTTCGTCGTCGGTGAGCGGGCCGGGCTTGCGGAGGATGCCGTCGGGGATGGCCATTTTGCCGATGTCGTGAAGGAAAGCGGCGCGGGCCAGGACCGGGAGATAGGGATTGGGGACCGGCATGGTCTTGGCGATGGAGATGCAGAAGGCGGTGACGCGCTGGCAGTGGCCTTCGGTTTCAGCGTCCTTGAGGTCGAGGGCGCTGCCGAGGGCTTCGAGAGTGTCGTCGTAGGATTGCTCGAGCTCGGCGTGCTTGGCGGTGAGCTGGGCGGTGCGTTCTTCGACGAGTTGCTCGAGGTTGCGCTGGTAAGTACGGTTTTCGAGCACCAGGCGGCGGTGCTGCAGGGCTCGCCCAACGCCCAGGAACAGTTGATCCTTCTCGAAGGGCTTCAGGATGTAGTCATAGGCGCCGCGACGAATAGCTTCCAGAGCCGTAGAGATGTCGTGAATGGCGGTGACCATGATCACGGGGACTTCGGGGTCGTATTGGCGGAGCCAGTCGAGGAGTTTGATGCCGTCCATTTCGGGCATGATCATGTCGCTGAGGACGAGGTCCGGGGTCACCCGCTTGACCTGATCCTGGGCGGCGCGGCCGTTGCTAACCGCGGTGCATTGATAGCCCTTGGATTCCAGCATCGTTGAAACGACTTCGCGGATGGCTTCTTCGTCGTCCACGACCAGAATGTTTTCGAGGTCCACTATGGTTGGCTCCCAGTAGTCATTATACGGGACGGCACAGGGGGAATGTGGGGTGCTTGCCCAGTCAGAAAATAGCGTGTTAGCGTCATGGTAAAGATAGTCACCGAAACTCCAGGCGCTTCAAGACACGGCTCGCACGGGAATTCGTGCGGCGGTGCCGACTCCGGTCGGGAGGCAAGACCACGTGTTGGGGAACCAGGGACTGCTTGCCATCGCTTTCTTCGAGACCACGGCATTCATCGTGCTGCTGGTGCTGTTTTTTCTGTTGCGACGCGATCACCCAGCGAGCTATTTCCGTTTGTGGTTGACCGGCTGGGCCTGCCTGACGATTTCCTCTCTATTTGACCTGGGTTTGGTGCTTCGAGCGATGCCACAGCTGCGGCTGGCGGCCCTGGCCACCCATGTGGCCGCGCTGGTGGTCTTTCTGCTTGCAGTCATGCAGTACACGGCGGGAGTGCAAAAGCGCAAGTGGCCGGTTTTTCCGCTAATGGCCGCTGTCGTGGCGACGATCTGGTGGTTCGAGCGCGGCCCGGTGCCGGAATTTGGACCGGTGCGTTGGGAGACTGCGGCGCTCGAATCGATCGTTTGTTTGTGGGCTGGCTGGTTGCTCTGGCGAGCGACTGCGTCTCACAAAGGGCACGGCGTGCGGTTGCTGGCAGGAGTATTTTTTATCAGCGCGTTGAACGGGATGGACCGTTGGCAGTGGCCTCATCATCCGCTGTTTTTGCTTCGCGTTGCATTTGATTACTTTTCGTTGGTGGCGATTGGAATCGCGATGGTCGTGTTGGTGCTGGAGCGGGCGCGAGCGCGCAGCGAGGAATTGAACGACAAGATGCGCAGGTTGACGCTGCTGATCGCCGCGAGCACCCAGACGCTGTCCGTGGACGAAGTGCTCGAGCAGGTGCTGGGACAGCTGGTGGAGAGCCTGGGCGCGACGCACGGACTGGTGCGGCTGGCCGAGGGGCAAGGGAGCGACGTGCGGTTGATTATGCGGGCGTCGGTGGGATACGACCAGGCTTTTCTGGAGCGGCACGGGACGGTCCCGGCGTCGGAACCGTGGATGCAACGGGTGATTGAGAAACAGTGCGTATTTCTCAGCGTAGAGGGCGAATTGGACGTGACCGCCCGCCAGCGAATGGTGGAGAGCGGAATGAGCGAGATTGTGGCGCTGGCTCTTCCGGGAAAAGAAGGGCCGCTGGGGATAATTGCGGTGGGCTCCACGCAGCATCTGAAGTTTCAAGCCGATGAGATTTCGTACCTCGGCAACGTCACGAACTTGCTGGGGTTGACGCTGCAAAACGTGCGTCTTTTTGAACAAGTGGCCACCGTGCAGCAGCAGTGGGCATACACGTTCGATTCGATCGGAGATCCCATCCTTGTGCACGACCGCGAGTTCCGGATTCTGCGAAGCAACCAGCGGCTGAGCCACCTTTTGGGACGCGAGAGCAGCGCGCTTGTCGGGCGCGCGGTAGCCGATCTGCTGACGCGAAAGACCGCGGGCTACGAGAATTGCCCGTACTGCGAGGGAGTTGCCGGGGAAGGTGACGACACCGATCCGTGGCTGCCCGGATATTTTCTGGCGTCGAATTCCACATTTACCGATCCGCAGGGCCGACAGCTCGGAACGGTGCATGTCTTGAAGGACATCACGGATCGAAAGCGGGCGGAAGAGAAATATCGCACGCTGGTCTCCAACGTCCAGGAAGGGGTTTTTATCTCGACGCCTGCTGGGCGATTCCTGGATTTCAACGATGCGTTGATGCGTATGTTGGGCTACGAACACCGCGAGGAATTGCAAAGCGTCGATATCCCGATGATGTACGTCAACAGCTCGGATCGCGAGCGGCTGAAAAAGCTTTTGCACGAGCATGGCACGGTGGCGGATTTCGAATTCGAGATCCGGCGGCGGGATGGGGAAGTGCGGACGATGATGGAATCGTCCATCGCGGTGCGCGACGCCGGCGGGAGTGTGACTGCTTTTCAGGGATTTTTGCTGGATATCACCGATCGCAAGCGCGCGGAACAGGAGATCCGGCGGCGCAATCGTGAGCTGATGGTGTTGAATTCGATCGCGCAGACGCTTACCGAATCGATGGATTTGAACGATTCGCTATACCGGACGCTGCGGCAGATGGTGGAACTGTTTAGTCTGGATGCGTCTTCTCTTTATTTGTTTGACGAGCAGGGACTGACGCTCCGGCGGATTTCGGCCGTTGGGTACAAGTCCGAGTACGCGAGAACTTTTCCGAAGGTGAGCGTGCAGCCGGAGCTTTTGCAGCACATCAAGGCGGTGCATGCGACGTTTTTGTCGGCGCAGGGATTGCCGCTCCCGCCGATATTCCGGACGGTGCAACAGAAGGAAGGGATTGCGTCGTCATTCCTGGTGATTTTGTGGTCGAAAGACCGCGTGGGCGGAGTGCTATCCGTGGGCACCCGGGCGCCGCGGGAATTTTCGCCGGCCGACATAAATCTGTTGATCGCGGTGGGCAGCCAGATTTCGAATGCGATCGACCGGACCGTGCTTTACGAGGAAACCCGCCAGGCCTACGAGAATTTGCGCCGCACGCAGGAGCAGTTGCTGCACAGCGAAAAGATGGCGGCGGTTGGGCAGCTGATTTCAGGCGTGGCGCACGAGCTGAATAATCCGCTCACGGCGATTCTGGGTTACAGCCAACTGCTGACCGCGAGCGCGGACGTCGGCCCGCAAGGCATCGAGTACACCGACAAGTTGTACAAGCAAGCGCAGCGAACGCATCGGATCGTGCAAAATTTGCTGAGTTTTGCGCGGCAGCACAAGCCGGAACGCGTGGCCGTGCAGGTGAACCAAATTCTGGAGGACACGCTGGCGCTGCGCGACTATGACTTGCGGATGAAAAATATTCGCGTGCACCTGGAACTCGCGCCGGACTTGCCGGTCACCGCCGCCGATCCGCACCAGTTGCAGCAGGTGTTCTTGAATATGGTGAACAATGCCGTCGATGCCGTGCTGGAGGGGACAAGCGACGGCGATATTTGGGTGCGCACCGGAATTCGCGGCGATCGTCTAACGGTGGAATTTACGGACAGCGGGCCGGGGGTGCGAGAGCCTTCGCGTGTGTTCGATCCATTTTATACGACGAAGCCAGTCGGGAAGGGAACCGGGCTGGGGCTGAGCATTTGTTACGGGATTATCACCGAGCATGGAGGGACGATCCGAGTGCGGAACGTGGAGCCGCACGGAGCGTCGTTTGCGATCGAGCTGCCATTTCAACCGGCGGAGAAAACGCCGAGCCCCGGTGCGCGGAACTTGGCGGCGCCAGTACGGGAGGGGCGCATACTCTTGATCGATCGCGATCAATCGGTGCTGGAGGCGGTGGGGGCAATTCTGCGCGGGCGAGGTCACGCCGTTCGGACAGCTACGGTTTTGAACGATGCGCAGCACGCCTTGGAGGAACAGGAATTCGATTTGATCGTGGCGGACATGCAGGCTTGTGGGGCCGCCGGGCGAACGGGGCTTCATGCGTGGCTGGCGGCAAACCGGCCGGAACTCGCCCTGCGTGTGATCTTGATGCAAGCGACGACTCCGTCCGGACCACCGAGCGAAGAGACACGACGGGCGCTGCAGGTATTGCAAAAGCCGTTCAAGGCTGGAGATTTGTTGGCGGCGGTGGAAGCGGCGCTAGGCGACGTCCACACCGTTCCCATCGAGCGATGAAGCAATTTGGACGGCCATGGCGGCGCGTTCGCCGAGTTCCTTCATCGAGGTTTCCATCTGCACGGCGAGCTGGCTGACCATCTGGCTGAGGGCATTCAGCTGAGGAATCGGCAGGAGTCCGTAGCGGACGCCGATCCGAATCATGTGATAACGCCACGAAAACGCCAAGCTAAGCCAAAGACGTTCGAATTCCTGGCGGGAACCGACCGCCGGCGACAGGGCCGCGACCGCGCGAGCCAGGCGCAATAGCCGTTGAAAGTCGTCGCGAAGTTGCGCCAAATACAGGATTAGAACTTGGCGGCGTTCTCTGCGCACTCGCGCGGCAATCCTCGGTGAACCTCGCCGCGCCAGGAACTCCATATCTGCGGGCGACGACGCTTGTCGAATGAGCGCGAAATAGGTGGCGTGGCGCCGGCCGGATTGCTCCAGAGAGGCAAGATCGAACTTCTCACGCGAACCTTTGCCTGGAGCGCGAAGCGCCCAAACGAGCAGCAGCAGCAGTGCAACCACAATGGAAAAAAAAATGTACAGCGCACCGGTCATGGCTGGAGAACCCGCCATCTCAAGAGCTTGGACAGGATGTCGTTCAGCGCGCGTAGACGGGAATTGACGTCCGGGGATACTCGATCGTAGGTGGAAGGAGGCAGCAGCGAAGGCTTGTCTTCCTCCCGCACAGGATGGCGCAGCGCCACGGCCCAGGCTATCTCAACGCCGATGAAGACCGTCATTTCCAGATAGTTCCAAACGTCGCCGAATTGGGGGAAATGGCGGAGAAAAAGCGCCTGAAGAAGCGTGTTTGCCGCGACGATGGTGCACGAGTATACGCAGAATCCGCCGAGGAGCGTTTTGTAAACGGGATCGACCGGAATGGAATAAAAGCGGACCACCAGCAAGCAAGAAATCAGAGCAACGGCGAAGGTGAGGTGATAGCCGCGATTGGCGATCATCAATGACCACTCCGGCCGTTGTTGCGCGCTGGCTACAGCGTAGGAAATTACGACGACCGCTGCGGCGGCGATCAAACGCCACGCCAGAGCCCAGATTCCCGCGTAGTGTCGCAGTACACGATGAAGGACTTCGGTAGCGGCCAGAGTCTGCGCGGCGAGAGTGATGGGCTCCGAAAGCCAGCACAATCGCAAAGCGGTATGCGAGGTATAGCCAAACCGGGAGTAGACGAAAAAGATAAAAGCGGCTTGGCAAAGATTGAGAGCGATATAAACAGCAAATAGAGGAAGGCTGCGGAAATGGCGTTTAGCGATGACAAGAAACAGGACGCTGAGCTGGACGATAGTGCCGATCGCCCAAAGCAGAAGCAGCAGGGGAGGTAAATTCGCCATTTCGCGGCATAGTATCACGTTCGTAAAAGCGCGGGATAAACTAAATGACAAGACGAGAAGTTGTGAACATTTGTGAGGCGCAGACAAGTGCTGATCGTTTTTGTGCGCGCACGCGCCACGAAAAATTTCACAGCCTACCGCTAGGTAGGCTGTGAAAGAGGCTTCTGCCGGTCGATGAATCGTTTTTCCCCGGCGTCAGAGTCCGTCGGGCTCGGAGCTCGAATCAAGCGTATAGAACGGCCGATTTCAAAGGGGCTCCTGTAGTTGCACGTGTGAGGCGCTGGCTAGCAGTGTCTAGCTGTTAACGACAGTTGGCACTGGCGGCGGCATGGGTGAACCACTGGCAACCAGCGTGGAGCCGCTGACGGCAGTCGGCACTGGCGGCGGCATGGGTGAACCACTGGCAACCAGCGTGGAGCCGCTGACGGCAGTTGGCACCGGCGGCGGCATGGGTGAACCGCTCGCGAAAAGCACAGAATTCATGCTGGTGTTGCGGTCGCCAACCGTGTTGACGGAGTCAACAACAGGGAGTACGATCAGCAGCGTCAGGGCGAGTAAAGCGAAAGCGTGAGAAGCAGTCTTGTTCACGGGAAAATTCCTCCTGCGTGGAGACTGGGAGGAGGCCGCGTGAACCGAATTCCGGAGTGCGAAACGTTCTGTCTTCGGAACGGACTGATTTGGGAGTGGGTAGAATGAGTACGATGACGCAGTTACAGCAGAATCGCCGCGTGATTCAAGATTTCACCTCCACCACGCTGGCGGTGATTCCGAGTGCGTTTGCCAGGCTTACGTATCTGGCTTCTTTGCGGGATCTATCGAGCGGGCGCTACGAGCATGCCGGCTTGACGGCCGTTTACCGGCCAGAAGCCGTCCAACAAGCACTCGAACAGTGTCACCAGGAGATATTCGAGCGGATTCTGGAATCGCCCTTGGAAGAGCAGGAACGCGATCTTCGCGCACACCTGGAGACCATGGAACCCGGCCTGAGTGTCGCGGTATCCCATTGGCGCAAGCTGGAGGCTTACCGGACGCTGCTGCCGGTGGAAGCGCCGGACTACCTTAGAGATCTTTTTTGCTCGAATATCCGCGCTCTTCTGGAGATCTTGGAAGAGGAATGCTGTAAGGCTCGTTAAAGCGCGTAACGATGCCAATCACGCGGCCGACGACTTCGGCTTCCTCAGGGATCAGCCAGGATTCAGGCAGACAGCGGGAAAGTGGATGCGGTTGCATGACCAGGCGTGACCCGGCTTGGTGAAACCACCCACACCGGTACCCACCTCGGACCTCCACGAAGTACATCGGCCGGTCATATTCGGTAGTCCAATCGGTCTCCTCGATGCGTCGCATGGAAACGTCCACCAGCACAATGCTGCCGGGCCGCAGGATCGGCATCATCCGCCGGTCGTTCAGGCCGATATATCCATAGCGGTGGCGCTCATTCGCTCCCGTCAGGACCCCTTCAAATTTGCCCCATTTTTCGACCATACGAGACAAAAACTCCGTTCGTTTCGGATCGAATGCCGGATCGAAGTGTATGGGTATACGCAGGGAAGCCGGGGAAGCCATGAGGTGGCTCTGCGGGGTGTGGAACACCGCGCCATCGCCAAAGAACTCATCGATGGGCACTTCATACCACCGGAAAATATCCAGCGGGTTCAGATGGTATATCACCGCGAGTGTATAGATTTTGTGGAGGCTCGGAACGACCGAGCGGTTTTCGATGTCCGCCAGGCGGCTGATATGCAGGACAAATTCGGAGCGGCCGCGTTGGGCAGCCAGCTCGAAGCTCGATCGCTCGACATCACGGTACGTCAGACCGAGTCGTTCGCGGACCTGTCGCAGACGGAGGCCGGGGACCATGGTTTCCTCAGGGGCTGAAGGTAACCTTGAGGGTACACTAGAATTACCACTTTGTTAAACATCCGGAACACCGGGAGCGGCGGGTCGGCTTCCGGGGATCGCACTGAATCAGGCGACGCGGACAAGGCCAGCCACCATGGTCTGTTCCGCTTCAGTCGGTCTTTATAAAGCTGACATTGCGAGCGTTACCCGAAAAGACGCTCAGTCCAGAAATGCGATGATTCGCGGCCCTACGGAACACCAGCGTCCCGAGGTCGCCAGCCTCGAACTCGTCTTGCGCGACCGGATTCAGTTTTATCGGGGGATTCCAACTGTTGCGCAGCACCAGGCTTCCCTTGTCGGCCGACAAATTGTAGGTGGCGTCCAGCTCCGCGCTCCTGTACACGCCGGCGAAGGCTGCCAAGGCCGCGGCGTTGAGGTGTGGCTGTTCAATCTTGCTGCCGGCGAACACCGTCTCGCCATCCACGTCCAAGGATGCCCTCAGCGTGGCAGCCTCGCCGGAAAAGGTGATGGTCCCGTCACCCAGATCCTTGAATTGATTGGGTCCTACGCGTCTCAGGTTCGCGCCCCAGGCCACAAGATTGCCTGCCGAGGCGGCAAACGAAAAAATTGAATGAGTGCGAGGGTCAAGGTATTTGCCGGCAAACGTTCCTGGGTCGGGAAGGCCGGTGTTCCCCGACGATTGGGCCGCGCTTGGCTCGGGGCGCAAATTCTTCTCAAGATAAACGTCGGCGACCTTACGCGAGACGCTGCTGGTAGACGCAGTCGACACATTACAAAGGCAAAGCACCGTGAACCGCTGTTCGGGAAAGCGCAGTATCACCGTACGGTATCCGAAAAGCGCGCCGTTGTGTTCCACAATGGGCAGACCACGATAGGTGCTTATTTCGAGGCCGAGCGCGTAACTGATCTGCTTGCCGTCATTTAAAACGCCGCGGGTTTGCAGATCTCTGAGCAGCGTTCCCTTGCCCAACTTATTGTCGTAAAAGTTTCTATCCCACAAAAGTAGATCGTCGACGCTGCTCATCAGCCCCCCGGCACCGACAGCGTCGTAATTTGTAGACCAATCCGCCAGAAAGGTGTCGTTGCTCCCAGGGTCGTACCCCGAAACACGGCCGGGCACGACCACGGTGTGATCGTCGTAGAACCGTGTGTGTCTCATGCCCAGGGGCTTGAAAATATTTTCGGCGGCAAACTCGGCGAGGGACTTCCTGGTAGCGCGTTGCACGACCTCGCCGAGAAGAAAATAGTTTGTATTGCTGTAGATGAATTCCGCGCCGGGATCGTTGTTGAGCCCTTTCTGCCGCGCGATGAGGGCGATCAGCTCGTTCTTGGAATGCAGATCTTCGTCGTGCCGGCCGGAAAGAGGCAACAGGGTCAGGAAGTCTCGAAGCCCGCTGGTATGGTGGAGCATTTGCCGCAGGGTGATGGCGTGTCCATAGTCGGGGAGTTCCGGAATGTATTTGCGGACGTCGTCATCGAGCGAAAGAAATCCTTGTTCGGCGGCGAGCACAACGCTTGCCGCCGTGAATTGTTTCGAGACCGAGCCCATGTAGAAAACAGATTCGGCCGAAAGCGGAACGCCGAGTTCGAGGCTGGCCTCGCCGTAGCCCTTGCGGTAAATGAAGCTCCCGTCGCGTATCACGCCCAGCGCGCAGCCAGGGGAACCAGGCTTGTCGTAAGCAGCGAAAATGCGATCGACTCGTTCCTGATCCGTTTCCCCCGCCCGCGCGGGAGCTTTGACGACGCATACCACGGCCAGCATAAACACCAAAAGCGCTGCAAAGCGCATCCGATGCTCCTTCCAACGCGAACTCGCCTATTGAGGTCCTAAGCGGGACTCATTCTAAACGCATCTCGACCTTCGAGCGCCCTCAAATGCCATGACATTTGTAGCTATGCTCGTTTGGCGCGTCAGGCGGGTGTCTCGCGAATCTGTTATTCTCGAATGAGCATGGCGCTCTTCAAAAAAACCATACCTCATCGCATCTTCGTGTTTCTGCTAGCGGTGGCGTCGCTAGCTGCAGCGGCCATTCTCGATGCGCAACAATCGACGGCGCCCGCCAAATCGGACCCGCCGAGCAGCACCACGAATGCCGAGTTTGCAGCGGCCGCGGACGAAGTCCTGCAACAGATGAGTGAGATCACCGGCCTGAAACTGCGCACGCCCCTGAAAAAGAGCTTGCGATCCCGCGAACAGATACGCGCTTACGTCGTCAACGAAATGAAGGAAGATAAGGACCAGGCCGAGCGTTACGCCGGGCAGCGCAGCGCCGAAGCATTCGGTTTGCTGCCGAAGGGATTCGATTTGGATGCCTTCATGGTCGATCTGCTCACGGAACAGATCGCGGGGCTATACGATCCGAAAGCGCACGAGTTTTACGTCGCGGATTGGATCCCCGCCGCCGATCAGAAAATGGTGATGGCCCACGAGTTGACGCATGCTTTGCAAGATCAGCATTTTCAGATCGACGACTGGGCGAAGGCGGCGCGGCCAAACGACGATGCGGAGCTGGCGAGAGAGTCCGTGCTGGAAGGCAGCGCCATGGCGGCGATGGTCGATTACCTGCTCCAAGGCACCGGGCGTTCTCTTCAGGATTTGCCGGACATCGATCCGTCGATGCTCATCGGCGACATGGAAAGCACGCCGATGCTGAAGAAGGCGCCGCCGTTTTTGAAGGATGCTCTGATTTTCCCTTATTTGGATGGACTGAATTTCTCGGCTGCGGTGCTGAGGCCGAAAGGTTGGAGCGCGCTGTCGGGCATATTCGCCAATCCCCCGGTATCCACGCAGCAGATCTTGCACCCGGCGCTGTACCTGGCAGGCAAGACGCCGCCGAAGGTCACGCTGCCTTCGATGGATAAGGAAGTGGGAGCGGATTGGACGAGGCTGGAAGAAAACATCATGGGCGAGTTCGGCTGGAAGGAAGTCTTGAAACAGTTCTTGAGCGAGGAGAGAGCCACGCCCGTCTCCTCCACCTGGAGTGACGACCGGTACGTCGTGTACGAGCAGAAGAGGACCAAGCGCCTTTTGCTGATTGCGCGGCTGGACTTGGCTACCGAGGGAGATGCGGAGCGCTTTTTCACGGCGTACTCCGAGGCGTTGAGGAAGAAGTACGAGAAGCGAACCGGCGAAGACCGCCAGGGTGAGTTCCTGTCATTCGATGCGCCGGATGGAGGCGTTTTTTTGCGGTGTGTCGCCGCAGCCTGCGTGACGCTGGAAGGTGGGGACCGCGCTTTATTCGAGAAGCTGAATAATAAGGTCGAATGGACCGCGCTGCCTGCAAGACAGGCACGGAAGAGTATCGTGGGCCGGCCGATCGGCAATCGCGGTGCAATGCCGGTACAAGCCGCGTTCGCCAACCAGAGATAGCGCCCTTATGCCGCTCGTTGAACCACGAGCAGAGTCAAGTCGTCGGTCTGCTTCATCCCTGACGTAAAACTGTCCAAATCCGAGAGGCAGTGCGATAGTAGCTCCGAAGGTGGGCACTTGCTGTGCGTCGTCGCCAGAGCCTTTACGCGGTGCAGTCCGTATTCTTCGCCCGCCGCATTACGCGATTCAGTCAGTCCGTCGGTACAAACCAGCAGGGAATCGCCGGCCTCGATCGAGAAGCGATCGACGGGGAAAGTCGTGTTCGAGAACATACCGAGCGGGACACCGGTCGCGCCTTGAGATTTCGTGTCGAGGCCACCCAGATGCAAGAGCGGCAAGTGTCCGGCGCTGACGAGTTCGATCGAGCCGTCTCGCGACGCGCGGCCAACGACGAGCGTGGCGAATTGCCCGGCTAGGGTGCTTTCCGAGAAAATGCGATTCGCGGCTTGTACCATGCGATCGAGAGGAAGATCGGCGTCCGCGAGGCTGCGAAAGGTCGCGTGGAGATGGCTCATCAGCATCGACGCGGCCACGCCCTTGCCGGAAACGTCTCCCAGAAGGAAGAGCAGGCTGCCTTTCGATTCAAAAAGGTCGCAATAGTCGCCGCTCACGGGTCCAGCGGGTGCGTAGTGGTAGCGGATTTCCCATCCGGCTGGAGAAAAATCGCGAGGCGGCAGCAGGGCCTGCTGAATGCGAGCGGCGAGCGCCAGGTCGCTTTCCAGGGCGCGCCGCTCTTCGGTCGTCAAATCGTCGAGACAAAATTGCACCAGGGGATCGGCGAGGAGGCGCTCCGTTTCGATCGGTTCGTGGCACGTGTTACACAGCCCATACGTACCCTTGTCCATGCGCTCAAGAGCGGCGTCCACATCGCGCAGCAGGGAAGAAATAGACGCGTCCGCAGCGGGCGATCGCAACGCGGATTCCAGGCGATTGTGTCGCCGGAGCAGTTCAGTGCGAAGGTACGCTTGTTGTGCGGTAGCCATTGGAATTCCTGAAGAAGTTTGCTGCTTTGCCGCGGAAGAATCCATCCGGTTTCCCTCTTCAAAAGCGAAGTTTTCGCGATCCGCCGCCGGGCTTGGCGTTCACAACTGCGGGCGGCGGATCGAGCAATGGTAGAGGAGCCCGACGCCGCGCACCTATCGCGAACCCCATTCGATGCTGGAGCCGGGCGACGCGATTCAGCAATTGTTGCTCCATGCGGGCGAGGCGGGCGACAGCGAGAGGGTCGCGAGAATGGGCCCGAAGGCGGGCTACTTTCCCGAGGGCCAGCCGCGCGAACTCCATGGCGCGCGTGAAATCCTTCATCCGGCGCTCGTAATAGAGGGCTAACTGCTCGCAGGCGTGAATGGCGTCGAGAGCGTCGCCAGTTGTTTCGGCCGCAACTTCATGCCAGAGCAGCGCCGCGGCGGCATGGTCGCCTCGACGTTTTGCCAGGAGCGCCAATTCGCGGCGGGCTTGCGGCCGATATTCGGAAGGAAGGCCGAGATCGAGCGCTTGCGAGCAGGCGGCGTGGGCGCGATCGGAATCCCCGCGTTTTTGCAGGAAACGCGAGAGGCCGAAGAGATCCAGGCTGTCGATGCCTTGGTCGGGCCCGCTTGCCGCCGCGAGCAGGGCATCGATGCGGCCCATGATCGCAGCGAGGCCGCGCAGGTCCATCTGGTTATGGCGCACAACGCCGGCCACCGGCGCGGCAGGGCCTCCACGCAAATAATCGAAATAGTGTTGTGGAATCAGTGCGGAGAGGACGTCTTCTTCGCGGTGCCAGCCGAGTTTCGGGGCATCCAGGACGTGACGCTCGAGTTCCACGAGGCGCACCGAACCGAGGCGCAGCTTCCACAGCGCGCGGGCGGGGTGCAACAGGTCGAGGTGTGCGGCCAGACACGGTGTTGCGATGGCGCGCGTCATGGTGAAGCGATTCTCGAGCAGCGGCCAGTCGAACGATTTTCCGTTGAAGGTGACGAGGACTGGGCGCTCGGCAAGGCGCGCGGCGAGTTCATGGAGGATCGAATGCTCTTCACGGAAGTCGCGCATGAAGAGTTGCTCGATCTGCAGGCCGCCGGAATCCCACCACGCGAGGCCGATCAGGAACGCGTACGTGCCGGTACCGCCGGATAGGCCGGTGGTTTCGGTGTCGAGGAACAGCCACTTTGTCGGATCGGTCAGGGCAGCGTGCGTGCGCTTGGAATGAGCGGCGTCGCGTGTGCGGCAGAGGAGTTCGAGAGTTGCGCTCGATGGGTCCGCAAATTCCGGTGTCGAGAACCAGTTGGACACGCAAACATGCTCGCCGTAGTGGTTCGTGCCGATGGCCGCTCCCAGCAGGCGAGAGAGAGAGTCTTCTTGCTCCGGCGCGCGCCGCGTGGCGGGGCGCGCGGCCATCGCGCGAGACGGTTTCAGGGCGGCGAGCCGGGAGAATTTGTCGGCCAGTCCCGGCATTTAGGCACCCAACCGATCGAGAATGGCGAGCGCCGCCTCTTTAGCGCGCGGCGCGAGATCACCCGCGGGGCCGACGCACGACGGGCAGCCTTGTTCGCAGGCGCATCCCGTGATCAGTTCGCGCGTTTTCATGACGAGCAATTCGTGGGCGCGGAAGAGCGGCTCGGAAAAACCGATGCCGCCTGGGTACGCGTCGAAAAGATACAGGTTCGGTTCAAAAAATTCTTTGGCGTTCGCAGCGATTGCGTCTTCCATGCGCACGGAGACCAATTCGTCGCTCTCTTCCCCCGGCGTTGGTGGGCGTTCGCCGATGGCCGTTCCGAGATCGCGGCGGTCGCACATCAGGAGCAGCGTGGCCACCGATTCGAGCGCTTGCAGCAGGCCGAACATGCCGCTCTGCCTCTCGCTGATGGTGAACGGCAGCGACTCCAGCAAAGGTCTTTCCAACGTAATCCAGTAGGAAGTCGTGTGCATTTCGTTTTCAGGCAGTTGCAGTTCCCCCGCCCCAATATTTTCGTTGGTGAAAAATTTGATTTTCTTGAAGCCGACCACTTGCGAGCGCACCAACACATCGCCGTGGGAACGCGCGGCAGCGATTTCGGGATTTGACTCGCTTGCGCGCGCCTGCTCCGCGATTTCGAGTACGCGCACCTGCGTGTAGCGGATTGCGTCGGTGTAATAGTCAACGTCTACCTGCTTCACGTACGCTTTGCGCTCTTTGAAGTCGAGATGCTCGACGTGGTACTGCTGCGCTCCGTGCAGGTAGATGGCTTTCTCGTGCACGGTCGTCAAGGCGCTGGAGAAATCGACCTCGCCGATCACTTCCGGCTGGCCGGTAATATCGATGATGATGAAATTGTCGCTGGTGACCGAGCGGAGGCTGACGGTGTCCGCGGGATACGCTTCCTGCGTCCAGTGAAAATGCTCGCCGGCGCGATGCAGATAGCCCGCTTCCGCGAGGCGCGCGCATAGGTCGGGTACATCGACATCACCGAACGCTTCGCCCGGCCCGATCGGCAGCTCGAATGCCGCGCATTTCAGGTGATTGATCAAAATTTCCAGATTGTCCGGCTGAATGAAGGCATGCTCGGGCGTATTGCCGAAGAAATAGTCGGGGTGGCCCACGATAAATTGATCGAGAGGCGCGGACGACGCGACCATCACCGCGCACGAACTGCCGCTGCGGCGCCCGGCACGGCCCGCGCGCTGCCATGTTCCGGCAATCGTGCCGGGGTAACCGGCCATGACCACGGTGTCCAACGAGCCGATATCGATGCCCAGTTCGAGCGCGCTGGTGGAGACGACGCCACGAATGCGGCCGTCACGCAGCCCGCGCTCGATCTCGCGGCGCTCGCCGGGGAGATAGCCGCCGCGATAGCCGCGAATCGTTTCCGGCTTGCCCGGAGGGTGCGGATTGGCCTTCTGCAAATACGTTAGCAGGAGTTCGGTGTGCAGCCGGGAGTTGGCGAAGACCATGGTCTGCAAATTGTGCTTCAGGAATTCCTGCGCTACTCGCGACGATTCGTTCAGATAGCTTCGGCGGATGCCCAGCGCGCGGCTCACTACCGGCGGATTGTAGAAGACGAATGTCTTCTCCGCCGAAGGAGAACCATTGGCGCTTAGAACGTCCACCTCGGCTTCGATCAGGCGCGAAGCCAGATCGCCGGGATTCGCGATCGTCGCCGAGCAGCACACGAACTGCGGTTCGCGTCCGTAAAAGCGTGCGATACGCCGCAGGCGTCGAAGCACGTTGCACAAGTGGCTGCCGAAAACGCCGCGATAGGCGTGCAACTCATCGATCACGATGTAGCGCAGATTCTCGAACAGCCGCGTCCAGCGCGCATGATGCGGAAGGATGCCGGTGTGCAGCATGTCGGGATTGGTCAGAACAAGGTGACCCTTTTCGCGGATGGCTTTGCGGGCGTCGCTGGGCGTGTCGCCGTCGTAAGTGAAAACGCCGAAGCGATTGTCCAGGCGCTGATTGACGTCGTGCAATTCAGCAAGCTGGTCCTGCGCCAGCGCCTTGGTGGGGAAAAGATAGAGCGCGCGTGTGTCGGCATCTTCCAGAATGGCGTTCAGAATCGGCAAGTTGTAGCAGAGCGTCTTCCCGGACGCGGTTGGCGTGACGATGACCACGTTCTTTCCCGCATGTACGGCCTCTGCCGCTTCCGCCTGGTGCGTGTAGGGGCGGCGAATGCCTTTCCCGGCGTACGCAGCGACCAGGTCGGGGTGCGTCCAGCCAGGGAAGTCGGCCCACTGCGCTTCCTTAGCCGGGAAGCGGCGAACTGCGGTGATGATCTCGCCGGTAGGGTCGCGCTCCAGGAAGGCATTGACCACGCCGAAAGCGCGCGCGGCGGATGTCGTCGAATCGGGCGCTCGGGAAACGGCGATTGAGTTCGGCATGGTCCTCCTCGGTGATTCGCTTTTTGTTCGCTAACCTAGCATGTGGGGAAAGCAGGCGCAAGGCGGAAGTGAAGTCCTCAGAAATGGTGAGGACAAATCGCCAACACCGGAGACGCCCAGGAGACGGAATAGGACGATGGGGCTGCCGTTGAGGGATGTGTAAAGGAGCCGGACCGGCTAGTGGCGCAACCGCAGGATCATCAGCGCGCCGACAAAAAAGAGCACCGCCGAAGTTCCGAACGCCGCTTGCACCGAAAACGCGCTCCACAAGAATCCAACCATCACGCTGGATAAGAAGTCGCCCCCAGCATTGACGGCGGCGAGGGTCCCAAACGCCATGCCATGTTGATCCTTGGGCACGAGTTCAGCCGCGACGGAGTCTTCCAGGGCTTCTTCCGTCCCAATGTAAAGACCAGCCAGGATGGAAATCACGACAAGGAACGTGAGCGACTGCGTCCCGGTACAGAGTAGAAGAGCCGTCACGACCCCTAACCCGTAACCTGCTGCCAGCACGAATTTCCGGCGCCGCACATGATCGCTTACCCAGCCACTCAAGTACGCCGAGCCCGCGTAAAAAGCGTTGTGCAGCGTGTACAGAGCCACGGCAATACTGGCCGCCCGCGCCGCGCCGTGCACCGGCGCAAGAGCGCGCGACGCGTACAGAATCAGCATCGTGTGAGAAAAATCGCCCGCGCCAAATATTCCCACGCCCACCAGGAATCGCCGGAAGGGAACGGGCAACAAGCGCAATCCGGTGGCAAACGACCGCTGCGGTCGCGCCGCCATCGGACGCTCGCGCACCAGCAGCCAAAACGCCGCCACCGCCACGAGACCCGGCAGCAGCGTCCATAGAAAAACCGTGCGATACGAATGATGCGTGTGCTGCATCAACCACAGCGCCGTCAGCGGCCCGGCAATCGCGCCCACGGTATCCATCAACCGCTCGAATCCAAACGCGCGGCCGTAAGCCCCCGGCGGAACATCGGCGGCAAGCAGTGCTTTTTTCGC
>Ga0187855_10001264_pt1 | contig 20343 bp, 13 predicted proteins | sample June2016WEW_8_10_2_FD_132969 | JGI IMG/M metagenome (GOLD analysis project Ga0187855, IMG submission 132969) | Peatland microbial communities from SPRUCE experiment site at the Marcell Experimental Forest, Minnesota, USA - June2016WEW_8_10 | ecosystem: Environmental > Terrestrial > Soil >...
CCCCCGGGACGCTTGCCCCGGGATTCGGCGGCTGTTAAATGCTCCGCCTGCAATGAAGAAATCACTCGGTGCAAAGACCCTGGTCTACCCCACGCCGGTGTTCGTGGTCGGAACCTACGACAGCCAGGGCAAGCCAAACGCGATGACGGCCTCTTGGGGCGGCATATGCTGCTCCCAGCCGCCGTGCGTGGCCGTGTCCCTGCGGAAGGCCACCTACAGCCACGGCAACATCGCGGCCCGGAAGGCCTTCACCATCAGCCTTCCGTCGGCGAGCCATGTCAGGCAGGCCGACTACTTCGGCATCGCCACGGGCAGGAACGCCGACAAGTTCGCCGCGGCCTGCCTGACGCCGGAGCGGAGCGAACTGGTCGACGCCCCGTACGTGAAGGAGTTCCCGCTCGTGCTGGAGTGCAGGCTCCTCCACACGTTCGAGCTCGGCCTCCACACCCAGTTCGTCGGGGAGATACTCGACGTGAAGGCCGATGAGGAGGTGCTCCGCAAGGACGGGCATCCCGATATCAAGAAGATCCGGCCCCTCGTGTTTGCGCCCGGTTCCCAGGAGTACTACGGGATCGGCGATATCGTGGGCCGCGCGTTCGCCATCGGAGCGACCCCCTGAGGCCCCGGGTCTGGGCGCCCGGGCACGGGCGCCGCCCTGGATCCGGCCGGCCCTCATTGGGCTCTGCGGCCGGCGCGGCGCCCCCCCGCGTTCCGCCGTGCCGCCGCCAAGTTGACCGGCGGGTCCCGCGGTGCGACGGAGCGGGCCCTGGGTTACTCCGCGCGGAGCGCCTCCACGGGATCGACGTGAGTCGACCGGAGCGCGGGGAGCAGGCAGGCGAGGAGAGTCGCGGCGACGAGCAGCACGGCGAGGCCGAGCACGACTGCGGTGTCGCCTCCCGGGATCCCCGGAATCACGGCGTCGAGGCCCCGGTTGAGGCCGAGTGCCAGGACAAGGCCTATCGCGGTTCCGATCAACCCGAGCCGGACGCCGTCCCGCAGGACCAGCCAGATGACGGCCCCGGCCCCCGCGCCCAGCGCAATCCGGATCCCGATTTCCTGGGTCCGTTGGACCGCTAGGTTGGCGATAACGCCGTAGATCCCAACGAGGGCGAGCAGGAGGCCAAGGACAGCCGCGATCGTCAGCATGTGCTCGACGAGGTACAAATTGGCGAAGAACGAATCGTTGATCGAATCTGCGGTGCCGAGCTGGTAGACCGCGAGGTCCGCGTCGACGCCGGCGATCGCGCGGTGCGCCGCCTCGGGCAGCCCCCCGGTCGCACCCCTGGCGTGTACGGCGAACGCCAGCCAGTGGTCCGTGTCCTGCGCGAACGGCCGGTACATCTGGAACGGGGTGGACGCGACCCCGCCGACCGACTGGATGTCGCTCACGACACCGATGATTTCCCGCCAGTCGGGATTCTTAGGGTCGGTGCCGCCTATCCGGTGGCCGATGGCGTCTCCCGTCGGCCAGAACTTCGCGGCCATAGCGGCGTTGATGATCACTACGTGCCGCGAATCCTTCCTGTCGGCCGCGGAAAAGTCCCTGCCTTCGATGAGGCGGATGCCGATCGTCGAGAAGTAGCCCGGCGTCACGCGCTCGGCGAGCGCAAGCGGCTCAAGGCCCGGCGCGGGCGGCTGCTGCCCGGAAATCAGGAACTTCCCCCCATGCGAGAAGCTGCCGCCGAAGGGCATCGAGCCGGTGACGGCGACCTTGTCCACGCCGGGAAGCTCGGCAAGAGCGGCCCGGATCCGGTCGACGACCTCGCGGGTCTTGTCCTCGTCTGCGTACGTGCTCGTGGGGAGCACGAAGGCACCCGTCACCAGGTTCGCGGTCTGCCAGCCGGCGTCGGTGCTGCTTAGCCGCTGGATTCCGCGGACGAAGTAGGCGGCCCCGCCGAGGGAGACGAGCGCCAGCGCCACCTCGGCAACCACGAGCATCCGGCGCAGCCGGTGCCTTGAGCGGCTGCCGGCGGTCCCGCGACCCCCCTGCTTGACCGCCGCGTTCACATCCGTGCGCGAGGCCATCAGGGCGGGCATCAGGCCGAAGATGACCCCCGTCATGACGGCCGCGATGAACGTGAAGCCAAGCACCCGGTGGTCCAGCGGCATTTCGATCCCGATGGCGTCTGGGGTCGTCTGGACACGGTTTCCGAGGAGGCGGTTGCCCACGTTTGCGACGATGATTCCCAGGGCACCGCCGGCCACCGAAAGCAGGACGCTCTCGGCGAGGAGCTGCCTGACCAGCTGGCCGCGGGAGGCGCCGAGCGCAATCCGGATGGCATACTCGCGGGAGCGGGTCAGGGTGCGCGCCAGCTGCAGGTTTGCGAGGTTCACGCAGGCGATGAGGAGGACGAAGAGCATGAGCCCGAGGATTGTCCATAGGATCGGGGCCGACCCGACCCCGCGCCCCTTGGCGTACGGAAGGAGGGTCAGCCCCCGCCGGGCGTTGGTTTCCGGATGGTCCTGGGCCAGCCGAGCCGCAATCGTGTCCAGCTGCGCCTTCGCCTGCTGAAAGCTCACGCCGGGCTTCAGCCGGGCGACGAAACGCATCCAGTCGTTGTCGCGAATCCGCCAGTTGTCCTCCCCGTAGGCGAGGGGCTGCCAATAATCGACCGGGCCGAAGCCGACGAAGTCCTGGCTGGAGTTCGGCGCTACGCCGACAATGGTGACCGGGCGCCCGTCGACACGCACGACGCTGCCGATCACACCCGGATCGCCGCCCAGTTTTCCCCTCCAGAAGCTCTCGCTGGCCACGATCACGTCGCCGTGCCCGGGCTCGTCGTCCCGAGGCGCCAGCGGACGGCCGAGCATTGGCGTAATGCCGAGGGTGGTGAAAAAGTTGCCGGCGACAGCAAGGCCGACGACGCGGTGTGCCGGCTTCCCGGCCTGGGCCAGGCCGCCGTACTGCCAGCACCAGGGCGTCGCCTGCTCAAAGACCGTGGCCTGCCGCACGACGTCGCGGGCATTCGCCGGGGCTATCTGCGAGAATGGCGCCTGCGCCGCGGTCGAGAAGACGCTCACGAGCCTGTCCGGCTGCGGATACGGCGGCATCCGGTAGAGGATCACATTCACCAGCGTGAACGCGGTCGCGTTTATCCCGATTCCCAGCGCCAGCGTCACGAGTGCGACGGCCGTGAAGCCCGGGTTCTTCGTCAGCTGGCGGATGGCGTAGATGAGGTCGAAGCGCATGTGGAGGACCAAGTCCACCATCGAGAATGCATCGGACGTGCCACGGGGAGATTGGTATCGCAAATATTTCCTAATTAATCATTAACATATTTCCCGGCGAATACGCCCGGCAGCCGCTCCCCAATTTTGGGAACGCGGATTCCCATTCTCGGGAATGCCTGCGACAGGCTGCAGCGGTCCCCGAGCGACGACCCTTTCGCCAATCCTCGGCCCGCGATGGATCAGACTGGAGTCCATCTAGCCGCGGATTTCAGCGACGGATCGAATCGAGCATCCTGAGAGCCGATCGGTCCCCTGGCCGCAGCTGCAGGACCCGCCCAAACTCAGCGGCCGCCTCTTCCCTTCGCCCGGCCTCGAGCAGGGCGGCTCCCAGGGCAAAATGCGCCTCGGCAAAGTCCGGCTCCAAGCGGATCGCCTCTGCGAGGTGGTCCATCCCCTCCCGAACCCGCCCCATCCGGCACAGGAGTGCGCCAAGGCGGGCGTGCGCCGGAGCGTAGCCCGGCCGCAGGCGCAGTGCCTCCCCGTACTGGGCGGCGGCGTCGCCGAGTCTGCCCGGGATGTTAGACCAGGCGTTGCCCAGGCCGAAATGGGCCTCGACAAAGCCGGCCCTGAGACGCAGGGCCTCCTCGTATTGGGCGATGGCGCCGTCGAGGCGCCCGGGCATCTTTGCCAGCGCGATTCCCAGGTTGTAATGCGCCTCGGCAAAGTCCGGCCTCAGGCGCAGTGCCTCCTCATACTGGGCGACGGCGTCGGCGAGGCGCCCCGGAAGCCCCGCAAGCGCGCTGCCCAGGTTGTTGCGAGCGTCGGCGAACCCCGGATCGAGGCGCAGCGCCTCCTCGAACTGGGAGACCGCCTCATTCGCGCCGTTGGGCATCTGCATCCAGGCGCCTCCCAGATTGTTGTGCGCCGCGGCCGAGTCCGGATCAAGGCGGAGGGCCTCCCTGTACTGGACAAAGGCGTCACTGAGCCGCCCCGGCATCTGAGCGAATGCGTTCCCGAGGTTGTCGTGCGCCTCGGCGTAGTCCGGCCTGAGGCGCAGCGCCGCCTCGTACTCCGCGGCGGCGTCATTGAGCCTTCCCTGCATCTTCGCCAGGGCGAGGCCGAGGTTGTTGTGCGCCTCGGCAGAATCCGGCTTCAGGCGCAGCGCCTCCTCGTGCTGGGCGACGGCCTCACGCAGGCGCCCGGGGAGCGCAGCAAGCGCATTGCCCAGATTGTCGTGCGCCTCGGCAAAATCCGGCTTCAGGCGCAGCGCCTCCTCATAGTGATCGATGGCGTCGTCGAGGCGGCCCGGGATATTCGAGAGGATCAGGCCGAGATTGTTGTGCGCCATCCAGGCTCCCGGATTCTGCGCGAGGGTCGTTAGGTAGAGCGTCTGGTCGTCGTGGTACATCCTGCACTGGGACCACGTCAGCCGGCCAAGCAGAGCCGCGACCGCCAGCAGCAGCCCGGAGCCGACCCAGCGGAGGCGCGGCACCAGCCAGCGCCAGCCCCCGGCCAAGCCCGCAGCGATGAGGGTCAGAGGGCCGAGGTCCGGCAGATACTGCCAGTGATCCCAGACCCACGAATAGCGCGCCCCGTACAGGTCGACGAAGCCGAGCGCAGGGAAGAGGGACCCGACGAAGAACAGAAGGGCGGCCAGGGGACCCCTGGTGCGCCGGCGAAGGGCCCAGAGGGCCCCCGCGGCTGCAAGGACCGCCACGGGGAAGAGCCACTGCCACCACAGCAGGGGATCCATCTTCCATTGCGGATAGATGAAGTTTAGGCCGAAGGGCCAGACGAGCTTCCCCAGATCGAACCAGATGGCGCGCCCGGCGATAAGCACCCGGTCCAGCGAGGGCGTGTTGAAATCCGCGCCCCGCGCGCCGACGTAGGTCCTCTCGACCCAGCTGCTGAACAGGCCCGCAAGCGCGCCAAGGGCGAGCCACGGGGCCAGCGGGGCCACGTCTCGGCGCCATTCGATCCGGCCCCGTTTCCACCAGAAAACCAACAACAACGCCGCGGGAAGCGTGGCAGTCACGGTCTTGGAGAGGAGCGAGAGGACGAATAGAGCCAGCGCGGCGACATACGCCCGCGGACGCCTGGACTCGTCAAAATGAAGGTAGGCCAGCGCCGACGAAAGGTAGAGGGCGAGGGACAGCGTGTTCTTCTGCTCGGAGATCCAGGCGACCGACTCGACGTTCACAGGGTGCAGTGCGAACAGGAAGGCGGCCACCCATCCCGTTCCCTCATGCTGCAACCGCGTCCCGTCGGAGGGCGAGAGCCGGCGCAGGGCGAGCGCCAGCAGCACGGCTGAGCAGGCGTGCCAGAGCAGATTGACGAGATGATACCCGATCGCGTGGTCGCCCCAGAGCCGATGCTCGATCCAAAACGCGCTGTGCAGGAGCGGATAGTACTGCTGCGTGGCCCCGGGTTGGATCCAGATGCGGACGAGGGCTGGCAGCGGGCGCATCGGCGGGGCGGTCACGTAGTCGCTGTCGTTCCAGATGAAACGCCCCGAAATCGCCGGCGCGTAGGCGATGATCGCGGCCACGAAGATCAGCGCGCTGAGCGCAGCGGTCCTCAGGGAATTAGAGGTGAGACGTGCCATGCCGGCCGGACGCCCAGCGGCGCCTTGAAGGCCTGCCAATGCGGCTTACAGCAAAAGGATCTCATTCCAATCGAAAACCGAGGGCGAAGGGAATCGGATGGCCACAATCTGCGTCGCTTGCGATCGCACCCTCCCGCGCTCGCGTTGGCGCCTATGAACGGGGACGGATTTCTTGGACTAAGTCTGGCGCCGCGCCTGTCCTGCCGGCGCGACGGGCGCAGGGTCCGGATCCGGTGGTTGACCCGGCTCCCCTCTTGTAAGCACCGCGACCGACTGGCCAAACTCGGCAACCCCTTCGGCGCGACGGCCGTCGCGGTAGTTGAATGGCGAGGTCAGCCTGATCCACGGGTGCTGGCCGTCATGAATTGCCACCAGTCTTAGGCCGAGAACCTGGCTCCAACGGCGGATCGCCCCCTTGGAGATGAACTTGTTGATCACCCTCTCCGGGTTCTTGTCCGCCATGGTGGCCTCAAAAACGGGCCAATGGGAGTCGCATTCAAAGTCCAGAAACGAAAAGACAATCATCCCGCCCGGCCTGGCCACCCGCTTCGCCTCGGAAAGAAACCGGAAGACGTCCTCGTCCAGCAGGTGGGTGAATACCGAGAAGAACGAGACGAAGTCGGCGGTGGAGTCGTCGACCGGAATTGTGGGCAGGTGATTGGGAATGAATCTCCAGTCGGAGCGCCCGCATTTCTCGGCGGCATATGCCAGGGCCTCGTCGAGAATGTCGGTCCCGATGAAGGTCCCGGTCAAGTAACCCCTCAGTTCGTACGGCAGGCGCCCGCTGCCGCAGCCCACGTCGATCAATGTGTGATGCGGCCTCAGGCCCAAGGTTATCAGCGCACTGCTCTCAAGGATGCCCATCTGCGAATACTCCCCGCCCACGACCAGCTCCATCGCCTCTTCTCTGCCGTGGGCCGCGATCAGGCGAGAAAGATGTGCCTTGTAGGCCGCTACGTAGTCGGGAGCCTGCATTGCCGTGATTGCCGAGTGTCGCGACGATCCGCGGCTACTGCGAGGCCGGCTGGCCCGCGGCCGGAGCGGCGGGCGCGGGCGCCGGACGGGTTGATTGGTCTGGCCCCCTTCTCTTGAAGGCAGCGACAGCCAATCCGCACGACATTGTTTCGGGCGCGCCCTTCAATTGCTCCCTCGGGGGTGGACCAAATCGGCATGCCGTTTCTCGAACGTCCAAGTAGCCTCTCCAAGCTCGGAGATCCCGCCGTTATCGTCCACCGAGTTGGACGTCCAACCCATCGCGCCCTCCCAGCCGTTTTGGAACGCGCTCTCGTAGTCAGCCGTGACGGTGTGGCCCTTGGTTCCGTGTGCGGGAAACTCCCCGATGATGGACGGTTTGTCGACTGGCATCCCATACGCCTGCGGCGACAAATACAGCGCACTGCCCCAAACAGGCCCACACCAGTCGTAATAGTGCGTGGAATAGAAGTCCAATCGCGCGTCGGGATCGTTGAACACCGCGCGCAGGGACGCGTCGCCCACCTTGTTCCCCTGCGCCGATCTTGCGACGTCGCTATTGTACTTCGGCATCGCCATGCCGATCGTAACCAAAACCTCGCTTTCGCTGTGGATCTCGCTGGCCGCCCGCGCGAAATAACTCTGAAGCCTTTGCCACGGGATCTTCCCGTCTTCGGCGTTTTCGAACACCCACTCCGGTTCATTCATCAGGTCAATTGCCCAAAGGCGCGCGGTGTGGCCGTAACGCTCCAAGAGCGGATGCAGGAAATTCTTGATGTAGGAGTCAATCTCGTCGTCCGCGCTGATCCACTTTCGCCACCTCCTGAAATTGCGATTCTTGGAATTGAAGCTATCAAACGACATCAGAGTCGCCAGGACATACACCTCGTGCTTCTGGGCGACATCAATGAGGCGCCCGAGGTCGGCCCAGTAGGCCGGTGTGGCGCCGGAGACATGGCCATTCTCGTCAATTTCGATTCCGACGTCTCCGCTGCACGAGATCCAGATCCTCGTGGCATTGATTCCGCGATCGTGGAGCAACTGGAAGTGGGCGTCCCACCAGCTCGGGTCGAAATCACCGCCCAGGTCGTTCCAATGATGCCACGGGGTGTTGGCCCCGTTCATCCAGATTCGCCCGCTCCCGGCCACGAACTTCCCATTTGAGATCGTGATCCGCTCGATCGGCTTGTTGGGACTGGCCGAGGGACCAGCAAAAGAACGCCCGTGTGGGATCGAAATTGCGATCAACGCGGTAGCGATACGGAAGAGCATGCTCTTATGATAACCCGATGAGGATTGGCGCATACCCTTGTGATTTATAACATCTTAATGACTTGTGGACGCCGAGGGAACCGACCGCTTCCGAGCGGGTAGGCTATTCTATATGGCGCTGGCTGCAAGATTCTACCCTTGGATTGCGGGTGCCCCGCTGGCGGTGTTCTCGTCTTGACCCGCCGGCGACCGGGAGCAGGCCACAAGGCCCCCCGGTTTTTGGATTCCACCTCGAGAGAGATGAGGGCTTACGGTGGAAAATCGGAGATTCGTCGGCCTTCTTTACAAAAAGACGCCTGCCACGGGCGGACCGCATTCCGTGGAGTTGTTACAAATCATTCCGATCGCGTTAGTGCCAGATGAGATGGACTGCGTTGGTGCATCTGCTCATCCCACGGTCTGGTTTGTGCTCCGATCATTAGGCGCCATTCGATCCCTTGGCGCCTCACCCCACACCCCCATGAGACTGCTGTTGGCAACTCTATGCTTCGCCTGCTCTTCTGCAACGCGCTGAGGCGCAATACCCTATAGAACTAACCACCCGGCGTAGAGTTGCGTAGACTTTCCAGTCAGCGGTCATGAGGGTAATCTCCCTTGTCAACCTCGTCACATCAGCTGTGGCGGCGGGGGTAGTTTTCTCTTCCTACAAGCCGAAGGAGCCAGAAAAGTCCTATTTTGAACACGATGTTTGGATCGAGAATCTCGGTGCCGGTTCGTCGGACAGGATCGAGATTCACAATGCGAGTGCGCATTTCGTCTCCGCTTCGCTCATATCCAAGGGAATTGGGCTCAGCGTTCCCTTAGTGAATATGTCTTCGGGAAGACCGCTTTTCGCCGGTTACAACAGACAGCAGAGAGTCCTCCATGAACTGAATACCCGCGTCACAATGGACAATGGAGTCGAGAAGAGAATTGAATACGACATGAGGACAGGGGAGGTATTGAGGACTCTTGTGATCTCTCCTCATGGAAGGAGAATCGAGGTGTTCGACGCTAAGGGTGTTTTTCTAGAGACACAGGAATTGCAGTGACGCTTCACAGGCGAGGAGCCTGACCTGCCCCCGGGAGCCGGAATCTCAAGATGAGAGCCCCGGGGCATCCTTCTGCCGTCTCAAGCTTGGTAACTCCCCACGCACCGTTGCACAGATTTTGGTGCGTATTGGGGCCCGCCCCCGCCCCGGCCGCGATTGAATGCTACCCCTGCCCTTCCCAGGATCTAGCGCTCACCGGATCGCGGCCTTCGTCAAAGTCGATGTAATCGAACATGGTCATGATGGGTTTTCCCTCGAAGCCGCTCTCCTGTATGCGCTTCGCGAGTATCGACGATGCCTCGTCGCGAAAACCGCGTTTCATCATGAACGAGTTCCACAACTCGCAATCCTCGTCCGATCTGCGTCCGCCGCGCTCTTCGGCCCAGGCTAGTAGCGACGCGTCCGAGTCGGTCCCCGCCATGACGCGAGTTTTTAACTCATCATAGCTAACCTTCAGGAAGCCGCAGCAGCGCTTGTCGAAGCCCTTGCCCAAGTTGGCACCATATTCGTCGGCCGGCAGTTTTCCGGCGCCATGCAAACGGATCTTGTCAAGCATCCGGCCGAAATAGACCAGCCGATCAACCTTGGCATAGGGGCTTCTCAAACCGGAAACGATGGACATGCCCGTATGTGGTCACAGCCGCGGCGAAGCGCAAATCTGAAGCGCGATTAGTACCAAGGGCCGTAGACCCCGTCTGCCTGAAGCCGAGCGGTTGTCTCCAGAGCCCATTTGCAGCCCTCCGAGCCTGGACTGTTCACGCCATGATTCCAGGCAACGTTGCGCAAGATTCGACGCGCCGCCTTCCGATCTGAATTCAACTGGTGGACGCCGAGGGCGCCCATCACCAGCAAGCGAGGTTGCGGTCTTGGTAGCAGCTTGTTGCAGCGCATCGCGTTTCGGGTCGCGGAGGCCCTGCGATCGGAGCCTAACTCTCCCGTGGATTCCCAGCCTATCACCCGATAAGCCCCGCCTAGAGCCTACCGGGACGTATCTTGTGGACGCCTCTATCTCCCCATATGGAGTTGAGGCGCGCTGCGCGCGCGGGCAGGATGCTTTACCCATGAGAACGCCCGTTTGGTGCGCCCTGCTCCTTGTCTTCCCCACGGCCCTTCAAGCGGATCTATCCATCAAGATTGCGGTCAACCCGGGCGCCGGAACGCTTGCGATCAGCCCTTTTATCTACGGAACGAACCAGGACCTGCCCGGGGTCGCAGTCCCTGGGTCGCGCCGCATCGGAGGCGACCGGTTGACCGGCTACAACTGGGAAACAAACGCGTCGAATGCCGGAACCGACTATATCAATAATAGCGACAACTACATGGTTTCCGGGCTCTCGGCGTCCCAGCAGAGCATCCCGGCGATTGCGCTCACCAACTTTCACGACCAGTCCCTGGCGTTCGGCACACCCTACACTGTCGTCACGCTCCAGATGGCCGGCTATGTCGCAGCGGACGAGAACGGCCCGGTCACGGCCGCTCAGGCAGCTCCATCGTCTCGGTGGGACCAGGTGGTGAACGACAAGCCCGGCGGAGTGTACCTGAACCCGCCGGACTTGACCGACGGGGTCGTCTACATGGATGAGCTCCTGAACCTCCTCATCACAAAGTACGGGCCTGCCTCCGGAAAAACCGGGATCCGGGGCTACAACCTGGACAATGAGCCGTCCCTCTGGCCCTCGACGCACCCCTATCTGCATCCCGCGCAGACCACCTGTGCGGAGGAGACGACAAAGTCCGTGGCGCTAGCCAAGACGATCAAGCGCATGGACCCCTCCGCGGAGGTCCTGGGGCCGGTGCTCTACGGGAGCGAGGCCTACATGACCTTTCAGAATGCGCCCGATTGGGCGGCGGTGCAGAATTCAACGGGCTACCGGTGGTTCATCGACTACTACCTTCAGCAGATGAACCAGGCGTCCGCGTCGGCGGGGATGCGGCTCCTGGACGTCCTGGATCTCCACCGCTACAGCGACGAGAATATCGGGGGCCCGGTCGCGGGGACCTCGATCACGGCCCAGACCGACTACACCGATACGGCGACCGACATGGACCGAGTCCAGGCGCCCCGGGTCCTCTGGGACCCGTCCTATGCGGAAAACAGCTGGGTGCAGACGTACGATTCCCAGTTTCTGCCGTGGATTCCGAACATCGAGGCGTCGATCAGCGCCCGCTACCCGGGCACCAAGCTATCGTTTACGGAGTACTGCTATGGCGGAGAGAGCGACATTTCGGGCGGGCTGGCCCAGGCCGACGTGCTTGGGATCTACGGCAAATACGGGGTCTACCTCGGCTGTTTCTGGCTTCTGCACGGCTCGCCCGCCCCCGTCTACGCGGCGGCGGCCTTTAACCTCTATCTAAACTACGACGGCCAGGGCGGGAAATTCGGAGGCACCTCGGTCCAGGAGACGGACTCCGACACGGTCAACACGTCGGCCTACGCCTCGCTCGACGCGGCCGGCGCTCTCCACGTTGTGGTGCTGAACAAGAGCTACACGCAGGCTGCCGACGTCACGTTCCAGATCGCCGGCCCGTCAGCGTACATGGCGGCGAACGTATACGCCTTCAATGCCTCGAGCCCCGACATCAAGGCCCTTCCGTCGGCAACGCTCACGAATAACCAGCTCACCTACACGGTCCCGGCCCTGACCGCTGCCCATTTTGTCTTTGCGACAACGATGAGCCCGAGCCCGCCGGCATTCACCGCCGAGCCCGTCTCCCAGACCGTCCAGAGTGGCTCAACGGTCGTCTTTAGCGTCGGAGCAGCCGGTGTCGGGGCCGCGGGCTACCAGTGGTCGCTCAATGGAAATCCGCTGGCGGACGGCGGAGGTGTCTCGGGATCGGCAACCTCGACCCTCATGTTGACCGGCGCGACTGCCGCTAATGCAGGGGCGTACACCTGTTCCGTAGGCAACGCGTGGGGGTCCGCCACGAGTACAGCGGCGACGCTCTCAGTAGTGACCGCTACAAGCCCCGGCCACCTCATAAACGTCTCCTGCCGCTCCCAGGTAGGGACAGGAGCGAGCCAGCTCATCGCAGGGTTTGTGGTGGGTGGAGGCTCGGGTGGAGGCGGCACGCCGGTGCTGGTCCGCGCCTCGGGACCGGCCCTGGCGCAGTTCGGCGTGACGAGCATACTCCCGGACCCAAATCTCGTGCTAAACAGCCCGTCCGGAGTCTTGGCGGCCAACAGCGGCTGGGAGGGGAATCCCCAGGTGACATCGACAGCCGCCGCGGTCGGCGCCTTTGCCTGGACAGACGGGACGAGCAAGGATTCGGCTCTCGTCAAAACACTTCCGCCGGCAGCCTACACGGCCGAGATCACCGGCGCCAGCGGCGACACCGGTATTGCGCTGGCGGAGGTCTATGACGCCACCACTGCATACACGGCCGCCTCACCGCATTTGATCAATATCTCGGCTCGTCTCGGGGTGGGCACTGGCGCCAATATCCTTATCGCGGGATTTGTGATCGGGGGGACGACCTCCAAGACGGTGCTCATACGCGCCTCCGGCCCCGCGCTTATTCCCTTCGGTGTGTCAGGCACCCTGTCCGATCCGCAGTTAAGTCTCTACAGGAGCAACACCGATGGCACCTCGACCCTCCTTTCGAGCAACACAGGCTGGGGCGGTAATGCCCAGATTGCTGCGGCCGCGGGAAGCGTGGGGGCATTCGGCTGGGGGAGCCAGGGAACGCCAGATTCCGCAATTCTCGTCACCCTGCCACCCGGGGACTACACTGCCCAGGTTCAGGGTGCAAGCGGCGACACCGGCATAGCGCTCGTCGAGGCCTATGAGCTCCCCTAGGTCTGCCGTGCGCCGTGACGAATCGACCGGGAGTCAGGCCAGGAATTCGACGGATTTCGCCCATCGGATGCTGCAGTCGGGCAATCGAAACCGCGCCAAAGACCCTAATCAAGGATCGGCAATTAATGTCACATCCGCTGTCCCTGTCGCTGTAACTTGGAAGACCAGCGAACGCGAATATCCCGCAACATACTGATAACTAATTTAGTTACAGGCTGGTGGACGCCGAGGGAGTCGAACGCTGCCGAGTGAATAGGCTGTTTTAGTTGCAGCTGGTTGCACGATCCTGCGTTTAGCGTTGGCGATGCGCCGTTGCTCCGAATTCGGTGCGCCGATTGAACAACGGCTACCTTCCCGTTCCGCCTCAAAGGGGAAGCTGCGCGGGGCCATCCAGGGATTTGGGAGCGGTCTTAATTAACGGCGCCGGCGGGTGACGGGGTCGCATCCCGAGGCTCATTCGCCTAAGGCGGGCGTTCTTCAATGGGTAGGTTTAGGAACAGTGACCGTTCCTTTTTGAATCGAGAACGATCCCTTTGGAAGTAGGCCGGCCGACTGCGGAGGAAGTAATTGAACGTAGGCTTGGCGCTTGGTTCTTCGCTACAACAAAGGCTTCAGGCCGTACGATTGGTACTAGGCTACGATCGTGCTCAACATCTGAAATTCGAGCGGCTATTGGTCGGATGAATGGGAATGGTGAGCACCGGTTTAGAACAGCGACATCAACGCTGAGTTCAGTGGCCATTGATCGATGGTCCGCTCCTTCTTAGCTCGTAGACGTCATCGACATCCTTGAGTGTAAGCTTTTCTCCATTTCCCGAGAAATTGAAGAAGAAGCCGAATGGGATATTCCAGAACTCGTGGTCGGATAGAGCAACGAGCGGGAACGGTTGCCCTTTGACCGAGATGACCAAATTCCCTTTTCCCGCGATGGTTGTGGCCTGAATATTTTTGTCCGCCGAGGTATAGCTGCCCACAAGTCTCGCGATCGAAGCAGCATCAATGATTCTAGGCTTAAATGTCGGGATCTCGCAGGGAATACCGAGAGAGATTTTGAAGACGCGGTCGAGAATCTCTGCCTTGGGATAGACCTCTCCATTGGTGCAGTAAGCGATCGCCAGGTGGCTGTCGGGATAATACTGCAACGAAGAGCCGAAGCCCTCGGTCTTCCCATTGTGCCCGTACCCGACGTGGTTCGCATCGCCATACGGGAAAATGCCCTTTCCGTAACCATCCCTAATCATGGTCATCTGAGCCAAGCTTTCCCTACTGATGAATTCTCCCGCGAAAAGGGAGCCGATGAAGGTCAGCATGTCCTGGGGCGTCGAGATGATCGCCCCTGCACCGCAAAAGTTGTCGAGACAGGCCGCGCGGTCCTGCTTCCACGCGCCGTTCTCAAATCTGTAAGAGATCGCCTCGCCGGGCTGGAAGCCGATTCTGTCCCCGTAATAGGTGTGATCTAGGTGGGCTCTTTGGAGGATCTTCTCTCCTAAAACGGTCTTATAATCCTCTCCCGTAACCTGCTCTACGATATAGCTGAGCAGTAGGTAGTTGGAATTGTTGTAGTCGGCCCTCGCCCCAGGTTCGAAGTCTGGCTGTTGATTTTGAATTAACGCTAACAACTCTGCGTGGGTCTTTGGTTTATCCTTCCAATCATCAAATCCTGTATGATTGGTGAAGTTGGCCAAACCGCTTCTGTGGCCAAGCAGTTCGGCAATGGTTATCCTGTCAGCGTTTGGCAGGTTTGGGAAGAATTTGCTCAGCTTATCGTCGAGAGAAAGTCGCCGCTCGTCGACAAGCTCGTAGATCAACACGGCGGTGAACACCTTGGAAATCGAACCAATTCGGTATTCCGTTTGGGGCGTTTGGTCGCGGCCGAAGCTGCGCTGGTAAACCAGCTTCCCGTACGAGGAAATGGCCAGGCTTCCCTCCGCCAAGTTATGGTCTGCAAGGTTGGCAAAAAGACTATCCAACTTTGAGCGGTCGAGGGTCTCGGCCGGGAGATGCACACAAAGGGTCAGGATCGTGATTATGGCTGCAATTCGGCGCAATGGAGTGTGGGTTCGAGTTCAGTACACGTTTGGTAGCTATAAAGTTGCGGCCATTGCGCAATATCTGACTCCGGCGGACGGGAAAGTCCAAGCGACGCAGATCGAACGTATGCGTTGCTTTCCCAATGCCGCAGTGACTGCTCCAAAACGGATGGGTTCTCGAACACCCCAGTCACAGGCTTATCCACGGAGTCGTGCCCGAGAAACAGCCCGTCTACTGGGGAGTGTCTTCAAACCCCTCATTGAGTCGTTTGGACGCACTTACGGCAAAACGATGGGCAGACTTGAACGCGCAATGTATCCCGTCGCTGGGACTCATGGCTCGCCGCCTGCGCGGTCAGGGGACCACGATCCCAAGGACCTGCATCGCCTTACCCTCTGCGTCCCCCTTTAGGATGTTCGACAGGCAGATCACGGTCAGGTGGAGATCGGGCAGTCGCGCCATGTAGGTGGATGCGTCGATGTCGCCTCCCGAGAACCAGATCATGGTGCGCCCCTTGTAGTTGCCGAATACCAGGCCGAATGCGTCGTTGTCCTTGGGGTGTTGGAATCTGCAACGCGCGAGCATCTGGGTCGTGAACGCCGGGCCGCCGAGCGCGTAGGTGTAGAAGTTCTCATCCCACTTTGCGAGGTCTTCAACTGTGCTGAATACGCCGCTGCCGCCGTAATGCGGCGAGTTGCGGACGAGCCGCATGTAGCCCGTGCCGGAGTGGACGGTGAAGCCGATGGCATTCAGTTGCCTCGCGATTTCCGGGTCGCCCCGATCGGCGTAGCCCGTCGCGCGGTTTGGGATAATGACCGTCGTGTCATCGTCTACCAGGGTGTGCGACATCCCAAGCGGTCGGAAGACCCGAGTCTGGAGGAACTGGGCGAGCGACATTCCGCTCACCCGCTCGACGATCTTCGCCAGAATCATATAGTTCACGTTCGAGTAGTCCCACTGAGTGCCCGGCGCGAACTTGAGCGCTTTGGCACGCAGCGTGGCGGCTATCGCCTCATCGACGGTGAAGCGGTAAGCCGTGAACCACGGATCTCCGTTCTCCCTGGGCTGAGACGTGTACTCGGGAAGGCCGCTCGTAAAATAGACGAGGTGTTTAAGGCACATGTCGGCGCCGAATCTGGCGATCTGGGGAAAATACGCAGCCACAGGCGTCTCCAGGGTGAGCCGGCCATCGAGGATGAGGAGCGCGACCGCTGCAGCCGTGAACTGCTTGGAGAGAGAGGCCAGGTGGAAGACGGTCTGCGGCGTGATGGGCGCGTTGCAGTCGAGGTCCGAGCGCCCATACCCGCGCTCGAATGCGATCCGTCTGTCCTTCAAAACGGCAACGGCGTACCCAGGCGACCCATCGTGGTCGTAAGGCGCGAAGACGGCGTTAATCCGCTCGGCCGCCCCTGGCGGGAGCGGGGAATCGGCGACGGTCGCGCAGGGTGCAGCGAGGAGGCAAATGAGAACTGCGGTTCGGATCACCGGCCCCAGAATTGGGGGCCGCAGCGGCGAAGTCGAAGGATCATTTCAAGGGGCCTACTGCTCACGGCGAGTCCGCCTCCGCCAGTTGCGCTCGCCAGCACTTCCAATGCTCAACACAAGAATGCCGGCACCCTTCAAAAACGGAGAAAATGGTTCCCTTCCAAATCGCCTCTCACAATGGAAGGCGGACTGTCGTGCCGCCCAGAGGCTAATCTAGGCAGTGTTTGCAAGATCTGATTGAACCAGAATTGAGCGGGTAATTTCACTAAGCGCACGAACCTCATCGTGCGCAGAGAGCATGTGTTTTACCCCTCCAAATCAGCCCGTGGCTCATAGACAGCGACTCCCCTTGCAAAAGGGATTCGGCAGCGCGACCATTTGTTTTCCAGGGATGCATCGCGCCACTAACTTCGTATGTCTGTTGGCGCTTTCAACTGTGTTGCGTGCAGCCCTGCCAACTCCGGCTGCGATAGATTCCCGAGTCATTGAGGTGATGGGCGCCACGGGTTCAAAAGGGATGGCCGTCGCAGTCATAGACGAGGGAAACGTGCTCTACATTCACGCTTTTGGAGTACGAAACGCCAAAGGCGATCCCCTGACAACCGACACGGTCATGTATGGGGCCTCACTGACCAAGACGGTGATGGCGTTTGTGACCCTGCAGCTGGTCGACGACGGAAAGCTAGCACTAGACACCCCAATTGCCGATGATCTGGATAAGCCGTTGCCGAGTTACGGACCCGACCCAGTGTTCCCTCGCAAATACGGCCCTTATAAGGATTTGGCCGAAGACGAGCGCTGGCGCAAGATCACGCCCCGGATGGTGCTGACGCATTCGACGGGCTTTGCAAATTTCTACTTCCTTGAGCCGGACGGAAAGCTGCACATCCATTTCGAACCGGGAACACGCTTTGCATATTCAGGCGAAGGCTTTGTCCTCCTCCAATTTGCAATCGAACACGGAAAGAAGGTCCAAGGCCTGGGAGTCGACGTAGGGGAACTAGCACAAAAGAATATTTTCGACCCGTTGGGCATGACGCGAACAAGCCTAAGGTGGCGCGACGACTTCGCTGGAAATTATGCCGACGGCTGGGACGAGAATGGCCGCCTCGAAGAACACAGTCGGCGATCCAAGGTAGGGGCAGCAGGGTCAATGGACACCACGATCGCCGATTTCGCAAAGTTTACGGCCGCTTTAGTCCGCGGCTGGGGACTTTCGTCGCTGTCGCACGCCGAAATGATAAGACCGCAGGTGCATATTACGACGAAGACGATGTTTCCGACTCTCCAAAAGGACCTGCCCGCCGGCGAGCAGCGCAAGGATCTCTACGCTGGACTGGGGGTCATTGTCTTTGATGGACCGCAGGGTCCGGGCTTTCACAAGGGTGGCCACGACGACACCACAGCGGATACGATGGTCTGTATCACGGCGAGCAGACGGTGTGTGGTAATTCTGTCCAACGATGTCCGATCGGAAGCCGGCTTCGCCAATATAGTAGACTTTATCCTTGGAGATACGGGCATGCCGTTCAGCTGGTGATCGCCGCCCGCTTTGGTATCGGACAAGATCACTGCCCTCGTTAACTCACGATCCAGCTATGAGTCTGGCCAGTTCGCTTCGATCGCACCTCAGTGTCTCATGAACGGTAGCTCTTGAAACGCCGCCACCTCCCCGTGTGCCATGATAGGGAAAGCCCGCCCGGGCGGATTCTGGCTTTCCGTTTCACAGGAGGGGGCTGTACTGGCGCACCATTACTCCAAATTCGGTGCCTCGACATCCGAATTGAATGGACTGGTTGACGCCGAGAGGCACGAAGCCGGTTTCCACCGCGGATCTAAGTCGCTTGCCTACGTGGACTTGATTGAATGTTAGCGGATTGGAAAAGAATAAAAAGATGTACTGAGAAGCACTAAAGTGAAGGAAGGATCACGAATCCTGGCAACCTCTTGGCAACCTGCCACGCTACGGATGTGGAGTAATCGCAACGATGGTCACGATGGGAATGCGTTTTTTCCCAGAGCCCTCATCCGGACCATAATGAAAAAAGACCCGGTAAGCGCCGGGCGCCTGGTTCTGCGCGTAGGCCTCCCACACTCGCTCGCCTCTCACGCCCTCCAACGACTGGTATTCGTGTGTGTTCAGGCCCGGATGCCGAATGTTGAGTTCGAGCATACCAAGCGTTTTCAAGACTCGCTTGTATAGGCCCCTTCTCGCCGGGTCGGTCGCCAGCGCCTTAAGCTGCCCGGCAGACTCGTCCGTAAAACGCAATTGTCGCTGCACCGCTCAATCCTTCGCGTGAGTAGCAAACGAACCGAGATTCTTGGTGCGGCCTGCAGCGGAATCCTCAAGGCCACGCTTTACTGAGGCCAAGGCCGGTTTGTTGCCGAAGAGCCACGCCTCGTATGCTGGCACCGCCTTCACGGGATCGAGCATGATCTGGCCAAGACGGTTGCGGTAAATGTTGTAGGCTAAGCCTTCTTCCTGCACCGCCGAACCAAGCGACAGACGTTTCTTGGCGTCCGTTTTCTGGATTTCTGTGAGCAATTCGAAATGAGTTTCTTTGATAACGTATTCCATAACTTGAACCATGCATATGTCCCACAAGGGATCAAGTGGGATTAGCCCACCAAAGGAGTTGAGCAACTACCTCAATCGGGCAACCGAGCTTCGCTGTAACAGTTAGTTATTCAATATGAACGATTAAAGTGGTGGACGCCGAGGAGGTCGAACGCTGCCGAGTGAACCAGGCACTTTAGTTGCAGCCGGTTGCACGAAATCGCGTGCTGGGTCGCGGAGGCCCTGCAACCGGAGCCTAGCTCTCCCGAAGATCTTCAGCCTATCACTCGAAACCTACTCAGGGCTGCCCGGGACGTATCTTGAGGACGACTCCATTTCCTCGGCGATAAAGCGGGTGAAGTCGGATATGTCTCCGCGGACTGAAGCCTTTTCCAACGCAGCCATATAAGCCTTGCGCCTATCCACGCGAATGACGGTCCAGTCATATCCGCCCGAGGCCAGCATTAGATTCATCAGAAAGCGCCCGATTCGGCCATTTCCATCCGCATAGGGATGGATGAAGACAAATACAAAATGGCCGAGCACTGCGCGCACCGCAGGAGAGTCCTCCTCCCTTAGAAGCCTGGATAGGGTCTCCATCAGTTCCGGCACGGCTTCGTAGGCGGGCGGCACGTGATCCGAACCGCGAATAAAGACACGGCGCTCGCGAAACCCGGCTAGAGCGGAAGCTGGCAGAATGCCGGCCTGCACGGAAGGGCTAAACAACGCACGGTACCAAGCCTGGAGGTCACGGTCGAAAACCAAGCCTGGCCTTTGCTTGCGAAAAACGTCTCCCAAGCTGCCCAACACCACGGAGAACGCAGCCGAATAGCCCTTAGCGGCCATGGCATTCACTTGTGCGTTGTCTTCAGGGTTGGCACCCGGATCCCATTTGCCATCGGCTATGCGTTGAATGAGTTCCGGAGTGACCTGATACCCTTCGATTGAAAGCGAGTGATAGGCATCGTGGGCGTATATTGCCCTGAGGCGATCGAGATACTTTGCCTGATCCGGCATCGAGCGCGGCCGCGGCGGGAATTGAGCGAGCACGGAATCACGAAGGCCCCGCCACATGGCCTGAATCCGTCCGACATACGGTGATCGGTAGAGGGCTCCCTCCTCCAATCCTGGAGGGCCTTCGAATGGGTTCTGCCGCTTGGCCCTGACTCCGGCGGCCACGAGGTCGGCTTCAATTCGATCGGCCGACTTCTGAAAACCCAAGTGTTCAAGCGCACCCAAGAGGCGGCCCGCAGCGGCGAGATTGATTTCGCTCGTCAAGAGGGCGCGAGAAAGGTCCTCGGTCCGCACCATGCGCAACGCCAGTTCGGCGTTGGCCGCGGACTTCGTGAAGTACGACGGAGTGGCTCGCACCAGCGCGACGGCCAACGGCATGACCTGCACGCCCCGCTTCAACTCGAGCCC
>Ga0187855_10001266_pt1 | contig 20332 bp, 8 predicted proteins | sample June2016WEW_8_10_2_FD_132969 | JGI IMG/M metagenome (GOLD analysis project Ga0187855, IMG submission 132969) | Peatland microbial communities from SPRUCE experiment site at the Marcell Experimental Forest, Minnesota, USA - June2016WEW_8_10 | ecosystem: Environmental > Terrestrial > Soil >...
CCGCCGCCGGCGCCGGCTTCGCCTGGCGTAGCGCGCGCGTCAGTTCGTTGCGCAGCTCGCGCCGCGCCGCGGCCTCCTGGCTGATGGTTTCCTCGCCGCCCTTGACGTGCTCGAGCTCGTGCACGAATCGCTCGGCCGGTCCCTGGTTGAGCTCGGCCGGCGCCGGCGTCATGCCCACGAACTGCTCGGCCTCGGTGGCGGTGGATCCGCCGAGACGCATCTCGCGCTCGAGGTTGCGGATCGAGAACGGGAGGAACTGCTGCAGAAGAAACTTGCCCACCGCGGCCGTCTGCTCGGCGGGCGGATCGTCGGGGTTGCGGATCTCGGTGTGGTAGTCCGAGTTGCGCAGTAGTTCGGTCACCAGCGGAATCACGGGCGCCAGCTTGTTGTGCATGGTCTGGCCCGGATGGGTGAACATGCCATGCACGTCCTTGACGTAGGAGGGCAGGCTCGAGCGCTGCGGCCGGCCGAGCTCGTCGGTCTCGCCGTTCTTCGGGTAGAACCAATCCTCGAACTCCGCGGGCGGCTTGCCCGTTTTGAGGTACTGATAAAGCCCCGAGTAGGCCATGTGAATGGTCAACATCGACGCGATGTAAGTTACCCGGTTAAGGTTGACCGGCTTGCCCTGAGCCGCGCGCACGGGCTGCACCACCAGGTCGGCCAGGCCGCCGCCCACTTCGCGCACCGTGCCGAGGAACCACTGATCGGCGCGCATGAGTGCGGCCGAGAGATCGCGCGCGTAACGATTCCAGAACAGATTATCGCGAGTCACTTCGCCGAGGCGGTTCTCCACGCTCGTCCAGTCGTTGGCCATGGTGCGCCGCACCTGGAAGCTGTTGGCGTCGGGCCCGAGCTCCGCCAGGTGTTGGCGCGCCATATCGGCGAACACACCCATTTTCAGACGTGGTACGATCTGGTCCATGATGAGGCTGGTGAGCGTCTCCATGGCGGCGCTCGGCGATCGCACGAGGGCGCCGGGGAGGTTTCCCTCGGCGATCGCGTGACGCCAGCTCTGGCGCATGTTGGTTCTGTAGATCGAATCCATGCGCGCGCGCGCGCCGGCCTGCATGGCGTGGTCGGCCAGCTCGCCGATCTCGGCGCCCTGGGAGCCGGGCGAGTACCACTCCCTCAGCATCTTGTCGCCGGTGAGGAAACGGCGCAGCGGCGCCACTCCCGGGATAAGCGCCTCCCCCAGCTTGCTCCCGAAGTCGAGCGGGTAGCCGCGCAGCAGCGACTCGTAGGCGAGCGCGCCCTTCGAGACGGAACTCTCGAAGGTGGTCTTGCCAACGTGGAAGGCGGAGAGTCCAAGGTTAAACAGGTTCAGGTGATTCGAGATTCCCATCACGCCGCGGAATAACCCGCTCTTTTGCACCAGGCCGGGCATGAGGTGATTCTCCATCAGTCGCGCCAGACCTTCGGGCGCGAACCAGTAATTCCGCGACCGCGCGGTCGCGGCCCCATTGAAGGCTGGCATGGACGCTCTCACCACGGGAAGTAACAACACCAATTCCGCGACCGCGCGGTCGCGGCCCCATTGAAGGTTGCGCTTTCGACGCACCAACACACCTACGCCGCCTAATTCCGCGACCGCGCGGTCGCGGCCCCATTGAAGGGCGGTGGTCTCGGCGCTCTCGCTGCCTTGGTGATGGAATTCCGCGACCGCGCGGTCGCGGCCCCATTGAAGGTACTTGCACCGTGGCGGCGGTAAATCCGGTAGGGGTAATTCCGCGACCGCGCGGTCGCGGCCCCATTGAAGGAAAAAAGCGGCTGACACCAAGACTCCCAAGTTCGCAATTCCGCGACCGCGCGGTCGCGGCCCCATTGAAGGCTTGGTGTTTCTCCCGGTCGAGAGCATGCCGAGAAAATTCCGCGACCGCGCGGTCGCGGCCCCATTGAAGGCTGGATCAAAATTGGCAATGGCGTCTATGCCGGCTCCAATTCCGCGACCGCGCGGTCGCGGCCCCATTGAAGGTACGATGGTGCTGGCGGCGGCCACCGGCACGGTAGCAATTCCGCGACCGCGCGGTCGCGGCCCCATTGAAGGGAAAGCCATCGCATGAAACACGATTGTATTCCCGCAATTCCGCGACCGCGCGGTCGCGGCCCCATTGAAGGGTCAATGAGGGACAGGTCGTCGACACTCATCACTTAATTCCGCGACCGCGCGGTCGCGGCCCCATTGAAGGGATCACCGAGCCGACAAAGAACGACTGCCCCAACTTCAATTCCGCGACCGCGCGGTCGCGGCCCCATTGAAGGGGTCCTGGCACTTACACACCGGGCAAGTGGGGCCGGAATTCCGCGACCGCGCGGTCGCGGCCCCATTGAAGGTCGGTCTGTCCGGTGGCGATTGCGACGGCCAGAATCAATTCCGCGACCGCGCGGTCGCGGCCCCATTGAAGGAAAGGGTGGTCGTTCCTCTAGCACGTCGCGAAGTTGCAATTCCGCGACCGCGCGGTCGCGGCCCCATTGAAGGGTCTTGTGCTGCCTTCGCTTCAGCCGCCCGCTTTTCAATTCCGCGACCGCGCGGTCGCGGCCCCATTGAAGGGGCAGCGGGGGAGCAGTACACCGGCTCAGCAATCCCAATTCCGCGACCGCGCGGTCGCGGCCCCATTGAAGGTTGCCGGCGTCGCGCGCCTTGATGCGGGATTCCTGAAATTCCGCGACCGCGCGGTCGCGGCCCCATTGAAGGAACAAGAAGGCGGCCGGCTCGCTCGCTCCGGAGGAGAATTCCGCGACCGCGCGGTCGCGGCCCCATTGAAGGGTCCCATCCGAGTAGCTCTGGATCGAATTATAGTTGAATTCCGCGACCGCGCGGTCGCGGCCCCATTGAAGGCCGTCGTAGAACTCGTCATACGGAACGGGTGCCACAATTCCGCGACCGCGCGGTCGCGGCCCCATTGAAGGTGCCGTGGGCGGGGTTCAATTCCCTTCCCTCCGGCCAATTCCGCGACCGCGCGGTCGCGGCCCCATTGAAGGACGGTCAAGACTCCCGTGTTGGAGATGGTCGAACCAATTCCGCGACCGCGCGGTCGCGGCCCCATTGAAGGGAGCAGGCCAAGAAGATATCCGAGGAGCAGTTCGAAATTCCGCGACCGCGCGGTCGCGGCCCCATTGAAGGGTCGTTGGATTCGCGGGCATGATCTTGTCTGCGGTCCGAATTCCGCGACCGCGCGGTCGCGGCCCCATTGAAGGCCCGTGGCTTTGTCCCGAGCGTACCGCAACGCCCCAATTCCGCGACCGCGCGGTCGCGGCCCCATTGAAGGCCAGATCCTCAATAAGCAGGCTTACCAGATCCCAACAATTCCGCGACCGCGCGGTCGCGGCCCCATTGAAGGGAGGCCAGGGTATTGCAGGAACGGCACGTCCAAAACAATTCCGCGACCGCGCGGTCGCGGCCCCATTGAAGGGGTTCCATCACCCGTGGTTGCGTGTCAACGTGACCGAATTCCGCGACCGCGCGGTCGCGGCCCCATTGAAGGGCGATGGCTAAGGTGGTCGATCCGCCGAGCGCCGGAATTCCGCGACCGCGCGGTCGCGGCCCCATTGAAGTCAGGTGGCGCAACCGACTCCCACGGCGGCGCAGATTAATTCCGCGACCGCGCGGTCGCGGCCCCATTGAAGTAGATTGTCAACCAGCCGACCGTGATGACGCTCGCCAATTCCGCGACCGCGCGGTCGCGGCCCCATTGAAGTTGAATCTGTCCACCTTGGATTGTAGTACTTTGCACAATTCCGCGACCGCGCGGTCGCGGCCCCATTGAAGTGATGCAGCCGCACCGCGCGCAGCAGATCATCGGCGCAATTCCGCGACCGCGCGGTCGCGGCCCCATTGAAGCGAGGGTAAGCCGGGCCCGTCTGGTGTGATGCGCTACAATTCCGCGACCGCGCGGTCGCGGCCCCATTGAAGCCGGGATGCCGCGGCCAACGCTTACTCCTGGCCGAGTCAATTCCGCGACCGCGCGGTCGCGGCCCCATTGAAGCATGACAAAAGAGAACATTTACGACGATAAGATCAATCAATTCCGCGACCGCGCGGTCGCGGCCCCATTGAAGCACGCATGGCGCAACCCGCGCCCGTTGCCAACGAAGAATTCCGCGACCGCGCGGTCGCGGCCCCATTGAAGCGCCATGTCCGCGCCAAGGGCAGACTCGATCCCTTTAATTCCGCGACCGCGCGGTCGCGGCCCCATTGAAGCGAACCTGTTGGGAACTATGCGGCTTTGTAAACCCGTAATTCCGCGACCGCGCGGTCGCGGCCCCATTGAAGCTTCGCAAACCCGAACATGAACATTCTGGCTCCCGAAATTCCGCGACCGCGCGGTCGCGGCCCCATTGAAGCCGAACAGATCACACTGGTCGAGCACTATGGACGAAAACAATTTGCCTATATCGCGGTCGCGGCCCCATTGAAGCTGCGGCCAGGCGGGCGCGCTGCGCAGCCAGGCAGAGCAATTCCGCGACCGCGCGGTCGCGGCCCCATTGAAGCTTAAAGGCCTCGAACTCTTCCGGCTCCATGCCTGGAAATTCCGCGACCGCGCGGTCGCGGCCCCATTGAAGCCACGTGCAACACAACCGATCGGTGTTCGGATCTCCCAATTCCGCGACCGCGCGGTCGCGGCCCCACGGCGCTGTAAGCCACGTTGACCAGGCTCATCGCGCCTCGCGAATGCAGTTGACCGGTTGCTCCTGCGCTCACGGCGCGGCCATCGGTGAATGCGAGTTCCTGCTTGTGGCAGGTCGCGCAAGAGGCTTTCCCGTTTACCGACATTCGACTGTCGCAAAACAGATATCTACCCAGTTCCACTTTGGCCGCGGTCATCGGATTGTCTGCAGGCACGCTAGGCTTCGGGAAGCCCTTGGGCAGATTTCACGAGTACGGTTCGGCTGATTCTGGCGCGGCGCTGACGGGCTCTCGGCCAAATATCGCGAGCACGGGGAATGCGAAAAACACTAGCGCCAGGCTCGACCTGATCCTACGCATGGCCGCTAGCCCTCATTTCTGGAGCCGGACAATTTCGAGAGCATCGAGCATCCGCACCGAGCGCGCACCCGCCCTGTCGTTTGGACACACCACTCGAAACGGGCTATGGTATCCAAACAGCGGCTTGCCGTCGCGCTTGTCGGCCACGAGTATGCGCTCATTAGCAAACTCCGGGGTCACCTCCGCGAGCGTAAAAACCACTTGGTAGCCGTCGCGCGCTTTGGCAAGAACATAGCTTGCGAGAGCCTTGCCACGCAGCTCCTTTTCCGTTGGCGCTCCAGCACGTTTCAGGATTTCGCGAAGAAGAACACCTTCGTAGTCCACATTGCTCCCATCCTCCTGGATTGACACTGTCTCCCGAGACATCTGCAAGAGTTCCTCAGCTTTCAGCACCAACCGTGCTGGAATATCTCCGCTGACAGTCAGGGTTGCCGGGGCCGCTTGCTGGCTGGCTTGCCCATACACCAGCGCTGTGCAAAAGCACGCATGCAGAAAGACAACTGATTATCGGTATGTCCCGCCGGGTGGGCTGCGACTGGGTCCGGGGAACCAGCGCTCGCCTCCTGCCGAAACTCGCCGCCGAATCTACCGTCGTGGCAGCGGTCTTCGGACCCGCTAAAGCCGTAAACCTGTAAGTCTCGACGACCCGGTTAGGTTTATAAGAGCTAGCTATCTTTTGCTGTCGCAATACTCGATAGTACTATTCAGATCTGTAATTCTTAAAAACAATTAGGATTGCCGCTGAAAGTGCGCGAGACTTAATGAAGTTCTGGAAGTAATGAATCAGCCGGTACACGCAGCCGATTGGGCAATTCCTAGTTGCTTTAGTTACAGGAAGAAAGCAATCGTGTCAGCAGATCGTCCGTGTTTATTTACGAAAACTAACCTGAGAGGCGACATGAACAGGACGTCGAGGTGGTCTGAACCGGTGCGGTCAGTGTTGGCGAAATGCTTCTCCGGTCGCGCGGCTGGCGTGCGTCTTCTCTTGATCTTCCTTTGCGCCCTGTTCGCCGCACAGGCTACGCCCGGCGGGTACTCTTACTATCGGCCCATCACGATCGACCATACGAAAGTGCCCTATCTCGACCAGACCAAGTTTCCGGTGTTCCTCAGTGTGACCGATCCGACCCTCAAGAGCGTGGCCAACGGAGGGCACGTCCTGAGCGCAAATGGTTACGACATCATTTTCAGTTCCGATGCTGGCGGGGCGACACTGCTTTCATATGAAAGGGAAAGTTACAATGCCGCTACGGGCCAACTGATCTGCTGGGTGAGACTGCCAGTGGTTTCCTCCTCGGCGGACACGGTCTTCTACGTGTGGTATGGAAATACGACAATTACCACGGATCAGTCGAATCGGACCGGCACCTGGAACTCTGGTTTCTTGGGGGTGTGGCATTTTCCGAACGGAACGACGCTCTCGGCGAATGACTCCACGGCGAACGCGAGCAACGGCACGATAAGCGGGCCAGTTGCAGCCACAGGCCAAATCGACGGCGGAGTGGCGATTGGGGCTGGGGCGAATTACATCGGACTTGGCACGCCATCCAGCTTCAATTTCGGGTACGGCTCGCCGGTGACGGTGTCGGCATGGGTCTATCTGAATTCCATTCCGACTAGCGAGTACACAGTTATCTCGTGCAGCGGGACCTGGAACGGATTCGCTCTTAAGTTCGACCCGTACGGCACAAATGCTTCACCCGGCTTTGCCGTCAACAACGGCTACACCTACGGCTACCATGCAGTGCCGATTCATCAATGGACATACGTTGTTGCCACACTGGCCACGGGCGCTGTTTCGTTCTACATCAACGGCATTAATGTCGCTGTGGGTAGCGCTATATCTCTCAATCAAACAAACAATCCGGTCTACATAGGAAACAACGCGAGCGGCACAAACGGATTCGACGGAATCCTGGACGAGCTCAGGGTCTCCAACGTTGCACGCTCTGCCCAATGGATCGCCGCAGAATACAGCAATCAGAGCTCGCCATCAACCTTTTACTCCGTCGGTTCGGAGACAGCCACCGGTGCAGGTGCGCCCAGCATCGCTGGTCTGTCGCCGGCCTTGGGCGCCCAGGGCAGCATCGTGCCGGTGACGCTGACGGGGACGAACTTCGTGACCGGGGCGACGGTGAACCCCGGCAATGGCGGGATCACGGTAAGCGGCGTGACCGTGGTGAGCGCGACGCAGATCACGGCCACGTTCACGATCTCCGGAACGGCGCTGACGGGCGCCAACAACGTGACGGTGACGACGAACAACGGGATGAGCAACGGCGTGCCGTTCACGGTGACGCCACCGGCGCCGACGCTGACGACGGTGAGTCCGAACAGCGGGGCGCAGGGTACGAGTGTACCGGTGACGCTGACGGGGACCAACTTCGTAACCGGCGCGACGGTGAACCCAGGCAATAGCGGGATCACGGTGAGCGGCGTGACGGTGGCGAGTTCGACGCAGATAACAGCGACCTTCACGATTGTGTCGACAGCGGCAACGGGCACCAACAACATAACGGTGACGACGACCGGTGGGACCAGCGGCGGACAGCCGTTCACCGTCAAGCCGCCGGCGCCGACGCTGACGACGGTGAGTCCGAACAGCGGGGCGCAGGGCGGCAGCGTGTCGGTAACACTGACCGGAACCAACTTCGTGACCGGGGCGACGGCGGTGAACCCAGGCAACAGCGGGATCACGGTAAGCGGCGTAACCGTGGTGAGCGCGACGCAGATCACGGCCACGTTCACGATCTCCGGAACGTCGGCAACAGGCGCCAACAACGTAACAGTGACAACGAACGGCGGGACGAGCAACGGCGTGCCATTCACGGTAAACCCGCCAGCGCCGACCCTGACGACGGTGAGCCCGAATAGCGGAGCGCAGGGCACGGCGGTGTCGGTGACACTGATTGGAACCAACTTCGTGACCGGGGCGACGACGGTGAACCCAGGCAACAGCGGAATCACGGTGAGCAACGTGTCGGTGGTGAGCGGGACGCAGATCACGGCCACGTTCACGATCTCGGGAACGGCGGCGACCGGCGCCAACAACGCGACAGTGACAACGAACGGCGGGACGAGCAACGGCGTGCCATTCACGGTAAACCCGCCAGCGCCGACCCTGACGACGGTGAGCCCGAATAGCGGAGCGCAGGGCACGGCGGTGTCAGTGACACTGACTGGAACGAACTTCGTGACCGGGGCGACGACGGTGAGCCCAGGCAACAGCGGGATCACGGTGAGCAACGTGACGGTGGTGAGCGGGACGCAGATCACGGCCACGTTCACGATCTCGGGAACGGCGGCGACGGGCGCCAACAACGTGACGGTGACGACAGCGGGCGGGACGAGTAATGGCGTGCCATTCACGGTGAACCTGCCGCCGGCGCCGACGCTGACATCGGTGAGTCCGAATAGCGGGGAGCAGGGCACAGCCGTGCCGGTGACTCTCACGGGCACGAACTTCGTGAGCGGAGCGACAGTGAGCCCCGGCAACAGCGGGATCACGGTGAGTGGCGTGACGGTTGTGAACGCGACGCAGATCACGGCCACGTTGACGATCTCGGGAACGGCGGCGACAGGCACCAACAACATGACGGTGACGACGGCGGGCGGAACCGGCAATGGAGTGCCATTCACGGTGAACCCGCCGGCGCCGACCCTGACCGCGGTGAGCCCGAACAGTGGAACGCAGGGCGCGACGCTATCGGTAACGCTGACTGGAGCCAATTTCGCGACTGGCGCCACGGTGAGCCCTGGCAACAGCGGGATCACGGTGAGCAACGTGACGGTGGCGAGCGCGACGCAGATCACGGCCACGTTCACGATCTCGGGAACGGCTGCTACGGGCATCAACAACGTAACAGTGACGACGGCAGGCGGAACCAGCAATGGAGTGCCGTTCACGGTGACCCCGCCAGCGCCGACGCTAACGACGGTGAGTCCGAACAGCGGGGCGCAGGGCACGGCCGTGTCGGTGACGCTCACCGGAACGAACTTCGTGAGCGGCACGACGGTGAACCCAGGCAGCAGCGGGATAACGGTGAGCAACCTGACAGTGGTAAGCGCAACGCAAATCACGGCCACGTTCACGATCTCGGGAACGGCTGCTACGGGCGCCAGTAGCGTGACGGCGACGACGGCAGGCGGAACCAGCAATGGAGTGCCGTTCACGGTGACTCCGCCGGCGCCTACCCTAACGACGGTGAGTCCGAACAGCGGGGCGCAGGGCACGGCTGTGGCTGTGACGCTCACCGGAACGAGCTTCGTGAGCGGTGCGACGGTGAACCCAGGCAGCAGCGGGATCACGGTGAGCAACGTGACGGTGTCGAGCGCGACGCAGATCACGGCCACCTTCACGATCTCGGGAACGGCTGCGACAGGCGCCAACAACGTGACAGTGACAACGAACGGCGGGACGAGCAACGGCGTGTCATTCACGGTAAACCCGCCAGCGCCGACCCTGACGGCGGCGAGCCCGAATAGCGGAGCGCAGGGCGCGACGGTACCAGTGACGGTGACCGGAACCAACTTCGTGACTGGTGCGACGGTGAGCCCTGGCAACAGCGGGATCACCGTGAGCGGCCTGACGGTAGTGAGTTCGACGCAAATCACGGCGACATTCACGATCTCCGGAACGGCCGCGACAGGCGCCAACAACGTGACAGTAACAACGAGCGGCGGGACGAGCAACGGCGTGCCATTCACGGTAAACCCACCAGCGCCGACCCTCACGACGCTGAGCCCGAATAGCGGAGCGCAGGGCACAGCAGTGTCGGTGACACTCGCGGGGACGAACTTCGTGACCGGGGCGACCACGGTTAACCCAGGCAATAGCGGGATCACGGTAAGCGGCGTGACCGTGGTGAGCGCGACGCAGATCACGGCCACGTTCGCGGTATCCACGACGGCGGCGACAGGCGCCAACAACGTGACGGTGACGACGAGCGGTGGGACGAGCAACGGTGTGCCATTCACGGTCAACCCGCCCGTGCCTGGCGGGTTGAACACGAGCGACTCCACCGCCAACGGCAACAGCGGCGCGGCCTACAATGGAGCCGCCGCCGTCTCGGGGTGGATTGGCGACGGCGCGGCATTCAACGGTTCCAATGAATACGTCGGTTTGGGTGCGGTGGGCACATTGATGCCGACCGGGGCCACCACCGCCAGCGCCTGGATCAAGGCATCGAGCACTCAGGCGTCGTCTCCCGCAATCGTCTCGGCCGGAGACGCCACCGGCGCGACGGGCTACAACCTGTACTTCGCGTCGCAAGGATATCCGGCTTTTACCGTCAAGGAGGGCGCCAACAGTTGGGGTAGCTGTCATATCCAGGGCCCCACGCTGTTGAACGACAATTCCTGGCACCTGGTGACCGGAGTTTACACCGGGGCCAGCATCGGAATCTACGTGGATGGTGTGCTGGCAGGCAGTTCTTCCTGCGCCAATCAGAGCATCAATTACGGCAGTGCACCGGCAAGCGAGATCGGTTGGAGATTGGACGCTGGAAACAACGACGCCTTCAACGGAGCCCTCGACGAAGTCCGGGTTTCGAGCGCGGGACGTTCGGCCGACTGGATTGCGACGGAATTCAACAATCAGAGCGCTCCCGCCGCCTTCTACGCGGTCGGCACGACCCAGGCAATGGGCGTGCAGGCGCCGTACAGCATCGGGGGTCAAGTGAGCACGCAAGCCGCAGTTCCGCTTACCGGAGTGACGATGACGCTCACCGGTGCTTCCGGCGGCACGACCACCACGAATAGCGGCGCCTACGAATTCGGTGGATTGATCGCGGGCAACTACACGGTGACGCCCTCGATGCCCTCCTGTGCGACGTTTACGGCGCAGGGTTCGTCTTCGATTACCCTGCCTTCCAGCCAGTCGGGCAGTGTTAACTTTACCGCGACGGGGACATGCACAATCAGCGGCCAGATCACGCTGGCGGGCGCCGGGCTCAGTGGCGTGACAGTGACACTAAGCGGCGGCCCTGGCGGGACGACTATTCCCCCCGCGGTCACCGGTGCGAATGGGCAGTACACCTTCACCGGGCTTTTCGCAAGCTCGTACACGATCACACCATCGCTAGCGGGATACACTTTCAGCGGCAATACTTCTGTTACAGCTCCGAACACGGCAGCCAACTTCGCTGCCACGGTGACGACATATACCATCAGCGGTCAGATCACGGATTACTACTATCCCACACAAGGGGTCGGCGGCGCGTCCGTGAATCTTGTTGGCGGGCCGTGGACTGCAGGGTCGCCGCTGCAGGCGACCACGAACCCAGATGGGTTTTACAGCTTTACCGGGTTGCCGGTCGCCACCTACACGATCACGCCTCAAGGGGCAGCGGGGGCCTTCAATCCACCCAGTATTCCAGTTACGCTTCCATCGAGCCAGGCAATCAGTGAAAACTTCGTAGAAGGCAATCCGCTCGCGATCACACCGGGAAGCCTGACGGCTGCAACGGTGGGAGTCCATTATCAGCAGCAATTCAGCGCGAGTGGTGGGACGGGTTCTTATACCTGGTCGCTGGCTAGTGGAACCCTGCCGGCCGGGCTGACGTTCTCCCCGTCCGGACTCTTGAGCGGCACGCCGACCGCAGCCGGCACAGCCAACTTTACGGTACAGGTAACCGACACCGGGAGCAACAGCCTTACCGCGAGCCTCAGCCTGACGGTCATTGCGCCGCCGACGCTAACGACGGTGAGTCCAAACAATGGGGCGCAGGGCACAGCGGTGTCGGTAACGCTGACTGGAACGGGCTTCGTGACCGGGGCGACCGCGGTGAATCCAGGCAACACCGGGATCACAGTTAGCGGCGTGACAGTGGTGAGCACGACCCAGATTACGGCTACGTTCACGATCGCAGGAACGGCTGCGACGGGCGCTAGCAGCGTGACGGTGACGACGAGCGGCGGGACGAGTAGTGCCGTGCCATTCACGGTGAACCCACCCCCGCCGACGCTAACGACCGTCAGCCCGAACAGCGGAGCGCAGGGCGCACCGGTGACGGTGACCCTGAACGGAACGAACTTCGTGACCGGGGCAACCACGGTGAATCCGGGCAACGCCGGGATCACAGTGAGCGGCGTAACAGTGGTGAGCACGACGCAGATTACAGCCACGTTCACGATCTCGGGAACGGCTGCTACGGGTACCAACAACGTAACGGTGACGACGGCAGGCGGGACGAGCAACGGGGTGCCATTCACGGTGACGGCGGCGACGTCGGCGCCGACGCTAACGACGGTCACTCCGAACAGCGGAGCGCAGGGCACGCCGGTGACGGTGACGCTGGCTGGAACGAACTTCGTGACCGGGGCGACCACGGTGAATCCTGGCAACACCGGGATCACAGTGAGCGGCGTAACAGTGGTGAGCACGACGCAGATTACGGCCACGTTCACGATCTCGGGAACGGCTGCGACGGGTACCAACAACGTGATGGTGACGACGGCAAGCGGGACGAGCGACGGGGTGCCGTTCACGGTGACGGCGGCGACGTCGGCGCCGACGCTAGCGACGGTCACTCCGAACAGCGGAGCGCAGGGCGCGCCGGTGACGGTGACGCTGAACGGAACGAACTTCGTGACCGGGGCGACCACGGTGAATCCTGGCAACACCGGGATCACAGTGAGCGGCGTGACAGTGGTGAGCACGACGCAAATTACGGCGACGTTCACGATTTTGGTGAGCGCGTCGACGGGTACCAACAACGTAACGGTGACGACGGCAAGCGGGACGAGCAACGGGGTGCCGTTCACGGTGACAGCGGCGTCTACGGTGACCATCTCCGCCCAGGTGATGGTCAATGGCAGCCCGGCGCGAGGGATCACGTTGACTCTTGGCGGCGACCAGAGTACATCGGGGAACACGGATGCCACCGGGTCCTATATCTTCACGGTGCCTGCCGGAGGCCACTATACAGTGACGCCCTCGATGTCAGGGTACATGTTTTGTCCGGGAGTCGCGACGGTCGCGGCCCCGTCCACGAACCAGACGGTGAGTTTCACTTCAAGTGGCCTGGGCGGCCCATCGCGCGAGTACATCCGGCTGGGCGGGCGAGTCATCGCTATCGCCAACTGCGGGTCGCAATGAGGAATGACGGGCATGGACTTGGAGCCGGCCGAATCTGCGCGCCGGCTCAGAGCAATACGGAGTGTTGACAGGCGGGCAAGCGGGGTTAGAAGGACACCATGACGCACGGACGAAGCAAATATCTGGTTCTGGTCGCAGCGGCGCTGGCGGCAGGCTCGGCGTGGTCTCAGAGCGCGGTGGGTTCCGGAACGATAACCGGAACAGTCATCACGAGCGATGGCAAGCCGGTAAGCAAGGCGACGGTTTCGATCGCATTCCGGCAAACCAACGCGGGCGATCCGCTGGTTCCGTTTTCGGCGCTCGCGACCACCGCGGCTGACGGGACCTTCAAGGTTGCGAATGTCCCAAACGGGAAGTACGCCGTCTGCCCCAACGCTCCGCGTACGGCGCTGCTGCCGCCGTGCATGTGGGGATCGGAGCCGGTGGTCACGGTTACCAATGGGGGAACGGTCGCGGAGGCGCCAATCACGATGTCGACCGGCGCCGACCTATACGTCAGGGTCGACGATCCTAACGGCAGGCGCGCCGCGACGGAAGTGGTTGTACCAGGCGCCGGCATGATGATCGCCGTCACTTCCTCCCACGGCGCGGCCGTACCGGTTCCGAGGACCGCCGTCGATAACAACGGTGCGGACTATCATCTGTTCGTTCCTATGGCAACGAAGCTGACGCTTATCATATCAAGCGCCACTTACTCGTTGACCAACTCGGTAGGGGCGGCGATCAGCAAACAGGGCGGCTACACGCTGCCGTTCACTATTCCGGTCGGCACGCAGCAATTCAAACAAGAGATAGCGATACATTAACCCGACCGTAACGATAAGGTGCGAATCGATGCGAAACAAGACAAGGATAGCCCAAGTGAATCGGACGCTCGTACTCGCTCGTCGTTCCGCCCCTTTGGGGCGCAGGCTCGGAGGCGTCGTCGTGAGACTCTGTCTGCTCCTTGGCATGTGTGTTCCGGGCTTCGCACAGGTAAACAGCTATGGCCTATCGCCATCCAGCGGGTCGGCTGCTCCAGGAACGTTCGTGCAGTTTACCGTGAGCGGAGCCGACTATTATGACGACTGGACGAGCACAAACGATTATTTGGCGTTCTTCGTTCTTCCCGCCAGTGCGGGATCGCCATCCACAGCAACGTCCAACGCGTGCATGGTTGAGTTCCAGCCGCAGACATGGACGACCTTTCTGTTATCGTATGACGGCAATCCAGTGCAGGTAGCTGGACAGGGCGGTATCCCGTCCACCACGCCTCTTCACAGCAACCAATGCACGGTCAGCCTCGCAACCGCAACCCATCAGCGGGTCGGCGCGGGGTTCACTGTGACGTTTCAGGTGAGCTTTACTTCCAGCTTCGTTGGGCAGACGAACCTATGGGTAGGTGTGGACTATCAGAGCAGTTGGAGCTGGTACCAAGGTGGTACGTTCACCGTGCTCCCAATCTCCGTGACGGTGGGCCCGGCCGGGGCCCCCGTGTACTCGTCGTTGACACAGCAGTTTATCGCGACAGTCGCAAACGACAGCAGTAACAGCGGTGTGACCTGGAGCGCGAGCGCCGGCTCGATCACTCAGCCCGGGTTATACACGGCGCCGGCAACATCTTCGGAACAAACTGCTACCGTCACCGCGACCAGCGTAGCCGATAACACAAAGTCAGGTTCGGCGAGTGTGACGTTGCTGCCAGCAGTGGCCTGGTACAACTCCGGTTGGGCGGAGCGCAAACCCGTGGCCGCCAACTCATCTAAGGTAAACACCGCGACCCACTCCACAACCGCGCTAGCGAATTTCCCGATGCTAGTCAGCGTGACCGATCCAGATCTAATATACACGGCGAACGGCGGCAAGGTGGCCAACGACAGAGGGAGCGATATCGTGTTCACGGCCATCGACGGAGTGACCCCTCTGAACTATGAAATCGAGTACTACAATCCGGCGACCGGACAACTGATCGCCTGGGTAAAGATCCCGAGTCTCTCAGCCACGGCTAGCACCGTAATCTACGAGTACTTCGGCAACCCAAGCGCGCCCGCGCCGGCGTTGTCATGGGCACAAGGTGCCTGGGATTCCAATTTCATGGGCGTCTGGCACCTGAGCCAGATATGGTGAGGGCGGATATGAATTTACTGCTGACAGTGAGCCTGATTGGGCTATGGCGGTGTCCGCTTGCAAAGGCCCAGCAAGTGAAGGCACCTCCGCCACTCCCCGGTTTCACCGCCGTCGGGAGCAGCGGAACCACGTTCACGGCGGTGATTAATCCGAATATTTAGCAAAATGCGCACTGTTGGAGAAATCAAATGAAGAGCTTATCCTGCAAGTGGACCATCGTTGCCCTCCTCGGCTTCCTGTTGACTGCGGTCGCCAGCGGCCAGACGACGTCGCCAACCGCCGCCCGCGTCGATACGATCGTCGTCAAGCTGACGCCTTACGGTTTTCAGCCAGCGAAAGTCACGCATTCTGCGGGCGCGTTCTTTATTTTTGTGCACAACATGAGCGGGCCGGTGCCGCGGGCCCTCAACTTTTCAGCGGTCAGCGGTGCGGCGGCGATCAGTGGGGCGGCAACGGTGCTTAGCCACCCGAATCTGAGCCAAGGCAGCCATCACTGGTTCCAGATGGTCACCCTGGCCGCGGGCAGCTACACACTCACAGAGTCCAGCCATCCGGCCTGGACTTGTGCCATCACCATTCAATAGTCCGCAAGGAGGCCGTGCGAAATGATATCGAGAAATGGACACAACGGAAACCGTAGGCTGGTGATGGCTCTTGCGGCGGGGGTTGCTCTCTGCGCCACGGTTTGGGGCCAGCCCACCACCATCTCGGATGGTCTGACCATTCCGGTCGCCGCCACCGGTTCGCCGGCTGGCTCCTACTCATTAAGCGGCTTTGAAACGGTCAATCTGTACAACGGCAATCTAAACGTCAACGTCCCGATTCTCAAGGTAGGAGGGCGAGGCGAGGCGGCTTACACGATATCGGTCCCAGTAACCTATCTGAATACTTGGACCATTTTTAAGGGGACGGATCCCGGTTCGGGCAGTTACACCTACGCGCCAAGTCAGGGCTACAGCCAGGTGGCCATGGATCCGTATAGTCCCGGAATCATCACCGTCAATACCCAGTTTTCCGGCACACTGAACTGCAACCAGTCGCAATACCCTGGAATTAACTCGACTTCTACTCTCACGACGCTATCATTCATTCGCCCGGACGGGACCACAACAGACCTGGTTGACCAGCAAACCGGTGGCGCGGTGCTGGGCGATGGCGGTTGCGTCGCACAGGGTCCATCGAGGGGCAACGTCTTCCAGTCTCGCGATGGTTCGGATTTGACGTTTATTGCCGACTCGACCATCTACGACTCTTTGATCAAACCTCAGTCGCCCACGCCAGCGGGGCCCGGCACACTGATATTCAAGGACGGGATGCGGTATCGGTACCTACAGAACTCCGCTGCCGACGCCGTCCTGTTGGCGTGGATCCGTGACCGCAACGGCAACCAGATCACTTTCAACTACGACAGCAACGGCTTCATCTCGGAAATCGCGGACAGCCTCAATCGGATCATTACCATAACCCGCAGCCAGACTGCCGCACAAGAAACCGATACAATCCAGTACCAAGGCCCAGGCGGCACGCCTGAGACCATCACGATCAACAAGCCCGGAAGCGGAAGTACCCCTACCACCTGTCTCGCGCCGGGGTATTCGCAGGAGACCATGGACCAACTGTTCGGCACTTACAATAGCGGTGTTGGCACTGCGCCAAACCTTTGCCCGGTCTCCTCAATCGCGCTCCCGAACAGCCAGGAATATCAGTTCGCGTATGATTCCTTTGGGGAGGTCGCGCAGATTACCCTTCCAACCGGCGGCGTCATCAAGTACACCTGGGGAGCGGGACCCACCAACAATCCGACGGACCCGGACGAGGGCGCCAGCGTGGTGCTGCTAGATCCGTACGGACAGGCGTATTTGTACAGAAGGGTGCTGTCGCGCGACGTCTATCCTAACGGGACCACGCTGGAACAGCACGCAGTCTATGCCGGCACCTCCACGATTGTCCAAGGGGCGTACCCCACTACCGTTGTCACCGTGGACCACTATGGCGCCGATACACTTCAACTGGCCCACGAGAAGCATTCCTTCTATGGCGCTGGTGGTTTGAAAACCAGTTGTGGAAACACGGCCTGGTATCCCGCATGGAACGATGGGAAGGAGTACCAGACCGACGAGGCGACGACTAGCAGTGGGAGTACATTGCGTTCGACAGCCCAAGCCTGGGCCAACGGATACTGCGCACCAGGGGACACCTGCTTGGGCACACAACTCTCAACGACATTTCCCGCCTGTCCGATGAGTGCTGATCCCTCGCAGGGAGCTACGAATCCGTTTGTTTCCCAAGTCCAAACCACCCTGTCGGACACCGGTCAGGTCTCGCTCCAGACATACCAATATGACGGGTACAGCAACAAGACTCACATGTACGAGTATGACTACGGAACTGGCGCCCTGCTGCGGCACACCTACACCACCTATGTGACGGGCAATGGTTACGACACGATTACCGGAACCGGTGCCAGCGAAACCCACCTTCCGGGCCTTGTGTCGGAACAGAAAGTCTATAACGGCTCTGGTACCCAGGTTGCCGACACCCAGTATTGCTACGACCAGCAGACCGGCGCGAACTGCCTTGCGGCCACCGGGCTCGCCGGCGTTAGTAACCCGAGCGGCTGGACCGATCCCTCGAATCCCCAGCGCGGGAATGTGGCCACCATTGCGCGTTTGACTTCCGGCAGCACCTACACACAGAACTCCGCGTCGTACGACCTTACGGGCAACGTGATTAGCACGACCGACGGCAACGGAAACGTCACCACGTACTCTTACACTGACAGTTTTTCCACCACTGACAGCTCTTCCAATGCGAGCAACACGCTCACTAACTCTGCATTGGCCAGTTGGATATTCACGCCGCCGTGCACCAGCAACTGCATCGCGAATGCCTTTCTGACGACGATAACCAATCCTCTGAGCCAGGAACAAACCGCCTCATACGACTACTACATTGGCAAGCCGACACAGGTCACGGACGTTGCAAACAATGTCTCGACAAATTATCTTTTTGTTGATTCGTCAAAAAACGCTGACCCCCTGGGACGATTGAAGAGCGTCGGCTACCCCGATGGCGGTTCCGTTGCGTACACTTATAGTGATTCCAGCAACACTATTACCACCACCACGGCTCTTACGGCCGTGGCCGATCCGTGCAGCGCGACCGGGCAGCAGGAGTCTAGCTCGGTCGTTTACGATGGCCTCGGTCGCACGGTGCAAGCAATCAAGATGGAGGTTGTGAATGGAGTCAGCGGCCAACAAGCCGCGGTGCAGACCAATTTCGATGGTCTCGGACGCGCTTATCAGGTCTCGAACCCGTACACCTATCCGGGCAGCCCATCATCCTGGACAACCACAGCCTACGACGGGCTCAGCCGGGTCGTTCAGGTAACCGATCCGGACGGATCTGCTAGCTATACGGGTTACGCAGGCAACGCAACCACGGTGGTGGACGAAGCCGGCAAGTGGAGACAAACCACCACCGACGCAGCGGGACGGATCACCCAAGTAGTGGAGGACCCCGCCGCAAGCGTCATTACGGCAACTGGCACCCTGACCAACGCGGCGGTGCCTCCCGCGATCTCGCTCCTGCAGTACACCACCACATACGCTTACGACGCGATCGACGATCTTGTCGGCGTCAGCCAGAGCAGCCAGTCCCGGACCTTTGCGTATGATGCCGCCAAGCGCCTGATCTGCGCTCAAAACCCGGAAAGCAGCGCGGCATCGACTTCGTGCGCGTCGCTGCCCGCCAGCGGCGTCGATCGGTACACCTACGACGCCAACGGCAATCTAGCGACCCACACGGATGCCAACGGCGTTACGACGAGTTCCTATTATGACAAGCTGAATCGCGTGATTCAGAAAACCTATAACGATAGCGTCACGCCCACCGCATACTACTGCTATGATGGCGGCACCACGGGCGCCAACTGCGCCGGTGCACCGGCGGCAGGGGCGTACTCACAGCGCCGCCTCACTTGGGAAAACAATGGCAACTCCTCAAACAGTTTCGCGTACGATAAAATGGGGCGTGTATCGGCGCACACACAGAAAACGCCCAACGTGCCATACTCATTCCAATACAAGTACAATCTGGGCGGAGAATTGGCGTGGGAGCAATACCCGAGCGGCCGGCAGGTGACGAGTTGCTACGATGTGGCTGGGCGGCCGACGACGGTGGCCGGCAACCTGGCGGGCGTCAATACGAACTATTCGACGCAGGCTTGGTACGGGCTGGATGGCCAGATGACATCGGCGAGTCTTAACAATGGGCTGCTCACGGAAACGCGTGCATACAGTCCGGACCGGTTGCAGTTGACCAGTATCCAGGCGACCACGTCTAGCACGTCGCTGGGGATGGGCTTCACCTACGGCTCCTCGCCCCACAACAATGGCAATTTGCAGAGCCAGACCATCACCACGTCGCAGGTGACGCATTACCAGACGTACACGTACGACGCGGCAAACCGGCTGGCGGGCGTGCAGGAAACCGAGCCGCAGTTGCCGAACGGGGTGGCGGCGCAAGCGTTGAGCATGGGATTCGGTTATGATGCTTACGGGAACCAGTGGACGAGTAGCAGCTCGCCGGCGGTGGGTCCGGCAACGCCGACGTCGCCGAGCCAGCTCAACACGGCCAACAACCGCCTGGCGATGAGCGGGGAACAGTACGACACCGCGGGGCACCTGATCCAGGATGCATATCTGGGGACCCTGAAATACTACGCGGGGGGCCAGCAATATACAGTGACCAACGGCGGCAACGTCGCAGCGTATTATTACGATCCTGCAGGCCGACGCGTGCAAAAGACGTTGACCGGCTCGACGGCAGGGACCGTGACGTACGTGTACGACGCGGCGGGGCAACTGACGGCGGAGTATTCAACGATGGCTGAGGCGGACCTGGGGACCCAATACCTGACCCAGGATCACCTGGGGAGCACTCGCTTGGTCACGAACAGCGCGGGCGTCGCGCTGAACCAATGGGACTACTTCCCGTTCGGCGGTCAAATTCCGAACCAGTACGTATACGGCAATCGGGACCTCTCGTCAATCTCGACGACGGGCGAAACACTCAAGTTCACGGGCAAAGAACGAGATTCGGAAACGGGCCTCGATTACTTCGGGGCGAGGTATATGAGTTCG
>Ga0187855_10001268_pt1 | contig 20326 bp, 19 predicted proteins | sample June2016WEW_8_10_2_FD_132969 | JGI IMG/M metagenome (GOLD analysis project Ga0187855, IMG submission 132969) | Peatland microbial communities from SPRUCE experiment site at the Marcell Experimental Forest, Minnesota, USA - June2016WEW_8_10 | ecosystem: Environmental > Terrestrial > Soil >...
AGAGGGCAGCCAGGTCAGGGGTCACTTCAGTGCGATCGAGACGGGATACGCGCGACATTTGGGCCTCCACCAAAGGGTGTTTTCATGGTACCGCGTCGTGAGGATCGAAGGCAGAGGGTGTCTTTGACGCAACGATGTCGGTCTGCTAAGTTGTTAAAGGATAAAGCTGCGCCAAACACTCCTCAGTAGCTCAATGGCAGAGCATTCGGCTGTTAACCGAAGGGTTGTAGGTTCGAGTCCTACCTGAGGAGCCAAATCTCTTCTTAGACTTACGATTCCTTACCACTCCTCGATGAACTTCAGAAACGACCGATTGTGGGTCACGGCAGAGGTTGCGGGTGCTAGCCCCGTCGCTCTCGCCAACGGCTGAACCGATTAGAACGAGACGTTTCGGCACTCGTCTAATCGATTCATGCGGGTCGGGCAGCGGAGCGAGTGTTGGAGTCCACTCTTACCATAATCCACGCCGTCCAACCTTACCTACTTGCGAGCCTTGCACCCGCAGGTGTTGAGCTTGCCATTGAACCACCCACCACAGTCGGCTGATTGAGAACAGGCGGTAGTGGTCCTTGACCAACGCTAAGCGCCGTGCTGTAGAGGCCAGAGTTCGCCCATCCGGTTCCAGGCTGGTTAAACGGCTGTACGTAAAAGACAGAAAAGTTCTGTCCCAGCGTTTGCGGGTCGCCTCCGGAGGTATCGAACAGGGTGGGGTAGTAAATCATGTTAGTGCCGCCAAAGCCGCTCCCGCCGGTTACAAGAGTCCGGGGACTAGACCAGGACAGACCGTCAGTTGAAGTTTGCGCATTGATCTGAGAGGTAGTATTTCCGCTGTTTACTACGATATAGACCATGATGTAAGTATTCGTGTAGCTGTCATACCGTACATTTGGTATGTACGACGACCCCGCTGGGTCGGAAGCAATCTGTGTGAACGCCCCACCTCCGTTTTGCGGATTGGCAAGATCGGTCACGCCATCTCCAGTCCACGTTCCGCTGCCGGTGTATTTCATGAAGAGAGTTCCCGCCCCGGAGGTAAAAGGAGTTCCCGCTGTCGCTGCCGCGATTACAGATGAAATAGAAGCTCTAGCAACCGCAATCCCCAGACTCGTGCAGCCGGAAGCTGTGTCGGTGTAATAGGCATATAGATAGTCCCCAATGGGAACCAGCGTCCCTACTCCAACCTCCGCCTGACAGTTCGTCCCGCCGTTCACTCTTGCTGCTTGCGGGCTGATGACCTCGCCCAACTTATGCCAGTTATTACCGAAGTCGCTAGAGTAGGCGAGGCCGAGAGCAGCATAGAACGGTGACCCGGAACCGCCAAACCATTGTTCACCGTGGTAGAGCTGAATCAGATATCCGGAAGCGTTGTCGTAATAGACCGCCCCGCCGCCTACATAATTCTGGTCAAAGGCTCCTGACCCTCCAACCGGGATGTTCGTTGCGGGCGTATCCAAAGTTACATTACCGGACCAGCTATTCAGATTGGAAACCGTAGCTTGAACCGATCCTCCAGCCGATCCAACCGTAGGAGCCCAGATATAATTTGTGCCGTTGCGGTTAATGGCCCCCATGTTTCCATCAGGCCAGTAGGCTGCAACAGAACTGCGTTGAGAAGGATTCAGTTGCTGGGTTGTGGATCCGACCGTAATCGTCTGCCCAAAGCACAGCGCCGGGGACAGAATGGTAACACCGAACCACACGAGCTTCTTAACGAACGCCATAAAGAACTCCACTGTATTTGCAAGGTTGTGTCTGCTGTGGAAGGGCCGACCATTTTTAGATAATTGCCAGCAGAAAATGTATGGGATGAGCAACTAAACGAGGCAGTCTGGCTCCCGGCCGAGAAAGTAGCTGTACCAAAGGATGTAGAAGTTCCAGTTTCCCCATCGTAAAGTAGTTGAGAGTAAAGGGAGCCGGGCTGGCCGGCGCCGCCAGGGCTCTCATGTAGCTGCCTGCGCAGCCTGAAAAGACGATCACTATATACGGAATCGCCACTACTACTGAGGTCCCGGCCGTTGGCTGACCTACCATCAGTCGGCGACTCGATCCAAGGAACCGGAACTTCACACCCTATGGCCGTACCAATATCGACGGTACTGGCCAACGTACCGCCTATTTCAACCGCTGAGTTGCCTCCAAGGCTAGTGGAAACTTCGAAGTCGACCGTAGTACCAGACTGCTTGATCGAAACCACCTGGAACCCGCAGTCGGCCGTCATTCCTGTAATGGAAAAATCGACTGAGCTTACTGCCAGGTTATCGACTGCTGACCCGCCTGTGGTGCCCACGCGGCATTCGATGGCCATCGCACAGCCTTCCGACCGGTTGGCGAGGTACTGGGTGGGAGTTGCCGCGTACAGGCTGATCATGTCCGCCGCCAGATTCAGAGGCCCTCCGCCGGAAGCGACGTCCAGATAAATGCCTCCACTACTGGTGTCAATGCAGGCACTGTCCTGTGTATCTAAGTCGACGCTCTTCCTGAAATTCAAGCCTATGGGCCCATCGTAATCTATGCCGAGTCCATTGCAAATCGGCCGCTCTTGTTGAAATCCAAACCTACATTCCCATAGTAATCTATATCGAATTCATAGCAAATCGGCCCTCAGTCTGAGTGCTGCGCAGAGTTTTGTCGGTTTTCAATTCGGACTCCTGTTTGCGTTATTGGAGGCCGAAAACCATGTGTCATTGGAGTTCCAAATGGCTCATTGGTTGGGACTTCCGACGGGCGCCCAGCGCGATCCCACTCACTCATCAGCCCAAGAAAGATCCGGATTAGGTCGGCTTGCTCGCTCGCCAGAAGAGGGAAGCTGGAATTGGGATGAATTGTGATGTGCCGCACCTCATGTAGAAAGGTTTCGTCCAGTCCCTACATCGCGTTCCGTTCGCGCAGAATCCGCAGGACAGTCTTGGAGAGGGCACCCGGTCTGCCAAAGGCCGCGTCCGCATGAGGATTTGCTATAAGGCTGTTAATACGGAATTTAACTTCGACGCTGTCGGTGAAATTCGGTTGATCTGGCAACCGTGACGAGATCATACCGACGAATAGAGTCTTGAAGACGGTATTTGGTCTGCTAAGGCTTTGATCCTCTTGATCGGATGTGAAGAATGCTTCGAGGTGAAACGAAGGGACCTCTAATTTCACCATGGTTCTTGAGGACGGGAGTCGAATTGCGCAGAAAGATTAGCGTGATCGCCGATCAGGACAGCGTATTGGGGAAGAATTGACCAGTTTTATTGGAATCACCCCGGGGGATATCTCCCGAGCGAGCCGATGATCCTTGGCTGCTCTGCGGCGATGCAGACGGTTCGCGGCAAGGTCGAACTTGCTCTTGATCGCAGAGAATTCAGCAGTAATTCAAGGGGAATCCGGATCTGGGAAGAAACTAGTGTTCAAGGTTTCCTCCATCTCATTCCGGGCGACATGATGCAACTTTCGTGAAATTGAATTGCTGGGCGACGTGCTTCACTATGCTAGGGGACGCAGTTCTGAACAAGGGGATTTGCTTCGGGAAGCCATCGGAGTTTACTTCCATCGCCTTAGTTCGGGTGGCACAGATGGGGAATGCACGCATGAGTTCAGCGAGTTTTCGATGGGACATAGAGCGATCCCCCGCAAAATGTGGAATATGCGGAACTGGTAATTGGTTAGTCATTACCAACGTGGAATTGACATAGTGCCTACAAGCAGGTGACATGGGGTAGTACACAAGATTGCGGACGGTGAGGCTGGAACGAAGGCTTCACGGATGTACTGCTCGAATAGTCCGCACCCGCATTAGGCCCGAATTGATCGACTCGGCTCTCAACTGAAATTGTCGATGAGATGCAAAGAAGTGTAAACCGCAGACGATGATTCTGTGGCGCCGGAAAAGGCGAAGACGAAGTTCGTTGAATAAGTTTCGAAATAGGAGCCTGTGGCTCACAGGGCGGAGCTGTGCCTCAAGAGATTGCGGCCGAAATCGTCGTTTTGAACGCAAGCTATTAAAAATGAGCAACTTAAGAAGAATTGACGAGGAAGTCGAAAACTCTTCAAGTTGGTGGGCCGTATACACGCGCCATCAGCATGAAAAGGCAGTTGCGCAGGTACTCTCTACGAAAGGATTCGAAGTCTTCCTGCCGCTTTACGACTGCGTCCGTCGGTGGAAAGATAGAAACAAAACCCTCTCTTTGCCGCTCTTCCCTTGCTATGTTTTTGTGCGCGGGGGACTGAATCGCCGGTTGCAGGTCGTAACGACCCCTGGGATTCACACCATCCTCTATAGCGGCGAGCGCCTCGCATTTATCCCAAACGATGAAATTGATTCGATTCGGAAGGCTGTGAACAGCCCCACGCGCGTGGAGCCGCATCCCTTTCTGCGATGCGGCGAGATGGTTCGAGTTACCCGCGGAAGTCTTGAAGGGGTTGTTGGAGTCCTGGTGCGCAAGAAGAGTATTTTCCGGCTGGTTCTTTCGGTGGAAATGCTCGCGCAATCAGTATCGGTTGAAATCGATGCCGCGGACGTGGAGCCTGCTAAAGGAAAGGGCTTGACCGGCGTTATTCCCCGAGCAGAGACTGCTGGTGGTGGATTCTCAAACGACCTGTTCTCGCGCGGAATGAGGTTAAGTGCAAGCGCGTTCAGCCGTTGAATGGACGGGCCGTGCATTGACTTTTGTGAATTACGAATCAAAATCGACTTGGTTCTCTGCGTTCGATATCTGAAGAGCACAATGTCGGTTGCATTGGCAATATTCGAAACGACGATAGATCAGGACAGGCGTGTTTGCTTGTCCCGAGGTCAAATGCCTGACTTGCCGCTGGAGTTGAAATGAATTCGATCGCACGAGCGCCAATCCAAATAGTTCTTTCTCTTGTGTTTTTGTCCTTTTCAGCGTTTGGGCAGGCTACCACTGCTAATCCTGCCGATGCAAATTCCCAAACAGCCGGCGCGGAATCCTCTGTTACGCAGCCAGAGACAGGTGCGGGCGCTACTAAGGCACATGATGCTTCATATGTGATTGGTAATGACGATCACCTTTCGATCAACGTCTGGAAGGAGCCTGATCTCACTAAGAATATTCCAGTCCGTTCCGATGGGAAGATTTCATTGCCGCTCGTTGGAGAGATGCAGGCTTCGGGCCGGACACCCTTGCAACTCGAAATGGACATTTCGAACCGCTTGCGGAACTATATCACCGCACCCGAAGTTACTGTCATTGTTGAGCAGATTAACAGCAAGAAATACAACATACTCGGCTATGTGGGGAAACCGGGAGCGTATTCACTCACTCTCTCGACCACAGTCATGGATGCAATTGCACTTGCCGGCGGATTTAAGGATTTTGCCAAGTCAAAGGGTGTATATATCCTTCGGCAGAATCCCGATGGGACCCAAGCGCGGTTGAACTTCAACTACAAAGAATTTATCAAAGGCAAGAATCTCTCCCAGAATGTCAAAGTTGAACCAGGCGACATGATCATCGTCCCATAAAGGTCGAACATGTTTAGACGTATTCTCCTCAGTCTCGCTGTATTAGTCGGCTCGATGCCGCTTTGGTGTCAGGTGGAGCCAAGCGCCACGGGCGGATCAGGAGCGGCGGACGATGATTCGCTCATGACCTTACCACCCGCGATAAGTGGGTCGTTTTACCCTTCGGAGGTGGGATCCCAGGAGAGAGAGAATCTCTTGTCAGGAGGCCTCCTCTTTACTGCCGCCTATGACGACAACGTGTTGGCAGGAGAGGGAACCGGAACGATTGGCGCGGAGTCTTACACAATTCTGCCAAATATCGAGATCTCAACGAGTACACCCCGACTGCGCGGATCTTTGAATTACAGCCCCGGATTCGTGTTCTTCCATCCGACAACGTACTTGAATCAAGTCACACAGAATGCGGACGCCGATTTCCAGTTTCGCTGGACTCCTCACACTACGGTCGCTGTACAAGAAGTATTTCGACAGAATTCAACGGTCTTCAGCGAGCCCTACACATTGTCAGGCGCCACGATATCCGGCTCTCCGACTTTCGGATATCCAATCGTGATCGCTCCATATGCGGGCCAGATTATGGATTCCACGAGCGCGCATGTTGGGTATCAATTCAGCAGAAGCAGCATGGTCAGCGCCTCTGGCTATTTTTCTTCGTTTAATTTTTCGAATTCGACAGCATCTCAGGGCCTCTATAACTCACTCGGCGGCGGCGGATCGGGATCCTACAGCCATCGATTCGGACGAACGCAGTATCTTGGGCTTTCGTATAGATACGCGATATCCCAGACGACTCCATACCCTTCGTCGACAGAAAGCCAATATGCTACTGTTTTCTACAGCGTCCGTCTTAGTAATAGTTTCTCTCTATCAGCAAGTGGGGGACCCGAATACACCACGACCTCAGTTTCTGGAACCCCGACGCTGGGATCGTGGGCTCCGAGTGGAAATGCAAGCATTGGGTGGCAAAAACGTCGCGCGGCTGTTGCGTTGGGCTATTCTCGCGCCGTGACGGCGGGGTGGGGTCTCCTCGGGTCCTACACAGCGGACAGTGCAACCACGTCTGCGAGCTGGCAATTTGCCCAACGACTTAGTGGCAGTCTGAGCGGCAATTATTCGAATTCAAAGAACTCCGCCACGTTGATTTCCACATATTCTACAAACGGCCACACCTTGTTTGGAAGAGCTTCACTCGATTATCAGCTTGGCGAGCACCTTACTGTAGTTGGAGAGTACGCTCGTATTCATAATTCCTACTTCGGAATTGCAGCGATTTCGAATCATCCCGATGCCGATCGAGTATCCATTTCCCTTAACTACGGGTTCAGGAGACCTCTAGGACGATAATTATGGTAGATCTGGCTGAAGAGCAAAATTCAGAACGGCCTGATGTCGAGCGGTATCTCGACATCATGCGCAGGCGTTATCTTTACCTGCTCCTTCCTTTTTTCCTAACATGGCTAATCGTATGGGGTTCCAGTTGGGTATTGCAGCCGCTTTTTAAATCGAGCACGCAGATCCTAGTGGAGCAGCCCACGATGCCGTCAAACTATGTGGCGCCAAACGTAAGCGAGAATCTGCAGAACCGTTTGCAAAGCATAACGCAGCAAATACTCAGCCCTACGCGCCTGTTGCTGATCATCGACAAGCTTCATCTCTATGGAGGCTCTCAGGACTCTTCAGCGGATGACAAGCGCGTGGCACGATTGCGGAAGGACATTAGCATTGATCTCGTTCGAGACGCTCGGAACAATGAGATTACTGCTTTCAAAGTTTCTTATTCCGCACCTGATCCGCGGATTGCGCAGCAAGTGACAACAGAACTAACCAATCTCTTCATCAACGAAAACAACAAGTTCAGACAGGAAGAATCTCAGGGAACGACAAAATTCATCGAGGATCAGCTGGAAGCCGCACGAGTTGAACTCGCCCAGCAGGAAGAGAAAGTAAAGGCATTCGAGGGCGGACACCAAGGCATTCTGCCGTCGCAGGCGACCAGTAATCTTACAATTCTCGGTGGGCTGCAGACGCAATTACAGAACGAGCAGGATTCTCTGAATCAATCCAAGCAGCAGCGAGTGTACCTCCAAGCGCTTATCGATCAGAATCGTTCGGCGCGCGGCTCGTTAAAGGCCGACGGCACGCCGACTGGGCTGGTTGAAGTCGATCAGCAGCTTGCCAAGCTAAGAGGGGAGTTAGTGGACCTAAGCTCGCGTTATACAGACGAATACCCGGATGTAATTAAGTTGAAGGAACAGATTGCTAAGACAGAAAAGGTGAGAAAGGAACTTATTGCGGCTCCGAAGAAGCCGATTGACGAAGCCACCGCGTCACCCGAAGCCGACGGTCTTGAAACCAACGCGCCGTTGGCGCAGTTGCAGGGCCAGCTGAAAGCAAATCAGCTGGAGATTTCGAATCGCGAACATCGAATCGACGAGTTACAGGGACGAATCAACGAATACCAAGCACGGCTCAATGCCGCACCTGCGACAGAGCAACAATTTGCGGAAGTGACTCGCGGTTACGACCAGTCGAAGTCTATCTACGACGATCTGTTAAAGAAGAAGAATGCATCGGAGATGGCAACAAGCATGGAACAGTTGCAAGAGGGAGAACACTTTACAGTACTGGATCCTCCAAGCTTGCCGGTCAAGCCCGATTTTCCGAATCGTCTGAAGTTCTGCGGTATTGGATTGGGATTGGGACTTTTTGTGGGAGCCATTGTTGTGGTTGGGTTTGAATTCGCAGATGACCGTCTGCATAGCGAAACAGATCTCAAAGCCTTGCTGCCGATGACAATTCTTTCGGAAATACCGGAAGTAGTGCGACCTTCGGATGAGGCGAGGAGCAGAAGACGGATGGTACTGAGCTGGGCGATGACTGCAGTTGTGGTCGTCGTAATTCTGGCCGGCACAACAATTAGTCTTCTTCAAAGTTAGGACGAGTCGAAACGAATGTACAAAGCATACTTTCAACTCACGCGGAATCCGTTTGAACTTACACCGGATCCGACCTGCTTCGTTCCTACCGAGCGGCATAATGAAACGCTCGCATCGCTCTACTATGGAGTGAGACGGCACAAAGGGTTTGTCGTTGTCACGGGGGAAGTGGGAACGGGCAAGACGCTTTTGCTTCGGTGCCTGCTCAGGCTTCTCGAAGAGAGCAGGGACATTACTTATGCCTATGTCTTTAACAACCGACTGACGTCAACCGAGTTTTTGCAATACATGCTTTTGGATTTCGGCCTGCAGGCCTCAGGAAAGAACAAGTGTGAGATGTTATTCGACCTGAGCCAGTTCTTGGTGTCCAGGTCTTCGAGACAGATGACCACGGTGCTCATTGTCGATGAGGCGCATCTCTTGTCCGATGAACTCCTGGAGGAAATCAGGCTACTCTCGAACCTCGAGACATACGATGACAAATTGTTGCAAATTGTTTTGGTGGGTCAACCGGAACTCGACGAGAAGCTTGATTCCAAAGGTCTGAGGCAGTTGAAGCAGCGCATCGCTCTTCGAACCCATCTAGCCCCACTAAGTCTTGAAGAGACACAGCGATATATTGAACACCGGCTTCAGATTGCGGGGGCTGACTCCAGTGCGTCATCCTTGTTCTCTCCGAAAGCGACGGCGATGGTATACAGATTTTCGCGAGGATTTCCGCGACTGATCAACACAATTTGTGAAAATTCATTGCTTACAGCGTATGCTCGGCAGGTTCCAGTCATCACTCCGGACATCGTCAAGCAGGTCGCGCGAGAATTCCGACTGGATAAGTCGTCGATATCGGAGATCGACAGAACATTAGCAAATGGCAGTTACGTAAATGGACACCATTTCGAATTACCTGATGTAGAAGATGAAATCTCAAGTGATCCCGAACAAGCTCGCTTATAAGGCTGAGAGGTAGAAAAGAATGAGTCAGATTTTTGACGCTCTACAAAGATCCGAAGCAGAACGCGCGGGTAACCCGTTAGAGACGCCTTTGGAACCGAACGACATGCTTCGCCGTGCAGAACGTCAGATTGCGACGAAGTGGGAGAGCAAGTCGGTCCTTGATGGAGCAGAGTCGGTGGCCGTCGAGGAGGTTAATGGCGATAGGCCGCGGCCCATTTTTAATGCGCCGCCCTTAGGATCCTCAGCCGCGGGTGCGACCAATTCTTCTAAGAATGACGACCGTTTGCGGATCCTGGGCCAGTTCCAAACCCTGCAGCTTTCCCTAGCGCCCGAGAGCCGACTTGTGGCTCTTACAGAACAGGACAGCCCAGCCGCGGAGGCTTTTCGACTTCTGGGTGTGCGCTTACGCGACCTAAGTCGGACCCGTCCACTGAAGAAGGTGCTAATTACAAGCACGATTCCCCAAGAAGGAAAGACAACGGTCGCAGCCAACCTGGCTTTTACGCTCGCTCGTTCAACACAACAGAAGATTCTGCTTCTCGAAGGCGATGTGCGACGTCCGGCATTGTCGCAAATGTTTGGCCTTCAGGGGAACCCTGGAATTTGCGAATGGCTTCGAGGAGATCATAAGCTGACAGGCTGCGTCTATTATCTCGAGGGCCCTGGAATCTGGATCATGCCTGCGGGAAGCTCTCCGCAAAATCCTCTCGAGGTATTGCAGTCGGTGAAACTGAATGCATTGATGGCCCAGTTAGCTGACTGGTTTGATTGCATTGTGATTGACTCGCCCCCCGTCCTCCCGTTGGCCGATACCAGCGTCTGGATGAGGCTTGCGGACGGAATCATCTTGGTTGCGCGCCAAGGAACAACAGAGAAAAAGCAATTGCTGAGAGGACTTGAAGCAATCGAGCCTCAGAAGTTAGTGGGTGCGCTTTTGAACTGTTCCAAGAATCAGGCGAACAGTCACTACTATTATTAATTTTTCGCGAAGACCTGAACCTACTGTGTTCTTGATGCTGATCAGCAGTAATGATAATTGCTCGTCATTCCCGATCAATTCGATCCGGTCAATCACAACCAACATCAACTTGCAGTTTTAAGGCGATGACAGTTTCGCAGGGATGCGTGTCTTCACACAAATACTTCCCCGGAAGCGAATTGCCTAAATATAGAAGCTCGAAAGGAGACGGTCGTGACCATACGACAGGAAAGGTCTATGAATCTCGTTGAATCCCTTAGCGAGTCTGTTGCCCCTGGGGAACAAGGGGCACTAAACGAAGAGACCTTTAAGCGTGTGATTGCAATCGAGCGCAAACGAACCGAGCGCTCGAAGTCGCCATTCGTTTTGATGCTACTGGAAGTCGCGAATCACCAGAACTCGGAAAAAACGAAGCGATCGCTCGAATGCATCGTGACGGCCTTGCTTGTGGCTTGCAGGGACACAGATCTCGTTGGATGGTACAAGGATAATTGCATTGTCGGAGTGATGTTCACAGGACTCGTAGTCAATGATAAGCACTCGATACTGAGTGCCATCCTGAATCGAGTTAGCGAAACTCTCCGCAACGAGCTTACGTTTGAACAGTTCAGCCAAATCAGTATCTCGTTTCACCTCTTTCCTGATGACTGGGAAGACGACAAGCCTGGTCGTCCAAGCAATTCCGCCTTATATCCAGATCTAACCAGTCACGACAATGGGCGAAAATCTCTTCTGATTATTAAGAGATGCATCGACGTTGCAGGAAGCGCGCTGCTCACGCTGATCTGTCTGCCGTTGTTTCTCGCGATAGCGATCGCGGTTAGGTGGTCATCGAAGGGGCCAATTCTCTTTCGACAAGAGCGCGTCGGTCAATTCGGTCAAATATTTACGTTTTTGAAATTCCGCTCGATGTATGTCGATAACGATCACACGGTTCATCGCGAGTTTGTTACGAAGCTTATTGCCGAAGATGCCGTCGCCGGAGCGCAATCGGGAAGCCGCCAGAATGTTTACAAGCTAACAAACGATAAGCGGGTGACCCCGATTGGAAGGTTCTTGAGAAGGACCAGTCTTGACGAGTTGCCCCAACTGATTAACGTCCTCAAAGGTGACATGTCCCTTGTTGGCCCTCGCCCGCCCATTCCTTATGAATTGGCAGCGTATCAGGTCTGGCATCGTCGGCGAGTGCTAGAAGTGAAACCCGGAATTACCGGCTTGTGGCAAGTTACCGGAAGAAGCCGCGTAAAGTTCGATGAGATGGTTCGGCTCGACCTACGCTACGCCACGACATGGACCCCATGGTTAGATCTAATGATCCTGCTTCGCACTCCTGTGGCAGTGATCAAAGGTTCCGGAGCATATTGAGACCCATCAGAGCACCTACTGATGCCTCAACTGAAATGGGTTTTCGCGGCTGCAGTTCGATGAGGCGCACTACTTTAAAGATTAGAGATTAGATCATCTTCTAACTAGAGCAGGACGGAGAAGGACTGTGAATTTTGGAGTAATTGGGTACGGCTATTGGGGGCCAAATATCGTGAGAAACCTGGTGAATCTTGAGGGTTCTCAGGTTATTGCAATTGCAGAAATCAATGCTGGTGCCCGGGCGAGAGCACAAAAAGCATATCCCAGCGTCAAGGTAACCGCAGATGCATCAGAGGTGATAACGTCTGCTGCGATCGATGCTGTGGCGGTGGTATCTCCGGTGTGGACGCACTACGAATTGACCAAGGCCGCGTTGCAGAACGGGAAACACGTCTTTGTCGAGAAGCCTTTCACAAGCAATACGGCGCAGGCTGAGGAATTAATCAACCTCGCACAGCAAAAGAATCTCAGGATTATGGTGGACCACACCTTCCTCTTCACAGGTGCTGTCCGTAAGATTTGTCAACTGCTCGAAGACGGTGCACTGGGGAACCTCTATTACTATGACTCAACACGAGTGAATCTGGGGCTCTTCCAGCACGACATCAATGTGCTTTGGGATCTCGCGCCACATGACCTCTCAATTATGGATCATGTCCTTAAAGGGCGTCCTGAGGCCATCGTTGCGACAGGACAAGGGCATCTGAATGGGCATGAGGACGTCGCATTCATGACTCTCTACTTCCCCGAGAAGGTAATCGCGCATATCAATGTCAACTGGCTCTCCCCGGTGAAGGTGCGCACAACGCTTATTGGGGGCGAGAAGCGGATGCTCGTTTGGAATGACTTAGAGGCCGATGAAAAGATCAAAGTCTATGACAAGGGTGTGAAGATTACGAACCGCGAGGGTTTGTACGAGTTATTAGTAAGTTATCGGTCGGGAGATATGTGGTCTCCGCAGCTCGAACAGGTGGAGGCGCTCCGTCAGGAAATGTCTTACTTTGTGGAGTGCGTTTCAAATTCCAAGGAGCCCTTTAACGACGGTTGCGCCGGTCTGAGGGTGGTGCAGATGTTGGAAGCGGCGAGCGAGTCGCTGAGCAAGAGGGGAGCCTTGGTCTACCTGTGAACTTGTTGAACTCGATATCGGACGATGTGAAGATGGGAAGGAATGTCCGATTAGCAAGATTTATCAATCTGTACGGGTGCGACATCGGAGATGAGACGAAGATCGGCACGTTCGTTGAGATTCAAAAGAACGCAGTGGTTGGGAAGCGCTGCAAGATCTCGAGCCATTCGTTCATCTGCGAGGGGGTCGTGATTGAGGACAACGTATTTGTCGGACACGGCGTGATGTTCATCAATGATAGCTACCCGCGTGCCACGACCCCAGACGGGGGTTTACAGACCGAGGCGGACTGGAAGGTGGAGCGGACCGTAATCAAACGAGGGGCGTCAATCGGATCTGGGGCGACGATTCTTGCCAACGTAACAGTGGGAGAAAACGCAATTGTTGGAGCCGGCAGCGTCGTTACCAGAAATGTTCCTCCGAACTCAATTGTGGCCGGAAATCCGGCGCGGTTATTGCGTTATATAGAACGAGGCACAGAGGCTAATCATGGAAGCATCGAATAATATCCCTTTTCTCGATCTTATAACTCCTCATATGGAGCTTGAGAAGGAATTGACAGAGGTATTCCGCAAAGCGCTCCACACGGCTGGCTTTATTGGTGGAGCGATGGTCGAAGAGTTTGAGCAGGCTTTTGCAACATTCTGCGATGTAAATCATGCGATCGCTGTAAGCAGCGGCACCGATGCGTTGCGTTTCGCGCTGATGGCTTGCGGTATCGGTCCAGGCGACGTGGTGGTGACCGTGCCGCACACGTTTATCGCAACAACAGAGGCCATTTCGCAAGCTGGGGCGACGCCAGAATTCGTCGATATTGACGAGGCGACCTATAACTTGTCAGCCAAGAAACTGCAGCAGTTTCTCCAGGAACAATGCACAAGGGACGATGCGGGAAGGTTGATCAGTCGCAGGAATAAACAGCCCGTGAAGGCTGTAATACCAGTACATCTTTACGGCCAGATGGCTGACATGGATCCGATTCTTAGATTATGTCGACAGTATGATTTGACGTTGGTTGAAGATGCTTGTCAGGCGCATGGTGCGAAGTACTTTTCTCGCGAATTGAACCAGTGGAGGACGGCTGGCTCTATGGGGAAGGCGGCGGCATTCAGCTTTTATCCGGGAAAGAATCTCGGCGCGTGTGGCGAAGCTGGCGCCGCGACGACGAATGACGGAGCGGTTGCGGCGAGAATTAGAATGATTCGCGATCATGGCCAGGCGAAGAAGTATTACCACGACATGGAAGGCTACAACGGACGGCTGGATTCAATTCAGGCGGGTCTATTGCACGTGAAGCTGAATTACCTGGAGAAATGGAACAAACAGAGGCGTGAGCATGCGTCAGAATATAATCGGCTTTTGGCAGGCAACGACGCGATTCTTTGTCCGTATGAGCCAAGCTGGTCCCAAGCTGTCTATCATCTTTATGTAATCCGCACGTCCGATCGCGAGGTCTTGATATCTTTCTTGAAAGAGAAGGGTATTGGCACAGGGATTCACTACCCAATTCCGCTACATTTGCAGAAGGCATATAAATCTTTAAATTACAGCAACGGAGACTTTCCCACAACTGAGCAGGTGGCGTCGGAGATCGTCTCCTTGCCGCTATTCCCTCAGTTGACAGTAGCGCAACAAGAGAAGGTTGCTGAAGCGATCGTGGGAGTTGCCAGGAACTCTTTCGGCCATCGCCGTGAAGCTGAGCAAGCTGTCTTGGCTCCTTCAGTAGGGAACAACTAGCTTAGTCCCATCCCATACACCGCCCCATCCCAAGCATCAAGACAATCCACCTTTCGCCTTCACGGATCTCTCTGACTATGCCTCCAATGTTGAATTATGCGTTGATCACGCCGGCGCGGAATGAAGGCGAATATATTGAGTCGACCATCAAGTCGATGATTGCGCAGACTCATCTGCCGTTGAAATGGGTAATAGTCAGTGACGGTTCCTCCGACCAGACCGATGAACTGGCGCGCAAATATTTGAAAGAGTATCAATGGATCGAACTAGTGCGAATGCCGGAACGTAAGGAGAGGCATTTTGCCGGAAAGGTACATGCTTTCAGAGCCGGCTACGAGCGACTGGCGGAAACGAAGGTAGAGATTATCGGCAACCTGGATGCTGACGTCTCGTTCGAGCCAAAGCACTTCGAATTCCTTGTGGAGAGAATGAGCGAGAACCCGAAAATTGGTGTGGCAGGTGCTCCCTTCCGCGAAGGAACGTTCCAATATGATTACCGCTTTTCGAATATTGAAAATGTCTGGGGCGGTTGTCAGTTGTTTCGACGCGAGTGTTACGAGGAGATCGGTGGATACATGCCCTTGAAGGGCGGATGCATCGATCACGTCGCCGTACTTTCAGCTCGAATGCTTGGATGGCAGACCAGAACTTTCACAGAAAAAGTCTGCGTGCATCACCGCCAAATGGGCACCGCTATGCAGGGTGTTCTGAAAGCCCGATTCAAAATCGGCGCGAAGGATTACACGGTTGGCAACCATCCTCTCTGGGAGTTGGCTCGAACGATTTATCAGATGAAGAGCAGCCCCTTTGCGATTGGCGGCCTGGCGCTGGGGTTAGGATATGCCTGGTCACTTATTCGGCGGGCAGAAGTCCCGCTTTCCCCAGATCTTGTCGCCTTTGTCCGAAGAGAACAGTTGAACAGGCTGAAGAAGTTCTTCAGCAGGAATTCGCAAGCCACCACGAGTGGGATTGTAGGAATGTCCCACTCGGAATGAAGTGGCCTTCATAGAGTTGACTCTGAAACAATCCGTTCTAAATGAGCTAGTTTTTTTCCGAGACAGGTCTAGGCTAATCGATGGAACACGAAAATATCATCGACAAAAACGATCTCGTGCTGGTAACAGGCGCGAACGGATTCATCGGTTCGCGAGTTGTTGAGGGCTTATTGGAATTGGGCTTTCAGCGTGTGCGATGCTTCGCGAGATCATCGAAAGGTGAAAATCGGTTAGAAGCGCTCGCCAAAGTCGAAGGGGTTGCTTCGAGGTTGGAGATCGTCAACGGGAACCTTTTATCGCCCCAAGACTGTGCCAGCGCTGCGACGGATGCAAGGGTCATATTTCATCTTGCGGCAGGCCGAGGCGAGAAGTCTTTTCCCGATGCATTCATGAACTCGGTGGTAACGACCAGAAACTTGCTGGATGCGGCGGCGAACAGCGGCTGCCTGAAGCGATTCGTCAACGTCAGTTCATTTGCTGTGTACTCCAACCAGCATAAGCGCCACGGCAAGCTCCTTGATGAGTCATGTCCGGTCGAACAATCGCCCGCACTACGAGGGGAAGCCTATTGCTTCGCCAAAGTGGAACAGGAGCAGATTGTGCTCGAGTATGCGACCCGACGCGGCATCCCTTACGCAATCGTCAGACCAGGACAGGTCTACGGGCCCGGAAATGAGGGAATTACCGGCCGTGTTGGAATCGGAACGTTCGGGATCTTCCTTCACCTAGGCGGCTCCAATACGATCCCGCTGACATATGTCGATAACTGCGCCAATGCGATAATTCTTGCCGGGATTAAGCATGGAGCAGACGGCCAAATATTCAATGTTGTGGATGACGACCTTCCCAGCAGCCGCAAATTCTTACGCCTGTACAAAAGGCATGTCAGATCCTTTCCATCGCTGTACGTTCCGCACGTGATGAGCTACGCGCTCTGCTACCTATGGGAGAAATATTCGGAGTGGTCCCACGATCAGCTCCCCCCAGTGTTCAATCGCAGGAGATGGCATACATATTGGAAGAGTACGCGCTATAGCAATGAGAAACTGAAGAAGCGCGTTGGCTGGATGCCGAGGGTTCGAACCGAGGATGGGTTGAAGTTATTTTTTGAAAGCTGTCGGGTCAGGAGAGCAAGTGCTTAGAGTCGCCATAATCGGCTGCGGGAAGATCGCTGACTCGCATGCTTCTCAGATCGGCAGGATTAAGGGTTGCGAGATCGTAGGCGTTTACGATCGAGAGCCTTTGATGGCACAGCAGTTAGCTAAGAGATTCCCAATCAAGAAGGCTTTTAGCAGTTTGCCCGAACTTCTTGAAGAAGCGCGACCCGATGTTGTGCACATCACCACGCCCCCACAAGGTCATTTTGATCTGGCGAAGATCTGTCTGGAGTATGGATGTCACATCTACGTAGAAAAGCCTTTCACAGTATGGGTAGATGAAACTGAAAAGCTAATCGCAATTGCCAACGAGCGACAGTTGAAATTGACTGTCGGTCATGATGATCAGTTCAGTCATGTGTCACGTAGGATGCGTTCGATGGTGCGCAATGGATTTCTGGGCGGTTCTCCTGTCCACATGGAGAGCTACTACTGCTATGAAATCTCAAAGGCCGGGTACTCCGGCGCGCTATTAGGCGACAAGCAACACTGGGTGAGGCGGTTGCCTGGGAAACTTCTGCAAAATATCATTAGTCATGGCGTGGCCCGGATCGCGGAATTCCTGGTCGGAGATTCTCCGGAGGTGATCAGCTCCGGCTTCACCAGCCCTCTTCTTCGGTCTCTTGGCGAGACAGAAATCATCGACGAACTAAGGGTCATTATCCGCGACGGAGACGGCACTACGGCGTACTTCACTTTTTCTTCCCAGATGCGCCCGGGGCTCCATGGATTTCGAATCTATGGCCAAAAGAACGGCCTTATGCTCGATCAGGATCAAGAGACGCTCATTAAGCTTCGCGGAGCACGGTACAAGAGTTACGCCGAGAAATTTGTGCCGCCGATTGTCCTCGCAGGACAGTACTTGGGGAATGCATCGCTGAATTTAAAGACCTTCCTCCGTAACGACTTCCATATGAAGTCAGGATTGAAGTTCCTGATCGAGTCTTTCTATCGTTCCATCATCGAAGGGACACCGGAGCCAATACCCTATCGCGAAATTCTCTTGACCTCGAGAATCATGGAAGCCATTTTTAAGAGCCTAATCGAGAGCGTTGCAGAACCGACAAAGGATTATGTGCGGGAACACGCTGCGGCGGTTATCTGAACCTGTGCATGCTTGCTCGATTGAATTGTAGAACGTGGTAATCGACTCCAGGAACGCGAACTAGACTTTGTGCCTGGCAGAACTTAAAGTAATAGCTTTGCCCAGACGTTCCCTAGAGGTGCAATACACGCGCATGGTCCAGTCCAGTCAATCGGTTGAAGTCAGAATTAAGGGGCAGTGGGTTGCAGTTCCCGTGATGAGGGTGAACGGGTGCGAACTAACTACCAAGGGCAAATGGTTTAGGATCGCGCGCATTCGTGGCGAAGAAATGATGGAGAAGGGGGTGGACGATCCCGAGCGCTATATCACCGCCTTAAAAAAGGACACTGATCACATATTAAAAAGCGACATCTTCAGTTTTACGCAGAAGCTTCCGGAGACACAACCTAAGTTTCGGTATCCGATGGAATGGGAGAGTGTCGCGGCCGTACCGCTCGATAACTTCAAACAGTGGTGGGAAGGTTTGCCTCAGGAATCGCGGAAGAATGTAAGGCGGTCGCAAAAACGCGGAGTGGTGATCAATGTCAAAGAGTTTGATGAGAAGCTGATCGAGGGAATTCGAGGGGTAAACGACGATTCCCCAATGCGCCAAGGCCTGCGAAACGCGTATTACGGACTGACTGCGGACGAGACGACCAAACGTTATGGCGAATTTACCGGTAGATGTGACTTTATCTGCGCATATTCCGGCGAAGAAATGATTGGGTTCCTGCATCTGGTCTATCGGGGCAATGTGGCCGCGATTCTGAATCTAACTTCAAAGCCAAGTCATTTTGATAAGAGGCCAGCGAATGCCTTGATGGCGAAAGCTGTGGAGATTAGTGCGATGCGCGGGATCTCACATATCACCTACGGGCTTTACAATTATGGAAACAAGCGCGACAGTCCGTTGCGTGAGTTTAAGATCCGTAACGGATTTAAAGAATTTCTTGTTCCTAGATATTTCGTTCCCTTGACGCTGTGGGGAAGGCTTTGCATGAAAGCAAGACTTCATCGCGGCTTTATCGGCAACCTGCCTCCTTCTGTGATCACGGCGGGATTGCGGGCTCGGGCACTGTGGTACGATTTAAAGACTTTCATGCGCCGGTGTAGCTCAACGCCAGAGCAGCCGAATTGTTATCGGCAGATGGAGCGTTCAAATCCTCCCGCCGGCTCCAATTTATAGCTATCTGTAAATAAGTAGCTATCAAGATATTTCACCCGAATATCGATCATAATTAGGAGCCACCGAAATGCCGGGGCTTATTGGAATTATTGGGAGAGGTGATTGCAGCGAGAAGAAGCATCAGCTCGAGGCAATGATGAGAGCTACTCATCGTGAGGATTTTTACCGACGAGGAACGTTCGTTGATGAATCCTTGGGAGTTTATGTTGGCTGGACGGCCCTGGAGGGATCGTTCGCGGATGAGATGCCGATTCGCAACGAAAAGGGGGACGTGGCACTCATCTTTTCTGGCGAGGAATATGGCGGTTCCTTAATTCGGCAAGAATTAAAACAACGGGGCCACTGTGTTGGTCCAAAAGAAGCCGGATATCTTGCTCATCTCTGCGAGGAGGATCCGCGTTTTGTTGAAAAGCTGAACGGAATGTTTCATGGCCTCGCGATTGACTTCCGGAATAGCGCCGCGATTCTCTTCAATGATCGTTATGGGATGCACCGGCTCTACTATCATGAGGCAACCGACGGATTTTATTTTGCAAGCGAGGCTAAGGCAATCCTGGCGGTGCGGCCGGAACTTCGAACGATTGATCCTCAGGGGCTTGGCGAATTTGTTTCATATAGCTGTGTTCTCGGAGGGCGGACGGTTTTTAAAGATATCCACGTCATGCCCGCGGCGAGCGAATGGACGTTTAAAGGCGCCCAGCTCGCAAGCAGGCGAAAGTACTTTGACCCGCACGAATGGGAAGAGCAGACTGCCCTCGCAGCGGCGCCGTTCTATGAGGAACTTCGCTCTGTTCTTACGAGAACCCTTCCCAAGTATTTCCAGGGACCTGAACGACTCGGAATAGCTATGACCGGGGGGCTCGACACGCGGGTGATCCTGGCACTTCACCCGGTCGCGCCGGGATCGCTTCCGAGTTATACGTTTGGCGGAACCTATCGTGATTCATTTGATGTTCGAATTGGGCGTGAGATCGCCGGGGTTCTTCAGCAGCCGCACCAGGTTATCCAGGTTGGGGAGGAATTCCTTCGTGGATTTGCTGGCTACGCGGAGCGCAGCATTCTCATCAGTGAAGGCACAGTCGACGTTTACCGCGCGTCTGACCTCTATATAAGCAGGAAAGTCCGGGAGATTGCGCCCGCAAAAATCGTCGGGACTTATGGGAGCGAGATCATTCGGCATGCGGCAATGTTCAAACCGAGTGCACCGGTGCCAGGATTGTTTTCGCCGGATTTCTTGCCATACCTCGATCAAGCCGCAAGCACATATGCCCAGGCTCGGAAGCAGCATCCAGTTACGTTTGCAGCATTCATCCAGTCGCCCTGGTATCACTATGGAATAT
>Ga0187855_10001273_pt1 | contig 20256 bp, 17 predicted proteins | sample June2016WEW_8_10_2_FD_132969 | JGI IMG/M metagenome (GOLD analysis project Ga0187855, IMG submission 132969) | Peatland microbial communities from SPRUCE experiment site at the Marcell Experimental Forest, Minnesota, USA - June2016WEW_8_10 | ecosystem: Environmental > Terrestrial > Soil >...
GGAAGCGCCATGAGCGAACCAAAGGCAAGCCGCCCGTATTGGCCCGACGCGCTGCAAAATCCGCCGGATGCCACTTCCGGGCTCAAACCTTGGTCCTGGGCTTTAGAGCGTCTCGAAAAATCCCATAACTATTGGATCTCCACTGCGCGTCCCGGAGGGCGCCCGCATCTCATGGTGATCTGGGGGATCTGGTGGGAAAGTGCTTTTTGGTTTAGCACCGGGCCGCGCACGCGCAAAGCGAAGAACATTGCCGCAGATCCTCATTGCGTTGTCGCTACCGAAAAAGCCGACGAGGCGGTGATCATCGAGGGCACCGCGCAAGAAATCAGAGATCGCGCCGTCTGGAAGCAGATCGCTGGAACCTACGATCGCAAGTACGGCGGCGAAATCCTGCCCTTGCTCGAATCCAGCGGCGGTTGCATCTTTCGTGTCCAGCCCGATCTCGCCTTCGGCCAGGACGAGCACGCCGAAAACTTCGTTGAATCCGCTACCCGCTGGCATTTCTCATAAGCGATTCAGGCCGGGAGCGTTTGGATCCCGAGAAATAGCATCCCAACTGAGAATTCGCCATCTAATCGATGGCGGCATCTCGTTTGGAGATTCCGCCCTTTTTCCGTATAATTAACGATTGTCTCGCGACCTAGCGACGCGGCTGTAGTGCCCTAACCCGGGAAGCCGTGCAGACCGGACGCGAAAGACTGGAGCCCCATGAAACCCGGTATTCACCCCGACTATCATCAAGTAACCGTACACTGCGCCTGCGGCAACACGTTTCCCACGCGCTCGACCATCAAAGGTGACATGCTGCGCGTCGAAATCTGCTCGAATTGCCACCCTTTCTTCACCGGCAAACAGAAGCTGATCGATACGGCAGGCCGCGTCGAACGTTTCACGAAGAAGTACGCCGACGCCGCCGCAAAAGCCACAGCCGCGAAGAAGTAACCGCGTTCGCTTCCAACGTCGAGGGACAAGAGTTTCTGCCTGTCCCTCGGCAAGAGGCATCTTTTAAATAACGAATTCCTGAATTCTCAGACCCTAATCTTCGTGCCTCTGAAGCCTGCGCAGGCGGTACAAAACGTGCCGGCGTAGCTCGTGGCCTTCCGGCAGATGCGGATGATCGAAATCCTCAGCCGGGTCCCGGCTCATCCCGATTTTTTCCATCAAACGTATCGATCTGACATTGGCAGGAACGGTGAACGACACCAGGCTGTCGAGTCCCAGCGCGTCGAACGCGTAGCGCACAACCGCCTTTGCGCCTTCCGTCGCCAGTCCGCGGCCCCAATACTCCGCCGCCAGCCTCCATCCAATTTCGACGCACGGTGTGAAATGCGCTTGAAATCCCGGGACGTGCAACCCTACGTAGCCAATAAATCGCCTTTCCCGCCGAAGTTCGGCGGCAAACAGGCCAAATCCGTGCTTGCGAAGATGCTCTTGGATACGGTCGACCATGCGATCGCTCTCCGTGGCGGAGAGGCGCTGTGGCAAAAATTCCATGACTCGCGCGTCGGCATTCAACTGCGCAAAGGGTTCGCGATCGCCTTCTTCCCAACGTCGCAGCAAAAGCCGTTCGGTCTCGATCATGCCCTCTTCCCATCGCTTGCGGGAACCCGCTGATAATGCTAATTTTACACTTTCTCAAGCAATGACCGCGCATTGTGGCCGGCGCCAGGCTGTGATGCCAGAGCGGTTCATGGCCGAGAAATCGTCCCAGGTCATCCAGGGTAGGGTGGGCCGCAACACCGATCGCGCTAGATTGGAGATTTTCGCGTTCTGGCTCATTCTTGAGCCAGTTGTTCACTGTCATGAGTGATCGCCTGTCCAATTCGACGAGTGTTTCGGTGCGCCGTGCTTCGACGCCCCAGGATTCGCGCCGTCGAACCTATTGGCGCGTCGAGGGTTCTCTTCTCGAAGTGGGGGCGATGCGCCCGGTCGGCTTTTTCACCTGGAACGCGCAAAGTTTTGCGGAGCGTTGGGCTCGACGTGCCGGTATGGCGCTCATGGCGCTGTCGCGACCCTTCGCTTACACCGCAAGCCGCACCTTTGCCACGCGATCTCTGCACACGCTGCTGCGCGGCGTCAGCCAGGACCGCCTTGATCTCCTGGGCGAAGAGTATTTTCACTACGTCCTGAAGCCCGCGCTTCGGCCGGAAGCCACCGAAAAGCTTTTGGAAGCCGTTCGCAGCGGCGAGCGCATCGTTCTGGTGGGTCAACTCCTCGACCATATCCTCCGTCCGCTGGCCAGCCATTTCGGCATTGAGTCGTTCATTTCGAATCGCCTGGAGTTTCGTGACGGCCATGCCACTGGGCGTTTGTTGAGCCCGATCGTACGCCCTCGCGGACCATTTGCCTGGATCGCTGGCGGCTCCCTCGACGGCCGAGTTCCCGAAGAGAAGCTACTGCGCCAGTTGGGCTGGTCGAAAACGCCGGAACGCCTCCAATCCGCTCTGCAATCCAGCGCGCATCCCGCCGCTCTAACCGGCCGAGCCGTGGCGGCTCTGGGCGATGTCCCGCGCGTCGATCGCCTCTCCGTTCGCGAAACGCTCGCCAATCGTCACATCCTGCTGGTGGGAGTGACTGGTTTCATCGGCAAGGTCTGGCTGGTCGACCTCCTCGAAAATCTTCCCAACATCGGTAAGATCACCTTGCTGATCCGCCGCAATCGCACCACCTCGGCCCAGCGGCGCTTCGAAAAAATCGTCGAGGAATCGCCCACCTTCGATGGCCTTCAAGAGCGCCTCGGCCACCGCCTCGGAGCATTCCTGAAAGAGAAAGTCGAGGTCGTCGAAGGCGACGTCAGCCAGCCCGGCCTTGGCATGGATCAAGCTACGCAAACGCGGCTGGCGAAATCGCTCGACTTGATCGTCAACAGCGCCGGCCTCACCGATTTCAATCCCGACCTTCGTGAAGCTCTCGCCTCCAATGTCGATTCCACTCTTCATCTGCTCGATTTTCTCAAGAAGTGCGATCACGCCGGGCTGATGCATCTCTCCACCTGTTACGTCGTGGGCATGCGTGACGGCCGCGTCGATGAAGAACTCCACGACAACTACAATCCCGCGAAAGATCCCGATTTCGATGCCGACCGTGAAATCGATTCCTTGCGCGAGATGATTCGCAACGTCGAAGACCGCTCGCAAAGCCCCGAGCTGACCAAAGCTCTTCGCCGCCAGGCACTGGGCCGCGGCGGAGACGAGTCTGCCGTTCCTGCGGTGGAGTTGGACGGCGTGTTGAAACGCAATCGTGTCCGTTGGTCGCGCAATCGCCTCGTCCGCGCGGGTATGCGCCGCGCAAAACATCTCGGCTGGCCCAATATTTACACGTTCACGAAAAGCCTCGGCGAATCCATGCTCTCGCGCCGCGGCCGCGGCCTGCCCATCGCCATCGTTCGACCGTCAATCGTCGAAAGCTCCACGCGCTCTCCCTTCGCGGGCTGGAACGAAGGCATCAACACCTCCGGCCCGCTATCCTATTTGCTAGGCACGAACTTCCGTCAGCTCCCGACCAACGAACGCAAGTGCCTCGACGTCATCCCGGTGGACATGGTGTGCCGCGGCATGACCCTGATCGCCGCCGCCGTAATCGCGCGCAAGAACGCCAGGATGTATCAGCTCGCAACCTCTGCCATCAATCCTGTGAATATGGGCCGCAGCATCGAGCTGACCGGCCTGGCCCACCGCAAGTATTACCGCCGCCAGCCTGGCATCGAACACTGGCTGAAGCTGAAATTCGAGACCATCCCCGTTTCCAAGCAGCGTTACGAGCGCATGTCGATTCCCATGCAAAAAGCAGTTGTATCCCGCATCAATCGCGCTGCCGTTACGCTGCACATGAAGAAGGCCCCTCTCGCCAGGCAAGAACGCGACTTGGGCCGCGCCGAAAAGCTCATCGAACTCTACGAGCCGTTCATTCTTCACAACGAGCATGTCTTCGAATGCGAAAACGCCCGCCTTCTATCCGCGGCGCTTCCGCCCGATGAGCGCCCCCTCTTCGAATTCGACCCCGAATCGATCGACTGGTGGAACTACTGGATCAACATCCACATTCCCGCGCTGCGCCGCTGGTGCTATCCGCTGATGGAAGGCCGCCCGCTCGAATCGCGGACTCCACGCGAGATGGATTGGTCCACCCAAACCGCCGCTCGCGCATCCGTTGTCGGCGGCTCCGCGCCGCCGTCCGACCCCCTATGGCGATCTTCGTAACCGGCGGCACGGGCTATCTCGGCAGCTACCTGGTCGCAGGTCTGCTGACCGGGCACCGCGATCCGCTCAATCTCCTGGTGCGCGCAAAATCCGATCGCGAAGCGCGCGAGCGTTTGTGGCAGTCGCTGCAGTTGCATCTGGCGTTCCCCGAATTTCTCGAGTATCTCAACTCGCGCATCACCATTTTTCGCGGAGAACTCACCACCGAGCGTTTTGGCCTTTCCGACGACGAATATCACACGCTTGTCGATACCACGCACTCGCTGATTCACTGCGCCGCCTCGCTGAATCGCAAATCCGAAAAACAATGCCTCAACGTGAATCTTCGCGGCGGCCTGGAAGTGATCCAGTTGGCCCGCCGCGCCCAAAATCGCAACGGCGTCCTTCGCTATTCCCACGTCTCGACGGTCGCGGTCGCCGGCAAGCGCCAAAACGAGGTCGTGACCGAAGACGCCGCCATCGATTGGTCGCGCTCCGACTACGATCCCTACGCCCGCACCAAAAAATTCGGCGAGCACATGCTTAATCAGCTCCTACCCGATGTTCCGCGCACAATTTTTCGCCCCGCCATCGTCATGGGCGACAGTCGCCGCCCCGAAACTTCACAATTCGACATGGTCCAGGCATTCGATGTTCTTGCACGCCTCCCAGTCCTTCCCCTTCGCCCTGACGATAGAATCGACATCGTGCCCGCGAACTATGTCGGTAACGCCATCGTGACCATTCACCAGAAATCCGAGCCCGCCCACGGCATCTACCATTTGTCCGCTGGCGAAGGTTCGCAGACTTATCGCGAGATCACTACGGCGCTCGCTGCCGCGGGAGGATCGCGCCGTCCGAATTACTTGCCTTCCCTGGGCCGGCCATTCTCGGCCACCGTCAATCGCCTGGCTCACGGCGACGGCTCCATCGGCCGCGGCGCATCCCTCCTGAAAGTTTTCTGGCCGTATCTCGACTGGAACACCGTCTTCGACAACTCCCGCGTCGTGGCCGAGCTCGGCGAAGCTCCCGCAAAGTTTACGACTTACGCCTATCCTCTCCTGAAGTTCAGCCGCGAAAATAAATTCCGTTACCCCGCCAAGCCCTGGCCCTCCTCGGTCCCCGTCTCCGAAAAAACCGTCGTTGCCGGGAGCGCCCACGCATGACCGACTTTCTTCTCGTCGCCTGGGTCAGCGCGCTCATCGAGATTCGCCGCTTCGGCTGGATGTTTGGCCTAGGCCGCCGCTGGACTCCCGGCGAAAAACTCCGCCTCTTTTTCGCAGGCTACAACGGAACGCGCAACACCGGCTCCGACGTGCGCGTGCAGGAAATGCTGCGCCAGGTCCGGCACGTCCTCGGCGCGAACAACGTGGACTTTAGCGTACTGTCATTCGACTTCGACCGCTCTCGCGGCTATTTCGAGGGCACCCGTCAGATTCATCTTCCCGATGCTTTTCCGCCCGTCCTCTTCCGCGAGGTGCACCAGAATCACGGCGTAATCGCCTGCGAAGGCTCCATGTTCAAGAGCAAATTCGCGAACGCGCTCTCCACCATGATGATTGGTTCCCTCGGCTTGGCTTCCGCGGAGAACAAACTCTCGCTCGGGTACGGCGGCGAAGCCGGCCACATGGATCCACTCATCCAGAACATGTGCGAGCGTTACGTTCACGATTCGCTGGTCATCACTCGCAACGTCGAATCACAAACCCTTCTTCGCAAGCTTGGCATTCCCACCGAACTTGGCACCGACACCGCCTGGACCTTCGAACCCAATCCGCCCGAATACGCCCGCAAAACGCTGCGCGAAGCAGGTTGGGACGAAAAAACACCAATTCTCGTGCTCTGCCCGATCCATCCCTTCGTCTGGCCCGTAAAAGCCTCCATCGCAAAATACCTGGCGCGCCTCACCACCGGCGCCTACAAAGAAAGCCAGTACCGAACCGTCTATTTCCACGAGTCGGGCCCGGAAGTCGACAGAAAATATCGCCACTACATTTCCGGATTCGGCAAGGCAGCTGCCGCTTTCTGTCAACGTCATAAGGTATTTCCGATTCTCGTCGCCATGGAACGCCTCGATGCCGCCGCCTGCCGCTCCATGCTGGAGTTTCTGCCCAACACGCCGATCTTCACCTCCGACGACTACGACATGTTCCAGCTCGTCTCGCTCCTGCGCCTCGGCTCCTACATGGTTTCTTCGCGCTATCACGGCATCGTCACCTGCATGCCCAGCCTGGTTGCCTCCGCAGGCGTCACTATGGACGAACGCATCCGCAACCTCATGCGCGAGCGCGGCCATCAACATCTCTTCCTCACGGTAGAAGACCCCAACCTCGAGCCCAAGCTCCTGCAAATCATGGAAACCCTGGTCGCCGAAGCAGACTCCGTCCGCGAGGGCATCGGCACCACGGTTGTCCGCAATCTCAAAGTAATGGCCCGCATGGGCACCATCCTCGAAGACGCCGTCCGCCATACTTACCCCGAATTCCCCCTGCGCTCCGGGGTCCTCTCCTGGGAAGACTACCTCCCGCCGCTAAGCCCCACCCTGCTCGATCTAGCCAATCGCTACGACCAATCCGCGCCCGCAGCCTCACGACAGCACTCCGCAGTAGGCTCCTCCGCTCGCTAGCCATCCGACCCCACACGAATTTGTAGGGGCGCCGCACTGCTGCGCCCCATCTCGGCAAGATCAAAACCGCCCAGCACATCCTTTTCCGGGAGAAATTGTCCTGGGGCGCCGCGCTCTTGCACTGCACGTGATCAATTCGGCGTCCTCAAATTCAGAAGCCTTGCACCGGTCTGAAATGCACATGCACCATGAGTGCAGGCTTCCTAGGACCAGAGATGACCACTGCAACGGCGCCAAAGAGTCAATTGGTGTGGCTGGGATTGGTGGCGCTGGTCGCCCTTTCAGGGCTGTGTACGATCTTCGCGGCAGTGGCAACGGCGGCGCAAGCCTGGCAGGACCAGGCCCAGGCACGATGGCCGGAGGTAGCGGCGCGCATTGACAGATGCAGCCTGACGCAGACGAGCACCGGCCAGCGAAACAAGTACTACATCCGTTGCCGCTTGAGCTACGCAGTAGGCCCTGAGCAGAATGTGACGACCGTCTTTTCGATCTGGCGATACCCGCTCAGCCGGAGTGGGCCGCTCCAAGAGTGGGTGGATCAGCATCCCCAAGGAACGCCCATCGTCGTGCGCTACGATCCCGCGAACCATTCGAAAGTAGTCATGGCGGCGACCGACATGGTGTTCCGCGTGCCGCGAACGGCGAACAATGTGAAGCTATTGGAAGTCTGGGCGGGAAGTTTCCTGGTCCTGGTAACCATCGCGGGATTCACACGGCCGCGATCCGGTTGGCGAAACGGATACTCTTCCATGCCGCTGAATTCATAGGCTGTCACGCTTCCCCCGCCCCCTGATAAATTACGGCAAGTTGGTAAGCCGCATTGCCGGAAACTCACCGACGATCCCTACCTCCAATTGCATTGCCTGACCACCACAATTCATAATACCCATCGCTCAACTCCCAAAACTCCATGCCCAATTTCCTGGAAAACCTCTTCGCCCAACTGCACCGCGGTTCCACCCGCATCGTCCTGCGCGAAATCCGCGGCGACCAATTCACAAACGTAACCGGCGCTCAACTCCTCTCCCAAATCCAAGTCGCTCGCGAGTCCCTCCGCCGTCTCAACCTCCAGCCCGGCGACCGCTGCGCGATCCTCGCCCCCAATTCCGTCCGCTGGATCGCCATCGATCTGGCGCTGATGGCCGAGGGCCTGATCGTCGTCCCGCTCTATTCGCGCCAGGCCCCCGCCGAACTCGTCGCGGTCATGCAAGATTGCCAGCCCAGCCTGCTGATCGTCGGCGACAAATCCTTAGGCGATGCTGTAACCCAAGCGTGGCCCGCCGGCTCCGCCGCGCAACCTCCGCAAGGCACCTTCGAAGACCTTCTGCCGCAGGCGGCCTCATTGGCGGACGTATCCCCTACCCCGTCGAATCCCCGCCGCGACTCCGATCTCGCTACCATCGTCTACACTTCCGGAACTTCCGGCGAACCCAAGGGCGTCTGCCTCCACACCGGCAACGTCTCCTTCATGCTTTCTCGCACCACCGAGCGCCTCGATCAACTCATGCGCGACTCGCAAGGCCCCGACAGCATCTTTCACTATCTCCCTCTCAATTTCGCCGCCTCTTGGATCGCCACGCTCTCCTTCCTCTCGCGCGAAAGCGTCGTCACCCTCTCCACCGATCTCAACAAGCTCGCCGACGAGATTCGCCTCTCCGCCCCGCACTATTTCCTGAACGTACCCACACTGCTCGAACGCGTGCGTCGCGGCGTCGACGACGCCATCGCGAAACGTCCCGCCGTGATCCGCTTGCTTTACGCCAAAGCCCGCGACGCATCACAGCGCCAGCAAGCCGAAAATGTAGGGGCGCGCTTAAGCGCGTCCCCTTCCGCCCCAAACACCGCCGCCGCCCGATCCGATACGCATGTTCTCGACGGCCTCTGGCGAGTCCTGGGCCGCAAACTCATCTTCAGCAAAATCAAAGACCGCTTCGGCCCCCATCTCCGCGCCCTGATCTGCGGCTCCGCTCCGCTCGCCCCGGAAACACAAAATTTCTTCCTCATGCTCGGTGTCCGTGTTCTGCAAGTCTACGGACTCACCGAAACCACCGGCATCTGCACCATGGACGATCCCAGTGGCACCGTAGACACCGGGCACGTCGGCCCCACCATTAATGGAATCGAAATGAAAGTTGCCGAAAACGAGGAAATCCTGGTCCGCGGCCCCAACGTTTTCCCCGGCTATTGGAATCGCCAGGAAGAAACCGCCCGCGTCCTGCAGGACGGCTGGTTCCATACCGGCGACCAAGGCAAAAAAAACGCCCACGGCAACTGGCGCATCGTCGGTCGCGTCAAGAATCTGATCATTCTGAATTCGGGCCACAAAGTTCCTCCCGAGCCCATCGAAGACAAACTCGCCCAGCTTCTCCCCAGCGCCCAGCACATCGTCGTAGTCGGCAACGGCCGCGGTTATCTCTGCGCTCTAGTCACCGGCCCTGTCGAACCAGCCACGGTACAATCCGCCCTCGACGCCGTGAATCCCGATCTCCCTCACTATCGCCAGATCCGCAACTTCACCATCCTGCGCGAAACGCTGACTCCAGACGGCGGGCTGCTCACCGCCATGGGCAAACTCCGCCGCGCCGCCATCAACACCCGCTTCGCCCAGGAAATCGACGCGCTGTACGCCGCGAAAACCCCCGAAAAAATCCGCTAACCACCCGCCATCCCAACTCAATCCAATCCGATCGCGAATAGAACAAAGATCTGAACCGCACCATCACGCGATTGATGGACCCCGCCGACCAACTACCATCCAACACCTATCCGATCGCTCACCACAAACTGTCATCCTGAGCCTATCCGACCAGGATAGGCGCGAAGGACCTCAACCAATCCGATCAACGAAGACCGTGACGATTAGTCGTCACAGGACTCCGTCCTGCGCGCTTCAAGAAATCCCTTGACGGGGAGGTAATCATCTGGTACTATTAACTGGTAGTTTGATGTGTCGAGCGATACCGAGCCTACCGCAAACTAGCGCAGGTAGCGGCAAGTCTCGCCCTTAAGGATCGCGGCGATCGGAGAATGGCTTTACTCCTTTAGAATGAACACTTGTGAAAGTCTATCAAAACAAACGACTTTAACTCCCTTTAGAATGAACACTTGTGAAAAACACCCAGGGGGGTGGGGTAACCAGATTGTTAACACAATTCGCCTTCCAGCCTAGGTACAGCCCCTGCTTCAGACTGTAGTAAGCTTGGCTGCTTTCTTCTGTCTTGGAGACATTTGGTCTCTCGAAAATGACATCCTTCACCGGCAAGGCGTTGCGCTGGCACTTGCGCGACTCCATCCTTGAGCTGACCCTCGACCGCGAACCCGCCAACGAAATTGGCTCCGTCATGCTCGGCGAGCTTGAAAAGCTCGTCGCCGCGTTCCCCTCACTTGCCCCTCAGACCTCCGCCTGTATCGTCACGAGCGCCCGCAAACATGGCTTCTCCGCTGGCGCGGATCTCCGTGAGCTCTACAACGGCGCCGCGTCACTTTCCACCACGGAGCGTCTTGCAGGCGTTCGCCAATTCCTCGAGCGCATTCACGCCGTCCTCAACGCCATCGATGCCGCCCCCTTCGTGACCATCGCCGCCGTCCACGGCGTCTGTTTCGGCGGCGGCCTGGAGCTCGCCCTCGCCTGCGACATCATCGTCGCCGACAAAATGGCCCGCTTCGCCTTCCCCGAACTTCGTCTCGGGCTCATACCCGGCTTCGGCGGCATCCCCCGTCTCAAGCGCGACCTTGGCAACGCCTTCGTCCGCGACCTGCTCCTCACCGGCCGCAGCGTCAACGCCACTCGCGCCCAAGCCGTTGGCCTCGTCGCCCAACTCGCCGCTGAAGGCGAAGCCCAAAAAATCGCTCAGGCCACGGCCGCACAAATCACCAAGTTTGACGCCGTAACCCGCGCCGCCGCCAAAAAATTCATCAAGCCCATCCCCCACGAAGAACTCCGCCGCGAAATCGACCTCTTCTGCGAACTTTTCACCCGCCCGGAAGTCATGGCTGCGCTGAAAAAATTCGTCGAGTCCACCGAAGCCATGCCCTACCTCCCGTAAGTAACGAAACGCCTTCTGATAGAATCCAATCAGCACACATCAAAATGAAACGTAGAACTCTTCATCTCGTAGCGCTGTTCCTGCTCGCCGCGCTGATGTTTCTCGCCTCCGGCCAGCACGGGAGTTATTTCTGCGTCTCGCCTTGGGCTGGCGATTCGCCACCGCAGCCGGCAACCGATGCCAATCCTTAGTCTCGATCACGTGCAACTCGCGATTCCCGTTGGCGGTGAAGAGCGCGCCCGCAGCTTCTATGTCGGCATCCTTGGCCTCACCGAAGTCGCGAAGCCCGCATCCATGGCCGGCCGCAACAGCATCTGGTTCGCCGCAGGACCTGTGAATTTACACGTCGGCATCGAAGAGGACTTTCATCCCGCCAAGCGCGCTCATCCCGGGCTCGTGGTCGACAATATCGACGACATCGTCGCCGCCTGCCAAAGCGCAGGCCTTCCCACCAGGCCCGACACATCGTTCAACGATTTTCGCCGCGTCCACGTTTTCGATCCCTTCGGCAATCGCCTCGAACTCATGGAGAGCACAACTCTCATTCCGTAGCGCCAGCGCCTTCAGGCCGCGAGTCTCACAAAAACCTAGCCATTCTTCCGGGTCACGACCTAGCCGATCGGCGGATGTAGTTGCCCCTGCAACTCCGGCATCTTGTTCATGGAGGTTGCACATGTCTTCTCAACTTATCGAACTCTCAAATGCCTTGGCCCAAGCCACTGATCGGGCCGCGGCAACTGCTGTCGCCGTCCACGCCGAAGCCCGCGGCTCGTCGAGCGGTGTGATCTGGCGGGCGGGCATCATCGTCACTTCAGAACACGCCCTGCGCCGCGACGAAGAGATTCACGTCACACTCGCTGATGGCCGAGTTGTTCCGGCGGCGCTCGTTGGCCGCGATCCATCGACCGACCTCGCGGTCTTGAAATGCGCCGAAGCAACGACGCCCGTGAATGAATTTGGCGACGCCGCAGCAATCAAGCCTGGCAGCCTGACGCTCGTCGTCGGCCGCACCCGCGCCAGCGGACCTGTCGCCGCGCTCGGCGTAGTCAGCCTGGTCGCGCCCGAGCGCAAGACTTGGACCGGCACATCGCTGGCGCCGTATATCCGTCTCGACGTCGCGATCCAACCCACCGCCGCAGGTGCAGCCGTTGTTGACGCCAGCGGTCGAGTCTTCGGCATTGCCACTCCGCGCTTCGCCCGCTTCGGCGCCATCGCCGTTCCTGCTTCGACCGTCAATTCCGTAATCGACACGCTCTTACAAAAAGGCCGCATACCACGCGGTTATCTCGGCGTAGGCGTGCAACCCGTGCGCCTGCCTGACGCACTTCGCCAGTCCCTGCATCGCGAAGCGAAGACGGCAGCCATCGTCCTGGAAGTGGAACCCGAAAGCCCAGCCCACAAAGCCGGCCTCGTCATCGGCGACATCATCGTCGCGATCGCCGGCCAACCGATCGCTCGACTCGAAGACATCCACGCGCGGCTGCAAGGCGCGGTGATCGGCAAGAGCCTATCGTTGGGATTTGTTCGTGGCGGCGCGCTGCAGGAAACCACGGTAGTCGTCAGCGAACGCCTCCACGGGGCCGAATAAAATGCCCGTCACCAGCTTCGGCGAAATCGCGGAAAATCTCCGCCGCTCCACAGTCTTCATCCACGCAGGCCGGCGCGGCAACGGCTCCGGCGTAATCTGGTCGAGCGACGGCCTCATCGTCACCAACGCCCACGTCGCCCGCCGCGAGCGCCTCCGCGTTCAACTCTGGGACGCCCGCGAACTCGATGCCACGCTCGAATCCGCTGACATCGCGCGCGATATCGCCGTGCTCCGCGTGAACGCAAAAAATCTGCCAGCCGCAACTCCGGCTGACTCTTCCCGCGTTCGCCCAGGCGAACTCGCCATCGCCATCGGCAATCCGCTGGGTTTCGTAGGCGCCCTCACGACTGGTGTCGTCCACGCGGTCGGTCCACTTCCCGGCCTCGGCCCGCAATCCTGGGTGCAGGCCGGAGTTCGCCTCGCTCCCGGAAATTCCGGCGGCCCGCTCGCCGACGCCGCAGGCCGTGTCATCGGCATCAACACCATGGTCGCCGGCCAATTAGCCCTCGCGATTCCCAGCAACGCTGTCACCGACTTCCTCTCCGGCGGCGGTTCCAACAAGAACACGAACGACGGCTGGCTAGGCGTGACGCTGTATCCCGTGCAAGTTCCCAAGTCCGGGGCCCGCGCCGCAAAATCTTTTGGACTCGTTGTGCTCGAAGTCGAGCCAGGCAGTCCCGCGGCGAATGCTTCGCTCCTGCCCGGAGATATTTTGCTGGGCACCGAAGGCAAACCGTTCAGCCTGCTTGAAGATTTGTCGCGAGCGCTTCGCGGCACGGGCCCGCGCGCGCTCCGTCTGGAATTTCTTCGTGGAGATTACGTCCGCATTCGGCGCGTCACGATCCAACTCGGCAGCCAAGCCACGAGGAGCGGCGTCGCCGCGTGATTCGCGTCTTCATCGTCGCGGCGTCAACGCTGGCTCGTTCCGGCCTGCAGAATCTTCTCGCGGATCGTGGCGTAGAAGTTGTGGGCGGCGCGCCAGATATCGACTCGATCGAAGGCGCGCTCACGGACGGGGAAGCCGATGCGCTGGTCATCGATGCATCCGGCGAGAACGCTCAATCACTGCTCGACTCCCTAACCCGTTCCGATCTCGCGTCGGAAATTCCCGTCGTAGTTCTCGCCGGAAATTCTCCGCCAAGTTGCCCTGGCGAAGCTTTGCGCAACGGCGTCCGTGCCGTGCTCCCCGTTGACGTCTCGCGAGATCAACTCGCTGCCACTCTTCAGGCGGTCAGCGCGGGATTGCTGGTGCTGCATCCCGCCGAGATCGCGGCCGTCTTGCCGGCGGCAACTCCTGCGTCCCAATCGCTGACCGAATTGGCCGAGCCCTTAACCCGCCGCGAGCGCGAAGTTCTCCAAATGCTGGCCGCCGGCCTGGCCAACAAAGAAATCGCTTCCTGCCTGAACATCTCCGACCACACCGCGAAATTCCACGTAGCCTCGATCCTCGGCAAACTGGGCGCAGCCAGCCGAGCCGAAGCGGTAACCCAAGGCATCCGCCGCGGCCTGGTCTTGTTATAAGCAAAGATCGGGAGTGATCCCTCACCGAAAGGAAATCGCGGCAGAGAAGAAAGAGCCGCGTACACTTGGTTGGTTGCCGAGCTGGGGCACAGCGGTGCTGTGCCCCTACAATGGATACGTCGCGCCGTGCGGCCTGGGGCCATGGCTGCTAGGGTTTTTCTTCTTGGCCCTGTTGGTGATAAATTGACGTATCCCATGCGCACCATCGATCAAACTACCCAGGAAATCCTGGACTTGGCCACCAAGCATTTCCACGTGCCCGCAGGCACTCTCGCTCCCGACGACGACTTCTTCAAGAAGCTGGGTATCGATAGTCTGCAAACACTCGAACTTCTGAGCCGCATCGAAAACCACTTCAACATTGAGCTGCCCGACTACGAAGTCCAAGGCGTAAGCGACTTCCGCACCCTGGCCTCGCGGATCCAATCCCGCCTGTAATGCTGGATCTCACGAAGTACCAATTTATTGGCGCCGCGCTGAAGGATGCGCTGGAGCAGTTCGCGGATGAAACCTGCTTGATCGAGGCCGACCGCGAGCGCGAGAAAGAGCGGCTCACCTATCGCGATTTCAAGAAGCGAGCTGAGCCGCTAGCGAGAACCATCCAAGACGTAAATTTCCACGCCGGCGATCGCGCCGCGATCATCATGACCAATCAGTCCAAGTGGCTGATTTCCGCGTACTCGATTTTTTCCTGCGGCGGCGTACTGGTTCCGCTCGATTACAAACTCACGCCCGATGAGCAATGGCAGTTGCTTGCGCATTCCGGCGCACGGGTGCTTGTGACTGAATATCCGATCTGGCGGCAACTCGCTGCGTCTCCGGGTCGCGGCACAGCCACAAGTCTTGCTCAGATTTATGTGACGGAGGCGCCGGCGAATGTTGACCTGGCCGGAGCGCAACGATGGGAAGAAACCTTGACCAATGCTGCGGCCCCGGTTTTTGTTCCGCGCACGCGCAAGGACGTGGCGACCATCGTGTATTCCTCAGGCACCGGTGGCCGGCCCAAGGGCTGCATGATGACGCATGAAAACTATCTCGAACAATGCGTTGCGCTGACCTCGCTGTATCCCTTCGCTCCCGGCTTCCGCTATCTCAGCATCTTGCCCACGAATCATGCGATCGACTTCATGGTCGGATTCTTCGGCCCGTTCATCTGCGGCGCAACCGTTGTGCATCTCCGCACACTGCGCCCCGAATTCGTCCGCGAAGCCTTCCCAAAGTACAAAATCACCTACGTCAGCCTCGTGCCGCTCGTCCTCAAAAATCTTCAAAAAGGCTTACAAACCCGTTTCGACGCGTTGCCGTCCAGCAAGAGGAAGATCTTCGACGCGCTGGTCACCGTCAACAAAGCCCTGACAAAAAGTCAGCCGCGCCTGGGCCTCAGCCGCCGCCTTCTCAAGCAAGTCCACTCCGGCTTTGGCGGCGAACTCCGCGCCATCATCGTCGGCGGCGCCTTCACCGAACCGCAAACGCTCCAGTTTTTCTACGACCTCGGCATCCCGGTAGCCAACGGTTACGGCCTGACCGAAGCAGGCACCGCAATCACGGTGAACGACCTGCACCCGTTTCGCGCCGACACCGTCGGCAAACCGCTTCCGGGCATGGAAGTCCGCATCGTAGAGCCCAACGCAGACGGAATAGGCGAAATCTTCGTCCGCAGCAAAACGGTCATGTCTGGTTACTTGAATGAGCCGGAGCTGACCGCCGAAACCATCGTCGACGGCTGGCTAAAGACCGGCGATCTCGGTCGTTTTGATCCCGCGGGCCATCTGCAACTCTTCGGCCGCAAGAAAAACATGATCGTCACCGAAGAAGGCAAGAACATCTATCCCGAAGACATCGAGTCCGTCTTCGAAAGTCTTCCCGTAAAAGAATTCTGCGTATTCGCCGCGAACTACATCTGGCCGCAGCGCAGCATGGTCGGCGAACAACTCGTCCTGGTGATCCACCTTGAGCCGGGCCAAACCCTCACCGAGGACCTGCGCAAAAACATCTCGCTCCTCAACAGCCGCCTCCTCAACTACAAGCGCATTCATGGAATCATCCTCTTTGAAGAAGATTTTCCCCGCACCGCTTCGCTTAAGATAAAAAGGAACATCCTGGCGGAACGGCTGGCCAAGCTCGATCGCGCAGCCGCGATTCAGTCTTTGTGAACTCGTCGCAATTGAAGCGGCAGGAGATCCACGGCACACCGATGGAACGCTTCTTCGCTATCGTAAATCCCGCTGCGGGTGGCGGGCGTTCGGCAAAGCTTGCTGGACCGGCCCTCGCGCGCCTGCGCGAAGGCGGCATCGGTGTCGACGTGATCGCTTCCACCGGCCCCGGCCATGCGATCGATCTCGCGCGCGAAGCCTACAACCAGGGCTATCGGCGTTTTATCGCGGTCGGGGGCGACGGCACAGCCCATGAAATCATCAACGGCGTTTTCGCGGCCGGCGCTCCGCAAAAACGCATTTCCCTCGGCTTCCTGCCGCTCGGCACCGGCAATTCGTTTCTCCGAGACTTTACCAGCGATGGCGCCGAATCCTCGTTGCAAGCCATTCTGGCGGATCGCAAACGCCCCATCGATCTCATCCGCCTCACTCATACCAGCGGCCAGATTTATTCCTTCAATCTCCTCAGCATCGGCTTCACTGCCGACGTTGGCGCGCTCACCAATCGTCATTTCAAATCCCTAGGCCATCTCGGCTATCTTCTCGGAGTCTTTGTGCGCGTCGCGCAGCTCCGACGCCGTGCCTTCACGCTCCGCTGCGATGATGACAAGGATTGGGACGAGCGCCGCTGCCTGTTCCTCACGTTCAACAACAGCAAGTACACCGGCGGCACCATGCTGATCGCTCCCAATGCCGATCCGGCGGACGGGATGATCGAATTCGTCCGCTGGGGCCCGATCGGCCGCCTGGGCCTGATGCGCATGCTCCCGAGACTCTACGACGGCACTCACATCCGTCACCCGCTGGCCTCGCGCCGCGCCGTGCGCCACGTGGAGTTCAACGTCCCCGTCCCTATCGACGTGATGATCGACGGAGAGATCGCCACGCTCGAGTGCTGCTCGCTCGACATACTCCCCGCAGCAGTGGATATCTACGTATGAAGCGAATCTGGCTCGCCGTACGTAGCGCCATTCTCTGGATCGTGACGCTCCTGCACTTTTTCATCGTCGCGCCCATACTCGTACTTCTTGGCATCTTCCTCGATCCGCGCAAACACGATTGGCTGCAGCGCGGTTTCTGCCGGCGCATTGCGTTTTTTTCCGGCACCTGCGTCGAAGTCCAGCGCTCCGCCAACTTCGACCCTAATCGCACCTGTTTCTTCATGGTCAACCACGTCAATCTCTTTGACCCTTTCATGCTCTACTGCGCCATCCCGCAATACGTGCGCGGCTGGGAGCTGGAATCGCATTTCAAAATCCCCGCCTATGGCTGGCTGATGAAGCGCTTCGGCAACGTTCCGGTCCCCGACGTTCGCCGACCCTCCGATCTGAAACGCATGTGGCGGCTGACGCAAGACGCCATCAACGGCGGCACCAGCCTGATCATCTTTCCTGAAGCCATGCGCACCCGCGACGGCCATCTGAATCCGTTCCAGGACGGCGGCTTCCGCGTGGCACAGCAACTCGGTTTCCCCATAGTCCCCGTAAGCCTGGTCGGCTCCTTTCAACATCACCGCACCGGCCACTGGATGCTGTGGCCCGCTAGGGTCACGGTCGTCCTTCACGACACCATCGACACCACCGGCCTAACCAAGGAAGACGTCCCCGCCCTGCGCGACAAGGTCCGCGCAACGATCTCCGCGCCACTCGAGGCTTTCCTGAAACGAAGAACGGAGTGAATGATAAAAGCGAAGACGGAAGTACCCAGCCGAGGATCCGAGGGTATAATCGCGGCAAATCATGGCCCTTGCTCCAGGTTTCCGACTTGGTCCGTTTGAGATTGTTGCTCCGCTGGGTGCCGGCGGGATGGGCGAAGTGTACAGCGCGCGTGACACGCGGCTGGAGCGCACCGTCGCGATCAAGCTTCTCCCCCCAGCATTTTCGACGAACACTTTGCGGTTACAACGCTTCGAACGGGAAGCCCGCTCGGCCTCTGCCCTGAATCATCCGAATATCGTGACGATCTACGAACTCGGAACAGACGGTTCTACTCACTACATCGCGATGGAACTGGTAGAAGGAAAGACCCTGCGCCAACTACTGGAACCCGGTTTGCTGCCCATGCGAAGGGCCATTGAAATCGCGGTTCAGATCGCGGAGGGGCTGACGAAAGCGCATGAAGCGGGCATCACGCATCGGGACCTGAAGCCCGAGAACGTGATGGTGTCTCACGACAAGTTCGTGAAGATCCTCGACTTTGGGCTTGCCAAACAAGCCTCGTCCAGCGAGGAGCAGCTGGATGTGTCTGCGACATCCACGTCGGTTACGGGAACGGGTGTGATGGTAGGAACGATCGGATACATGTCACCGGAACAAGTCGGCGGGCAAGGGGTGGATTTCCGGTCGGACCAATTTTCGTTTGGATTGATGCTGTACGAAATGGTGGCCGGAAAGCGTCCCTTCCAAAGAAGCACCGCCGCAGAAACATTGGTGGCCATTCTGCGGGAGGAAGCCGAGCCCGTTGCCGTGAAAAGTCGCAACGCCCCCGCTCCGTTGTGTTGGGCGATCGAGCGATGCCTGGCAAAAGAGCCGGACAAACGTTACGTGTCGACGCGAGACCTGGCGCGGGAACTCGCGGCCATACGAGACTGCTTCTCGGAGGACTCGGTCAAGCAACCCGCGGCTCGAGCGGCGCACCTTCCGGTGGCACGGACGGGATTTGTCGGGAGGGAGAAAGAAGTAGCAGCCATCAAAGAACTGCTGATGCGCCAGGATGTGCGCCTGGTTACGGTCACTGGCCCCGGAGGGATCGGCAAGACGCGTCTGGCGGTGGAGGTGGCCAGCGCGCTGACCGAAGGCTTTGTCGGCGGAATCCATTTTGTACCGCTCTCGCCGCTAAGCGATCCGGTGTTGGTCGCTTCCGTAATCGTGCAGACGTTGGGAATCCGGGAAGTTGGTGGCCAGTCGCCACTGGAAATACTGAAGAAGAGTTTACAGGAATCGTTGCGCGCACCGATGTTGTTGCTACTGGACAATTTTGAGCATCTGGTTCCAGCGGCACCAACGGTGGCGGAACTACTGGCCGCCGGCCCGAACCTTAAGATTCTGGTAACCAGTCGCGCGGCGCTGCACGTTTATGGGGAGCATGAATTTCCGGTGCCGCCGCTGGGGTTACCCGATTGGCGGTCGGCACGTTCTCTGGACGTTCTTTCCCAGTCGCCCGCGGTGGCGTTGTTCGTACAGCGCGCCACTGCTGCCAAGCCGGACTTTGAGCTTAACCAGGAGAACGCGTCGGCGGTCACCGAGATTTGCGCGCGATTAGACGGGTTGCCTCTGGCGATCGAGTTGGCAGCGGCCCGCGTAAAGGTTCTCTCACCCTCGTCCATGCGGACGCGGCTGGCAAGCCGCCTGCAGTTGTTGACGGGCGGCGCTCGAGACCTGCCACAGAGACAGCAGACACTTCGCGCGGCCATGGATTGGAGTTATGAGCTGCTGAACGCCGCGGAGCAGAAGCTTTTCCGCAGGCTAGCGGTGTTTGTCGGAGGCTGCAACCTGGAAGGGGTCGAGGCGGTGTGCGAAGCCAAGGGTGATCTCGTTCTCGATCTGCTGGATGGTATGGCCTCCATGGTGGATAAAAGCCTGACGCAACAAGTAGAGACTCCGAATGGTGAATCGCGGTTCGTGATGCTGGAGACGATTCGCGAGTACGCCCTGGAGAAACTGACCGCCAGCGGCGAGGAAGCCTCGACCAAACGCGCCCAGGCTGCTTATTGCCTGGTGCTTGCAGAAGAAGAAGCCACCGAGCAGTCCGGCGTGGAGCGAGCGGCATGGTTGGAACGCTGTGCCCTCGAACATGACAATCTGCGGGCGGGGCTCGAATGGCTGATCGAAACCGGAAATGCAGATTGGGGTTTGCGGCTCGGCACCGCGCTATTTCGCTTTTGGGAAATTCGCGACTATCTGGCTGAAGGGCGGGACCTGTTGGGCAGATTGCTGAAGCTCCCAGGGGCAGCAGCTCCCACCAAGGCGCGCACGCGCGCGCTTTTTGCGGCAGGCGTCTTCGCCGGCGAACAGGGAGACTACGCCTCGGCAGATGCGCTCATCGGTGAGAGCCGCGACATCGCCCGTCGGTTGGGGGACAAAACCGGCGTCGCCGTGTCTTTGAACGCCCTGGCGGTCCTTACTCGCGATCGAGGTGACGTGCC
>Ga0187855_10001275_pt1 | contig 20254 bp, 19 predicted proteins | sample June2016WEW_8_10_2_FD_132969 | JGI IMG/M metagenome (GOLD analysis project Ga0187855, IMG submission 132969) | Peatland microbial communities from SPRUCE experiment site at the Marcell Experimental Forest, Minnesota, USA - June2016WEW_8_10 | ecosystem: Environmental > Terrestrial > Soil >...
AGCCGATACTATGACGCGACCTAATCGTCCCTGCGCAATGTGGGGCAGGCTCTCAGCCTGCGGCGGCCTCCCAGGCCGCCTGGCCGGGCTTGCGTTTCTGGTCCAACTAGCGCCACTCTGCGCGCAAACCGTGGACTTAGTCCCCGTAGTCTCCAAACCCATAACCCGCACCATCGACCTCCCCGCCGAAATCCTGCCCTATCTCACCGTCTCCCTGCACGCCAAAGTGCCGGGCTACGTCGAGCGCGTCCTCGTGGATCGCGGCAGTATCGTCAAGCAAGGCGACCTGCTCGCCGAACTCAGCGCGCCCGAGCTGAAAGCGCAAATCGCGGAAGGCGAGTCCAAGGTGCAGGCGGCAGAATCCGAAAAGCTGCAAGCCCAAGCGCAACTCGCGGCGGCCGAGAGCACCTATGCGGGCCTCCGCAAGGCCGCCGAAACGCCCGGCGCAGTGGCCGGCAACGAAGTGGTCCAATTGCAGAAGCAGGTGGAAGCCGCCCAATCCCTGGTGCGCGCGCGCGATCAGGCCAGCCAAGCGGCCGCCGCAGCGTTGCGCGCCCAGAAAGACATGGAAGCCTACCTGAAAATCGCCGCGCCATTCGACGGCGTGGTGACCGACCGCCTCGTGCATCCCGGCGCACTGGTCGGACCGGGCGCAGATCCGGTTCTGCTGGTGATTCAACAGATCTCGCGCCTGCGGCTGGTCGTGCCCGTCCCTGAAGAGGACTTGGGCGGAATGGTGCGCGGTGCGAGCATTTCCTTTCGCGTGCCCGCGTACCCGGACCGCGCGTACACTGGAACAGTGGCGCGCATCGCTCACGCGCTCGATCCGAAGACGCGTACCATGCCGGTCGAACTGGAGGTCGTCAATCGCGATGGCACCCTCGCGCCCGGCATGTATCCGAGCGTCAAATGGCCCGTGCGGCGCGAACATCCCGCGCTATTCGTGCCCAAGACCAGCGTGGTAACCACCACCGAGCGCACCTTCGTCATCCGCGCGCGAGGCGGCCGCGCCGAGTGGGTGGACGTGAAGAAGGGCGCCGCCGGCGTAGACTTGATCGAGGTCAGCGGCGCGCTGGCAGCCGGTGACAGGGTGGTTCGCCGCGGCACCGATGAGCTGCGCGACGGAATGCCTGTAGGGGGCAAATGATCTCCATGGCGTGTGGGGCAGGATGGTATCCTGCGCGCCGGTTGCCAACCGGCGCCGGCCGCCCTGTTTGCAGGGTTGCGAAGCGGGTTACCCGAGCAGCGTCTCGTCTTGATTACACCGGTGCGCCATCGAACCCGGAGGAACTGATCTCGCGCCGTAGCTTAATCCAAGGTTTGCTTCCCGCCACCGCGGCCCTGGCCCTGCCGCCGCGCCGCTCGATTCTAGCCTATGTAGGCAGTTATAGTTCCCCGCAAGGTCCGGAAGGCAGCCACGGAAATGGGCAGGGAATCTACCTGTTTCAGATGAACCTGGAAACCGGGGCGCTCACGCCGCGCGAGGTTTTTCCCAATGGCGCGAACCCTTCGTGGCTGGCATTCGACCCCCCTGGAACGCATCTGTACACCGCCAACGAGACGGCCGATGGCTCCGTCAGTGCCTACTCGGTGGATCGCGCGAACGGGCAACTCACGCTGCTCAACACGGTCGGCTCCGAAGGCGCGGGTCCGGCGCATCTGAGCGTCCACCCTTCCGGCAAATGGGTGCTGGTTGCCAACTACGCCGGAGGTACGGTGGCGGTCCTGCCCATCCTCTCACGCGGTGAACTGGGTCCAGCCACCGACGTCAAGCACGATCAAGGCCCGGTCGGCCCTGCGCATGCTGCCAGCGCCCCGCCGGGAAGCTTCGCCATCAGCGGACACGACAGCGTGCATGCGCACATGATCCAGGCCGATCCCGCGGGCCGATTCGTGCTGGCGGCCGACCTGGCCCTCGATCGCATCCTGATCTGGAAGTTCGATGCGGCGCGCGGCACGCTCTCGGCCAACGATCCCCCCTGGGTAGCGCTGCCGCCCGGAGACGGTCCGCGCCATTTCACCTTCCATCCGAATGGCCGCTGGCTGTATTCGCTGCAGGAGGAGGCCTCTACGCTGGCAACCTTCGACTACGACGCCGCGCGCGGAAGTCTGACGCCGAAGCAGACCGTCTCCAGCCTGCCGAAGGGTTTCGCGGGCACGAGCTTCACATCGGAAGTGCGCGTTTCCCCAGACGCGCGATTCGTCTACGCCGCCAACCGGCTGCACGACACCATCGCGTGGTTTTCCATCGGCGACGACGGAGGCCTGACGTTCGCCGGTGAGGAATGGACGCGTGGCGACTATCCGCGCAGCTTCACCATCGATCCCACCGGCGGCTTCCTCTACACCTGCAATCAGAGAAGCGATGCCATTGCCTGCTTTCGAGTCAATCGGAAAACGGGTGCCCTTACGTTCACCGGTCAATACACCCCGGTGGGCACGCCCGCGATCATCGTCTTTGGAAGGCGGGCTTGAGCCCGCGCGGGGCTTCCAGCCCCGCCTCGTCGAGGACACCACTAGTTTGCACGTAGTAAACACGCCGGGATTTCCATTTCCGCCTCGCGGATTACTAAACCCAGCCGGCTACACGTCAAACGAGTCGATGCTTATTGAACTAACTTCATGCAAGTTGCCCTTGTTCGAGTCAGTGCGAACGATAGCCGCCGCCGTGGCAATCTTCATGGGCTGATCCTTAAGAGCGAAGTCCGCCGGGTCATTGGTATACGCATCCGTGCCCGGGAGCCTGAACGCCCGCTTAGTGGGGTCGGCCGTGGGATTTGCCCCGAGTGTGACGGTCATTTTGCCCATCCGCTTATAAAAAACCTTGCACTTCCGGCCATTGCGTTGGTACTCGACGTACGTCTGCTCGTCTTTCGTGATTCCAGTGCTTGATGCCGACGTGTCGAATCCACTGACTGGCCCGCTGTAGACGAGCAGGTTCGCGATCCGGGTCATCTCTTGCTTCCAATCCGCCTTGGTGGACTTCGCACCACCGTACCGGTTCTCACGATAGCAAGTGCCGTAAAGACGCAGCATTGTGCCAGGCGTCCGGGAACTTATGAACGTGGCAAAGGCCCCCGCCTGGCGTGCATTGCCGGGCGTAATATGATGACCGAACAACCCGGCTTCGGTCAGCAGAACCACGGCCATGCAGTCCCCCAAATTCGGAAAACCGATATTGTCCGGGTCGAAATCGACTTCGTGTTCGTTCAAGTACTTTGACACGCGCCCCTCCGCTGGTGCTCCACTATATCATGGAGACCGTCTGACGGGCGCCAGTGCCGTGCGCACGCACGGGAAAAGCCAGGCGGGTGTAGCACTTCTGTAGAATTCAGTGCGGCCATCCGCCCCGAAAAGATGACACACTAAAGATTCAATGGAAATGCGAACCCTCACCACCGCCATCTTCCTCCTCACCCTAGCCTCCTCCGCGTGGGCCCAGTTGCCCGCCCCCAACACCGCCGGCGTCGCCATGGGACACCTTCACCTGAACGTGCGCGATCCGGAAGCCCACCGCGTCTTCTGGACCACCCTCGGCGGCACGCTGGTCAAGCTCGGCGACATGGAAGTGATCAAGTTTCCGGACGTCCTGGTCATGTACCGCAAAGCCGAGCCCACCGGCGGGACGGAGGGCAGCGTCGTCGGGCACATCGGATTTCGCGTCAAAGACCTGCACGCGTCGCTTGAAAAATGGCGCGCCGCCGGGCTGAAGATAGTGCCCGGCGCCAGTCCGCACCAGGCATTCGTGATCGCGCCCGATGACGTCCGCGTGGAGATGACCGAGGACACCTCCATGGAGGTCCCCATCGCCAACCACCACATCCACTTCTATACCAGTTCCGTGGACGATACCAAGGCTTGGTACGTGAAGATGTTCGGTGCCAAACCGGGCAAACGCGGACCGTTTGAGGCGGCCGACCTGCCCGGCGTGAACCTGACTTTCTCGCAAGCGGCGGGCGCGGTCGCGCCTACCAAAGGCCGCGCGCTCGATCACATCGGCTTTGAAGTCAAGGACCTGGAAGCGTTTTGCAAGAAGCTGGAGGCGGCCGGAGTGAAGTTCGACATGCCCTACCGGAGCATACCGGCGCTGGGACTCTCCATCGCTTTCCTGACCGATCCCTGGGGGACCTATATAGAGTTGACGGAAGGGCTGAACCGGCTATAAACATTTTGCCCGGTTGCGCCGTCTAACCAGTTTACGAAAGGCCGCGCTATGCGATTGTCCGGCAAGACGGTGCTGTGGTGTGCGTTGTGCGCCTTTTCTGCGTCTTGTGGACGCAGCCCTGCCCCCGTGGCGCAAGTGGTGCATGCGGCGGACGCCGGCCCCCGCCCCGCAACCCGCCATGAAGTACACTTGACGGGAACCATCCAGGCGGTCCACTTCTTTACGGTGGCGACGCCGCAAATCGGGGGGCAGGACGGCCGCGTCACCCTGACTAGGATCATCGCCAGCGGGATGCGTGTAAAGACCGGCGACCTGCTCGCCGAATTCGACCGCACCAAGGAGCAGGACAATGCGCGCGATGCCAAGGCCAAGTTCGACGATCTGTCGCACCAGGTGGAGCAGCGCCAGGCGCAGAACCGGGCCGACGCCGCCAAGCGCGCCTCCGACCTGCAGGCCGCCGAAGCGGATCTGGCCAAAGCTGAATTGGAGCTGCGCAAAGGGCCTCTGCTCAGCGAGATCGACCGGCTGAAGAACGAGGTGAAGGCGGAAGCCGCGCGGGAGCACGTGGCCAGCCTCAAGAAATCCAGCGCATTCCACGACCAGGCCGATGCGGCCGCGGTGCGCATTCTCGAATTGCAGCGCGATCGCCAAAAGGTCAGCCTGGATCGCGCGCTGAGCAACGCGGATAAGCTCCAGATCCATGCCCCGCTCGACGGCATGGTGGCCCTGGAGAACGTGTGGCGCAACAACAGCATGGGCAAGCCCCAGGAGGGCGACCAGCTTTGGCCCGGCCAGCCGCTGGTCCGGCTGTTCGATCCCTCGGAGATGGAGGTGCGCGCCCAGGTGGGCGAGCCCGACGACTTGGCCCTGATTCCGGGCTGCCGGGCCACCGTGCGTTTGGACGCCTATCCCGACCTCGTATTTGAGGCGCACATGGTTTCCGCCAGCCCGGTGGCTTCGTCCGCGCTGGGCAGCCCCATCAAGACCTTCTCGGCGCGCTTCCGGCTGGACAAGAGCGATCCGCACCTGTTGCCAGATCTCTCCGCGGCGGTGGTGCTGGAATGAGCCCGATTCTTGTGTCGCAGGTTGGCAGCGGCTTGTGGGGCAGGTTGCCAACCTGCAGGCCGATTGTCAATCGGCCTTTCCCTAAACCTTCCGTGGTGCTGGAGCCATGAAACCTCCCCGCACCGCCCGCTTCTGGATCGGCCTCATCATCGTCCTGCTTGCCCTGGTCGGCGCCGCCGCGGGCATCTACCGCTTGCGTCAGGTCCAAGCCGCCGGAACCCTGCCGACGACGCCCGCCCGCCAGGGCGACTTCTCCGTCATCGTGCGCTGCCGCGGCGAGCTGAAGGCCAAGCGCTCGGTACAGATCACCGCGCCGGTCAACGTCCCCTCGCTGCGCATCGTGTGGCAGGCACCTGCCGGAAGCGCGGTGAAGGAAGGCGACCCGGTGGTGCGCTTCGATCCCAGCAGCACCCAACAGCAATTGCAGGAAAAGGAAGCCGCGCTGAAACAGGCGCAGGCCACCCTCGATCAGGCCGTCGCCGACGCGCGCATCACCGCCGAACAGGACCAGCGCGACCTGAGCACTTCCAAATACGACGTCGAAAAGGCCAGGTTGGAGGCCTCCAAAGCCGAGATCGTCAGCGCGCTACAAGGCGAAGAGAGCCGCATCGATCTGGGCCTCGCGGAGCAGAAATTGCGCGTGCAGGAGGCCACCGTGAACCTGCACGCGACTTCCGACAGCGCCAAGACCGCTTCGCTCACGCGCCAGCGCGACCAGGCGCAGACCGAAGTGGACCTCACCAACCATCGTTTATCCCAAATGGAGCTGAAAACGCCTCTCAGCGGTGTGGTCATGTATATGCAGAACTACTCCCAGGGATGGACCAATGCCAAGCCGTTCCAGGTGGGTGACCAGGTGTGGCCCGGCGGCGTGGTGGCGGAGATTCCGGACCTTGCCACTCTGGAGATGGAAGGCAAGGTGGAGGAGATCGATCGCGGCCGCATCGAGGTGGGCATGGAAACGCGCGTGCACATCGATTCGCTGCCGGAATTGACCATGCCCGCCGATCTGGCCGGCATCTCGCCGCTCACCGAGCAATCCTTCGAGTGGCCGCGCACCAGCAGCTTCCGGGCCTACGGCCACATCCGCCAACCCGATTCCCGCTTGCGGCCCGCCATGAACGGGAACATGGACGTGATCGTGAACCGCATCCCCAACGCCATCAGCGTCCCGGCGAAGGCCCTGTTCACGCGCAATGGCAAGCCCATCGTGTATGTCTCGGAGAAGGGCGGGTATCGCGCGGTGGAGGTGGAACTGCTGGCGCGCAATCCGGACGAAGTCGCCGTGAAAGGGATCAAGGCCGGCACGCTGGTAACCACGGTGGAAGTGAAGCCTGATATGAAGGACGAAAAGAAATGACGCGCGCAGAATGTACTACTGTCCATCAGTTTCTTGTGGGGCAGGCTCTCAGCCTGCGCGGGGCTCTCAGCCCCGCCCCCCGCGAGCGAAGCTCGCCCACACGCGGCTTGCATCCATGACCCGAAAAATCGTCATCGGCGCGATCCTGGCGCTGCCGCTCCTGGCGCTGGTGACTTGGGGCGGGTCCCGCTTGCTGAAGGCTGTGGCGCCGGCCTCCACCTCGCGCCTGCCAGTCACCCAAGTGAAGCGCGGCAACGTCACCATCACGGTCAGCGCCAAAGGCGAATTGTCCGGCGGACACACCGAAATGCTGTCGGCGCCCATGACCGGCGGCGGCGACATGGCCATCACCTACCTGCGCGAAGCCGGCGAACCGGTCGCCGCGGGCGACGTCGTGGTTAAGTTCGACACCACCGAGCAGGAGTTCAAGCTCAAGGAAGCGGAAGCCGATCTGGCGGAGGCCGAACAACACGTCATCCAGACGCAAGCCGACAATCAGGCCAAGGAAGAGGAGACCCGCTACGCACTGGTGCAAGCGAAATCGGACGTGCGCACCGCCGAACTGGAGGCGCGCCGCAATCCCATCCTGGCCGACATCGTGGCGCGCGAAAACACGCTGGCGCTGGAAGCTGCTAAGGACCACCTGCGCCAGATCGAGCACGACGCCGCCAACCGGCAGGCCACTTCGGCGGCGGCCGTGGCCATCCAGGAGGCTGCCCGCAATAAAGCCAAGGTGCAGGCGCAGACCGCGCAACAGAACATCGAGAACATGGTGCTGAAGGCCAAAGCGGGCGGCTACGTCAACGTCATGCAAAACTCGAACTGCAATTTCTGCATGTTTGGCATGCTATTCCCGGCCCTGCAAGTGGGCGACACCGTAGGCGCCGGCATGGTGGTGGCGCAGATTCCGGATCTGAAGAATTGGGAAGTGACTGCCAGCATCGGCGAACTGGACCGCGGCCACTTATCGGTGGATCAGAAGGTCCAGGTGGCCATCGTGGCGCTGCCGGGCAAGTCCTTCAACGGCACCGTGAAGGAGATCGGCGGCACCATCGGCGCGTTCTGGAACCGCCATTTCGACTGCAAGATCGCGCTGGAGCAGGTGTCCCCCGGCATGCGGCCGGGTATGAGTTCCAATATCCTGATCACCACCGGCACGCTGCCGAACTCGCTCTGGGTGCCGTCGCAAGCGTTGTTCGAAAGCGATAGCCGCACGTTCGTCTACCTGGAAACGCCCTCCGGTTTCACGCCGCGCGACGTCAAACTGGTGCGCCGCAGCGAGAGCCAGGTGGTGCTCACCGGCCTCAAGGAAGGCCAGGTGGTGGCGCTGGCCAATCCCGAACTGGAGCACCAGAATGCGCAAACCAAGGGCAGCGCCATGAAGGCTTTATCGCAATGAAAGGACTGGGCCGGATCTTCTCCGACACGGCGCAGGCTTTCGATAACCTGCGCGCCCAGAAAACGCGCACGCTGCTGACCGCGCTGGGCATCGTTTTCGGCGTCGGCTCGGTGATCGGCATGCTGGCCATCGGGGCCGGCGCGCGCGAGGAATCCCTGCGGTTCATCGAACAACTGGGCGTGCGCAATGTGCTGGTGGAGTCGCGGCCCGCCGCCAGCCAGCAGGAATTGCAGCAGCGCCGCCGCGATTCGCCGGGCCTCACCGACCGCGATGTGCGCATCCTGACAGCCAATGTCGACGCCCTGGAAACGCTGTCGCCCCGGCGCACGCTGCATCCCTCGCGCGTGCTGCCCAAGCCTTCCCACGAGGTTCCGGAACTCTACGGCGTGCGGCCGGCCTACGCCATCATTCACAGCTTGCACGTAGTCGAAGGCCGCTTTTTCGACGAGCAGGACGACGCCGCCAGCCGCGCAGTCTGCGTGCTCGGCGAAGCCGCCAAAGTGAGCCTCCTGGGCTACGGTCCGGCCCTGGGCAAGTTCGTCAAGGTGAACGACAACTGGCTGGAAGTGGCGGGCGTGCTGGGCGAGCAACTGGTCTCCAGCGGGCAGTCCAGCGGCGGCAAAATGCAGAACCTCAACAACATCGTCTACATCCCGCTGAACACGTTTCAATACCGCTATTTCGACGCCAGCAATTTCATGAAAGACGATCTGGACGCCGTGGATCTGCGGCTCAAGCCGGGCGTCGACAGCCTGGAAGTGGCCAAGGTGGTCACCGCCATCCTGAACTCGACTCATCACAATACGGAAGATTTCACCGTGACCATTCCCGCCGCTTTGCTCGCGCAACAGCAGCGCACCCAGACTATTTTCACTTACGTGATGGTGGCCATCGCCGCCATTTCGCTGCTGGTGGGCGGCATCGGCATCATGAACATCGTGCTTGCCACGGTGCTGGAGCGCACCCGCGAAATCGGCGTGCGCCGCGCCACGGGCGCGCGCCGAAACGATATCGTGCGCCAGTTCCTGACGGAGTCCGTCCTGATCTCGGTGGCCGGCGGCCTGCTGGGCATCGCGTTCGGCTTCTTCCTGGCGTGGCTGATCGCCCGCACCGCGGAGTGGAAGACCATCGTGACCACCGCCTCTGTGCTGATCGCCTTCGGCGTCTCGATGGCGGTGGGCGTGATCTTCGGGATCTATCCGGCCATGAAGGCCTCGCGGATTAATCCGATAGAAGCGTTGCGCTACGAATAAGCATACTCCCTCGTCCGTGTCTTGCGCCAGCCGCCCTCCGCTCTCCATACAATACAAACTTGACACAAAACAAATGTGTTGCACTACAAGTTTGTTGTGATACGGTAAACCTATGGAAAGTGCAGCCATCCCGGGTGCCCTGGGCCGCTTGGCCGATGGCCCGGCATTCTTTGATCGAGAAGAGGTCCTAAGGCGATCGAACTCGACCCGGAGTACGGTTTTGCCTGGGGAAGTCTCGGCGTCCTTCTTGGACGGCAGCCCAACCGTGGGGAGGAAGCGGAAGCCGCCATGCGGACGGCGGTTGAACTCGACCCCAAGGACGCTTGGACCTGGACCAATCTCGGGCATTTTCTGGCGAACACACCTGGGCGGTTGAGCGAGGCGGAGGCGGCATTCGGCAAGGCTCTAGAAATTGGCCCGGGAGATGCCGCGATCTGGGGCCAGTTTGGGTTCTTCCTGGCTTGTCGTGCCGGGCAGCCCAGCAAGGCGGAAGCCGCCTTTCGCAATTCGGTTGAGCTAGATCCCGACAGCACGAAAACACTGCGAAATCTCGGCGTGCTGCTGGTTTGCGAGGGAGGTAGCGAGGAAGGGGGAGTACAGTTCATCCGTCGGGCCCGTCAACCAGATCGAAACGACGCAGTGTCACCGGCCGTGGCGACGGCGATTCTTGCGGCGTGCGTCCGCGGATCAGAAGCCGCAAATGAAAATCTCTTGTCCTTTATGGCTGAGGCTTGTCGACCGGTATTCTGGGATGAACTCCTCGATCTTTGCCGGAACTATGCCCCCTTCGGAAAGATCCTCCTCCGGCTCTGCGACCTGGTTGAGGAACACGATACCTCGAACAAGCATGTGCGCCTGCATCGGGCCGTAGCCCTCGCGCAGCTCGCTGACTTTCCCCGTGCCTCCGTGGCCTTAGAAGACGCGCTCGTAGGCGATCCGATTGAGCTGCTCACTTGGGGAAGGAGGGCGCTCGAAACCTTCTTTGCCGCCGCCGTAAAGAACGGGCGGGTCCGCGAGTGCCTCCACGTAATCGACAAGAAGGAATGGTTCGATGCGTGGCGCCCGATCTATGAAGCGCTGAAGTCGGTCGACGAAGGGTCCGGTGACTACCTCAAGAGGGTCGCCGTTGAAATCCGCGAACCAGCCCAAGCCATCCTTCGACGTATCGCACCCGAAATTCCGGGCTTGACCGCATAAGCGGTGGCGGCGAGGCGGCCGTGCCTACCGCGTATCGGCCCTGATCACCGCCGCGAAAAACCCATCACCAGCCTCCTGCCCCGGAATCCGCCGCATCGTCTCAACCACCAGCGCACCGGGCACTGTCGCCACCACGTCTTCATTCTCTTCCCATTCAAGCGAGCAGGTGGAATAGACCAGTATCCCGCCCGGTGCCAGAGCGCGCCGTGCCTGCTCCAGCAAAGCCACCTGCCGCCCCCACAGATCCGCCAAATCCCCTGGCTGCAGCCGCCATTTGATCTCGGGATTGTGCGCCAGCGTGCCCGTCCCCGAACACGGTGCGTCGATCAAGATGCGGTCGAACCGCCGCGCGAAAGGCAGCGGGCGGGTGCCATCCAGCACGACCAGATCGATGCCCAGCGCCTTGAGCTGGGCGAGGCGGCGCAGGTGAATGTCGCAGGCGACAGCCTGCACGCCGGCCGCGAGCGCCTGCGCGGTCTTATTGCCGGGGGCGGCGCACAGATCCAGGAACGTCTGGCCTCGCTCGAGGCGCAGCAGCGGCACGATCGCTTGCGCCCCGATGTCCTGTATGCGCCCGGTTTCTGCGTTCACGAAGGTCTCCGGCACGCGCAGGTTGGCGCGCGCGATGGCCTCCGCGGCCCCCGCACCGTACTGGCGTTCCCAGCGCTCCAGCAGCCACGCCGGATGCGACAGCTCGATGGCGGGGCTGGGCCAGGCTACCGGATCGCGATCCACCTTCCGCAGGACGGCATTGGCGAACCCGGCCGCCGAGCGTTTGCGGGCGCGCTTGATCAGCTCGACGCTTTCGGAAACCGCCGCGTGCGCGGGGATGCGCTCCAGATAGCGAAGCTGGTAGATCGCCATGCGCAGCGCCTGCCGCACGGCGTCGTCGAGCCGCGCGGCCGGTTTACCGGAGTAGCGCTCGATCAGGTAGTCCAGTTGCGCCCGGTAGCGGAGCACGCCGAAAACGATTTCCGACGCCAGGCCGGCATCGCGCGTATCGAGCGGCGCGGCACGGGCAGCCAGCAGGTCGGAGGCGTATCCGCCCCGCTCGACGGCACTGAGGATCTCGAAGGCTAACCGGCGCGCAGGCGACACGGTTTGAATGTAACGCGTTGCAACGCGGAACGGGCAATTTCGCTGCCCACCAGGCCTCAGGCGAATGCGAGTCACGGCCGAGGTTCTCTCGTAATTGATTGAAAGTAATGGCTGATCACAGTCGGCAGCCTCGCTCTCCGGAAAACGCCGTGCTACCCTGGTGTCGGGAACAGATCCGCGCACTCGCCGCAAGGTGTTCTGCCGGGAACCCCCTGGCTCTTTGACAATTTTCACCGTAGCCGGTGGCGAATCCGTCGCGCTCGACCGACTCGCAAGCCTCGGACGTTTCGCCCAGACCTTAAGTCGCGTCGAACTCTTGCAACTATAACAAATTAAAACAGATCCACCTCGCATTGCCCGGAATTGGTTTCGTCCGGCACATTTTGGTGGGAAGCCCCCAGATGCACAACGCTGCACAATTCTGCCCAATTCTGCATATTCACGCACAATCCTGCGAACGCCGCGCGAGCGGCCGGAGCGAGCCGCCAGGTTGGGGAACTTTCCGGCCCCCTCGTTCGTATTCCTTCCAGAAACGGAGTAGCTATGCCTAGAAACTACCGCCGCGGCGGCGCTTTGGCCGGTATCATGCTGATGGTGCTGATGCTGGGTGCGCTGGGCATCGCGGCCCTGGTGGCCACCGGCCTGTACGTCGCCGACCACGTAAGCGTCACCGAAACAAGCGCGCGCGGCGAGACCACCGTCGAAACGCCTTTCGGCACCGTCCGGGTGCGCGATAACGCCAGGCTCGACCCAAAGCATATGGGCGTGCCCATCTATCCCGGCGCGGTCCGGGAGGACGACTCCCGCAAACTCGCCAGTTTTCGTTTCGACTTCGGCGATGTTCACAAAGCCTTCGCCGTGTCGGCGGCCGAATACCGCACTTCCGCTTCCGTGGATCGGGTCACCGACTTCTACCGCGACCAGCTTCCACACTGGTTAATCAGCCAGAAGGAGGACGGCGGGATGCAATTGTCGTTCACCAAACACGGCTATAAACGGTTCGTGGCCATCTACGAGGATGGCGGCGAGACGCGCATCGCGCTTGCTTCCGTGGGAGAGCCTGCGTCAAACTGATCCATGGGGGCCTTGCGCCTCCCGATCATGCCAGAATTCTGTACCTGCGGCGCTGAACTGCCGCCCGACGCCCGGTTCTGCCACCGCTGCGGCAAGCCGCAACGCGAAGAAGTCGAGCCGGAGACGGTGGCGCGGCCACCCGAGGTTGTAGCCGTCGCACCACCCGGTCCGGACAGCGCCCCGCCCCCCAGCGCGCCGCCGCGCGTCAACTTCCATAACAAAACGGCGGTGCGCATCGGGCTGCTGATGGCCGGCATCGCATCGCTGCTGAGCGCGCTCCCCACCATGGCCGCCGGGCTGGTGGGCCTCGCGATCTGGTGGCTGACCGCCGGATTCCTGTCGGTGTACATCTATCGCCGCCGCACGGGCCAGTTTCTGACCGTCGATAGCGGTCTACGCATGGGCTGGATTACCGGGCTGCTGGGCTCCACGATCACGTCGGTGGTGTTCACCGTGAGCGTGGTCCCGCTGATCCGGGGAGGTGGGCTGGCGACGCTTTACCAGGAACAGTTCCGCAAGATGTACGGGAACGATCCCAACGTGCAGCAGGCTCTCAAGATGCTGGAAAACCCCAGCTCTTTGGCCATGGTGGTGGTCTTCGTTCTGTTGTTTTTCTTCCTGATCATTACCTTCCTGTGCACGGCAGGCGGCGCGCTCGGGGCCAAGCTTGTGGGCGGCGTTACGGGCGCCGGTCCGAAGGCCGCGCCGTAGGAAGCGGCCGGCTGTACCGCTTCACCAGCGCCACGCCCGTGAAAATGATGCCCATCGCGGCCGCCTCCCGTACGCCGAAAGCCTCACGGTAGAACAGCCAGCCCAGCGTCACGGCGACCACCGCATTCACGTACGGGTAGATCGAAACAATGGCCACTGGCAGGCGGTCCAGCGCGAAGATGTAAGCGCTGTACCCGACGATGGAGCCGAACAGCACCAGGTATAGAATCGCGCTCACCCCACGCAGGCTCCAGTGGACCGAGTGCTCGTGGAACAGCAGCACCAGCGGCAAGAACGACAGGCCGGCGGCCAGTTGCTGGACCGCGCCGATGACGATGGGATGCGCGCCGGCGACCCGCCGCCGCTGGTAGATCGAGCCGAAAGCCCACCCGGCCATTCCCAGTTGCAGCACCAGGAATCCGCTCAGCAGGCCGGCGTGGAAAGTGTGCGTGTGCATGTCCGGCGCAAACAGCAAGGCGGCGCCGCCCAGTCCCACCAGCATGCCCAGGATGGTCGGCAGGTGCAGCGGTTCGCCGCCGGGCAGCAGCGCCTCCGCGCCCACCATCCAGAACGGCGAGATGGTGATGATCAGGCATGCCAGGCCACTCGGCACCCACAGTTCCGCGAAGACCAGCGCGCCGTTGCCGATGCCCAGCACCAGCACGCCGCTGAGACACGCGGCGCCCAGTTCGCGCCCGCGGGGCAGCTCTCCTCCGCGCAGCGCGATGGCCGCCAGCATCAGCGAGCCTGAAATCACGTAACGCGCGCACACCAGCAGGAGCGGGGGAAACGACTCCAGCGACATGCGAATGCCCAGGTAGGTGGTTCCCCAGAAGAAGCAGACGGCAGCCAGCGCCAGGTAGGCCCTGAAATACGGGTGACGGGGCAATGATTCAGCGTAGCAAATGGAGTGGGGCAGGTTGGCAACCTGCAGGCCGATTGGTAATCGGCCTTTCCGCTATTTCCGAAGCTGGACGACGTGCAGTCTCTCCACCATCCGCACCGACCGGGCCGGGCGTTTGTCGCTCGTGACCACCAGCCGGATCGGCCCCTGTTGCGCGGAAAGTGGCTTGCCATCGCGCTGATCTGCCACAATCACGCGGGTGCCGACCACGCCCGGGTCGAGTTCCCCCAGGCTGAAGACCACTTGATATCCATCGCGTGCCTCGGCGAGCACGTAGCCGGCCAGCGCCTTGCCGCGCATCTCTTTCCCAAAAGCGATGCCGGCCTTCTTCAGGATCTCCGTGAGAGCGACGCCTTCGTAGGCGACCTTCGATCCGTCCATGTCAGCCAGAGTGGCGGTTTCGCAGGGCATCTTCGCAAGGTCCGCGGTCGTAAGCGTGAGCGGCGTCGCCACGTCGCCATCCACAATCAGTTTGTCCGCCGCGTCCGGGGCTGTTTGCGCCGCGAGTACCGCGCAGCAAAGCCCTGCAATCAATGTGCGCATCTTGTCCTCCGCGCGATTGGGGATCCCGAAACCGTCCAGTATAGTCTGTGCGCGGGTCGTGGGGCGGGCGTCCACGCCTGCGGCGGGTCTCCAGACCCGCCTCGCGAGCGAAGCTCGCTTACAATGGATACTTGATCGTAACCCTCACAGTCAATCCTGCACTGGACCGCACCATCTCCGTGGACCGGCTGGCGTTCGAAGACCGGTCCTACATCGATTCCCGTCACGAATCTGCCGGAGGACGGGGCATCATTGCCGCGTGCGTAATCCATTCGTTTGGCGGAAAGCCGCTCGCCATTTTTCCCAGCGGCGGAAACAACGGGAAGCGCCTCGAAGAATTCCTCGTGGCTTGTGGATATCCCACGCTGGCTGTCCCCATCGGCCGCGAGATCCGCACCAATCTCACCATCACCGACCGGCAGGGCCTCACCGTCAGCCTGAACGAGCGCGGTCCCCAGCTTGAGAAGGCCGAAGTCGACCGCCTCGAGAAGGCGGTGCATAAGAGCCTGGATGGCGCGGCCTGGCTGCTGTTGTGCGGCAGCCTGCCTCCCGGCGTGGCCGCGAATTTCTACGCCCGCCTCATCGGCATGGCGCACCGCAAGAAGGTGAAGACGCTGCTGGATACCGACGGCGACGCCCTGCGCGAAGGCATCGAGGCCGGGCCGACAGTGGTCTCGCCCAATCAGCACGAGGCGGAACGCTTGCTAAACCGGGCACTGGTCACGCGCAATCACTTTCTGGAGGCGGTGGCCCGCATACGCGCCATGGGACCGGAAATGGTGGCGCTTTCGCTCGGCAGTCGCGGCGCCATGGGAGCCATTGAAGGGGCCATTGTCGAGGCCCTGCCGCCGCGTGTGGAAGTGCTGTGCCCCATCGGCGCGGGCGATGCCTTGGCCGCGGCTCTGGTGTGGTCCATGGAACGCAACGGCGATTTTACGGACGCGTTGCGCTGGGGCGTGGCCGCCGGCACGGCTTCGTCCATGCTGCCCGGCCTGCGCTCGGCTTCACTCGAGCAGGCCAAGGAAATCTACCGGCAGGTGGAAGTGCGCCGCATCGAATAGGAATCCGGTGGCCTACACTTCATCCCGTGGCGCTTCCCGCGCCGGGGGGACCTCCAAAAGCGAAAACGTGATGCGCTCGGCGGGCGTGGTTTCCGCCGCGGTTTTCCTCAGCCGCATCAGCGGACTGGTGCGCGAAATGATCATGGCCCGCCTGTTCGGGGCGGGACAGGCTTACGACGCGTTCCTGCTCGGGTTTCGCATCCCCAATCTGACGCGCGATCTTTTCGCCGAGGGTGCGCTTTCCTCCGCCTTCGTCCCCGTCTTCACCCAGTACCTGGCCACCAAGGGCAAGCGCGAAGCCGCCGAGCTTTCCAGCCTGGTGGCCACCGCGCTGGTGCTGGTAGTGGGGGGCATTTGTGTGCTGGGCATGATCTTCAGCCCGCAACTGGTGTGGCTGCTGGCGTCGGGCTTCGCGCGCGTGCCCGGCAAGTTCGAACTGGCCGTCACGCTGACGCGCATCATGTTTCCGTTCCTGCTGCTGGTGGCGCTGGCGGCGCAGTCCATGGGCATTTTGAATGCGATGAACCAGTTCGGCATCCCGGCGCTTTCCTCGACTTTCTTCAATATCGGCTCGGTGGCCTTCGGCTTGGGCTTCGGATACACGGTGGGCCGCTGGATGGGCGTGAGCCTGATTATGTCGATGGCCTGGGGGGTGGTAGCGGGCGGGGCCGTGCAATGGCTGTTTCAAGCGCCCAGCCTCTACCGCGCCGGCATCTCTTACCGTCCGCGGCTAGACTTCGCGCATCCCGGCCTCCGCAAGATCCTGCGGCTGATGGGACCGGCGATTCTGGGCAACGCCGCCGTGCAGATCAACGTGCTGGTGAACACCAACTTCGCTTCCAGCATCACCGATGCCGCCGGCCACGTCATCAATGGTCCGGTAAGCTGGCTGAGCTATGCGTTCCGCTTCATGCAATTGCCGCTGGGGTTGTTCGGCGTGGCCATCGCCTCCGCCACGCTGCCCGCGATTTCGCGCAGCGCCGCGCTCGGGAAGATGGACGAATTCCGTCTGACGCTCTCCCGCTCGCTGGGCATGGTTTTGCTGCTGACCGTTCCTTCGTCCGTGGGCTTGGCCGTGCTCGGCCCCAGCATGATCGGCGCGGTCTACCAATGGGGCCGGTTCCGCGCCGCCGATACGCACCAGACCGCCATGGCGCTGGCCTGCTACGCGGTGGGCCTGGCGGGCTACTCCGCCATCAAGATCCTTGCGCCCGCTTTCTACGCCCTCAACGATGCGCGCACGCCCATGCTGGTGAGCCTGGTCTCCATACTGGTCAACCTGGCCGTCGCATCCACCATGGTGAAGCTGGCGGGACTCGGCCACCTCGGCCTGGCGCTGTCTACTTCCGCCGTCGCGCTGTTCGGATCGGTGGCGCTTTTCCTGCTGCTGCGCCGACGCATCCAGCGCATGCACGGCCGCGCGCTGGCCTCGAGCGTTGCCAAGATCTTGTGTGCGTCGGCCGCGATGGGCGCCGTGTGCTACCTGTCGAGCAGCGGCGTGCATCATTGGCTGGGCGCGCGCAAACTCGCGCAGATCGCGGACGTGGCCATCTCCATCCCGTTGGGCGCGGCGGTGTACTATGCGTTATGCCGCGCCATGCGGGTGGCGGAACTGGAAGCCGCCTGGGCAGCGCTGGCCACGCCGCTGGCGCGCCGATTCTCCGCCGCTCCACGTCACCGTGCTAAACTGCCATAAGAAATGCTTCCCGATCTGGAGTTGGCAGTTCGGTTGCAGGAGCTTGACAATCGGGTGACCGAGTTGACCCGCGAGATCTCCGCGCTTCCCAAACACATCGCCGAAATCGAAAAGAAATTAGAGAGTCACACGCGCAAGTTGGAGGCCGATCGCGCCGCCCTCAACGCGAACCAAAAGGACCGCAAGAAGAACGAGACCGACATCCAGCTTGAGGAGCAAAAAATTTCCAAATTGCGCGGCCAGATGCTGGACGCCAAGACCAACGATCAGTACCGCGCGTTTCAGAACGAAATCGAGTTCTGCGAGAAAGAGATTCGGCGCGCGGAGGATCACATCCTCGAATTGATGGGCGAATCCGAGCCGCTGGATAAGAACGTGAAGGCCGCCGAGCTCGCGCTCAAAGAAGAAAAGGCCCAGGTGGAAGCGGAAAAGCAGCAGGCCAGGGCGCGCACCGCGGAGGACAAGAACGCTCTGGACCAGATCAACCAGGAACGCGCGCGGATCGTTGCGGACCTGCATCCCAATGTATACCGGCAGTATGAGCGAATTCGCAAAGGCCGCCGGGGCGTAGCCATCGCCGAGGCCATCGAGGGGCGCTGCAACGCCTGCCAGATAGCGCTGCGCCTGCAGTTCTTCCAGGACCTGAAAAAAGGGGATGAGGTGATGTATTGCGAAAGCTGCGCCCGCATCCTCTACTACAATCCGCCCGTGGCTTTCGAAGATCTCACCGGTGAATCCGCGCCCGCCGTGCAGGGCTGACAGTACTCCGTCAGGAGCGCGCTTTGTGCGTGGCCTTGGCGCTCTTCACGGGTTCTTTCAGCAGCGTATCCAGCGTCGCGCGAATATTCTTCTCCTGGTCGTTGAAGAAGGCGCTGTCTTCGCCCTTGTGCTGCTCGCGGATCACCCGGCCGCGGTCGATGAAGATTATTTCGGGAACGAAGTTGGGCTTCGCCAGCGACGCTTGTTCGTACTCCAGCACCGACTCGCGGTCCGCGGATCCCACGGGAAACGTGGGCTTGAACTGGGCGATGAAACCGGGCACCAACGCCGCCGCATCGGGATTGAAGGCCGCCGCCAGGAACTGCACGCCGCGCGGGCCATACTCGCTTTGAAGGGCGCTCAGAACCTGCGTGGTGTGCTGGCAGTGCGGACACGTGGTGGAGATAAAGGCCAACACCACCACCTTGCCCGCATACTGGCTCAACAGAGTGATCTGGCCGTTAGGCATCTTGATTGCAAACTCGCCCGCCGGACGTGGCACCTGTTGAGCGTATGCCGCCAAGCCAGTTAGAAGCAGAACGAAAGCCGTGAATGAGCGCCGAAATCGCATACTGCCAGTTTACCCCAACCCCTATTCGCTGTGGGGCAGGCCATCGTTTTTCGTGGCCTGCCGAGTTCGCGCACGGTGCGCAGACGACACACAACGATCGTCTGTGCCACGCCAGGCACACTAGAAATAGCCAAGGGCTGCGCCCTTGAAAGCCCGAGGAGAGGCATCCCGGTGCTCACAAACGTAGGTGGTTGATTCCACCTGTCGCCGTGACCGATGACTTTGGTATCCAGCCAAACATCTGAGGAGGCGACCGATGGAAACCTTCGTGAATCTCTTTGAACGCTTCCTGGTCTTTGTCTATCACTGTTTCGACCGCATTGTCATCCAGGGATACTTGCCGCTGCTGAGCCGTTCCGAACACATCGTGCATTTCTTCCGCGACGTGCATGGGATATATCCGATCACCCCGCAGTCGCTCGCCAAGCGCACCCCCGAATACCGGGCATGGGTGGAAGGCTACGCTCGCAATCACAAGATTCCGATGAAGAGCCCGGAGAAGGACGAAAGCAAGGAGGAGTTCGTCCGGCCTCATCTTGCAGCGCATGGAACGGCAGAATTCGCGATCCAGTGCTCGGCCCACTGTCCATGGGTGTCAGTACGTACCTCCCCTTTCAGAGCACCTACTACTTGAATGGCCACCATTTCATCGAGATCGAACTGCGCCGCCAGGGAGTGGCATTTCGCAAAGACGACAACGCATTCCTCTCCACCGAGGACCCAAAGGCTCTACAAGCCACCGCTGACAAATTGAGCGCTGCCATCATCGAAAAGCGGTTGAACTACTGGAGTTGGCTGCTTTGTCCCAAGTTTTCCGAGAAGGACCGCAAAGCCGTAGACCTGCACCGCGACTACTCCATCAACCAAATCGAATACTGCCGGAACTTCATCTTCAAGCCCCCATCCACAAGGTTCTTGAGCAGTCCTGCGAGATGGGGCTGTTCCGCCTGGCCGCCGATAAGGGGTCCACATCTTCGGGGTGCGTGTCACCAAACGGCTCCGTGGCAAGCTGCATAGCGTGCTGGAAAAACTCGACCACGGCCACCAGGTCATGCGCATCTACTGCAAGAACCTGGTGGGTCGCATGTACGAAAAGTTCAGCACCTTCCTGCGGGTGGAAGTATCCGTCAACCGGATGAAAGATCTGGGCCTCAACAAGGGGCGGAGAACCTGGAATGTTTGCGCCGGAAACTCGTCGCCATTACGGATCGTTTCGCCGGCTTCGAAGCGCAATCCCTCAACATGCACGTCGACTTCCCGCTGTTTCAACGCAAGGCTCTGCCAGTCTTGGCCAGCAAAACCAAAGTCGCCGGCATTAAGATTCACGACACCCGCATGATGCGGCTGATGGAAGTGCTGCTGCATGGCGGCACGCAACTCAACGGGTGGCGCACCGCC
>Ga0187855_10001279_pt1 | contig 20227 bp, 16 predicted proteins | sample June2016WEW_8_10_2_FD_132969 | JGI IMG/M metagenome (GOLD analysis project Ga0187855, IMG submission 132969) | Peatland microbial communities from SPRUCE experiment site at the Marcell Experimental Forest, Minnesota, USA - June2016WEW_8_10 | ecosystem: Environmental > Terrestrial > Soil >...
CGAGCGCGACAAAACCAAATATCAACGACAGGGAAGCCAGAGCACAATCCAGCGGCGCCTCCTCACGCAACTTGGTCCACAGCGACAGCGTCACACCGGCAGCTCCAAACCCCAGCAGCGCAGTAGAGATGACTAAGAAACCGAAGTGATACCAGTTTGCTACCGACAGCACTCGCGTCAAGGCCAGCTCCAAGAGAAGCGTCGCCAGGGACAGCACAAACATCCCCGCATAGTGCTGCCAGGCGATACTAGTAGCCTTACCGCTGTTTAATCTATTCATCGTCTGTTGCCTATTGCTGCCAACCGCCTTCGCACCAATGCGATAAAGTGTCGCCGCGTCGCCACACCCAGCAACCACGCGATCGCATATGATCCGGGAGTCTTGGTAAGAAGCGGAAAAGCGTTCGTCGGTTCAGCACGGCGAGTGTGAAGAAGGGGCTGAATTTCGCGCTATCGTGCTCTCGGGACCGGTGTTAACGACTTACCGGCCTTGGCGCATGCACAGGCGCCGGAAACGCCCCGCGCCACTCGACATAACCAGGGCAATCTCTCCACGTTCCAACGCCGATTGCGGACCGCCCGGGAGCGGGCTTTTTCCGAGGCATAGAGACCAGTTTGCTCACTCCACTACAGCCTCGTCTGAGGGCGTCACTCAGTTACCGCACGGCCAACGAACACTCACTGATAGACTGCCCGAGCAGGCTACGCTGCTTAGGACCCACCGGATGCGGGCAACGTTTTTCGGAACACCATACACTCAGTGACCGCTGGAAACAGCGGAACCCGGAAACTGCCGACCAGAGGAATTCCCCGTTCGGCGAAGATGCCCACCGCATACTCCCGCGCCGTCATTTGAGGCGACCATGCCCACTCCCACGGATCCGCGTTGAACCATGCGTCCAGATGTTCCTTGCTGAAACACTCCTCAGTCAGGATGTCAAATACTACCCACCCTCCATGGCGCACGACGCGCGCCATTTCCCGGAAATAGGAAGCGGTAATAAGAAACGGCAATCCTGGAAACAACTTATGGGCGTGCACGAAATCCACGGAACCAGAATCAGTTTCCGCCAGCGCTCTTCCGTCGCACTTCTTCGCTACCACTCCGTACTGTTGAACCAGCCAGCGCCTCCATTCATTCGAGGTTTCGTAGATTTCATAGTGGCTAGGATGGCACTGCGCAATCGTTTTTTGCAGATAGCGGCCGGAGCCTGGCCCCAGTTCGCAGACGCTTTCGATCTGCGCGCTGAACAATCCGAGGGAGACCAAACCGTCCATAGTTTGGTCCAGGGCACTCCGCCCCCCGGTCAAGTGCTTGCGCTCGATATACTCTCCAACCGACAGGCCTTCCACCTTGGCGGCTTCCAGCGTTTCCTTGAACGAAATATACTCGGCGAACGAACGGCGCTTATGGTTGTGGCCGAACCTTCGCAGCACCCGACTCATAACAACGCGCGGCCACCAGGCCGCCGGGATGTGCGCGCCGGCACGGTTTGAGCCGCTTGAGTTCATTGTTAACGCGGGCCGGGGCCCCTATGGCTGCCTGCGCCCTCTGCGATCACGGTGAACTTTGCATCCGAGGCCGCATGAATCTCCCGGCGGACGACTTTTGGGAAACAATGCACGATGCCCCGCACGTCGTCCTCGGAGGTGACATGGATTGTTTTCGCAGCCTCCCACTCGTCGTATTTCGTTTGGGTGTCGTATCTGTAAACTACAATAGACGGATGAAAGATACCAGTGACCATGTTCAGGTGCAACTCAAATGTGCATGTGAAAACGTCGCCTGCGTCCAAGGTAAAGTTACCGAGCCCAAGACGCTCCGTGGAGGTGTCGAAGATATTTTCGTGTTTGTCGTCAGTAATATAAAGTGTGACAGATAGCTTGGCGCAATGCATGTGCGCCGTGACCTCAACGTCGATCCATGCCTTCTCGCCGGATTGAAACCGGCTGCATTCTCCGTCTTGATTGCGGACCTTTACTTTCGAGACGGTGACCGGCGCAGAGTCCGGGTCGCCGCCGTGTGCGCTGCGAGATCGATTTAAATACGCAAAGATAACTTCGTCCGCCGGACCGATGCTTACCGTACGTCCCCGCTCCAAAAATAGGCATCGATGACAGAAATCGGCGACAGTCGCTAAGTTGTGGGAGACGAACAACACAGTGGCCCCGCTGCGGATCACCTCCTTCAGCCGTTGGACGCATTTGTTCTGGAAAGCGTAGTCGCCGACGCTCAGAACCTCATCGACCAGCAGTACCTCCGGATTGACGTGAGCGGCCACCGAGAATCCCAGCCTGGCATACATGCCGGAGGAATACCGCTTGACGGGCGTGTCAATGAATTCCGCCAAGCCGGAAAATTCGACGATCTCCTCCAGCTTGGCGTCAATTTCCCGGCGGCTCATGCCGAGGATGGCGCCGTAGAGGTATATGTTCTCCCGTCCCGTGAGGTCCTGGTGGAAGCCCGCAGCCAACTCGATCAGAGCCGAAACTTTGCCATTGACGCGCAGGGAGCCGCGGGTCGGCTTCATCACACGGCTTAGGAGCTTCAGCATGGTGCTCTTGCCCGCCCCGTTTGGCCCAATAATGCCGAATGCCTCCCCCCGCATCACCTCAAACGAGATATCCTGCAAGGCCCAGAACTCCCGTCTGTCGGTCTCGCTGAGTTCCTGTTGCCGGAACATTCTTCCGGTCAATGCCGGTATCAGGTCGCGCAAGGAGTTGAAGACTTCGCCTTTGCGGAACTTCTTATAGACATGGTCCATACGGAGCGCGACCTCAGACATTGGACCCTCCCATCAGATGCTCTCCGCGAAGGCCGGCTCCAGGTGCTTAAAGAATACGTATCCGCCGACCAGCACCGCTAAACCGATGCCAAAGCTGTACGCGAGCCACGGCAAATCCGGCGATTGATGGCGGGCGATGCAGGCGCTAAGCCCCTCCAGAATCGGAGAGGCCGGATTGAGCCACAACCATTTGCCTTTGTCGCCAAGCATGCGGACGTCGAAGAAAACCGGAGTGAAGAAGATTCCGAACGTCAGGAGCACGTCGACAATGAATTTCACATCGCGGAAGAAGAGGCTGGCTGCGGATACCACCATTCCTACACCCACGGCGAGCACTACCATCATCAGAAGCAGCAACGGAGCCCAGACGAGATAGGCGCTCCAACCGGTCTGCAGGGCCAGCAGAAGGATCACAAGAGCCACGGACGCCACGAAGAAATCGAAGAGACTGGCCATCACCGCAGCCACGGGAAAGATCTCTTTTGGGAAATAGACCTTTGTCACCAGGTTCTGGTTGCCGGTAAGGCTGTTACAGGAAAACCGGATGCTGGAGACCAGAAACGCCCAGGGAAGAGACTTCACCGCCACGCTCACGATATCTCCGGTCAGAAGCGGCTTGCCAGAAGCCATGGCGTACGCATAGCGGATAACGACGCCGGACATGACGATCAGGATCGGCATCAGAACCGCCCACAGGAACCCCATGATCGACTGCTTGTACCGCACCTTGATATCGCGGTAAGCGATCGTGTAGAGCAACTCGCGATACTTGTATAACTCCCGCAGTTGTTCTTTCATGAGTCGGCGCCTCTTCCGGCGGCTAGTTGTACCGCCGGTTGACCGGCTTTACTGGGCGCCCCTCCAAGTACTTATCGATTCCCTCATCCAAGGCCTTGCGATAAACGGTATGGGCTTCGTACACAGCATCGGCGGTATGTTCGATGTCCGCATCGCTGTGCGAGAAGCTCACGACAAACGACGGCGCGAGCACTCCGCGCCGGATCAGCTCTTGCAGGAATAAAGTGCGGAAAGCCTGCGAACGGTTACCGTCCTGGTCGGAGGTGGTGAAAACGAGGTTGCAGGGCTTCCCGAGGATCTCGAAGGAGCTTTGAAGCCGGTGCTCGGCTATCGACTGATTCACGCGCTGCCGCAGGCGCTCGCCCTGAGCCCAGAGGTATTCGACAACATGCTGTTCGCGGTAGATCCGAATGGTTTCCAGCGACGCAGCCAGAGCGTGGGTCTCGGCGCCGTGGGTGGTGGACAGCAGGAAAACGCGAGGCTGATCGTGATCCAGGCCGCCGAGCCGCATGATCTCGCGCCGGCCGGCCAGAGCCGAGATCGCAAAACCGTTGCCCATGGCTTTGCCGAAGGTGGACAAATGCGGAACGACGCCATGGAATTTTTGGGCGCCGCCCAGGTGCCAGCGGAACCCGGTGATCATCTCGTCGAAAATAAGAACGGCGCCCCGTTCCTCACAAAGCTCCTTGACCTGGCTCAGATAGCCCGCGGCAGGGACAACGGTGGCTTCGGCCTCCAGGATAACGCTGGCGATGCGGCCAGGGTATTGGTCGAACAGGCGCCGCAAACTCTCCACATCGTTGTAGCGGAACTTCAGGGTCATGGCGCTGACTGCTTCGGGAATGCCGGCGTTCAGGTCAGTTGTGCCGATAAACCAATCGTCGATGGAAAAAAAAGGCTGATCGCCGCAAATGGCGATCAGGTCACGGCCGGTATATGCCCGGGCGAGTTTGACTGCCGCGGTGGTGACATCGGAGCCGTTCTTCGCAAACTTCACCATGCCAGCGCCATCGATGACGCTGAGCATCGCTTCGGCGAGGTCCAGTTCGATTCTCGCGGGCCGTGTGAAGTTGCTGCCGAGCTGCATCTGCCGGTAAGCGGCCTCCACGACCGGCTCAAAGGCGTGCCCGAGCGTGACCGCGCGCAGGCCCATTCCGTATTCAATGAACTCATTGCCATCGACATCCCAAACGTGGCAGCCTTTGCCCCGAGCGATGAACGCCGGGGCTTGCTCCGGAAACTGGTCGTCTCCCTTGGAGTAGGTGTGGGCGCCTCCGGGGATGACCGAATGACTCCTCCCCTGAAGGCGTCGCGATTCACAAAACCTCATCTCGACTCCATGCCATGCCGATCTCTCAGCGACGGGTATCACGCTCTCTCCTGTATATCTCTGCGACGGGCTGGCAGCAGCATTTCCGCAATCTCACATGCATTCCATAAGAGTAGGATCTTGTGGCGACTCACTCTGCTCCCGAGGGAGAAGGAGTAAACGCGGCTTCGGTGCCGTCAAAATACAGCGATACCGCTTCTTCGGGCAAAGTTGTGAAATCCGTTGCCCTCCTGTAATCCCGCAGGGTGGTCCCGGTACAGGCCGAGTCTATATTCGGCGCGCCCCGCTTGTTCCAAACGTCGTCCAGGTGCACCGTCCGGAAATCGATGCTGTAACGTGTCAGGCCGCTGGTGTTCGGTACTGTGGAATGCAGTTGCGCCGCCGAGAACAGCATCACGCCTCCGGCATTGGCCACGACGATCAGTTGCGGGTCGGGCTCAAGTGGCGCCTGAGGGCGTGGTTGCACTCGTGTATCGGCCTTGACGTGTTGCGCCGCACTCTGCCGGCTCGTACGATTCCATTCGTAGTAGTTGTACGAACTGGAACTGTTAGTCACCGCGCTATCCCAATACCGCGCATGAAAGGCCATACTGTTTTCCGGGCAAATCTCGTAAACCGGCAGCCACCAGTTGATCTGGCACAACGGCGCCGAATACCACGTGTCACGGTGTGGATGAAATGCGTAGGCAATGCCTGACGAAAGATAATCCGCCGGGAAGGCCGTACGCAAACGCGGAACATCAAAATAAGTCTTATCCAGGTCGCACCCGCGCTCGGCAAGCAACCCTTGGATCAGTTCTTTGGACTTGGGGTGATGAATGAATTTCGGCTTAAGTTCCGCCAGGATTCCCGCACACCGTTCTGCCGGGATGCTTTCATGCACCGTACGTGCCTCGTATGGGTGGAAAGCCGCCTCGATCATTTCCTGGGCGAATTGACAGAACATCAGTGCGGCGGGAGAAGGCTGGTAAACGAACACCGACCCGCGGTATAACGCTTGGCGGCGTTTTGCGTCATCCGCCTTCGAATCACAGAAGAGATTCACCGCTCTTTTCTCCTTACCGCCTTAATTCACAGTACCATCTTGCGGCAGTAAAACGCCTCGGCATAGCCGCCGGGTGCATTGCATTCCATTCCTCGCAGCCGCATGAGGGAAAGAAATGTGTCCTGACGGAACCAGCGCTTACTGTGCTGGGAGGGAAAGGCATCCATGATATAACGGAGCTTCTTCTGGCAGGCTTCAAGGTCGAGCGATACGAACACGGCCGGCTGCCCCAGGTCACCGTCATATTTCGGGATTTCGTACTCCAAAATCAAATGATCCCGGAACGTATTCCACGTCAATTCCCCCAGTAGTCGATGGTCCTGATGCGCATCACGGCGGCTGTGAGTAAAAATAAGGTCAGGGGATACAGCCTGCTTCAACTCTTCGAAGACTGCTTTTATCTCGCCGCCCACGAACGGCATGAAGCCGTCGGGAAAAGCCTTCAGCAGGGGCCCTCTGAGACGGGGGGACTCGGCAAATAACATGGCTGCGCGTTGCGCCTCCGCCTCCCGCTCCCCAATGGCGCTGAAGACCACCCAGTGGAACGCACACTTCGGGTACTGTTCGGCCAACCGCAGAATCGTCCCCCCACAGCCGATCTCGATGTCGTCGGAATGCGCCCCAAGACAGAGCACGGTGATGGGATCTGTATCCCTTTTCGGAAGGCTCAGTCTCATCATGCGATTACTCGTGCCGCCGGCTTGCCGTTCCTCCACACCCGCCATGGAGCCTCCCCGGAGTTTTCCAACTCATCGAGGATCTGCTTATCCCGGAAGGTATCCATGCATTGCCAGAACCCATGGTACCGATGTGACCAGACTTTGCGTTCCGCAATCAACCGCTGGAACGGTTCGTAGATCAGCTCCTCTTTCGGCTTGATATATCGGAAAACGTCTTTTCTGAGAACGAAGTAACCTCCGTTCACCCAGATCTTGGAGTCCGTCATGCTTTTGATGGCCTGGACAGTTCCGTCATCGCTCAGATGAACGGTATCCAGACTACTGGACCGGGGCTGCACGGAGAGAAAAGCGGCGTATGCGTCGCGACGCTTGAACTCATCTATCATCTGCGGGAGGGGGAAGTCAGTAAGGCCATCGCTGTAGTTGGCGAGGAACATTTCCTCTCCGCAGAGATACGGTTCAACGAGGCGAAGCCGGTCGGCAATGCTGGACTGCAGGCCGGTATCGACGAACGCGATAGTCCAGTCGTCTATGTCCCGCTGCGTGAATTCCAGCTTCCGGCCGCCCTGCGAGAATACGAAGTCGTTGGACACGGATTCCTGATACTCGAGAAAATAATTCTTGATGACGTTGGCCTTGTATCCAAGGCAGAGGATAAAATCCTTGTGGCCAAAGTGCGCATAGTACCGCATGACATGCCAGAGTACCGGACGCGAACCGATCGTAACCATGGGTTTGGGAACGTCTTCGGTGTAACCCCTCAATCTCATACCGGCTCCACCGCAAAATAAAACGACTTTCATTATTCACCTCCGCGTTTAGTAGACGGCCAGTTCGGGAATCGGAACGACAAACCGCCCGCCCCAGTCGCGGACGAACTTCAATTGCTCCATGATCTCATTTTTCAGATTCCAGGGAAGGACGACGATGTAATCCGGCTTTGTTTCGCGAATCCGGTCAGGATGATGAATCGGAATACGGCTGCCTGGGAGAAATCGCCCCTGTTTGTATGGGTTACGATCCACGGTGTATGCGATCAGATCCTTACCGATGCCACAGTAATGCAAAAGCGTGGCGCTCTTGCCGGGAGCACCGTATCCGGCGACCGATTTACCCTGCCGCGCGGCCGTCAGCAGGAACTCCATGAGGGCGAACTTGGTCTCTTTCACCCGCCCGGCGAAACTCTCGTAGCCTTGTGCAGAATCGAGCCCGGCGCGCTGTTCGGCTTGAATCAGACCCTGGACGCTCGGCTGCCGTGCATGAATCGGGTCCTCGTCACGGCAGGCGTAAACACGAAGCGATCCGCCGTGTGTCGATAACTCTTCGACTGCGAACGCCCTGAGGCCATGGGCCTCCAGGATGCGCACGGTAGTGAGCAACGAAAAATATGAAAAGTGCTCGTGGTAAATGGTGTCGAACTCGTTGCGCTCGATCAAGCGCAGCAAGTGTGGAAACTCCAGGGTCAAGACACCGTGGGGCTTGAGCAGGATCTTGAGGCCCCCGACAAAGCCGTTCAGGTCCGGGACCTGCGCGAGCACGTTGTTGGCAGCGACCAAGTCGGCGCAGCGGCCCTCGGTGGCCAACTCCCGCGCGAGTTCGGCGCCAAAGAACTGCACCAAAGTGGGTATCCCCTTCGCAGCCGCCGCTTTGGCGACGTTCGCGGCCGGCTCGATTCCCAACACGGGCACTTGCCGTTGCATGAAGTATTGAAGCAAGTAGCCGTCGTTGCTGGCCACTTCGACAACCAAGCTGTGCCGGTTCAGGCCCAGCGATGCAGTCATCTTGTCACAGTAGTTTTCGGCGTGTTTCAGCCAGGAATCGGAGTACGACGAAAAATACGCGTATTCAGTGAAGATATTCCTCGCGCTCTCGAATTCTTCCAATTGGACCAAGAAGCACCGGTCGCAAACGTAGACATGGAGAGGGTAATAGGTCTCTCCACGATTGAGATCTTCAGTCGACGGGTAGGTCTCGCACAGCGGGGACATACCCAGATCGACAAATGTCCGCTGCAGTTGGGCGCCGCAAAAGCGGCACGGATGTGCAGCGGGATTGCCGGCGGCCTGTGTTTGGCGGCCGCCGGTAGGAAGTGTGGCTGTCATGGCGGGCTCTCGACGAAGTTGTCTTAGGCGTCGAGAAGGGCAACCTCGGCTGCGTGGCCGGACCAACGCATGGAGGGATCGAGCTTTCCGGACTTCATGAGGCTTCGGATGCGGCTGATCCGGACATATCGGCCGCGCTCCACGTCAGCGGTGGTCAGTGCGGCGGCTTTATATGCATCGTACAGTTCCCGGGCGCCTTGACGCGCGTTCCACTGCGGCCGGAAGGCCGGAAGGACGCGGCGGATTTTGTCACAGTTGATGCGGTAACAGCGCTTATCGGGACCACCGTCGGGGGAGTATTCCACGCGGCAACCTGGAACCGTTTCGGCAACGATGGCGGCCAGATCCCGGATCCGATAATTTTCCGCGGTAATGCCGACATTGAAGGTTTCATTGTGTATGGCTTCCCGCGGAGCTTCGAGCACACTGAGGGCGGCGGCGACGATATCGCGGATATGCACAATCGGACGCCGTGGCGTGCCATCGCTTTTGACGAGCACGCTGCCGGTGGTGTACGCCGATGCCACCAGATCGTTCAGAACCACGTCCAAACGCAAGCGTGGAGAGACGCCATAGGCTGTGGCGTTTCTGAGATACGTGGGGCTGAAGTGCGCATCCGCTAACTGCGCGAGGCCGTGCTCGACGCTGACCTTGGTCTCGGCATACGGCGTTACTGGATTAAGCGGGGCCGTCTCATCATGCAGCATATCGCCGGACGCGCCATAAGTGCTGCAGGACGAGGCAAACACAAAGCGCCTCACTCCCGCTTCCTTCGCCAGTTCAGCCAGCCGGACAGAAGCCTTGTGGTTAATGTCGTAGGTGAGGCCGGGGTTCAGGTCCCCGAGCGGATCATTGGACAGGGCGGCCAGATGTACGACTGCGTCGAAGCCGTGCAGATCCGATTTCGTCACATCCCGCATGTCCTTAGTGAGTTCGGGAATGTCTTCCGCAGGCTTCCCGAAGTCGCAGCCGGCGAACAGGTCGGCGTCTAAGCCGGTGACCGCATGGCCGGCGGCGCGCAAGACGGGCGCCGCAACAGTGCCGATGTAGCCTTTGTGGCCAGTCAATAATACTCTCATGATGGAAACTTCTCGCCTCCGTGGAATCCTGTCGATCCGGTGAACATTTCGGAATCCGCCGAGTCTACGCCGCTTTCGGGGAGCGCCGCGAGGAGGCCGTTACGGCATAGAAGATCCGCCGCCTCGGCGATCGCTTGGAAAGGAATGCCAGAGCGCTCGGCTATGTCCAGCAGCGAATGCTCGCCATCGGAGAGATTCAACACCCAAAGACGCGCCGAGATCTCCGAGGCGATGGCATCGCCGCCGGTGGACCGGTATAGATTTCGCCGTCCCAGTTGCGGCTCGCAATAGGGATTCAAGTTGCGGTATCGCCGGTTGTTCTCGAGCACGTCCAGAATGGCGGCGCAGGTGCGTAGCGATCCGCTCAACGGCAGCGGGCTAATGAACTCCAGGTTATCGGCGGACGTATGATATTCCGGGAACGTACCCCAAACGCTGCGCATAAGGCAGCCGACAGGCAGATTGAAGCCGGGCGAGCAGTACTGCCGTTCATCATAGCCGTAAGGAGAGAATTCGAGAATCTCATAGGATTCTCCACACTGGTGGAGAACGTGCGCCGCTGCCCGATCGATTTCGGCATTTCCACGACGGCTTTTCTTGTAATGGAATCCACCGGCGTCCCCGATACAAGTCAGCACCAAGCCATGGCGGATGCGACCGGCCGTCTCGCGGTTCCGCGCCAGCCAGGCGATGGCTCCGATGGTTCCCGGAACGAACAGAAAGCGGTATGAGTAACGCAGATCGCGTTGCGACAGGAGCTGCCCCAAAAAGGTGGCCACGGCCAGACCCGAGAGATTGTCGTTAGCCAGGGACGGATGGCACGCATGACAGGAGATCAGAATCTCATCGGTTAAGCGGCCGCGCAGATAGCACTCTCCGTAGGTTAGGCGCCCGTCTTCGAGGGTCGAGTCGATGCAAACTTCGTACTCGCCGTCAGGAAGCTGGGACATCCGGTTATGGGACAGACAAAATCCCCAGTTCCTCTCGTAGTAAGATGTGCGGTAAGGGATCCAGTCCGGATGATCGGGGATGGTGAACAGATGCGGCCTTAGCTCGCTTAACGGCATCACAGCGTGTACGGGAACGCTGTAATTCATCACATGCAGGTTGCACTGCTGAAAATCCACGAGGCGACTCCCGCCGGGGAGTTTGATGTAGGCATCCTGGATATTCCACTCTTTAGGCACGATCCAATCGAAGACGTGAGTACCGGTGGGCACCTCGGAGATCTCGAGGGGTATCCGGTCCTGGATCAGGGCCAGAGTGCGGCGAATCCCGTCGCCGGTGATGCTCCGGCAAATCGGATAAAGCGCGGCCGCGAAACTGTGTAACTCCTCGCCGATTTGCCTTCGACCCTTCTGGTCGAGCTCCTTTAGCAGTCCCATTGCTATGGTTCGAAGTTCGGGTAGGTGCGGTCGCGATCCGAAATCACTTCGGCGGCGGCCGGCCATGCGATCCGAAACGCCGGATCGTCCCACCGCACGCCGTGAGCGGCCTCGGGGTGATAGAATTCCGACATCTGGTAGAAGACTTCGGTTTCGTCGTCCAGCGTCAGGAAACCGTGTGCACAGCGCTCCGGGACATAGACCATATGCCGGTTCGCAGCCGTCAAGACCACCGCGATCCAGTTCTTGAAGGCCGTCGACTCGGGGCGCAGATCGACAACCACGTCGAAGATGGCGCCCCTCGTGCAGCGCACGAGCTTCGCCTCCGCATATGGCGTGGCTTGGTAATGCAAGCCGCGCAGTGTAAACTTTCGGGTATTATACGAGAGGCTGCATTGTGCGAGTCCGGGATTCAGCCCATTGGCTTCAAATTCGTTACGGCACCAGGTTCGCGCAAACAGTCCGCGTTCGTCCGGCATAGGCTGGAGGTGGATTTCGAATACTCCTGGCAACTGGGTTTTTTGAAAAATCACAAGGCTAGACGAGCACACGCCCTCAGGTTGGCGATGGAAGGCACTTCGCGCAGCCGGCACACCTTCAATTGATGCGCTTGCAAGTCAGTTGGCGAGCCAAGCGCAGAATCCTATCGGGCATGTGACGAAAGGTTTTCTTGGCGGCTCGCACCTTCCATCCGCCGGCAGGAGTGCAAGCCTCTTTCGACGAGGCTCCCAATCTCACGTAAGTGAGCGTCGATCGCCTCGGCGCCGCAGCGGTTTCTGAGCGCGATTAATCCCTGGCAAAGGCCAATCGGAGCGACCCCAGGTCGAATACGGAAAATGATGCTGCTTGGGAGGATTTCCACCGCTTTTGGGAGGATCTCCGACCACTCAGAAACCTCGCTTCACCATCAGATAGGGAATCAGGGCGATCTCCACAAGACCGGGCAGAGGATCCTCGCGACTGAAGACGGCTTCCACGTCGAAGTTCCGCAGACTCCGGAGGTACGTCCGCCAGTTCCGGCGGCCCTTGAGAATCTCCAGGGCGCCCGTCGGCAGGTCGGTGACCAAACGAACCCAACTGACTCCAGCGCGGCCCCGGCAGGGGGAAACTGCTTCGCCGACCTGATCGGCAAACAGCATATATGGAAAGTCCACGCCTGCGCCGCTTCCAAGAGTGTGATAGCCCCAAGTGCGTCCGTTGACGTCCAGCAGCCGGAACTGGCCATCACGCGGATCGAGCTTATATTCGAGCTCTACCAATCCGTAGTAGTCGATGGCTCGCAGAAAACGTTCAGACAACTCCGCCAGCAGCGGCAGGTCTACGGTCTCGACGAACGTACTGGCGCGCCCAAATTCCACGGGATGCTGGCGACTTCTCCGGACCACCATGCTCCCGATAGCTTTTGATTCCTTAAAAAAGGCGCAATAGGCGAACTGCTGCCCGCCGCCGCCTGGAACCAGATCCTGAACCATCACCTCACCCGGACCAACTTGCGCGGTAGCCCGCAGAAACAGCTCCCTTAATTCGAGACGATTGTTTGCGCGCCAGGCTTTGGCCTTTGTTGCGTAGAAGAAGTGCTCTTTAATAGCAGGCTTGATCGTGAAAGGAGGCTCTATCGCGATCTGCTCCAGATCCTCAACGCTTTGCGGATACCATGTCCGCGGCGTGGGAATGCCGAGCTCATCGGCAAGCCGGTATGTATTACGCTTGTCGCACGCCCACTTGATCGTTTCCCATTGGGGCGTCGGCACGCGGAACATCCCGCTCAGCAGGGAGCGGTGGTGCGCGAAGGCCGCCACCGTCTCGTCTCGGGTGGGATAGAGCACCCAGCCCTCCAGCTTCAGACGCTGGCCGATGTCCATGACCGCATCTATGGTCTGCCTCTCCTCGCGTAGACTCGCCACGCCTACCGAGTGGGTCGCATATCGCGAGAAACGGGCGATGGAGTTTTCATCGTCAATGATGCAGACGGGGACGCCCCGTCTGCCAAGGCTTCGAACAATTCCGAGTCCTTGGTAATCACCGCCAACTACAACGGCGCCGACTGGCTTCTCCGCGCGGCTGACCGCCGAGGAAGTCGCTGCCGTCGAGGAATTCACTGCGCCGACAGACACGAGGATCCTTCATTCTCACGGAGCGCCTGAGTTGCTCCGCCGATGGAACGGAGCAAAGCGCGCGAGGCATAATGCGTGCCAGAGACAAATTGCAGAAGCGGGCCGAAGCTCCAAGCCGCCGGCGCGCCGAGTATATGGAGGCCAGGCACCGACGTTTCCAGCCCTTCTTTGAGCCGCGGGTACCCGTTACTGCGTTCAATGGCTTGCAACAGCTCCGGAGCCAGGAATCCGTACTTGGAAACGTCAACCCTGTAACCGGTTCCCAAAAGAACATGGTCCACAATTCGCTCGCTGCCATCGTCCAGTACGACTTTCACTCGCTCGCCAACAGGAGCGACGGAAACCACAGAGCGCCCGAGGTGGATCGGCACATCTTGGAGCCGCTTCACCAACCAGCGCGCACCAGCCGGCCGAACGGCTCGCTTCCGGAGCTTGTCTTGAAGGCTTCGGGGCAACCGCTTGACTAAGTCCGGACGTGCCAAGAGCTGGCTGAGGCCCGCGGGCCCCACATCGGTGGGGGCGTAGAGCAGGCGCCTGGTCAATCCACCCAACCCATTGTGAAGCGTCCTGGAAAGACGGCCTTGAAGCCAATGCATGCGGTCCGCCCGTGCGACGATTTCGACTTCGGCGCCGCCTTCGTGCAGCAATGCCCCCGATTCCAGCGCACTCTGCCCACCACCGACGACGAGCAAACTGCTTCCGCGGAACTTCCTAAAATCGCTGTGCTCGCATGTGTGGGAAGTCAGTGCTTGTGGCAGGCCCTCAAACTCCGCCGGGCGCCAGGCGAATGCACCTATCCCAACAGCGACAACCACGCGGCGCGATTTGACCACCTCGCCATTATCGAGGACCATACGAAAGCCCGTTGCACCACGCTCGACGCGAACGACCTTCCGTCGCTCGACATCGGGCACGGCGTGCCGCTGATACCAGAGTCCATACTGGATGAAACGATCGCCTGGAACCGGCGTGCAGAATTGGTCTCCAGTGGCAGCCTGGTATGCTTCCAACGTCAGCGCTTGGTGCGGGTCGGCGATGCGCGTGGCGGTCCAGTTCGAGCGAAGCAGCATGCCCGCCGGCATGTTGTCCCGCCAAAACGACATCGTTTCGCCGAAAACGCGCACTTCCAGGCCCCTGACCGTGCGCAAGTGCGCCGCGGCAGAAAGCCCGTACGGGCCGGCACCGATGATGGCTATGTCACAGGAGAGCACGATGAGTCCATTTTCCCGATCTGGTCAGTCGCAATACCATACCGTGGGCGAGTCACTAAGATCTTCCGAGGGATTCCAAGGGCGCGCCGCATGGCTCACCAGCCTCCCCCGCGTAACCAGCAAGCTCGTAGGAAATCGTATCATTGACCCTCACCGCGTAAGCAATCCTAGCCCGCTCGCTTCCCTTCCCTTCGATGCGCCAGGCGCCCCCGACATTTATGAGCTTCATTTCGCTTCTTAGGCGCCACCAAGCCGCTATTTCACCCGGCAATGCGATCCAGGTCTGTCCTTTCGATCGCAAGGCGCACAGGTAATGCAGCAACTCGGCATAGACGCGCCGGGCTGCCTGGTCGATAACGTAATCGGGATGAACGATAAAGCTGATGAGGCCGTGTTTTTGCCGGATCAAAGCGATCTGTTCCTTCCAGAGCCGGATCGAATAGTCGTCAAGAATGTGGAAAAGCGAATAGTCCTGTGTCGTTGTCAGCGGAAGTTCCAGGATATTACCGACAAAAAACGGCAACACAGTGCAACAGCCGCCTTGCTGCGGGTCCAGGTGCGCCATATTTGGGATGGACATGTCATAAGAAAACTCTAACGCGTCGTACCAATCGATATTTCGATACATCACAGCCGACCGGAACCCCAAAGCGCCAAATTGCCGCCTATAGAGGTTGATGCGTTGGGCGCGGCGCAAGAACTCTTCACGGTTGCAAATCAGACGCCCGTCATGATTCAGGTCATGAACGTTGATTTCGAAGCCTCGCTTCCGAATGCTGTCCAAGACCGACTGCGAAACCGCGTATCGCTTTTCGGGGACGATCTGGAAAGAGCTCTTGACTCCAAACGAGTCGTTCAGATCCATCAGTTGCGAGCAGAAGTCCCGCCCGGCCGTTGTTTCGACGTCGTGGGTTATCATCGTGCAACTCGGAGATCCGTGCGGCCAAAACCAGATAAAGGGGACTTTCTCGACCTTCCGAGACTTCATCGCATACACCAGCAGCCGCTCGAAAACCTTCTCGACTGTTGTGTCTACGGGCGCCTTTGGAAAAGGAATTTTGTCCCAGCCCCGAAAATACAGCCTTTGCAGGTATTTACGCGCCCAGACCGCCAGCATCGGACGCACCAGATAATACATCCCGCGAAAAATGCTGCTGCCCGGAAGTGTTTTAATTCCTGCCCATGTAGGCCGATACCGTTCCGAACGCAAGTTATCCACAACCTGAGCGGGATCGAAAGGAATATCGATCGTCGATTCACCTATGACCACGTGCCCGCCCGCATCATGAAGCGAATCTGTTGCGTGCCCCGCAGGAACTCCGGAGGAGCACTGTCCGTAGCACAGGACGTCCGACCCCAATCGAAAATAGCCGGAATCGCGGGATAGATCTCCGCTCACCACAAAGTCGCCAACGTCTCCCGCGCAACGAAAGCGGTCAGCCAACAACTGCCCAACGTTCCCCACCGGCTTCCCGGTATCTGATGTTCTGATCATGGCCTATTTGTTGTAATCGCCTGTTGCGCATCACCAGTCACACCGTAGAGCCCATCCGTCCTTCGCGACAGAACCCCAACCCAACAGGACCCACGGAGTTATCGCGGCAACCGAAGCAATTCGACAACCCTCACTTTTACACGACACCCGCTAGCAACGCTTATCGGGACCTCCATTCGACTTTCCGGCCTTGCTCAAACCGCTCACCCCCACCACTACGCTCTGCACCGGGCCGCCTTGCGAGTTTCGCCACGTTGCTAGCTGCGATCCGTACGACCGCGCTACCCATTTTCTGCAACAATCTCAGATGTAATGTTTCTCTAAAGCCTTCCCAGTACACCGCTAGACCCCGCGCACCCTGTCCGGACTCAAGATAGTGCCACGCTAAACTATTGTAGTGCGCGCACATCCCTCTATTCACGCAGCGCACTGCCTCGCGATCGTCTACAACCGACGCCTTTTCCTTCAAGTAGACACTTATCAGAAACTGTTTATCCTTCTCCCGATACTTCTGGTGCGTAGCATCTGAAGTGCGCCTCTGAATGACAAGCGCGTCGTCAATGTACGCGAATCGCGTCAGCTTAGACAACCGGAGAAACAGATCGCAGTCTGTTCCCGAAGGCCATGTCTCATCGAACATACCTCCTTGGGAAAACAGCTCGCGCCTTATTACCGTAGCCGTTGGCTTGACCGGAATTTCCTGGAGCAAACATAGATATATCTCGCGACTGTCCAATATATGTTCCGTCGATTCTGCCTTTCGGCGCACTAATTTGGGGAGCACGTGCATGAAAGACATCAACGAGTGTGCTTTTTCTACGCTTCCCTGTATTTCAGTGTCACAGAAAACCACGCCGACCTCCGGATGACCGCGCAACAACCCTACTTGCCGCGATAAATAATCCGGTTTCCAGACGTCATCAGAATCTAAGAAGGCGATCAGCCGCCCGGTTGCTTCATTTATGCCGGTATTGTAGGCGGCGCTACACCCTCGATTAGACTCGTGACGGACGTAACGGATCCTGTCGGAATTGAGCCCCTCCACAACCTTTCGAGTATTGTCGCTAGAGCCGTCGTCAACCACCACGATTTCACAATCGCTATAGCTTTGGTCTAAGGCGCTCTGCAAAGCATCGCGAATAATATATCCACGATTGTACGTCGCAACTATTACCGATACTGTCATTCTCAAATCCTGATACCTCGTAGCGCGACAGATCGACACTTGTCTTCAGGCATCCTGCGTCGGGCGCCCGCTAACTATGTCGGCGGCACGGTTTGGCAACAGTGCCGCGACAATGTTCAGATAAACCGACTCCTTAACATCCCAGTTATTATGACTGATAAACTGCTCTGCACTCTCTACTAAGGATCGACGCAAGTTTTGGTCCCGGATCATCGTGAGCATGGAACGTGCGAGATCCTCTTCATCGCCGCTGCGAAAGAACTTAACGACGGAACTCTGAAAATAGTACCGGTCGACTTTTGTGTCGGCTACAATCACCGGCACGCCGGCCGCCATAAACTCAAGGATCTTCGTGCTGAAAGCCTCATTCCCGAACGAGTCGTTTCGCTTTGGTACGACCCCCAAGTCAGCGTTTTCCATAATTGCGGCCATTTTGTGCAGGGGGACGATGTTCTTTAAGAAGACGCGATCCTTCAGTCCCAGCTCATCGATGAGGCTCGCTAAAATCGGCTGTAAATCGCCGACGCCGTAAATATGAAACTCGGCCTTGGGAATGTCCGCCTTGATTTGGGCGAAAGCCCTCACGGCGATATCGACTCCTTGGTGATGATTGAGAGTCCCTGGATAGATGATGATAAATTTGTCATCCGTTCTCGTGCGTCCGCGCCGGCGAAAAATCGATGGGTCAGGAAAGTTCAGAATGGCGGTACACTTTCGTTCGGGAACGGAGCGAGACACCAGGGTTTTCTGCCAAATATCGTTAGCCGCGATCACATGATCGGCAAAGGTTGCTGACAACCTCTCGAGTGCGACGAGGAGGCGAAAGGCGAGCGGAGTCGAGCGTGTCCGGAATTTGCTGGCGTAAAACTCAGGGAGCAAGTCGTGGATATCCAAAATGATCTTCGCGCCCAGCAGCTTGGGAATAAGCGCGGCAAACACGAGGAAGTCGGGAACAGAGTGGACGTGAATTAAGTCGTAGCGTTTCTTGAAATGATTTTTCGTGATGCAGGCCATCGATCTGAAGAGGAAGCCCAATAACCTTCGAGCATAGGTAGATCGTCTTGTCTCGTTAACGATCCTCTCCTGGATTCGCATAACATTAACGCCTTCGATTACCTCTTGGGGGCTTTGCCCTTCTTGGCGCGCTGCAATGACATCGACGGAATGACCTCGGCGGCGTAGCGTTTGCGCATAACGCATAACGCGGTTGTCGCATTCGTAGAATGTATACGCGAGCATACAGACTCTCATGGGTGCCCCCTTTCGCGCCGGTGGCGGCACGACTGAACGGATGTTCTCCGCACAGGGTGCGTCATCGGGAATCTGTAAGCGCGGAATGGAGTGGCCAACCATTACCGCAATTGTGCAGAGCACATGGAGGTTTCTCAGTCGTTCAAAGGAGCCGGAATGGTGGTGTCTTCGATAGCGACAATGCCATCATCAGGCAACTTGGATGTGGGCGGAAACAAAAGCCGGGTTACACCGTTCGTTTCCCCAACCGTGTGAAAGCCGAGGTCATCGAACACCTTCCCTGGGCCCGCGTTTTTCTTGGTCTTGCGATAGTTTACGTAGAGCCCGTTGGCTGCCAGGCGGTGGTATTTGCGAATGAGGTAAGACACAAGGGCGTGCTCCACGCGTTTGCCTTGAATCCGGCAGGAGAACATCAGGTCCATTATGCACGGTTCGGACGGCTTCACGAGGGAGAATCCGATGGTGCCATAGGCACCGAAGCGGTCTTCGCAATCGAGGACGTATGTGTCGACGTCGGTGCGGTCAAGAAGACCCTTCAACAGTTCGCGGGAGTAGCGATTGCCGGAGAAATTCATCTGATTGGTACGTTGCGTCAACTCGTGAACGCGCTCGATGTTTGAGGCGGTCATTGGTCGAACAGTCAGCCGGAGATTGCAATCACGGAGGAACGACAAGTACTCGCCCTGAAAGTCCTTTGAGGCAACTTCGCGGCGCTGTTGGTCACGGTAAAAGAGGCGGCGTCTCCGGCTGTCCTCAGTAACCGGCAAATCGCAGTCCGGCCTTTCTGAAATGCTCCGATATTCCGCGGCATCCAGTACCGTGACGCCCGGGCAGGCGGACTGCACCTCCCCCCTCTCAAACGGCGAATCGTCAATGAACAGCAGCGAATCGATACCTATGTTGAGATTTGACGCGATCTCATGGATACCCTGGCTCTTGGGTTTCCAGTTAATCTGTGGAAATAGAAAGTACTCGTCGATGCCGAACTGCCTAAGGAGCGCCATCGCGTCTTCGCGATTGTTTTTGCTGGCAATCGACAGCAGGATGCCCCGCTGGTCGAGTTCCTTGATGATCTCAACGATGCCAGGCTTCAGGCGGATCCTCTCCGGCCCATCCTCGACGAGAACACCTTCCCAGAGGGTGTTGTCGAGGTCCCATATTACACACTTACAGACGCCAGCCTTTAGGGCCGGCACTCGGTTGCCTGCGCCGGCCTTCTCAGTTACAAAGTCCATGGCGCCGAAGTATAGCGTGAGCCCTTCCGGATAGTCGTTCGGAGCCAATTCGATGTTAAAATGGCCCGTCAGGTCGACCACCTGTGCAATTTCGGCGAAGCCGATGCGGTGCCGGCTGAATCCAGGTTTGAATACCAGCAGCGCCTGGAACGGAATACGAGAATCTTCGCGCCGGATTGTTACGGTCAGCGTCGCGCTCGCCGCATTTGGGTTATAGCACTCGACGAGGAAGCAGTCAGGCCGTATAGCAACCTGCGCGTCGTTCGTCGCGCGCCGCTTCTTCATCGAGTACCGCTTTAAAGAAACGAAGCGTTCCAGGTTGGAACCAGGAAGTGCTTGTATGCACCGGGCCGCGAGGCGATCGGCGCGTTCCGCTCTTGCCGCCGCCGCAAGCGAATACATTGCCAGGTTCGCCGGCGACCACAGCTTTGCCCACCGTTTAAAACCGATTTTCAGGAGATACGAGTTCAGGCTTCCCGGGGCATCTACGCGGACCATTCCGTCGACAAACCTGCGGCACCGCCCGTCCG
>Ga0187855_10001285_pt1 | contig 20173 bp, 36 predicted proteins | sample June2016WEW_8_10_2_FD_132969 | JGI IMG/M metagenome (GOLD analysis project Ga0187855, IMG submission 132969) | Peatland microbial communities from SPRUCE experiment site at the Marcell Experimental Forest, Minnesota, USA - June2016WEW_8_10 | ecosystem: Environmental > Terrestrial > Soil >...
CTTCCAAACAACTTCCATCAAATCAAATCCAACAGGATAAATACTAATAATATCCACGGAGGACAGAAACACCCCCGCGTGTGCGGGGAAGACCAATTGAGATCAAACATCCATCGTATACAAGTGGAAACACCCCCGCGTGTGCGGGGAAGACTGAGTAGTGTGATACGGTACGGTTGTTGGGGAGGAAACACCCCCGCGTGTGCGGGGAAGACCAGAAATATTAGGCTCATTAGTGGAAAGAGTCCTAGAAACACCCCCGCGTGTGCGGGGAAGACACCTACTGGAAGTCTTTCCGTCTTTACTAGAAAGAAACACCCCCGCGTGTGCGGGGAAGACCCCAATTATCTGTATCAAAAAGAGCTACACAAGGAAACACCCCCGCGTGTGCGGGGAAGACCGGGCAACTTTACAAACAACATTTACAGGAGGTAGAAACACCCCCGCGTGTGCGGGGAAGACTATATAGTGTCTTTACTTTTGGCATATGATAGGGAAACACCCCCGCGTGTGCGGGGAAGACTCAGTAGCTTGGAAGTCCTTAGAATGGAAACCTGGAAACACCCCCGCGTGTGCGGGGAAGACCATCCAGACTCCTCTGTCCAGAACCCATTAAAAGGAAACACCCCCGCGTGTGCGGGGAAGACAACAATCAACAATTTGCGAAAGGGGTTTGTATGGAAACACCCCCGCGTGTGCGGGGAAGACACCAATATATAGAATAATTTTATCGATTTATTCTATATATGGTGGAGAGTTTTTTTCTAAAATTAATTGTAATCCACAAACATCTATTAAGGAATGATCAGGATCGCCTAAAGTTTCTATTTTAAACCACGGGGGTTTATTAATATCTCGAAAAATAATAATTCCGGATTCTTTTGTGCAATATCCAAACAAATATTCTACAACTGTATCAGCCACAGAATCTTTAATTCCAGAAATAAAAACATTTGGTTTTGGTTCTATAAACCAAAGTTTTAAACGACCACGAACTGCTGGTGGTAAATGATTAGAGACAATTACGAACATATACTTTTTAATTCATCTCCTATTTTTTCTAATAATTCTTCTTGAATAGTTCGTTCAATAAATTCGGATATTAAAACTTCCCGATCATATCTTCCACCCATTTTGTGAGTTAAAAAGAACGCAGTATCAATACATAATCTTTCTTTGTACAAATCAGCAATATCATAAACAAATGGTAAAGGACTTCCAGAATGAATAAATCCTATATACGGAGAATATCCCATACTATAAATCGCTGCTGATATTATACTATACAACATACTATTTGATGCTGTTAAATATTGATTTGTTGTATCGCTTAATTCAAATTTTCCTGGTTGATATTGTCTTCCTGACCACCCAATTCCATATTTATTTGCTAAAGTTTCATAAAGTTCTCTTACCCTATATCCTTCCATTCCCATTATTTCTTTAATAGTTTTATTTTCAATATCAGTTTTTGGAAATCTTTTTAAAAACATTTTTCGAGCCACCTCTGCCGCACTTTTCTTGTCGGTTGCTAGAGAAATTTGTTTTCTTAAATTTTTTGAATCAGCAGTCGGACTTTGTCCATAAGCATAAAATAAAAGACTGTCTTCTCCAACCCAACAAATTAAACAATTTGAGCTTGTTATAGTTTTTACAGCTTCATGCGTTATTGATGTTCCAGGTCCTAAAAGGATTGCATTAATAGTTGCACATGGAATTCGTAAAATACTACAGTCACAATCTATCCATTTTATACTACTATCATCTACTTCTAAACGTCCGTGTTCTAAATAAATAAAAGGATATTTTTCTTTTATTTGGGGGAGGGTATTATGTTTTACTTTAATAAATAATCTTCTTTTAAACATAAAAACTTTATATGATTAAAAGATTATTCCTTTTTTTGTATAGTAATCATTCTTTCCCGATATTGTTTTATTGTCCCAAAAGTTATCGGAACATCGTTAATTGATAAAGAATCTCCTTCAAAATTTCCATCTATAACCCTAAAATTTTCTATTAAATTTTTTTCTTCCGAAATAACTTTTATAGTTTCAAAGGCTTGGTCTTCATTATCAAATATTCCTCTAAAAACTAAATCTGTTGGCACACAGTTTTTTCTTCCAAAATAAATTGAAAAGACTGGATTTTTAAGCCCCTCTGAAAATAGTTCCAATAATGATAATGGGGCTTCTACAATAACTGCAAATTTTTTATTTTGTAAATAATCCCTGTAAGTTATTTTTGAGGGCCCTGCATTAGAAGGTTTTTCTTCTAATGTTTTTGGAGAAAGTAATTTTTCCCACGGAGTATTTTTATAACCACTTCCAATCATATGAAAATCTGTTAATTGAAAAGTTACTTCTTTTTTAGGGTTTTTAAAAGAAATAACTGTTTGTTTTAAAGAAGACATTTGAAATAACAAATCTTTTTGCTCACCGCTTGCTCCAGCTGCTGCACATAACAATCCCAAGATTCCTGATTTGGTGGGAAAGGCCACAGTATTTCTGTGGCCAAATTTGGAATCTACCCCCCATGATTGCAATGGGGCTTCTATCCATAAAAGCAGAAATTTATTCATGGATCCCCCTTAGTGTAGAATTAACATATTCAATTAATTTGTCAATATTAAAATTCTCGTCTTCTCCATAAGTAAAAGAATTAATCTTTCCGTATAATGATCCTGCAAGATTTTCATTTCTTTTAATTGCTTTCGTAAGTTTTAATTTACTCGGTTCTACATACCCCTCACTAGATTTAATTGCTTCTTCAAATGAAATAGAAAGAGGTTGCCCCTTACGAATAATAACTTCTGCAAAATCCCATAAAGTAGAAGCCCCCATAGTAGTCTGTCGAGCAGATGGGTTTGCTAAATACAAAGCCTTAATAAATGAAGAAACAGCTTCGGGAATCATTTTTCCTGCCAAGTTATCAAAAAGTTGCCCCAAATCTAGATTAATATAACGATAATAAGTGGCAGAGTTAAATTCCAAAATTCCCATATGTGCGGAACCAGTTTTTTCTTCACAGTCGTCCAAAGCGGTAAAAAATTCAATTTCATTATTAACCTTATGGGTGGATAATGCATGTGCAAAAGAAGACGCTGCTTCAACATTCATTTTTGTTGCTTGGGCTACCATTCTTCCAAAAAGTGAGATATCTATTCCATCAATCTCATAATTGAATTTTGGTTTTCCGATAATTTTAGCCAATTCTTTTGCTTGTTTTTTTGAATCTTTTTCAGTAATAAGATTGTTAGGATTAAATCCTTTTCCTTTCAACGCCAGAGCAATAGAAGTTACTTCCGAGGGACTGAGAAATAGTAAAGTATCAGACTTTTCTTCCTCTATTTCATCCTCAAATTCTTCATCAGTGCTATCTTTCGTCCTTTTTTTTGAGGTCTTCTCTGTTAAATCCTTAATAAATATACGTTCAATTTTCTGCCCACATTGTTCAGCTTCTACTTGTGTAGCTCCTTGTATTAAACATTCTTTTTCAATTAAAGGAGCAATAAGTTTTGTTCTAGTTCCGTGAGGTAATCCCATTTCGGGCCCCTGCAGGTGTAAACGAATTGCCCTTTTCCAGCATTGACTAGACACACGAGCCCTGGTAGTCCCGCCAATCATAGCTGTTTTAGGTGCACCTACTTCATCTCGATTAAGACATGAGACAGGAAAAGATTGAAGAATGTGAAACTCAATACGGATACCCTTAAATGGATTCATTTAAAACTCCTTTAGTTAATTGGTATAATTTGAAGAAGACCAAAGCCGTAAGCTTTAGCGTGTGAGATTCCTGTTTTAAATACTTTTTTAAATAATTCTTTGTCAATAATCTGTAACACCCCGGAAAAAATTACTGAATTAAAAGTTCTTGGTTCTAATCCTCCTTTGTTAATGACTAAAGCTTCTTTGTTTATTGTTTGAAGGTCTAAGATTTGAAAACCCCATTTATTTGAATTTTTTAAAAACCATTCATAATCATTTTCCCTAGAGTATCGTTTTTCCCCTTTCATTTTTGCAGAATTTATTTTTATGTTAAAAGAATATTTAGAAAAATCAAAATATTTTTCTGAAATTTCTTTAGTTTTGATTGTTCCATATTTTGCTTCTGGATTTCTTTCTGAAAAAATTAATATTTTTCTAACGCCTTCTCTATCCCCTAAATCTCGATAAAGAAAGTCTCTTCCAGTTGGAAGTTTTGGAAATAAATCATAAACAACTCGATGAATACTATAATCATCTCTTATTTTTAATTTTCTACAATCCGTTAAATTAAGTTCATAAATCGAGGCCTTCATTTTAGTTCCTCACTTTCGGATAAAAATCCAATGCCCATTTTGTTTTTACTTTTTCCCCATCTCCAAAATAAATAAGATCGTTTAAAAGTTCGCTATAATTAAGACCCCCTCGAACTTTTTTTGAGAGAATAAATGCTAACATAGGTCTTAATACAGAGCATGCCTCTTCAACCGAGGAACAAGAACATAACCTTCTAAATCGTGCTAAAGCCGGGAGTGCCTTATTTCCTTCCTTATTTCCTTTATCACACATAGACAAAGCCCTGCTTATAGACAAGGAACCGTTTTTTTCAGGCTTAGATCTTGCTAATGCCGAGGCAATAATCTGTAAAGCTTGTAATTCCGTTTCATTTCCTGAACAGAATGGCATAAGATATTCCCAAGCCCAATAAGCTGTATCAGGATTATCCGCTTTTTTTAATGCAGCACAAAAAACATTGTCTTTTTTAATTCTTTCAATTACATATGATACAAATTCGTCTGCTTTCATTATAACTCCTTTCGATTAGTGTTTGGTTGATTTTTTGCCCAAGATATAAGCTGTTTATTGCTTTCTTTAGAACAAAAAATATTATACACAGATTCTACAATTTTTGTAAAATCATTATACACAGATTCTGTTTTTCCAGATTCACAAGCTGCAATAAGAGAATGAAATTTTTCTTCACAATTATTCCAAAATAAAGACATTGCTTTTTCAGTGACAGATCTCCCAAAACTGTTTTTTTTACCACCACCTAATGTTTTGAAATATCCACGTATAGATTTTTCTAGATTTTTTGAAAGTTCTTCCAAATTTGCCATCTCCTTTATTAATACAGCGTATGCGTCAGATCCAAATGCTTGTAAATTAAAAATAATTTCTGAAGAAACAAAATCATCTTTTCCTTTAGGATCTTGGTCCCCCATTTTAAAAGTTACTCCTAAACCCCCTGACCATATACCGAAAGTGTTTAAATTTCCAAATTCAGCCTTATGATGTGCCCACTCTAGTTGTTGGCATTTAAAATCATTAATATTTTTTGTCGAAAAAAAAGACAGTAAAGAAGTTATTTCTCTCCAAGGTTTTTTTGAAGTGTTTATAAATTTGACATTACATTTTTTAGACTCTTTAAGGGAAATGCTCGGCTCTCTCCACCCAGTTTTATGAGATGGGTATCGAATTCCTTCAGCATAATGAATATCATTACCGGCTAATAAAACAAAACGACTCATACCTACTAAACATCCCATATAAGAATCTTTTAAGTCTTGGGCAATATCTTCATTTATAAACAAAAGTTCCCATGGAGGAGTTCCTAAGCCTTTTTTCCAAAAAGAATTTTGTTTTATATTTTCTTCTGTTAAAACATTAATCCATAAAGTTTCTAATAAAGTAGAACCAAGAGCAAAACTATGTAAATTACCCGTCCACGTCCCTGTCCCGGGCCCTGAACTTGCCATAACCTTCCCACCCTTCTGTGATTTGTATCCCGCCCAAGTTGAATTCAAACCCTGTATAGGATGACCTATCCCCCCAAGAGAAAAATTCATCAAAGAAACAATAAATAAAGCTTGTTGAGCTTCTGATAATTTTTTAGGAATTTGAGTAAAGAAAACGATAGAAGAATCTTTTGATAAAGGTTTAGGATATTCTCCAGTTCCTATGGTCATTTTTCTTGCAGAGGATGCCTCAATTCTTTGTAAAAATGGCCGATCTCCGTATAAATAAAACAAACTATAATTATCTTCTAAATACTTTAATGTTTTTTCTGCCATTACAGAAATTCCTTCTGTTTTCCATCGGGAATCATTCTGTGGTGTCCACGCTCGTTGAATTATAGCTAGCAATAATTTTATTAATGATATTTTCTGGACTGCGTTTCCTCCTATAGCTTGTAAAGATTGCTGGTTTGAAAAAATTTCTCTTAAACTTACAGGGCCTTGGCCCTGTATTGGAATCCAAGACTCATCAATTAAATTAAAACGGTTGTTAGACATTAGTTACTCCTTTTTCTTTTTTAAGGCAACATATCCTAGGATGCTATCATATGATAAATTGTATTCTAAGGGTTTTCCGTTATTTTGATTTAGTATTGTTTTATCTTTTTTTACTAAACCTATTCTACAGAGATCTTTTTCTTCCCCTAAATAAACATATTCTTCTAGCCAATTGATATTAAAGCCATCCGGGGCTTTATATTCTTCAATATTTATAGTATTTTTTTGAATAGTTTTAGCATTTTCTCTCCATAATTTATCATCAACTATATTTTTAGGAAGAGTGATTTTTGACCCATCTATAAACTGTAAAACAGATCGGTCGTTGTAGTGGGTAATATCAATAACTAAAAGGACATTCACAGTTCGTTCGTCAGAATATCTTGTTGGTGCGTAGTTATCAGATAGGGTCTGTCCTCCTTTTGAAATTCCTATCAATGCCATTTTTTGTAATTTTTCTTTTTTTAAAAGTAAATCTTTTTTATAATCTTGTAAAATTCCTTTTTCATCTATTTCCTTATATGTTTCTTCGAGTAAATTTTTTATATCGGAGGGTATGTTTATAGAATCCCGTTTTTCCCATATTTTTAAAGATCTTAATAAGACGTAAGGATTATATACAAAATGGGTTTTCCCAAAAATTTTTACGCCATTTTCAATTACATTATTATATTCCGGTGAAAGAATCCAAATCTCTCTTTTAGCGAATTCCGGACGTTTTCTTTCGTGTCTCCACAATCTTCCAATTCGTTGTAAAAGCATATCTGTGGGGCAAAATCTTGTTATTAAAAAATCTGCATCTATGTCTAAAGATTGTTCTAATACTTGCGTTCCGATTAATATTCTTCCTTTACGTTCTTTACAATTTTTTCCAAAATAACTTACCCATTCTGTTTCTTTTTTTTCTCGATCTTGCTTTAAAAAATTCGAGTGTAAAAGACCGACTGGAACTTTAGTTTTTGACGAAATATATCGAAAAACATTTTGTGCATCTGAAACAACGTTCTCTATCCAAAGAACTTGTTCTCCTCTTTCAGCTCTAAAAATCGCTTCTTTAATAACAAGTTCTTGTTCTTTATAAGGAAAAGTTCTTATTTTTACTGTTGCATTCTGTTTTATATTTATGGGATACTCTTTTAAACTTGTTTGAGATTTAGTGCTTATAAGCGGATATTTAATTGAACGGGTTTGTTCTCCTAAAAAACTCGATCTTCGATCATTTGTAAGAGTTGCGCTTAAAATTATAACTGTACACTTTATCTTTTTTAAATTTTCTATCAGTTGATCCAAAAGTGTCCCCGTATAACTGTCATAGGTATGTATTTCGTCAAGTATAATAACTTTTCCTGCCAAGCCAAAGGTTCTAACAAAACCATGGCTTACATTCATAACAGACATTAGGGCTTGGTCTAGAGTACCGACACTAAAAGGGGCTAATAAACCTCTTTTATTTGTTCCGAACCAACTACCGTTAGGATTAAGTTCTCCACCTCCATATAGTTTTGCTGTTCCATGAACTAAGGTAGATTTTCTGAGAGGGGAATTTATGCCTAATATTTTTTCTAAAAACTCATCTACTCGATCATGCATTTTATTTGATGTAGCTTGTGTTGGTAGAAAAAAATGGAAACCGGTAGCTTTGTTTTCACACATTAATTTATAAGCGGCATATAAAGCGGGTTCGGTTTTACCTATTCCCATAGGTGCCTCTAATATATGTATTCCATAAGGTTCTATTGAATTTATAAAAGTAGATTGTACATCTTTGCAATCGAATCCAAAAATATCTTTAAATGATAGATTTTTATTAAGAATTGGATTTATAAATCCTGCATCATCTACAGCTTTTGAAATCAAATCTAAATTATTTATATCATTATCCGTTATATCCATACCCGAACTAATCCAATCCGAAACACTTACTAGTCCAGATATAGCGTCTTCTTGAATTTCTGAAGTTATTATTGGCCAACCCACTTTCATCTCAGATTTTATTTCTTCAATAAAATCTTCTCTCATTTTTTGCCATTCTATATTTCCATAATATTCGGCTGAAGAGTTCATTGTTTGTAATATTGGAGATTTTCCGTGGTGTCGACCAACAATTCTTGCAATACATTCCTCTATTTCATATAAAGTAACTTGGCTCACGGCTGGATGATACCCTACGACTTTTTCCCTTTCTTCGGGATCTACACCCTCAATCAATAAATTTTGTTTTATTCCAATATTACGATAAATTTTTTGTTGAAATGCTGGATAAATTTTTCCAATATCATGTAAAGCGGCAATTAATTCTGAACCCAGTGGATATAATTCTATTTTTAACCATTCTGGTAATCTATTTAAAATTTCCCTTGCTACTAGACCCGTGATTATAGAATGAGTTTTTATATTGATGCCAATTTGTGTTCTGGTTTTATCTGTTTTTGCTAAACACTTATTAATAGGAAGTACGGGAACAGGCGCTCTACTTTTTTTAAAGTTGATCTTCATTTTTTTCTCCTATTAATTAACTCATTTATTAAATTTTAAAAAGACTTTTAATTCCTTTCAATATAATTATATAATCTTGGTAAAAAAAAGTAAAGTAAATTTTTTTGAGGGAAAAACCCTATGCACGGGTAAAAGAAAGGGGAGTTTTTCAGAATAAGGAAAAATCAAAGACACCCCCGAAAACGACGCGGATACCGCAATAGAATCCTTGCAAGCGGAAACACCCCCGCACGCGCGGGGAAGACCCGAATGGAAGGAAACGCACCAAATCGAATGGAGAAACACCCCCACAGATATAATTTTCTAACATTTGGATGCCAATTAATTTTTCTTCTACTCCCTCTTTTTTAAATGCTGGATTATGTGCTGGATGAACTTCTAAAGAAAAACATTTGGGTTTTTCTATAGGGCAGCCTATCCACGAATTAACTACAATCTGTACCCACTGGGAAAGAGTTGTACCGACCCCCTGTATTTTACGTTTTCCTGAAAAATCTTTTATTAGTTTGGTAATAAAAAGATTACCATTTTTAGATATTATTTCAAAGCCTATAAATGCATAACTATGATGATTACATATTCGTTCGGGTTCTTCAGAATGCCCAAAACAAGAATCAATAGTTTCGATTCCATCAACAGTATTTAATAATTCCACTAGTTTTTTTAATTCTTTATCCACTTAAAATCTCCGTTTCTTTTTTATAAAACAAGATCTTCAATTTTATTTTCAGGAGTAGCAAAAAGTTTCCAAGACATATTTTCGACTATGTACCAATAATTCTTGTTAAGACTGGGCCAGTGAGAATATAAAATTAAATCTTTTTCATTAATTTTTTTTAAATCTTTCATATCCCACTTATATTTAACACTCTTCCAATTACAAACTGTTTCCTTTGTAATAAGATAATTATATTCAGGAAATATTTTCTTTCTTGCTAAAAAAATAAATTCCTCAGAAGAAATAAAATATATAAGGGCTTCTATTTGATTATTTCCGCGCCACACAGAATAAATTTTATTCAAAATAATAGTTCCCACCGTTTATAAAACACATTTCACCTACATATTCATTACCAGAATCACTGATATAATGAACAAATTGTCCAATCTTAAGTTTTTTAAACATAGTTATTTTAACATTTTCCAGAATTGATTTTCATCGATAATTTCCGCACCATTCTTAATAGCATCCCGTGTCTTGTTACTGACACTGGTTGGATCAGCCTGCACGAGATAATTCAACCCCTTCTTAACATCTTTAAATATAATCCCACCAGCTTCTTCTACCTTTTCCCATGCTTGTTTTCTGGTTATTGGAGATCCATCCGGGTTTGTAGCAACTAATCCCCCCGTGAAACAAAAGCTCTTCCCAAATATTTTATTTACCGTAGTCCCCTTTGTCCCAGTTTTGATTGTAATGTGTTTTAATAGTTTATCTATTAATCTCGATCTAGCTTTTAACCCATCTACAATTCTATTTGCAGTCTTATCTTTAATCCCAGCTACATTATCAAGATCGGATAATTTAATCGCTCGAATCTTATCAATAGTATCAAAACCATTTCGCACCAATATCTTAGTTAAACCTTCTCCAAAATGAGTGATATTTAAACCATCAATAAATTTTGGTAAAGCAATAGATTTGTTATTTTCAATTTCTAATATAACTTTAGCCGCAATCTTTTCCCCCACTAAATTTTCAAACTCCAAACGAGCCAATGTATAAAGATCACTCGGGTCACGAACAAGTCCTATTAAATACATTTTTTCAACGGTACTTTCACCAAGGTTCATAATATTAGCCGCTTCCACCCACTTCATAATAGTGCCTATGTCCCGGGCAGGGCAAGCTTCATTAGGACATACCATAAACTCTCCATCAATTTCAGTATCAGCCCCACAAGATGGACACTTAATAGGCATTACCAGAAGCTCCCTGCCCCCACCTAAATTCTTCTCAATATAAGGTATTACATCGTTCCGTCTTGATACCTCAACTTTACATCCTTTTCGTAATCCCAAAATATTTAAAATAGAAAGATTATGTACAGAAGCCCTGGAAACTGTTACCCCACCCATACGAACAGGGTCTAATAGAGCAACTGGAGTAATACGACCATTTTTTCCATTTGAAGCTTCTATACCGGTTACTGTAGTAGTAACTTTCATAGGAGCAAATTTCCAAGCAATTTGACCTTTTGGATTACCCTGTATAAGTCCTGCTTTATTTTGTAAATCTAAATCATTTACTTTGATAACAACACCATCAATATCAAAATCTAGCAGGGCTCGTTCCTTGGTTTCGTATATTTTAAATTTTTCAATAATATCCGTTAAACATCCCTCTACTACTAAGGGATTGATAACAGGGTACTTATTAAAGTCTTGGAGATTGAATAAAACTTCCCCTTCTGTTTCGAGTGTTATAGAATCGCTTTTAAAACCATACGCAACAAAAGTTAAATATTCGACGAATCTTCCATCCAATTTCCGTATAATTCCCGAAGCAGCATTACGTGGATTAGAAAGATTTTTCTTTCCTTCAGAAGTAAGAATCTTATTTATTTTATTTAGATTGGTATGATAAAGAATAAGTTCACCATTTATATTACAATCCCAATCATAAGTAAGAACCTTAGGTATAGATTTCATTTTGAGTACATTGATGGTAACATCTTCACCTTCAATACCATCACCACGAGTTATGGCTTGTACCAATTTACCTTTAACATATTTGAGATCCATCGTAAGTCCATCATATTTGGGTTCCATAACATATCTGGTTTTAGGAGGAAAATTCTCAGTCCACTTAAAAAATTCCTCCTCAGTATTAACTTTATTAAGGGAATACATTTGAAACTTATGTTTCGCTTTAACCCAAGCCGTAGCTTTTACTTTAGAACCCACATCAAGAAGTAATTCATCATTGGGGTCTATAGATCGTAATTCATCTACTAAATTATCATATTCGGCATCCGTCATCAAAGATATTGAATCGTTATAGTAAGAATCTCTTGCTTTAATAATTTTATTTTTAATAGTAATCTTATTCATTGCTATCTCCTAAGGTTAAAAGTTCAAAATATCTTTTTGATTTAAATTTTAAATTACTATATAAAATTAAATCCTTAGGCTCAACTATCGACATGTTCCAGTACCTGTTCCAGCTATGGTCATTTTCATAATTACTTTTAAGCGTCAATCCTAATCGGTTATCTTCTTCTCATTTTTATTTCCTCGAAAAATGCAATCTATTAGTAGTTACCAGTCCTATTAAATACCCAATGATATACTCCATTATGTTCATATGTTTCAGACACAATTTGTTTATATCCAATATCTTCCATTGCTTTAATAACAGTTTTTATAATTTTTCTAATTTCTGAAATAGTAAACAGTTCTTCAGATTTAAAATGAGTGTTGGCTGTTTTAGTATTTACTTCTAGGGTAATCCTATCCTCTGTAATATCTTGAACAACTGAAAAAAGACCCATAGTATATATTTTCTTATCTATAGATGCGTCCTGCAGCGCATCAGATACGGCAAGATAAATGCTTTCAGAACTCATAGTTTCTCCAATAATAGATTGTTTAGATTTTAGATTCTATTATGAGCGATTTAATGTCAGAAGGATGAATTTGTTTTTTCCATTTTGGTTTGACATCAAATACTTTTTTACAAGTTTTATTAAAAGAATATAATCTTTTAATATTTAAAATCTATAAAAAGGAGATCCATATGAAACTTAAAGCAATCGAAAAATTCTTATTGAATGAAGAGAAAAAAATATCATTTTCTAAACTCGGATCTTGGTTAATGGTCTTGGCAGGAGCAACCCTTTCAATTCTTACCGGACCCGCATGGCTGATTATAGTATGCAAGTATATTTTAGCCATAGGTGGTGGGACTGCAGCTGCCGGTATCAGAGATGTTATAGGCCAAAGATTAGGACAGCAAAATTCAAACACTATTCCAAATCAACAATAATTTTCAACTGCGCTAGCTTCTCAATTGAAGATACGCATCTATCCAAGAATCAATCTCATAAAAACTATTTTCTATAACATTTTTAAAATCACACTATTTATGAGATTTAATTGTGTTGCAAGAACGGACAATTCGATTCGAATATTCGTCCATTTTTTCTTTTAAAACATTCTGACCAGTTAATTCAAAAGCTTGTGATAATTCATAAAGTTCTTTAGATAAAACAACCAAGTCTTCCCACGCTGCTATCTCTTGCATCTTCGCAAGCTGTAATATTGACTTTCGTGACATGTACGGTTTCTCCATTCAAGTATTTTTGTTTTCTAATAAATCAAAAAAACGTTCCGATTTATGTGCCATATTACTATATAAGACTAAATCAGTAAGGGGAATATGCTTATTTTTAAAATTTATCCCACCCTTTATTCGGTCCCTTAAACCAAATTCATCAACGGCGTATTCAGCTGTAGTAGCTATAGCAGTAAAATATCCATTTTTAAACTCCCATAACCTACAAAAAGTATTACCGTTATAAGATTCATAAAGATAATTTTCTTTTGGATTAAATTCTTCTTTCATATTTATCCAAGGATCTCAAAAAAACGTTTCGATTTATATGTAAAATAACTATAAAGAATCACATAGGTTGAAGGAATATGTTTTTTTCTAAAATTTACATTCCACGTGGTCCGTTGCTCTAAACCAAAATTGTCTGAGGCTGTAAATCTGGATATAGCAGCTATAGAAGTAAAACACCCATCTTTAAACTCCCATAATCTTGAAATATATCTGTAATCAGAAGTACCATACCCAAAAATATAAGACTCGTATAAATAATTTTCTCTCGGTTTCCATAAATTTTCTCTTGGTTTCATAGCACACAATAAGAAGGTTCATCACATATAGATGGTATCTCTAAGACCAAACCATTCGCTACCATAACATCAAGAATACATTGTAGATTCGATATCTGTATAGATTCCTTATTAAAAAAATATGCTATGTCATCATAGATCGACGTGTGTTCAGGACAAGATTTTAAAAAAGATATAATCTGTTCTTCTATGCGACCCATTATTTCTCCTTTCTATTCTTATGTGCATAATTCCCAGAACCGTTTAGTCTTATAGGGCCAATGGCTATATAAAATTAAATCTTTCGCAAATATAGTACGTTTCTTATCAAGTTGATATGAAGGTATTTTTTCATGATCTAAAAATGCAAAAAAGTAAGAACCTGGTACAGCTGGTACAGTAGATGCTATATCTGTATAATATCCGCAAGAAACTTCAGCAATAAAATAATCATTTATATCTTTATAAAAAACAAGCTTAGGATTGCCCATTCTCTAAAAGCTCCCAAAACCGCTCGGATTTATATTTCCAATGCGTATATACAAGATCTTGTATAGGGAAATAAGAAGAAGAACTTAATAACTCGTTTCCCAAAGTAACAACAGTCGGGTTACATGCTATATCTACCCAAACTCCGCACATCTTATCGGCAATAAAATAATCTATATACCATATATAAGAATTTCTTTTCCTTCTCGAACACACATATATCTTCAGCTTATGATTGCCCATTCTCTAAAATCTCCCAGAACCGTTTCGTTTTATAAGACCAGTGCGTGTACAAGGCCAAGTCCCGTATAGGTAAATCCCGCTTATCAGTATACCACGGCATATTCCAATCCATCATTGCTGCTGTAAAAAGATTGTGTGAAGGACCTGTAGTCGCTATATCTGTAGCTATCATTTGCTGTATTTTCAGCAATATAACAATACCCTCGAACTTTATAAAAAATAAGTTTTGAATTTTTCATTCTTTAAAAAACTCCTAATCGTCACCTCTTCCGGCGAAAGATAACGGTGTCCCACACACTCATATCCCATATTTTAAAAGTAATCCAAATTATAGGCATACAAATTCCAAATACCCCCATAATGAGACATCCAATTAAAGCCCTAAGCGTAATTATGTCATCTGTATCCCGTACATCTATATCCCGTATCAGCCAAGAAAAAATCACTCCGATAACGTACCAACAGACAATGCCAAGAATCCACATATATACCTCCATTTTAGATTACCAATATACCCATTACCATTTAATTATATAATTCCGACACAAAAAAATCAAATCTTTTTATTCTAATAACCTATTTTACTTCAGACTTACAAATTGTTTTATACTCATTATACGATCGCATTATCTTCCAATTAGACTCTAACCCCGGTTCCGATACCCCACCCCCAACAAAACACCCTTTACTTTTATCCTTGCAATCAGTACAGTCCCTACAAATAGGATCGTTTATTTCTTCTTTAATTGAAGAAACAATACCCCTTAATTCCCGTAATATTTTCTTCGGTGTATCAGCCTTAACTTTAATAGACACCTTCATATTACTCCCTTCCCTAATGTAAGAATGTTTTATGCCTTTACAAATATCATATCTTCTATCCAGTTAATTTGTCTATCTATCACATAATTTGCATTTTAAGCCGTGGTCTAATCACTTATTTAGATTTTCGAAAATTTTTTGTCGAAGCCCAGTGGGACATAGTGGGTGATCGTGGGTTAGTGTGGATTTCATTCTTCAGACTCTGGGTAATATACATCGATGGTTCCACCCCCTTCAGCACTGCAAACTTCAGGAAAAATATATTTGGGGTCTTCTAAATAACCAGCAAATTTAATAGCGGCTTCTTTCCTAGCTTCTTCTGCTGTTTCCGCTTCTACTAAACAAAGATGAAAACTATTTTTTTGATTTCTTGCTGCTAAATAAAGCATATCATTCTCCTTTCCACTATTTCTCTTCTAAAAGTTCCCAAAATCTTGAACTTTTCCATTCCCAATTTGTATATAAAATTAAATCTGATTTTTTAATAGGATGATAATTTTTAAAATCTTCTATAAGCCCCCAATCCTCTCTAATTCTGTGAGATGGATAATTTTTGCTTGAAATAGATCTATCATATATCTTACCATTATATATTCTTCTGCCGGTAACTTCTACTAAAAAGTTTTCTACATATATAAATAAATCCCCTACCCTAAAATCTAAAGCAAGCATAAGATTCTATTCCCCTATGAGTTTCCAAAACCCACTATATTTATTTATCCAATTAGTGTAAAGAACTAAATCTGATTTTTTTATAGGCTTATAACGTGAGTAATCCATTCCACGCCATATTTCTCTTCTTGTATTCGGGGCCCAAGTTTCATCTCTATCTACAAGAAGTTTACCACAAAGTACGTCATTTTCAATACTGGTAATTTGTACTATGTAACTTTTTTTATATATATATAAATTATCAATTTTAAAATCAGAAACGGTTAATACTTTTTTCTTTCTCCGTTTTTTCTTCATTAGAATTGCCCTTTCCTGTCCCAAGGCCATGTCCCTGTTCCAAGGCCATGTCCCTGTTCCAAGTCCAAGGCCCTGTAAAATTCATACACTTTTTTTAAAATAAAAAAGGTATCCTTATATCCTGAAGTTAATTTTTCAAGTTTTAATATTATTTTATATTTTTTGATAAGCCTTGGCCCTGTCCTTGGCCCAAGGCCAAGGCCCTGTGTAGAATCAAATTTGATGTGTGCAGCCTGGAGCAAAACAATGGTGATGTTTATTACAGTCCTCGAAAGTCCGAACGATATGATTTATCAAACATCTAATGTCACAATAGTCCCCGTCACAATCAAATGTTTTACCTTTCCATTCAATTACAGAAATCCATTCATATGGAGCATTATGGATTTTAACAATATCTGTATTCTTTGTAATATCTTTCTTACAGTTATCGCAGTAAATATGAGTCTCTGTTGTAGTCACTTTTTTCTTTTTTGTGACTTGGGGTATAACAAACTTAGATGTTTTGATTTTCTTAACCATAGTTTCTCCTTTTAGTATTGTGATTAAACAGGCCCTGTCCCTGTAACAGGTCCCAGAATCGTTGGGATTTAATTTTCCAGTGTGTGTATAGTACAAGGTCTGTATATTTTATAAGTTTAAGTTCTGGATATTTTTGTTCAGATATTATTTCTGTAAACACTATTGTTCCTATTCCTACTGTAGATGTATGTTTTTTTATTTTATATTGGGGGAGGGTTTTTGAGGCGATATCTATGCATTTCATAGTCAAGTATGCGTGTGTATCGATTCGGAAGCATTCAGTAATATAGCTTTCGTCTGGTATAGGATTAAGTAGATAATTTCCTCGATGCCATAAAAAGCTATCATATCAAGAGTTTCTTTCTAAAGGTGGTTTTAACAGGTTCCAGAATTCCTTTGTGTGTCGAGGCCAGTGCGTGTACAGGGCCAGGTCCTGGGCCCTGACCTTGGCCTTGGTCCATTCTAAAGAAACATATGTGTTTTTTAAAACCTGATCTTTTTCAGAAAACATTGGCCACTGCTTATTGGAACAAGCAATATCTACAACATACCCATTTTTCATAATAGCAAGATAACTGTAGCGATTTGACATAGAAGGAATACTGTATTTGATGATTTCAGGGTTCATTTAACAGGTCCCAGAACTCTTTTGTGTGTACGGGCCAGTGTGTGTACAGGGCCAAGTCCCGGGCCCGGGACTTGGTCCAAGGTTTCATAAATCCCACCTCTATTTGATCTTCTTCAGATTGATTTATAATAGCAAGAAAATTTGTTCCTGCTCCACCAAAACGATACTGAAATATTTTAGGTTTCATTTAACAGGTCCCAGAATTCTTTTGTGTGTACAGGCCAATGCGTGTACAGGGCCAAGTCCTTGGCTTGTATTTCAATAACCTTAATCCAATTACTGTTGTACAGTGAACTATTCTCCCGTTTTTTACAAGAACAATCAATAGAATATCCTTTAATTTTTGTTGCAATGCGTTTATATCTTTTGATTTCTTTTACACATAAAAACTCACCACAACATTTTACGAAATGTTTTTGTTTCATACTAAAAGTTTCCAATATAATGCTGAATGACATGCCCAGTGCGTGTAAAGGACTAAGTCCTTGGCTTGTATTTCAATAACCTTAATCCAATTACTGTTCTTAAAGAAGGGATTTTGACTTGGTGATGGTTGATAATCATCACTATAATCATACATTAATGAAAGGTGACGAGATCTTTTTCAGAATACATTCCTGCACTTTCATAATTTTTATCGGAACAAGCAATGTCTACGATATATCCATTTTTCATAATTTAGGTTTCATTTAACAAGTCCTGGAACAGGGCCCCGTCTAAAAGACTTATAGGAACGGTGTCAGTTGTAAAAGTTATATCTTCTATATACCCAGTCCACCAAAAACAATATAAGTCTACGTTTAATCGTACAAGCCCTATGTTATGATCTTCGTCTACAAACTCAGCAGGGGTTACATTATCACAAAGTACATAATTACACTCATCCATTGAAGACAAAGATGAAGACAAAGAATCTAAAACTTCTGATTGGCCAATTGCGTCAAAAGTATCGTTTATAGAAAATTCGGGGGCGCAATATATTTTTGCTTTCCATTTAGAAACTATTTTTTGCATATTTTTAATTTGTTGTATCAATTTTGAAGTTATATTAATACGTGCATAATAGACTACTGGATCAGACCATTCATTACAACATCCATGAAGTATAAGATTCATTTAAAACCATCCACAATAAAAGGAGCAAGAAGTCCGGCAAAGAAATTCCAGATATGATTTCCTATTCCATAATTAGGATGAGATGTGCTATAAATCAAGCTAATCAAAACAAAAACACATCCAAGAATAATTCCTTGTATAAGAGTTTTTCTGTTAAAGTTTTTTAGTATCATACTATTCTCCTTAGAATTAACCAGCATTAAAAGATGCACAAAGTACAGAGTCAACGACTACATTATGAGCAGCCTTTCCAATACAAGTTGCATAGACAAGCTCGGGGTCTGAAACCCATGAATAACTATTCCATCCGGGATCACCATACTTCTCACCATTTGGGTGAATATTTTTGGCTTTTCTTGCACTTGTAGTACAAACAATCGCTTGATTATACCTATCGTACCCAACAGGACCAGATATTTCGATTAAATAAAGATTTTTTGTTGACATTAGATTTCCTTATTTTAAAAGATCTAAGTATCTTTGGCTTTTATAATTAAGGTTACTATATAAAACCAGATCGGTTTTGATTACAGGTTCGGCTTTCCACGCTTCCAGCCGATAATCTGCGGGCCATAAAACATTAAAATTTGTTTTTTCAGTAGATGCGAGACTTCGGAAAATAAAAGGATTTTTAGAAACCAATTCTATAATATCTTTTTTATTACCAACAGATGTTTTTAAATATGTCCCTATGGGTAACTTTTTATAATTACAAGTCTTTTTCATAATTTCTCCTTTAAATTCGTAGTCTCGTTTGTCGACAACAGCTTCCAATATAATGTATGGTGTTGAGCCCAATGTGTGTAAAGGACCAAGTCCTTTTTAGAAATGTGTTTAATTCCAACCTCTCCCCGTTTGATTACAAGAACAATTAATATTATATCCGGAAAGATTTGTTGCGATGCATTTATATTTTTTGGTTTCCTTCACACATAAAAACGCACCACAACATTTTACGAAATGTTTTTGTTTCATACTAAAAGTTCCCAGTATAGTGGAGAATGACACGCCCAATGCGTGTACAGGACCAGGTCCTTGGCCTGTATTTTAATAATTTTTTTACAACGGAACCTGCTAAAACATTTGCATTTTATGTTCCAGCCAGCCTCCTCACTAGCCATACAAAAATATTGTTCTCCTTTTTGTAAACATAAAAATGTGCCTCTCTCCCATAACTACTACTACATTTTAATATTTTGGGATTCTTTTGTGTCATATTAATTTTAAAGGAGGAATAGGTTTGTTAATAGGCAGACATTTTTCTAGGTCCCAGTCCAAGTCCCCGGCCAGGGCCTTGTTCCTTAATTCTTCTATTAAAGTTCGAACTTCAGAAATTTTCATTACTGGCCATCCATCTTGATTAGTAATATTGACACGTTCGTCTTTAAGATTTGGGGCCCAATAAATTTCTTCTGCATCGTATTCACCACATGAACCAAAAGATATTTCATATGATAGTTTATTATCTCTGCAGAATTTTCTTATTTCTTTTGTTATCCCGTTTGTTATTCCTCTGATTTCGCAACCAGTTTCCGGGGCCCCAAAATCCCCCTCTATTTGTAAATCATTAAAAGAATCGTTTATAAGCTGCTGCAAATCTGGCAAAGCTTCACGGGGTAATTCTCCTCCAATACGAAAGTTTCCATAGATTTCTTCAGCCATACAAATCTCCTTTTTTTATGAGGTTTAGGTTTCATTTAACAAGTCCCAAAACTCTTTTGTGTGTACAGGCCAATGCGTGTACAGGGCCAGGTCCTTGGCTTGTA
>Ga0187855_10001286_pt1 | contig 20172 bp, 22 predicted proteins | sample June2016WEW_8_10_2_FD_132969 | JGI IMG/M metagenome (GOLD analysis project Ga0187855, IMG submission 132969) | Peatland microbial communities from SPRUCE experiment site at the Marcell Experimental Forest, Minnesota, USA - June2016WEW_8_10 | ecosystem: Environmental > Terrestrial > Soil >...
AGCGCGCGACGCGCCAGCTTCGAGGCCAGCGGCCAATCCGCTTCCAGCGCCCAGGCGAAAGCGTGCAGCAGATCGGGCCAGTATGCCGTGAGATCCGCGGCGGGATTCTCGGCTCCGGTTTGTGCGTCGAACACGCCGGCTGCGGCGAGCGCGTGATAGCGCGCCCAACGCTTGGCGTCGCCCCGCAAAGCCACCCGCTCGAGGACCAGCGCCGGAACGAGAAACCGCGGACCGTTTTCGTCCAGCGGCGCAAGCACATCCTGCGACACGAACCCGGCAACCATGTCGCGCGCTTCCTCCGCCTCGGCGTCGGCGGTGCGCACAGCCATATCGAGAGGGAAGCCGGATGTCGCACAAGCGCACATCGCCGACAGTAGCCGCTGCGCGGGACCCTCCAGGTTACGGATGGTGTCCGCTAACTGAGCAGGGTCACGGGCGGAAGAAGCATCCAGCGGAACCGCCGCGGCGGAGAGCGCAGGCGCCAGATCGTTGTGCCGCGTGTTCATCAGGACCGACGTCCGCCCGCGCGGTGCAAGTAAAGCGGCGGTGGCCGCCACGGCGTCGTCGAGAATCAGCAGGCAGCGATGCCTGGCCGCGAGACGGCGGAGTTCGTTCAGGTTGGATTCCAGATCGCGGTCGAGCCGCACCCCCAACTGCGCGGCCAAGTCGCCCGCCAGCGCGGCAGCGGTACGCGAGCCGCCAGTCAGCCAGAAGACCGCGTCAAAATCCTCCTGATGCCGTCGGGCGAATTCCAGGGCCAACGCGGTCTTGCCGGCGCCGGCGGCCGCCTCCAGCACGGCCATGCCCGGCGTGTCCGCCAGCAGCGCGCAGAGCGTTTCCAACTCGGCATCGCGTCCTTTGAACGATGGCTGCCGCGCGGGAACGAAGGACGCCTCCCGCGGCAAGGGCGAAAGGCTCATCAACCATCGCTTGATGGCGCGGAATGCGGCCAGACGATTCTGGCGCAGGTCGAAAAAATTCTTGCGCCGCAGCAGATCGGGAAACCTCGCGTCGCGGCAGAGTAACGTCGCCAGAGCGGTTCCCACCTCGGCGGCCTGCTCCCAAAAGACCGATTTCCAGCGCTCCAGGACCCAGCGCGGCGGGACCGCTTCCGGGGAAAGCAGCACCAACACCACATCGGCAGAGAGGCCTTCCTCCGCCTTGGCGATGAGGTCGCCACCGGGGGGCATCTCACCTTCCTCTAACAGGACTTCCACGCCGGCGCCGCGTTCCAGGAACGCCGCGAGTTCGTGGACAATTTCGCGATCCGGCGTGGAGTAGCAGGGGAAGACCTTGAGCATGCCTGACGCTCCATTATCGCAGGCGGTGGCACCGGCTTCAGTCAGGCGGTGGCACCGGCTTCAGCCGGTGTTCGGCCCCCCCCGCTGCCCAGCTACAAGTGGATGCCGCGAAAGATGTCGATCACGTCCTGGGCCAGGCCTTTCACCACGTCGGCTATGGCCTTGCCCGCGGCTTCGGCATCGCCGGCTATCTTTTGCCCGGCCGCCGTACACAGGAAGACGAAGAGATTGCCGGCCGCGAATGCCGCGGCGCTGGCGGGATCGGATGGGACTGCCACGATGAGCGCCGGCGCCGGCGTGGGATTCGTAGTTGGAGTTGGAAGCGGTGTAGTTGCCATGTGATTAGGTGCTCCTTCTTGAATTGGTATTGATTATCTCGCTGCAAGACTGTTCACCATTTACCATAAGCATGTGACTTTGGGGCCGCGGCGGGGCAATCGCTGCAACCTATTGAAAAAAGGGGTCAGTCCGATTTTGCGAAACGTGTGAACGAAACCTTGTGGGGCAGGCCCTCGGCCTGCGGCGGCCTCTCAGGCCGCTTGGCGCGCTTTCGACAGGTTATGTGGGTTTTCGTCCGTGCAGTAGGTCTTCCGACCCGCTTCCGGAAGGCACCTCAACTGGGTTGATCGCCGGCGAAAACTTCGTCCCCGAAGCCGTGCTGGGAAGCCGCCGGCACTTTCGTGTTGGTCAAACAGATTTGCCTCGTCAAACGGTTTTCCAGCACCATCTGGCGTACCATGGAAGAAGGAGTTCGCATAAATGGCGAGTCTCGATTGGTCACAATGCCCCGCCGTGGAGAGCGTCCCCGGCAAGGTTAGCGGCGCGTGGGTTTTGAAAGGCACGCGGATGCCGGTGTCCGCCATCTTCGAGAATCTGGAAGTAGGGGCCAATATCGACGACATCATGGAATGGTTCGATGGGCTGGACCGCGAACAGGTCAAGGCGGTTATCGAATTTGCCGCCCGCAGTCTCGACAAAGTGCCAGTGTACGCGCCTTAGATGCTTATCATTTTCGATCAGGCGACTCCTGTGCCGATCCGTCCGTATCTCGAAGGCCACACCGTGCGTACCGCGGCGTAGGAAGGCTGGGACAAGCTCAGGAATGGCGATCTGCTGACCGCCGCCGAAGAGGCCGGGTTCGACCTATCGCTGGCGACCGACAAGAACATCCGCTACCAGCAGAATCTTGCAGGCCGCAGGATCGCGATTGTGGTTCTCGGCCAGCAGCAGTGGCCGCGGCTCCGGCCTCACATCCAACGCGTCGTTGAAGCTGTCAATGCGGCCACTCCCGGCAGTTTCGCCGAGGTGGACATCGCTTACGACTAGAACCACCGAGCCGAGAACGGCATCTACGTCGGTCTGGCTGTCCTGTGCCATCAACGCGTGCCTCCGGCCCCATGCGCAAAGTTCACGCGCGAGTCTGGAGACCCTCCACAGGCGTGGACGCCCGCCCCACATGGTAAAATCGGCTTACCCCGCTATGAAAACCAACGCCGAAACGGAACGAATGTCGCGGCCGCTGGCCGAGGTCGACCCCGACGTCTACCAAGCCATCCTCCAAGAAGCCGAACGTCAGCACTCGCAACTGGAACTGATCGCCAGCGAAAACTTCGTCTCGGAAGCCGTGCTGGAAGCTGCCGGCAGCGTCTTCACCAACAAATACGCCGAGGGCTATCCCGGCAAGCGCTACTACGGCGGATGTGAATTCACCGATATCGTCGAGAACCTCGCGCGCGATCGCGCCAAGAAACTGTTCGGCGCGGAGCACGCCAACGTACAGCCGCATTCCGGTTCGCAGGCCAATCAAGCTGCCTACGCCGCGGTCCTCCAACCCGGCGACACCATCCTGGGCATGAACCTCGCGCACGGCGGACACCTCACCCACGGCCACAAGCTCAACTTCTCGGGCAAGACTTACAACATCGTCCCCTACGGCGTGCGCAAGGACGATGAGCGCATCGATTACGACGAGCTCGCCCGCCTCGCCCAGGAGCACAAGCCCAAGATGGTGCTGGCCGGCGCCAGCGCCTATCCCCGCGTGCTGGAATTCGCCCGTTTCCGCGAGATCGCCGATTCCGTGGGCGCATTGTTCGTGGTGGACATGGCGCATATCGCGGGCCTGGTGGCCGCTGGCCTGCATCCTAATCCTTGCCAGTACGCCGACATCGTCACCACCACCACGCACAAAACGCTGCGCGGCCCGCGCGCCGGACTCATACTCTGCAAGGAGAAATTCGCCGCGGCCGTCGACAAAACCGTTTTCCCCGGATTCCAGGGCGGACCGCTGGTGCACATCATGGCCGCCAAAGCCGTGGCCTTCAAGGAAGCCATGGAGCCCGGCTTCGTGGAGTATCAGAAGCAAGTCGTAGCCAACGCCCAGGCCTTGGCAGGCGCCCTGATGGACGCGGGCTTCCACGTGGTGTCCAACGGCACCGACACCCATCTCATGCTGGTGGATGTCTTCTCCAAAGGCATTCGCGGCAAAGAGGCCGAGGCCGCGCTCGACCGCGCCCGCATTACCGTCAACAAGAACGCCATCCCCTTCGACGTGAATCCGCCGATGAATCCGAGCGGCATTCGTCTCGGCAGCCCCGCCGTCACTACGCGCGGCTTCGGCGAACCCGAGATGCGCGAGGTCGCGTCTCTGATCGCCGAGGTGCTGCAGAGCATAACATCGCCTGCTAGCACCGAAGACGTCATCGCCGCCGTGCGGCGCAAGGTCGAGACGCTGACCGAGCGCTTCCCCCTCTACGCCTGGCGACGTCAGGCCGTCTTCGCGCGCGCTTGATAAAGGGCCATGCCCCTGCGCATCGTGTTCGATGTTCGCCGCGTGCGGGACTTCGGCATCGGCACCTACATCCGCGGCCTGCTCCACGCCCTGGCCGCCATCGATCCATCCGACGAGTACATCCTGGTGGCGCTGCCCGACGATCGGGGCGCCTTCTCCGGCCTGCCGCCCAACTTCAAAACCGTCACCTACCGCAAGACGGATTCATACGCCTTGAATCACCTGGCCTTCCCTTGGTTCCTGCATCGCCTGGCGCCCAGCCTGGTCCACATTCCCTTGAACCAGGTGCCATTGTTCATGATGGATCCTTATGTGGTGACCATTCACGATATGGCCAGCCTGCTGTTCGAGACCGGCTCCGGCTTGCGTATGCAGACCCGCCGCTTCCTGCTCCGCCGCGGATTGTTGCGCGCTAAAGCCATCATGGCGGTCTCGGAAGCCACCCGGCGCGATGTCCATGACGCCCTCGGCATCCCCGCGGACCGCATCCGCGTGGCCTACAACGCTCCCAATCCGGATTTCTTCCGCGAGCCGCAGGACGCCCACGCCCGCGAGCGCATTCTGGAACGCTACCAGATCGACTACCCCTTCCTGCTCTACGCCGGCAACATCCGCCCGCAAAAGAACATTCCCCGCCTGGTCGAAGCCTTCGCTGTGGCCCGCGAACAGCTTTCGCGTCACCCCGTCTACCGCGACCTGCACCTCATTATCATCGGCGACGAAATCTCGCGATATCCCTCCGTGCGGCGCGCCGTCATTCAGACCCGCGTCGAAAAGGCCGTGCGCTTCCTCGGCTTCGTCCCCTTCGAAGCCCTGCGCGTCTTTTTCGAGAGCGCCGCCCTGTTCGTGTTCCCCTCGCTCTACGAAGGCTTCGGCTTGCCGCCGCTGGAAGCCATGGCCACCGGCACGCCCGTCGTGGCTTCCAACGTCGGTTCGCTGCTGGAGGTGCTCGGCGACGCCGCCTTGCTGGCGAACCCGGAGAACGTCTTCGAAATCGCCCGCGCCATCCAGGACGCCCTGCTCGACGAAGATCTCCGCGCCGATCTCATCGCCAAAGGCAAAGCCCAGGCGGCGCGCTATAGCTGGGACCGTACCGCCCGTGACGTCCTGGAAGTCTACCGCGAAGTGAGCGGCGTCCGCTAGGGTGGCACAGACTTTAGTCTGTGGCCGGAATGATCTATGTTTATGCCGCTAAGTCGTCGATAACCGGTGGCACAGACTTTAGTCTGTGGCCCGAAGGAGCGATGTTTATGCCTTTTTCCGCAGCCTGCTAAACTAACGGGCGTGCTAGTGCTACGATGAACCCAACAAACCCATGAGGTTCCCCGCTCCTGTTCCGGAAATCCCCGCGGCCAATGTCGACAAAGCCGCAGCCTACTATGTCGACACTCTGGGCTTCACCTTCGATTGGGGGGACGACCAAGGCGGCATTGCAGGCATCTCAAGGGGGAATTGCAGACTGTTCATCACCAATCGGTCCTTCCGAGAGTCCTACGGCAACATAGGCCCTATCCTTTTCTGGCTCAATCTCCACAGCAAGGCTGAGGTGGACGAACTCTTCGCACAGTGGAAGGCCGCGCAAGCCAAGATCGTTTCCGAGCCCGAGGACAAACCATGGAAGCTGCGCGAGTTTATGGCCGCCGATCTGGATGGCAACCTCATTCGTGTCTTCTATGATTTCAGGGGCGACATTCTGGGATGGACTTGCACATGGTCCGTCAGATTGCGCCTCTGTTCTTCACCATGAACATTCCCGCTACGCTCGCCTATTACAAAGAAAAGCTTGGCTTCGAATGTCTGGGGACGTGGCAGGATCCGCCGGTCTATGCAATCGTGGCGCGCGACCAGCAGAAGATTCACTTCCGCTGCGCTGAGCCGCCCACCGCCAATCCGGACAAATACCGGGCCGAACTGCTCGACGCGTACCTGCTCGTCGAAGATGCCGACGCACTTTATGCCGAGTACCTCGTCCAAGGCGTAGAATTCACTCGGGGAGTTGCCAACATGCCCTGGGGCTCGCGCGAGTTCGTGGTGAAGGATTGCGATGGCCGTCTGCTGGCTTTCGGCGCGAACCTGTAGCCTGAATTGGTCCGCGAGCGCAACTCGCTCAGGCCGCCTGTCACCGCTGCCCGTGTTTTACTGAAAGAGGGGACGCCATCATGAGCTATGAGAGCATTTGTGTCGAACGCGACGGGCCGTCCGCCGTAGTCACCCTGAACCGTCCACAGCGGCGCAATGCGCTGTCGCTGGAGTCGATGCTGGAGCTGATCGATGCGCTCGATGCCATTGGCCGCGATCGCACCATTCGCGCTGTAATCCTGGCCGCGGCAGGCAAGGTCTTCTGTTCCGGCCACGATCTCTCCGAGATGGTGGACCGCGATATCAACGAATACCGGCGCCTCTTCGACGTGTGCAGCGAGCTGATGATGAAGATCCAGGCCATTCCGCAACCGGTGATCGCGGAGGTGCAAGGCATCGCCACCGCCGCGGGATGCCAGTTGGTGGCCACCTGCGATCTGGCCATCGCGTCCGATCAGGCGGCCTTCGCCACGCCCGGCGTGCGCATCGGCCTGTTCTGCACCACCCCCATGGTGGCGTTGAGCCGCGCCGTGGGACGCAAACGCGCGCTCCAAATGCTGCTCACCGGCGAGATGGTGGACGCCGCCACCGCGGCGGAATGGGGCCTGGTCAACCGCGTGGCGCCGGCGGCCGAACTGCAGACGGAAACGCGAAAACTGGCGGCGCGCATCGCGGAGGCCAGCACCCTGACGGTATCGCTGGGCAAGCAGGCATACTATACGCAGATCGACCTCGACCAGCCCAAAGCTTACGCCTACGCCAAGGAAGTCATGTCCATGAATTCACTGGCCGCGGACGCGCAAGAGGGCATCTCGGCGTTTCTGGAGAAGCGCGCGCCGTGTTGGACGGGGCGGTGACTCCAATTAACTTTCGTCAACCGTGAGTTAACAACCTATAGCACTATTACCGGCAGTACCTTCGCTAACTTGCCTTGGCGGTCCCCACCACGGTATCCAGTAAGAGGAGCCTTGCGGAATGTCCGAAAAGAGGAAAGAACAGCGGCGATTCACCAATGCCATGTTTGCAGTGGCCTGGGAAGACGCCCGCGGCCAGAGCCGCTCCCTCAGGGTCCGGGGCTTGAATGTTTCCAAGTCCGGCCTACGCATCGAGTCCAGCGAAGAGATGCACCCGGGCGTGCCGGTCAGTTTGCAGGCGGAGCGCCACGAGCTCAGCGGCAAGGCGACGGTTCGCAACTGCACGCGGCGCGGTTCGGCGTACGTGGTGGGGCTCGAGTTTTCGGAAGAAACCAAGCGAACGGTACGCCTGCCGCTGGTGGACTCCGTCGATTATTACGAGGTGCTGCAGGTCAGCCCGAACGCCGAGCTGGAAACCATCCGCCGCGTCTATCGCATCATGGCCGCTCGCTTCCACCCGGACAACCCCCAGAGCGGCGATTCCGAGCGGTTCCTGCTGCTGAACGATGCCTACGATATACTTTCGGACCCGGAAAAACGCGCCGCCTACGATGCCGCCCGGCGCGTCGGTGAATGCCAGCCGCTGCCGACCTTCGAGCTGAAGGAGTTCGTGGACGGGATCGAAGGCGAGCAGAACCGCAGGCTGGGTATCTTGTGCCTGCTGTATAACCGGCGGCGGGCCGACATGGAGCATCCGGGCCTTTCGTTGCTGGACCTGGAACGGCTGATGTCGTTTCCACGCGAATACATTGCATTCGCGGTCTGGTATCTCAGAGACAGCGGCTTCCTGATAATCGGAGACAACTCCGATTGCGTGCTCACGGCGGCGGGCGCAGACCATGTGGAAACCAACTCTCCCCGCAACGCCGTGTTTCACAAGTTGCTGCGGGCCTGAGCGAAACAGTGGGGCAGGCGCCCCGCCTGCGGACCGGCGCCTCGCCGGTCCACCGGCCGAAGGCCGGCAGGGCGGTTTTACCGCAGAATCAGCACCGCCAGCTTGCCGTCCGTAGTCAAATTGTCGCCCGTGGCATTCTGCCCGTTTCGCGGCACATTCGGACGATCCACCATCAACAGCGACTGCACCTTGCCGGTCAACAGCAAATCGTTGACCACCTTCGAGCGCTCCAGATCGATCTGCGAATCGATCTTGTGAATGAACGTGCGGTCCTTGGCTGAGAAGTCGATGCCGGTGTCGTGCGTGGCAGCGCAAACCCACACCGGCTGGCCCCGGTATGGATCGGGCCGCAGCCAGATGCGCAGGTGATGGCGCTGGGAGAAGGTGTTGTTCAGCTTCTCGAAGACCATATCCGGCGGACGCCCATCCAGGTACAGAATGGAAACCGGAGCCTCGCTGTATCCTCTGTCCTCGGCGATGGCGCGCAAGGTCTCCAATTTGGATTTCTCGCCGAGCTTGGATGCCTGGCTCCAACCGGCGCCGACAAATGCTCCCTGCACCTGCTCCTGGCTGCCGATGAACATCAAAGTCGTAATGTCCGATTCCTTGGGTGGCTTCTGCGCGCGGCTCTGGAAGGGCTGCCGATTCACCAGACCGATCAGCGCCAGCGGATCGGCGACCGGCTGCAGCGCGGCATCGGGCCCGGGCGGCGGCGCACCGGTCAGAGTCAGCGCGGCAGTGAGCTTCAGGTCCATCTCCACGCCGGAATCGTAACTGATATCGCCCTCCGTCTCTTTAAACACGGCTTTCTTGGCGGCGCTCAGAAAGCCGCCGAGGCCGGAATACTTCTCCGTAACTTTATCGATGCCCGAGTCCATGCGCGCGGAAAGCGTTTCATTCGCGAGTATGCCTTGGATCTCGCCCTTATCGTTGACGCTCTCGCGCGCGTTCTCCACGGCGGTCAACAGCGTGTGTACCCGTATGCGGCGGCCGCCCATCTCGAGTTCCCGGAAATCCAGCGCCAGCGTGGCGCGCACCGTTGGGTCGGTGGCGGCGCTGGCCCCCGTGACCACGCCTCGCAGCGTGACGCCCGCTGGTATGGCAAGCGTGCCATTCACCATCACTGGCGCGATGACCATGGTCTCCACCGGGTCGTCCGGCTTGGAGGTGTTGGAGGCGATCTTGGTCTTCAGGCGAACCTGCAGTGGGGCTCCGGCGGGGACCAAAATGTCCGCCATGGCCAGCGCCGGCAGCGCCAGCGCCCAGCCCGCCAGCAGGCTATTTCTCAGCCAATTCGGAGACGGGGCCATCGACGTCCTCAATACGGATTTTCAGATTGGTGCGCGCGTCCAGCTTGACGATGGGTACTTCGAAGCGCGCCACGATCATGCGGTCTTCGGAGTGCTGCCCTGGAATCTTGTCGCGGGTGAGCAGCGAGGCGTTGAACTTCTGTCCGAGAATGGGGTAATACTCGAAGATCCGTTTGGCATCCACCTCGGGCACCGGCGTGCTGGTATAGTTCTGCCCATCGGCTCCGGTGGCCGATACGTCCACGGTGCGCACGACAAAGGGAACATCGGACGGGTTCGCGAAACGGAAATCGACCACTGCCAGGGAGCTGTTGTCGTCCACCCCCATGGTGCGCACCTTCAGGATGGCGCCCTTCAGCTCGACATGTGCGCCGCGCTGGAGATAGAAAATGCCGAGGACGGCAATCAGGATTACGACCAATCCGATGCCGAAGGTCAGCAGAAATTGTTTGCTCAGGATCGTGGGACGATCGCCTGGCTCATACCCGGCCATATAGGAAGATAATAGCAGCAGGGCATGCGATGCAGTGGACCGCGCGTACCGGAAAAACGCTGAAGCTCTCGACCGGCGACATCACCCGTGTGGCGGCGGACGCCATCGTGAACGCCGCGAATTCCGCGCTGGCGGGCGGCGGCGGAGTGGACGGCGCCATCCATCGCGCGGGCGGCCCTTCCCTCATGGCGGAGTTGGACCAGATCCGGGCGCGCATCGGGCGGTGTCCCACGGGCAGCGCGGTGTCGACCGGGGCGGGCGCGTTGCCGGCGCGCTACGTTTTTCACGCCGTGGGCCCGGTCTATCGCGATGGCCAACATGGGGAGCCGGAATTGCTGGCCTCCTGCTACCGGAAGTGCTTCGATCTGGCCGAAGAACATGGCGCGCGCTCGATCGCTTTTCCTGCGATTAGCACGGGCGTGTACGGATATCCGTTGCCCGAGGCGGCGGCCATCGCCGTGGGCGAGGTGGCTCGGCAACTGGAACGCGCGGAATGCGCCGTCCAGGAAGCCCTCTTCGTCCTGTTCGATCGCCGGTCGTTCGATGCGTTCGCGCTGGCCCTAGCCGACTTGACTTAGCTAACCTCCTTAGTCTATACTAAAAATGATGCCAGTCAAGATCAACATCCACGAAGCCAAGACCAATCTCTCGCGGTTGCTGGTGCGCGTAGAATTGGGCGAAGAGATCATCCTGGCGCGGGCCGGAAAGCCGGTTGCCCGGTTGGCCCCCATGGAATCTAAGTCCGGAGAGCGGCGGCTGGGATCCGCCGCCCGGGAATTCCAAACCCCCGACGACTTCAATTCTCCGCTGCCGCCGGAAATTGAGGACTCGTTCTGGCGTTAAGAATTCTGCTGGATACGCACGCCTTCCTCTGGGCCATCACGGACGACCGTCGCCTGACGCCGCAGGCTCGCAAGATTCTTCGCACGGCCGATCTGTTTCTGAGCGTAGCCAGCCTCTGGGAGATTATCACCAAAGTGCAGATAGGCAAGCTGCCGCTTCCCGAACCGCCCTCGCGCTATTTGCCCCGGCATATAGCCGCACTGGGCGCCCAACTGCTTGCGATTGAAGCAGCGCACGTCCTGCGCCTGGAATCGTTGCCGCTTCACCATCGGGATCCCTTCGACCGGCTGCTGGTCGCGCAGAGCCTGGAAGAGAAAATGCCGCTGCTGAGTTGCGACACGCTGCTGGGACCTTACGGCGCCGACATCCGCTGGTGAAGCATTGTGGGGCGGGCAATCATGCCCGCAGCCGGCTTTCAGCCGGCTCTGGCCGCCCTTCAGTTTATGCAGAGATCTCGCGCCAGCTTCCACTTTCCCGTCGCGCACCCCCGCCTGGGTCGGCCTGGTGACACCAGGCCAGAATCGCGTCACAATGTAACCTATGCGGAGACTTGTCACCGCCCTCTCGATCGCTGCAGTTGTAGGTACGGCCCTAGCCGATTCGCCCGGAGCGCCAGCCGTTATCCAGCAGATCCGCCAGGCGTATGCCAACCTGAAGAGCTACCAGTTCCAACTGGCAAAGGAGCGTCGCATACAGGCTCCCGAGCACGAGACCGTCACCCGCACCTCGCTGCTCATGGCCTGGGACCGCTCCGGCAAGTTTCGCCTGGACCCACGCGGATCGGTGGGACTTACGATCGTCTCCAGCGGTGAAAACACCTGGACGTACAACGATCCCTTGAAACAATACATAAATTCGGCGGGCGATCCCACGATCGAGAAAGCGTTTTCCATGGCGGCCGACGGCGTGCCCTTATTCCCGGACGCATCCGATAGCAATGCGGCCACGTTGTCCGCGGACGACGAAGTTACAGTTGCCGGCACTCCGCATGCCTGTTACGTGGTCGAAATCCAGTATCGTGGCACGCGGGGCGGGCCGGGAGCCGCGCGCTGGGCCCAATTCTGGGTGGACAAGAAGACATACTTGATTCTCAAGCGCGTGCTGCACGAGCATTACGACCATGTCGGAACCGCGCCGGGGCCATCCGATATCACCACCGCGTTATCGGTCACCACCCTTGAGGTGGACCAGCCTGTGGCGGAGGACCTGTTCAGATTCGAGCCGCCGGCCGACGCCCAGCAGGTCGAGCGCTTCGACCCTTCGCGCCCTAAGAACTCCGGACAGGCGGTGAAAAGCGCGGATCTTATCAACAAGCCTGCGGCGGACTTCAAGCTGCGCGACCTCGACGATCGCGAAGTGCAGCTTTCCAGCTTGCGCGGAAAAGTGGTCCTGCTGGAGTTCTGGGCTACCTGGTGCGGCCCATGCCGCGCCGAGATGCCAGCCATCGAAAAGGTCTATCGCAAGGAGAAAGACATTGCGATTTTTGGCATCGACCTCGGCGAAGATCGGGAAATCGTGCGAAAGTTCCTCCAGGAGCAGAAAATCACCTATCCGATCCTGCTGGCGGCCCAGAGCCGCGTACAGCAGGATTATGGCGCCAACGCGTTGCCTAGCGTCGTGATCCTCGACAAGAACGGCGTCATTCGTTCGTACAAGAAAGGCTATAGACAGGGCATCGAGAAGGCTCTGCGCGAAGATCTGGAAGATACCCGCCACGCCTTCCCCGTGGCGCATGCCCACGTAATTTCCAAGCGCGCCCCGGAGTATACGGCGGAGGCGCGGGATGCGCACCTCTCCGGCGCGGTCGCGCTCCACCTGACTGTCTCCCCGCAAGGGACTCCGTCTGGCATGCAAGTGGTCCGCCCGTTGGGACATGGGCTGGATCAGAAGGCCATCGAAGCGGTCCAAGGCTGGAAGTTCGAGCCGGCCATGCGCGAGGGGCAGCCCATCGCCGAAGAGATGAATGTCGAGGTGGCCTTCTCGTTGACGGCGCCGCTGCAAAGCGCCCCAAGCGAACCGCGCACCGCTGAAGAGGCCTACCGCCGCGGTGCTCATCTGGCCCAGACCAACCATGTCGAAGACGCCATCGGCATGTATGACAAAGCCATCGCTCTGAGGCCGGATTGGGCCTTAGCCTTCCACGCCCGGGCAAGTGCGTTCGTTCGACTGAGGAAGTACGAGGAGGCCATCCACGACTACGATGAAGCCATCCGGCTCGACCCGTCCCGCCCGGGCTGGTATGACGGCCGGGGTCTGGCATACTCGCAATCCGGGCAGCGGGAGCGGGCCCTGGACGATTACGATCGCGCCATCGAAATGAGTCAACTCCCCTCGGGCAACTACTTCAACAACCGCGGCTGGGCCAATCTGGAATTGGGGCATCCGGAGAAGGCCCTTCCGGATCTGACCAAAGCCATCCAACTCGTTCCGGATTATCGCAACGCTTACGAAAACCGGGCCCAGGCATACGTGGCGCTAAGGGACTGGGCGCACGCTATCGCGGATTACACCGCCGCCATGGACTTAGGCCCGAGCCGCTGGCAATACGAAAAACGGGCAGAGGCGCGGCGGACCATCGGAGACACAAAAGGCGCGGAAGAGGACGCGCGGCAGGCGGCCGCGATGTCCAACACGCCGCAGTAACCGCGCAGCATCGCCTTGGAGGGCGGCCAATCATGGCCTGGGGTCCCCTCTGGGGACGCCTTTTTAGGCGGCCAGAGCCGGACTACCCCCGCTTCTTCACTCCGGGAACTCGATCGAACGGATCACTCCGACCGTTCCCGGCATGGCTCCCTCTTTCGCCTCGTATTCGATTCTGATCCGCCGCGGCCTCTGGGGCCCGCATGTGAATTCCATGGCCGCATGGTCCTTGGTCGTGATGGAACCCGGATCCAGGAGCGCGAACGACATGGCCTCCGCGCCCACCCCGATGCGCATGCGGATCTTTCCGCCCATGCAATCGATTTGCTTCAGCGTGCCCTCGGCTACCGCCAGCGCCTCGCGCCGCCGCAGCTTGGGTGGCGGCGGATCGGACTCACCGCTGCGGGAACGATCCTCGCTCATCACCGGCACGTGCGGCACGTAGTTCAACGCATCCACCAGTTGGTCCAGCCGATCGATTTCTTCCGTGCTCTTGGCGTATTTCCGGCAAGTCGTAGCGGCGGCCTTGGCCTCCGCTTTCCGGTCCAGGCGGTAGTATGCGTATGCCATCGCGTGGAAGAACCCGAACGCCTGCTCCTCGGTCACGCGCTTCACCAATTGGAACTGCGCCAGCGCCTCGGCGTGCTTGTCCGCCAGCACGTACGCATAGCCGAGTTCCAGGCGCGCTTCCCGGTCGTCCGGGTCGATCTCGGTGGCGCGCTTCAGCACCGCCACAGCCTCGGCGCGCTGGTCCTGGGCCCGCAACAACCGTCCATAATCCAGATACATTCTGGCGTTGGTGCTGCCCAGTTCGGCCGCGCGCGCGTAATGCGTCAGAGCCTCCGGGCGCTTTCCCTCCCGCAAGCTGAGACGCGCCAGGCCCTGCTCCACCTGCCAGTCTTTCGGGTTCTCGCGCCCCAGCCGGCCGTACAATTCGCGCGCTTCGGCGGCCTTCCCCCGCGTATTCGCCAGGATGTCCGCCAGCACGAGGCCAGCTTCGAGCGGGCTCGATTCGCTGACTTCCGGCGCGTCCACATCCTTGGCCAACTTGGTGTTGAACAGCGACGCATTGAAGCGTGTCCCGCGCATGTACGATGCAAGATCGTTCTGCACCTGCGCCACCGGCTTGCCATACGCCTTCTGGAACGTGTCTGTCATGCTGGCGCCGCTCTTGATACCTTCGAGCAGCATGGGTAACTTGGGACGGTAATCCGTGCCCAGGTATAACATGTGCACCAGCGCCCAACTCTCCGCGTAGAACAGCCCGGCATGGGTCTTCTCGTTATACAAAGGGGAGTCGTGCTCGACGGCCAACAGCGTTGCTAAGTCGATCCACTTCGATTCCTGCAGCAGGATGAAGTGCGGCATGATGATGTCGCCCACCTCTATCTTCCCGGCCAGCGGTTTCAGGTTGGAGTAAAGCTCGGCGAGTCCTTCGTTGAACCACACCGGCGCCGCGATTCCGGAGTGTTTCACCAACAGGTGTATGTACTCGTGTACCGCCACCGGAAAGTACTCGCTGGAACCGCTCTTCATGACGATGTAATCGCGATCCTCCGCGCCCAAATAGAAGGCCGCGGCGAAGTCGTTCGGGGCGTAGGGCGCGAACTCTTTATCCGAGCGGAAGAGCACGATGCGCACCGGCGGACCGGATTTCAATCCCAGCCCCATAGCCTCGCGGAAGAAGGCGCGCACTTGCTCGAAGTGCCGCGCCACCTCGCGTCCGTTCCGCTCACCGGCGGTGGTGAACAACTCGAAGTTCGGGGATTGGATTTTCAGCCAGCGCGGCCCTTCGCTGCCCACGGCGGGGAGCGCGGCCAAGGCGCACAGCAGCGCGGTCGCCAGCCGGCCTGCGCACTGCCTCATCTCCGGAGTGTAGCATCGTAATGGACCCGGAAATCTAGCGCCGCCTGCTGGTGGCCCGCGGGTATACACACTGGCCGCGCTCCACAACGTGCTTCAAATCGCCATGGGTTGGGACAACTCCCACTTGCACGTGTTCCGGTATTCTACAACGTGCCCCGGACAATCGACGACAGCAAACTGCGGCTCGATGAAGTCTTGCTCCGCGTGAGACCGAACTTCGTCTACACCTACGATATGGGCGACTCGTGGGAACACGCCATCGTGCTCGAGGAGCGGTTGCCTGCGGACCTTTTACTCTTCGTGGTCCTGTTTTGTCGGGCCGTATTTCTTTCCCGCCTTCGCCCGTGGCACTTTCGCCGCCGCCTTGGTAGCGGCCTTCTTCCGGGCACTCGTCTTTTCGGAGGATGCCTGCAATTTCACAGCGTCCTTCGCCCGCCCGACCGAAGCCTTCGCATCGAGAAGCTGCTGGCGGATTTCTAGCGCATCCGCTGAATACCGCTCCAGCACATCCGAGACCAAATCCTCAGCGTGGGTAAGCCGCTTCAGAGCCTTATTTGCTTTCATGACTACTCCTGGTTGTGGCGGTTCTTGGACCACTGAAGTATAACATTTCGGCGCAGACATCCCATGTTCCACCCGATAAACTCCCGGCTCGTCCAATCGACAACCGCCTTCAGCCAGCGTTCCGGCGATTCAGGATTGCGCCTTATAGAACACGTAGAAAAACACGGCTACACTGAGGCTTGCCAGCAAATGAATGAACGATGTCAACACCGTTATCGCAGCAATCGCACCAGCCAGGAGGGCCGATACGTCACGGATGAACACCACCGCCAGCAGAATGGTTATAAGCGCCATGCCGATCAAGGCGAAGAACGCCGCATTCTTGAGGGTCATGACGGGAGTATAGCACTCGCCGCCTGATCGCTATCGGCGTATTGCCCTGTAATCAGTCTTCTTCGTCATCGTCATCGTCTTTTGGGGTTTTGGCAGCGTAGCCGTCGTTGTAGCCGTCCGGTTCACCTTCTTCGTCTTCTGAGTCGGCCACTTTACCGTTCCATGCAGCCTTAGCTTTACCAACGGGGTACACCACGTAATTGAAATCCAGCCTATCCCACTGAAGAGGCACTGCGGTTTCTTTGATGATGTCTAAAAGTGTTGGCCCATTTTGTTCATGGGAACGAGCGGCAGGACCTTGCCAAAAGAATCGACCACAGTAGGCTTCGGTGTGGATTCCGGCAACACGCATATCCTCAACGAATTTCTCGTGAACGGTCATGTCTAATAGTTAGCCCAGGCCGTTCTCATCGTGAAGGCACCCGCCGAACGACGCCAGCCCTTTCATCAGGTGTGGAACGAGTGAAAGACCCACGTTCTGGAACCGTCTTCCGGCCCGAAGTGCCTTTCATCGGTATCGGCGGCACTTCCACGAGGTAGTCGTAGACTCCATGCCGTCGTGCAGGCGGGGTTGGTGGAATCACCGTGTGCTTCTCCAGGATGACGAAGCCCTCGACCATTTCGCCAACATCGTGAACGAATTGCGAACGAATGGTTTTGGTCATCATGGCAGTGCCTCTGAAGCTCAGGGTAACACGATTGAGGCCGCGCCCTGAACTCGCCTGGTGGGGTTGAGTATGATGGTCGAAGCGTTCACGGTTGCGATACATCGGCATTAGGCCGAGAGGTTTTTCTTCCTCAATTCGCCAATGACTGCGCTACCGAGCAGCATATAGAAGAACCCGACCAGGAGAATGACTGCGAAGCACGACGGCACGATAAGCCAGTCAGATCCGTGAGGGAACATCCCCTTGCCGCTCCAGTACAGAAACAACGGGGCGAAGCTGATTGAGACGCCTTGCAACGCAGCCACAATCCAATACAACGGGGAGCGAACGATCTTCACCCACCTGGAGTCAATCTCGATTGTTACTTTGGTCATGTGCAGATACCACCAGCATAAACTTGCTCTGTCCGGTCAACATTACGCCAAACAGCGCTACAGAATGAAGGCTTCCGTTGGGGCCTGTGCGGGAGCCGTGACCTTGGCCGTCGCCTTCTTCACCGCAGCTTTCTTGGCTGGCGCACTCTTCTTCGAAGCCTTTGCCGCTGATGCCCTTAGCCTTTTCTTGGGGCCGCTTTCTTCCTGGCCGGTCCCGTCTACTTCTTTGCCGACGCCGATTTCGCCTTTGCTGCTTTGGCGGCTCTGGCTTTCTTGAGATTAGCCGCGAGCTTCGCCTTTGCTGCCGCTGAGAGCTTCCGCTTTGGCTTCGGCGCTTGTGCCGGGGCTTGCGCTGCCGGTTCAGACTCGCCCTTGATCGTTGCCCACCTGTGTTTTTGGGCCAAAGCCATTTTTCGGCGAACTGCAAGACTCCTCTTCCACCGCTGTGGTTTTGCTGGTTCCGGCGTGGTAGCGGTCTCTGAGGGGCCACCGGACAGCATGGCACGAAGTTCAGCGATCTGATTGTCGATCTGGGTCTTTTGGTGCTCGAATCCCACTATGGCTGCTTCAATTATGGTGCTATTCAGTTTCGATACTGGCATGGTTCCTTCCCATTCCTATATTCACACAGAATCAGACAGCCGGTGTTGTCACTCAACAAAAACAGCATTGGCTTCGGTCACTGTCCCTATGCGGCGTGCCTGGAATCCACGGGTGACTGTACGCCGATCCGGTTGCCGTCTTCCAGGTTGCCGGGTGCTATCATCGTGGCAGAAGTCGGGAAAAAGGCCGATCCACGGCGGCGGTATCCGTCCAGTTTGATGAGGCTGAACCAAGGGCAAGAGACATTGTTATGAGCGTCGAAGATCATTTCCGGCAAGCATATAAAGAAGGCTTCGCACCTTGGGACATCGGCAAACCGGACTTTAACCTCGTTCAGACAGTGACCACCCTTCCCATCGCTCCCTGTCGGGCATTGGAGGTCGGCTGCGGCACTGGCGACAACGCAATCTGGCTGGCGCAACACGGATTCGATGTCGTCGGGGTGGATGCATCCGACATTGCGATAGAGAAAGCGCAAGAAAAGGCTGCAACGGCCAAAGCTACATGCACGTTCGCCGTCCTGGACTTCCTCAGGAGCCACGTCGAAGCAGCGCCACTCGGGTTGGCCTTTGACCGGGGCTGTTTTCATGTCTTTGATTCCGACGAGGACCGAACAAAGTTTGCCGAACAGGTCCACCGGCACTTAGGAGACGACGGCTTGTGGCTCAGTCTGATCGGGAATGCGGATGAAGTACGTGTCGGCGACGGCCCACCACGGCGGACGGCCAGAGAGATCGTGAACGCTGTCGAACCGTATTTCGAGATCCTGTCGCTCGTATCCAGCCATTTTGAAACTACACTGCCAATTCCGCCGAGAGCTTGAGTTTGTTTGATGAGGAAAAGGTGGACAGCGATTGGCTGAACTGCTGTCGATGCGGGCCGGTCTGATCGACTTCCAGGTCTTTCCTCTCGTGGCGTATTCGGGGTTCGCACGGCTGTTTGCGCAGAAAGGGTAGCCCTCCACAGACCGCCATCGCTCAAATTCGCTACGCTGGTTGTATGCCGGAAACGATGGAACCGCCACTTGCGGCGGGAAACAAAACGCAATTCGCTGAAGTCTTCAAGTCCATAATCGAGCACGCAGGCGCAAAGATTGTTTATGGTGAACCCGTGTCCGTCAGTGGCAAAACGATTCTGCCCGTTGCCACAATTCGGTGCGGATTTGGCGGCAGTTCGGGCGGCAACGGAAACAACTGGCAGCACGGCGGTAGCGGCGGTGGTGGACTCGTTACGAAGCCGTTGGGCGTGGTGGAGATCACTCAGTCGCAGACCCGGTTTATCCCGATTTGTTCGAGTCGGGCGCTGGTGTTCGCTGTTGGTGTCGGTGTGTGCTTAGGATTCTTGGCCGGTTCGAGGAGACGCTGACCGCCAAAGGCGAGATGGAACTGGCCGGTATTGAGCAATCACCGGGTAACGACTCGGGCGATTTGAAACTCTCGCCTTCCTTGAGCGCCTTAGCTCCACGGATTCTGAAGTCGCTCACGCAACACGTTGAACCGGTCCTGGTGCTTTTTCTGATTCCGGTCGCTTGTCAAGTGTCTAACGGCAATGAGGGCAGCGCCCTGGGCAGCGCCCCATACACCAACGATGCTGGCCGAAATCAATAGGTTCATGAATTCAGTATTGCGGATGCGGTAATCTTTCAAACAATCCCAGTACGTACCGGCCTGGACGATTGTTATGAGCCTAAAGTTGTGTGGCCGTGGAACACAGCCCAAACACCAGCAAAAGAAAACGGAGCACTTGCAGCACTCTGCGGGTATCGGTTTGACGGGCGCCAAGGCCAACGGGGTGCGCGGCGATTACGCTACCGCTATCCTATGTTATTAGACCTTTTAGTTTGCCATCGAGAGACAGCCGAGCTGGTAGTTGACAAGGCATGAAACACCTTGGTCCGAGCAAGTAGGTAAATTGCTAGAATCTCTCCGTCCGCAGAGCTTTTGGGAGAAAAGTTAAGTGCGACGACGGCCCGGGCAGAAGGCTCCATCCAAGCCCATCATAACGCCGCTACAGGCTACCAGCATCAACACAGAGTGTGCCTGAACCAATACAGCGACGTTTGCCCCTGATGCATGCTTCCGGTCCGAGCCGTTGCAATAATCAACTCGCACACCGACCCGTGTTTACGGCGTGGTTGTTTGGGAGAGCGGTGGGTGATGCCTTGCCAGACGGGCGATGATGGCTCTTGCGTATTCGGCTTCAAGTCGATCATTCGACTTCACGTCCTGTCCTGGTCGTGCCACGTAGTCGCTGGTTCCAAGGTGATAGCTGCCCCGAAGAAACTAGGTCCGCAATCTCGGGTCGGCGAAGAATGGGATCCGGATGCCTTCTCGCCCGATGACGTGAACCAACGCCTCCACGCCCGGCGCCGAACGCGCCCCGGTCCCCCCGCCGCTTGACCAGTTTTGTGGGGCGGGCACTCTGCCAGGCATTCTGCCCGCAGCCCGCTCACCCAGAGCGCGTCCCGCGCCGAATCCGCTAAGCTAAAGAACAGGCCTCCA